>Ga0207645_10000685_pt1 | contig 28100 bp, 18 predicted proteins | sample KBSM53metaG_FD_184331 | JGI IMG/M metagenome (GOLD analysis project Ga0207645, IMG submission 184331) | Miscanthus rhizosphere microbial communities from Kellogg Biological Station, Michigan, USA - KBS M5-3 metaG (SPAdes) (version 2) | ecosystem: Host-associated > Plants > Roots > Rhizosphere >...
CTTTTCGGACCGACAAGTGCGATTGTCGAAATATGCTCCGTAACCGAAGTACAATAAACCTGCAGGTCGGGCCATTCGGTCTGCAGCCACTCCTCCAGCCATGCAAGCACACGTGCAGCACCTCCTGTGGTAGTCGTCATCAGGAAATGATGTTTACCCAGGCGGGTGGTGACACCATCATCGAAGACAATGCCGTCAGCCTTGCACATCAATCCATAACGGCACTGTCCTTCAGGCAATGTAGAGAACATATTTGTATAAATGCGATCGAGGAAAACGGCCGCGTCGGGACCTTGTATATCAATCTTTCCAAGGGTAGAGGCGTCCATTACGGCCACACCGGTTCTCGCAGCAGTGCATTCACGTCTAACGGTATCGTCCATGCGCTCTCCGGGTTTTGGGAAATACCAGGGTCGTTTCCATTGTCCCACGTCCTCGAATATTGCCCCTGCTTCAACATGCCACTGATGGAGCGCCGTGATCCGGATGGGATCAGTAAGCAGCCCGCGTTCACGTCCGGCAAGGGCGGCAAATGGTACCGGCACATAAGGTGGCCGGAAGGAAAGTGTGCCTATGTCGGAAGGTGAGAGACTATTCTTTCCTTCCGGCAAATCATCACTAAGCTGGCAAAGTGCACCGATGGTAAGCATGCCGCTGGTCTTGCCCTGGTCGTGTGCCGTGCCGATAGTAGTATATCGTTTGATATGTTCGATGCTGGATAGCCCTGCTCCAACCGCACGGCGCAGATCATGCAGCGTTGCGTCGCGTTGCAAATCGATGTATGCATATTGGGCTTGCTCTGCATTGAGCTCCGGACCAAAAAATACAAATGGGTTATCGTCACCACCAAAGTCTCCGGCCAGCATACCTGCTGTGCGGAGCCGGTCGGTGGCGTGGTTTACCAAAAAGGCTGCATGATGCTCACTCCACTCCGGCTTAATGCCGATATGTGTCGCTAAGTCTACGATCGGGGTCCAGCCGCCGGATACCGCGAGCAGATCTGCAGCGATTTGAATTGTCTCCTTTGTATCGAGATGCTGTATGGTCACACGGTTCAAAATCCCTTCTGCATTGGAGGCTGTGTCCAGAACAGTAGAGCGAAGGTGGACCGGGATGCCTGCCGCTCTTGCTGCATCGACGCCTGGTCCTTCTGCACCAGACCGCACATCATAAATACCTTGTACCTGTACACCGGCATTATGAAGCCGGACTGCGTCACGGTATCCCTGGTTATCAATTGTCGCAACAACAGCATGCTTGAATATCCGTACAGCATGCCGGTCAACATAAGTGGCGGCAGCATGCGAGAGCATAATGCCGGGCCTGTCGTTATTGGCAAAGATCAGCGGTCGTTGAAAAGCACCCGGCGCCAGTACGATTTGATCCGCGCGGATATGCCACACACGGATACGTGACCGGTTTGCCGGAGCGGAATCGCTGCGCCGCTCAACCGCAACAATATAATTCTGGTCATACAAACCTACTGCGGTGCATCTGCACACGTACGTGAGGTTTTTATGTGTGAAAACATTCCGCAGGTAAGATGGTATCTCCAATCCAAGGTGCCGGAGATGACCGCCCGGTCCCGGCTGGTCATCAATCAATAGAACCTCATGACCTGCACGAAGGTGCTCATCCGCTGCCCTGATTCCTGCAACACCTGCACCTATGACCAGCGTATCGACGTAGTGATTGATCCTGTCGTAGCGTGCTCCCTCAGGTAAGTCTGGCAATGCACCGATTCCTGTAAGGCTCCGTGCAGCAAGTCCGTCGGCCACTTCAATAATAGTTGCCGGAAGCATTGATTCCTGTGTGCCAGATATTAACTGAACGAGTGCGTTGGGTTCTTCAACACCCAACCCCACAATACCACGTGGACGGCCATGATAGGTGCTTTCGGTTAATGATAACATACCATTGCGCAACAAGGCAGCCGCCATCGGCTCACCGTGATTTCCTTTGTAGACTTTATCATCAAAACTGAATGAAACTTCGCTCATGCGCCCGGGCCCTCCTGCCCGAATTTATCGGGTGCTTTTGGTGCGGTGGTAAATGGAAGGTAGACCGGACCGATCTCATGGGTAATGGTATTTCGCCATAGGTTGAACCACCGGCCACACCCGGCGAAGTGTACCCACCGCTCGGCAAGCCAACCTTTTGGGTTAGCACGAATGTGAAGGTATTTTGCCCATTCACTGTCGGTCAGCGCATTGGGATCCGGGTAAGCTACCCCGGCCTCAGCTCCGTAATGGAACTCGGTTTCGTTGCGCAGGCCACAGTGGGGACAAGGAATATAAAGCATATAAAAATTTTAGTGAGCGACCCCCGCCGCTCCATGTTCGTCAATGAGATGCCCCGTCACGAAGCGGTCGAGTGCGAAGGGCTTGTTCAATTCATGAGGCGCACCGGTTGCCATTGTGTGCGCCATTACCCAGCCCGAACCGGGCGTGGCCTTGAAACCACCGGTTCCCCAACCGGCATTGATGAATAAATTCTCCACCGGTGTAATGCCGATAATAGGTGATGCATCCGGTGCAATATCAACGATACCTCCCCAGGTCCGCAGCACCTGCGCCCGGGAGAAAATAGGGAACAATTCCAGTGCAGCTGCCAGCTGGTGTTCGATTACATGAAAACCGCCGCGCTGTGCATAAGAGTTAAATGCATCGGTGCCTGCTCCCATTACCAGCTCACCCTTGTGGGCCTGGCTGACATAAACATGCACAGCGCCGCTCATCACCACGGTGTTGAGCACTTGTTCAAGCAGTGGACTGACCAGTGCCTGCAATGGTCGGCTCTGGATTGGAATAGAGAACCCGGCAAGATTTGCCAGCAAGGAAGAATGCCCGGCTGCCACGAGACCTACTCTGCCGGAAGCGATCGTTCCCTGCGAAGTATGTACACCGAGCACCTTGTTGTTTCGTATATCAAAGCCCGTTACTTCTGTGCCCTGGATGATATCAACCCCAAGATCGCTCGCTGCCTTTGCGTAGCCCCAGGCCACCCAGTCATGTTTGGCGATGCCGCCACGCGGTTGGTAGGTACCACCGTGCACGGGATAGCGTACATCCTCGCTGATGTTGATGATAGGAACCAGTTTCTTTATTTCAGCCGGTGTGAGCCATTCGCTGTCGATGCCATTGAGCGCATTCGCATAATAATTCCGGCGTTTCGACCGCACGTCACTTACTGAATGTGCAAGCGTCAAAACACCGCGCTGACTGAAAAACATCTCATAGCCGAGGTCCTTCTCCAGCGTCTCCCATAATTTAAGTGAGTGCTCATAGATCGCGGCCGATTCATCCCATAAGTAATTCGACCGGATTATCGTTGTGTTGCGGGCCGTATTGCCTCCGGCGAGCCAACCTTTCTCCAGGACCGCAATATTGGTCAGACCATGATTTTTAGCCAGGTAATAAGCAGTCGCCAATCCATGACCGCCGCCACCAACGATGACGGCATCATATGCTTTTTTCGGTTTCACCAGTTTCCACAGTTGCGGAGGTTGTTCCGGCAGAGCGGCGGCGCGACGTCGTCCTATCGTACCGGGAGGCAATGTATCGTGCGTATTGGTCATGATTTCAAGCGAGTCATTTTTGGATCGTACTGCGGATCCTGCCCTACCGTGGCCGGGTAGTCGCAGTTGAAATATCGGATAGTAAGGCTTGAACCTTGTGTGCTCAATTCTGCAGGCACCCAGGCATAAGCAAGTTGCTTTCCTATTGTATGTCCAAAATAGGAGCTGGTAACATAGCCTACTACATTGCCTTGATGCAGGACGGGCTCTTTTCCCAGTACCACATGTTGAGGGTTCTCCAACACCAGGCACACTAAACGCCTGCTCAGTGAATTTGGATCCAGTGAACTGAAAGCTTCAGCGCCTCTATAACCGCCGCCCTTACGAACCGCGAAAGACAGCCCTGCTTCATGAGGATTATGTTCACTATTCATATCCGTTCCGTAACTGCGATATCCTTTTTCCAGCCGCATAGAATTGAATGCTCCGCGACCTGCTGCAATGAGCCCGTAGTTTTTTCCCGCCTGCCACAGCGTATCCCAAAGTTTCAATGCAAAGTCGGCGGTAGTATATATTTCATATCCCAGTTCACCAACATAAGAAAGCCGGCATAATGTGACGGGTACATGGCCGAGATAGGTGCTCTTCAGCCGGAAGTAACCGAGCGCCTCGTTACTTAAGTCATCTCTCGTCAAAGACTGGGCAAGCTCCCGTGACTTAGGTCCGAAAAGCCCCAGACCGACCGTTCCGCCGGTGATGTCCCGCACATGCACGTTGTCGGGTGCCAACAGCCTCAGGTAATTGATATCGATATTGCTGTTCACGCCAACGAAAAAGTCCTGTTCGCCACGTCGCATAACAGTGATGTCGCTCAGGATGCCGGCGCATTCATTGAGCAACAGGCAATAGGTGATAGAGCCGGGTTTTTTGCGCAGGTTACCTGTTGTCAATCGCTCGAGAAATTCCAATGCGCCCCTACCGGTGACCTCTATGCGCTTCAGGGTTGTGATGTCGAAAAGTCCCACGCCTTCCCTTACTGCGCAGGCCTCAGCACCGATGATCGGCGACCAGAATTTTGAACTCCATTCGTCACGCGGCGGACAAGTGTAGCGGGCGAGCAAGCCGGTGTTGGCTTTGTACCATTGCGGTCGTTCATAACCGGTAGCTTCGAGAAAAAAGCCGCCGAGTTCCTGCTGGCGCGGATAAAAACCTGTGGTGCGTAACGGACGAGGCGACTCCATCGGCTGCAACGGGTGAAGTAAGTCGTACACCTCGATATAATTTTGTGCTCCTCGTTCTTCAATATGCTGTGAACCCAGCTGGTGGGTTTCAAACCGGTTAACGTCGCATTCATGCACGGCAAGTTTAGGTTGACCTTCGACGATCCACTCAGCCATCGCCCGTGCAACACCACACGCATGCGTGATCCATACTGCCTCGGCAACCCAAAAACCCTTCAACCCCGACCATTCACCCATCAACGGGAAATTGTCTACAGTGAAAGAGAACAATCCATTCATTGATTCCACAATCTCTTTGTCCTTTAGCGAGGGTATAACTTCTACCGCCTGTTCCATTGCACCTTTCCAATCTTCAGGAGTGAACGTCATCTGGCTTGGCATCACTTCAGCGGCATCGCATGGAAGAATATCCTCCGCCCGCACCGTAAGCGGCCGATGTCCATACCAGCCAACTGCCATGCTTTGCTCCCTTTGCCTGAAATAAAGGTCGGAACCCTGGTGACGAAGTACAGGTAATTCGGATTCGCCTTTGTAACCCGACAGTTCAGGCATCGGCGCAGTATAGCAAAGCTGGTGTGCCAATGGTTGTATTGCTTTCGGCATACCGACCATCGCTCCAATCTTCGGTCCCCATATACCTGCACAGGAAACCACAATATCTGCCGGGAATACTCCCTGAGTGGTTTGAACTCCCGTGACACGACCATCACCCTGATCGATGGCGAGAACCTCGCAGTCCCCAATGAATCGTGCACCGCGGCTGATCGACCGCTCACCCATCACCTGGTCCGCCAGTTTCGCCCGGGCGATCCCGTCATCCGGCACATATAGCGCACCCAACAATTTATCACGAACAAGCAGTGGATGTAATTTCACCGCTTCGGCAGGAGATATCACATGGGCGCTTATCCCGGAGGACAAGGCCAATCCGGCCCTGCGATGAAGATCTGCCAGTCGCTCCGGAGTCGTTGCAATTTCCAAACTGCCCACTTTGAGAAAACAACTGTCACCGCCATGGCGAAGGCCGTACAATTTTTCAACCGTCTGGCTGGCAAACTGCGCCATAGTACGCGACCCATTGGTCTGGAAAACAACACCAGGTGCATGGGATGTTGAGCCGCCGGGATTCCAGAGTTTCCCTTTTTCAATGACAACTACATCGTAATATCCGCGTTCGGTAAGCTCGTCAGCCAATGAACAACCGACGATACCGGCTCCTATAATTATAATTTTTGGCATCAGTGCGCCGTAGTTTCTGTGAGTTGATCGCTATACCAGGAGAGAAACTGCCTTACGAGATACTCTTCGTCGGCCAGTGGCCCGGGCTTGTAGCCGCCAGAGCAAATGCCGCGGTAAGCCCCTTCTGCCAGGCTCTGATCCTGGGCATTGGTTTGGGTCCATACGTAGGTGAGGTTGTCAAGATCATAGTCAACACCTTCTACGGCGTCGGCAGCGACGAGCCATTTGGTCCGCACCAGCGTGCGGTCAACCGAAAGAGGAAAGACCGCAAAGGTGACAATATGGTCACTCAAAAAGTGGTTCCATGAATTAGGATGTGTCCACAAAGAAAGTCCGCTTCCTTCCGGCCGCTTAAAATTGCCCAGCAGTTTTTTGGAGGCGTGTTCAGGCTTCACCGTGTGGGATATACATTGGTTGGCCAGTGGCAGGCGAACCGTGCGAAACCACAGTCCATCCGGAAATTCTATTAAATGGTAAGGAAGTCCAAGATTTTCCCACTCCCTTTCTTTTTCCAGCAGCGCTTCCTGGAAACGTTTTTCCGAGGCCTGCACATTATCCTTATCGAGACCCTTGCCAAAACCCGAGCTGTAGAGCGGTACCAACAGTTCCGGGTGATTGCTGGTGCAATGCAGGCACTCCCTGTTGTTTTCTATCACCAGTTTCCAGTTGCAGGCTTCAATAATATCCTTCTGACAGGCAATTTTGGTTTTAGGCAATTCGTATGGAGCGAGATAAGGAGACAACATGCTGCTCACCTCTTCGATATCTGCAGGTGCCGGCGAAGTGAGGCAAACATAAATAAGGCCACCGATCACGGCGACCTCTATCTTATTCAATCCGAAATCTTCTGTGGGAAATCCTGGCTCCATGCCCCGTGCATGCAGCAGTTTTCCATCCAGGTTGTACGTCCAGTTGTGGTAAGGACAGATGAGCCGCCTGCAATTGCCTTTCTCCCCGGCAACCAGTTCATGTCCACGGTGCCGGCATACATTATAAAATCCGTGCACTTCCCCGCTCTCTGTCCGTTGCAGAAAAAAGGAACGTTTTCCGATTTTTAAAGCAACATAATCGCCCGGTTTTGGAATGTCCGCTTCACAAGCCACATAAATCCATCGGCTATAGAAAATGTGCTCAAGCTCCTGATCGAATATTTCGGTGCTTGTATAGAAGCGCGAAGGAAGAGTAAAGTTCGAATCAATTCCGGTTAAGGACATGATGATACTTTTTAAAATTTGGAATCAGATCAAACAACTACGCTAAAACATAAAGTTAAGTTTGCTATTCAATATTCCATTGAAGCGTGAATTATAAATCACGATGGAACTGAAAAAAATTTAAAAATACCAGCAACACGTTCATTAGATTTTATTAATTAAGTTCGATCAATCCTGTAATTTCAACTATGAAGGATTCTCCCGTTACTGACAATAATGATCTTGCCAGTTTTGGTTACCGTCAGGAATTAAAGCGTTCAATGGGTAGCTTCTCAAGTTTTGCGGCGGGCTTTTCTTACATTTCCATTCTCACCGGTCTTTTCCAGATGTTTCATTTGGGTTACGGAGTTGCGGGTCCAGGATTTTTCTGGACCTGGCCATTTGTATTGGGAGGTCAATTGCTGGTGGCACTTTGTTTTGCTGAATTAGCTTCAAGATTTCCGTTGTCCGGCGGAGTTTATCAATGGGCAAAGTTTACCGGGAATCCTTTACTTGGATGGATGACAGGATGGATTTACCTGGCTTGTCTTATTACTACCATTGCAGCTGTGGCTATGGCGCTCCAGGTTAGCCTGCCGCAGATTTCCGGTTTCTTCCAGGTAATCGGAACAGCAGATGACGCAAAATCGGTTGCAGTAAATGCCATTTTACTGGGTTCTATTTTAATTATTGCAAGTACCATAATTAATGCCAGGGGAATTAAGCTATTGGCATTAATTAATAATATCGGTGTCTTTGCCGAACTGGTAGGAATTATATTTCTGATCGTTCTGCTTTTTTTGAAAAAAGTAAGATCTCCGGGTGACGCGGTCGTTAACATTACATCTAACGGATCTGGTTTCAGTTCTTTTCCTGATGTGACGATTTTACTGGCCGCTACGGCATTGACAGCTTCTTATGTCCTTTATGGATTTGATACTGCCGGAACTCTTGCTGAAGAAACGCATGATCCCCGTAAAAAGGCTCCCCGTGCTATCTTACAGGCGCTGCTTGCCGCGGGATTTGCCGGTTTACTGGTGTTACTTTTTGCATTGATGGCAGCGCCGGACCTCGGTAACCCAGATTTGGGAACCATCCGGGGCGGTTTACCTATGTTAGTGAAATCAGTCCTGGGTGAAACAACGGGCCGGCTGTTTCTTTGTATCGTTATTTTTGCAATCACAGTTTGCACGCTTGCTGTTCACTCCGGCGCAGTACGATTAATGTTTGCCATGGGTCGCGATGGGTGCCTGCCTTTTAGTAAATCCTTATCAGAAGTTTCAGCAAAAACGCAAACGCCTGTTTTAGCTACCCTGCTTTGTGGATTGGGTGCGTTAATTATTCTTGCGATAAATGTTCAATTTCCAAAAGTATTTGAGTTGATAACCTCTATCTCCATTCTTTGGGCCAACCTCGCGTACTGGATAGTGGTTGCGGTTCAACTGAAAAACAGGTTTAAGCCGGCACACAATGGAAATGATACGGATGCAAAATTCAGTTTGGGTAAATGGGGATTGCCGGTAAATATCCTGGCCCTGATTTGGAGCACGTTTATGATCGTTAATGTGTCATGGCCGCGCACCGCAACGTATGGTACAGAATGGCACCACCGGTATGCAGCGTGGATTTACACAGCCGGGTTGATATGCCTTGGTGTGTTCATTTATTTTTATAAGCAATTTAAAAGACAAAGAATTTCGTAGAAGGAATATGGTGTACACTCAATTTATAGATGGCGTATTAACTGCAAATGCAAACGGGGAAACATGGATAAATTATAATCCGGCAAATAATAATCCATTGGGTGAGGTTTGCCAGGCGGGTGATCAGGATATTGAGGCAGCTATACATTCTTCAGAAAAAGCATTTCATATTTGGAAAACCAAAACCGGAGCAGAGCGTGGCAGGGTCTTAATAAAAGCAGCCCATATATTGAGATCGAGGTTGGAGCACATTGCTTTTTTAGAAACGCAGGATGTAGGAAAACCAATTTCGGAATCCCTGGCTGTAGACATTACTTCGGCTGCAGATGCGCTGGAATATTTTGGAGGAATGGCTGCAGGAATTCACGGTGAATTCTTTGATTTAAAAAATGCCTTTGGCTATACACGTCCGGAGCCTTTAGGTGTTTGCGCGGGAATTGGTGCATGGAACTATCCATTGCAGATTGCTGCATGGAAGGCCGCTCCGGCACTGGCATGCGGCAATTCAATGATATTTAAACCTTCTGAACTCACTCCCGCAACGGCTCTTGAATTGGCGAACGTATTTATGGAGGCCGGTGCCCCGCCTGGTTTATTTAATGTAGTACAGGGCGACGGCAGGGTGGGAGCTATGCTAACCAATCATCCGTTGATAGCAAAAATTTCGTTGACGGGTTCTGTCTCCACCGGTAAAAAAATCTTAAGCGGTGCTGCCTCTCAACTCAAACGGGTTACACTTGAATTAGGCGGCAAATCGCCATTAATTATTTTCGAAGATGCAGACATACATAATGCTGTTTCTGCAGCGATGCTCGCCAATTTTTATACGCAGGGTGAAGTTTGTTCAAATGGTACGCGGGTATTTGTTCATCGTCAAATTTTTGATACGTTTTTAATGCAGCTAAAAGATCGGACTGAAAAAATCAGGTTGGGCGATCCGTCAGATCCCGATACCCAGATGGGTGCTGTAATCAGTAAGGCTCACCTGGAAAAAATAACCCGGTTTATAGATTCAGGAAAATCTTCAGGAGCAACATTACTGACCGGTGGCTCCCGGCCTGGAAAAGATTTTAAAGGTCGGGATATTAGTTCCGGCAATTTCGTGGCCCCGGCAATTTTTACGAATTGCGATGACTCAATGGAAATTTGCAAGGAAGAAATTTTTGGCCCGGTGCTTTCTATACTCAGCTTTGATTCAGAAGAAGAGGTAATTGCAAGGGCCAATGATACGGCGTTTGGATTGGCGGCAGGTGTTTTTACAAACGATATTAAACGTGGCCACCGGGTCATTCATCAATTGCAGGCAGGTACATGCTGGATTAATAATTATAATATAACTCCCATAGAACTTCCCTTTGGTGGATATAAACAATCAGGTCTTGGACGCGAGAATAGCCTTGCTGCTATTCAACAGTATACCCAGCTAAAAAGTGTTTATGTAGAATTGGGAAATGTGGATTCCCCTTATTAAGATGAATAAAATTTTTGATACAATAATAATTGGAGGCGGATCGGCCGGCTGTGTACTGGCAAACCGGCTGAGTGAAAATCCGGACCATAAAGTCTTGATGATTGAAGCGGGAAGAAAAGATTACTGGTGGGATATTTTTATTCACATGCCGGCGGCTCTTACTTATCCTATTGGAAGTAAGTTTTATGATTGGCAATACCAATCGGAGCCGGAGCCATTCATGAATAACCGGCGTGTGTATCATGCCCGGGGAAAACTGTTAGGTGGTTCCAGTTCCATTAACGGAATGATTTTTATTCGTGGCAATCCCTTAGACTATGAAAAATGGGCAAAAGATCCGGGAATGGGAACATGGGACTATGCTCATTGCTTGCCTTATTTTAAAAAGTCTGAAAACAGAACGGCTGGAACAAATTTCTTTCGTGGGGGTGGTGGTCCGCTGCATCTCGAAACCGGGCCTGCAACCAACCCCTTGTTTAAAGCATTTTTCAATGCAGCAAAACAAGCAGGTTATCCTTTGACCGACGATGTCAATGGATTTCAGCAGGAAGGTTTTGGCATGTTTGACCGCAACATTAAAAACGGGAGGCGTTGGTCTGCTTCAACCGCATATTTGCATCCGGTTTTGGGAAAACGAAAAAATCTTGAGGTGATCTGCAATGCTCTCGTAACAAAAATTATATTCTCGGGGAAGCGGGCAGTTGGAGTAGAATTTTCAAAAGGAAATAGTTTGGAAAGAGTTACAGGAGGTGAAGTTATTTGTTGCGGAGGCTCCATTAATTCTCCACAGGTGCTTCAGCTGTCAGGAATAGGAGATGCTGAAGTTTTGAAATCAGCAGGGGTTGAAGTGCTGCACGAACTTCCAGGGGTGGGACAGAATTTACAAGATCATCTTGAAGTATATGTTCAATTTGCCTGCAAAAAACCGGTAAGTGTATGGCCGGCGTTGAAATGGTATAACAAACCATGGGTGGGTTTGCAATGGATGTTGTTGCATAAAGGACCTGCAGCAACCAATCATTTTGAAGGAGGAGGATTTATCAGGAGTAATGAAACAGTTGCTTACCCAAATCTTCAGTTTCACTTTTTGCCTGTGGCGATACGGTACGACGGTAGTTCTCCATCAGGCGGGCATGGCTACCAGGTGCATGTTGGCCCGATGAATTCTGATGCACGTGGATCTGTCCTGATTAAGTCAGCGGATCCAACTGAAAAGCCAGCCATTCGATTTAATTATCTTTCTACCGACCAGGATCGAAAGGAGTGGGTAGAAGCCATCCGCTGTGCCCGCAAAATTCTGAACCAGCCGGCGATGGATGAATTTAATGGAGGAGAAATTTCACCCGGACCCGCAGTTGATACCGATGAGCAGATACTTAATTGGGTCAAACGTGATTCCGAAACCGCCCTGCATCCATCCTGCACTTGCCGCATGGGTACGGATAACCTATCCGTGGTGGATCCACTAACCATGCGGGTACATGGTCTTGATGGTTTACGGATAGTAGATGGAAGTGTAATGCCGTATATAACAAACGGTAATCTGTATGCTCCAATTATGATGATTGCAGAAAAGGCCGCCGATATAATTATGGGAAATCAACCGCTGGAAGCTGAAAAAGCTGATTTTTACAGAAAGTGAAACTGAACTCCACTACACGGCGAATGGGTTTAGTTCATAAACACAAAAAGTGAACTGTGTAGTAACGATCCCATGATCCTGCGTCAAATGATTGAAAGCTCCAGCTAACTTCCTCCTGGACAAAAAAGCAACGGTTTGTTTTTTTTATCATATGCTTTTCAACTTCATCCGTTAATCCTTCTTTCATATACAGGTTATGCCGATTGGAAAAGATCGAACATTGTTCATTTCAATAATTGATTTTACAAAATTGACAAATCAGTCGGTGCCGGTCCACCGTTGAAGTACTGAATTCTTAAAATACGAAACCAAGACGATGTTAATGAAATTGATAAAGATCAACAGCAAGATCTTGCCATTATGAAAAAACTTACGTGTTTCCGTGAAATAATTCCTAAGGGTTTTCCATTTTATTGGGTGACTGTTTGTATCTAATTTGATAGTAAATCCAGATCTATGAAAAAAACTCTACTTATTTCATTTATTGCTTTAACTCTGTCGCAATGTATCGAATCCAGCGCCCAGATTACAGTTTCTTCAACGACTGGTTATATCGTAGACATAAATGTCCGACCGATTGCTGTATTACCGGCTTCGTTGTCTTGTCAATGGGGATACAATTATAATGTAAAGTTGTCGTACCAGGTTTTTATCACCGGACCAAATAAGCCGTCTTCTTTATACACATTGCAGGGCACTATTGGTTGCAGTAACACAACAAGTTTTTTTGATTTACCCAATAATGGAGGTGCAGGCGTCACAACAGCCGCGAATGCATGGCGCCCCGCGGGCGACTGTAACGTTATTACTCCATCATTACTAGGTTGCAATACTGTAAATATCCAGATCGAGGGTCCGGGTATTAGTTCCAGGACTGTTTCTTATCCTATGACGTATACTCCACTGCCCGTAACGCTGGAAGAATTCAGTGTTAAGGAAAATGATGATCTGGTGAAGCTGAGCTGGACCACCGCATCAGAGTTTAACAGTGATCATTTCGTTGTACAACGTTTAAAAAAGGAAAATGAATGGAGCGATCTGGCGAAAATCAGTGCGGCCAGAAATTCAAGTGACAGACGCGTATACGATTATACTGACTCATTTTCTGTTTACGGCGCCGCATATTATCGGCTAAAACAAGTCAATAAGGACGGTAATTTCAGTTTTTCAAAAACCGTTTCCATCATGATGCGACACAACGGACCTGCTATTACTGTGTACCCGGTTCCCAATCGGGACAATAAAATTCACGTTCAGGGAATTGCCGAATATAAAAACATTGAAATGACGCTGACTGACATTAATGGATCCAAACTTTATTCGATCGCCAGGCTATCTCCAGAAATGATATTACCCCAATTAAAAACCGGTACTTATCTCCTCCGTTTTGTGAACAGGGAGACAGGCGGTAGCGCCGTTATCCGTTATTTAAAATTGTAAATTTTTATTGGTGGTTTTGTCGGTACGCAAAAAGATTCGCAGGTGTCGGCTGTCGACTATTGTCAATCATTTTCAACTGCCCAATTTCCTCATTGCTTCATTTCGGAACAATGCTGATTAAATGAATTTGAATGGACTTTGATTGTTATTGTGCGCAATAAGAATCGTGGTAAGATTTCACTATAACGCTATAGAATAACCGCAGTTTGTCAAATAGGGGCTTGGTTATTTTTCAATGACTTCCAAAAATGTTTGTCGCCTGCTTTCATATTCTTGCCGGTCCAATGACTCATGACCGGATATGACAACACCCACAGTTCTCACAGATGAATCCGACTTTTTATAGTAACTCCTCACTATGTCTTTTACCTGGCTGGGGAGGTAATCGTTTGTTCTGTATCTCACGCCGATTGTTCCGGTTTTAGTGTTTGAACCATTCAGCGTAGCAATAAAACTTACCTCGAAATACCACATTATTTAGAATTGAGTGAGAAGTCAAGATACGAATGAAAATCGCATCCGGGTGATTAAGTGTTTCAAATTATAGCATTCAATGTCCAATTAATTTTTATAGGCCATTATAATAGAATGAGGTAACAATTATTTCCCTATCAGAGCAATGTTCCCATCGTTTCCTTTAACCCGGCTGCTATTCACAAAAAAACTTCCTCCCGGAAATGCCTCATTGCCTCAATTTTCAATGAATAAATAAGCTATGCGGGTAAAGGAACGCTAGCCGACCGGGACGTTGTACCAAACATTCAGCCGGTTTAAGCGTTAATCTTTCTGATTTTAAACTGAATCTGAAATACCAAGAGTTTAAAAGTAATGTATGAAGAAAATAGGATTTCTTTCCTTCGGGCATTGGTCGGACCATCCCGGGTATAATGTTCGTACCGCGAGCGACAGTTTACTGCAGTCAATTGACCTGGCTATTGCCGCAGAACAGATTGGTTTGGACGGTGCATATTTTCGGGTGCACCATTTCGCCGCTCAGCTGGCATCTCCATTTCCCTTGCTCTCGGCTATCGGTGCCAGGACAAGCAAGATAGAAATCGGAACAGCGGTTATTGATATGCGTTATGAAAATCCACTCTATATGGTGGAAGATGCGGGGGCGGCTGATCTAATTTCCGGCGGACGGCTGCAACTCGGGATCAGCAGGGGTTCGCCCGAACAGGTGATCGATGGGTGGCGCTACTTTGGACATGAACCTGCCAAAGGGGAAACCGATGCGGATATGGGACGCCGTAAGGCGATGGAATTCCTGGATAAGTTGAAAGGTGTCGGGTTTGCCCGGCCGAATCCGCAGCCGATGTTTCCAAATCCGCCAGGGAAGTTGCGGCTTGAACCGCATTCGGAAGGATTGCCGGATCGCATCTGGTGGGGAGCTGCTTCCAACGCCACAGCGGTCTGGGCAGCTGAAAAAGGGATGAATTTGCAAAGCTCGACTTTGAAGTTTGATGAAAGCGGTAAACCTTTCCATGTACAGCAGGCCGAACAGATCAGGTTGTACAAAGAAGCATGGAAAAAGGCAGGGCATCAGCGCGAACCGAGAATATCCGTCAGCCGTTCCATCTTTGCATTGGTAACCGAGCAGGATCGCTATATATTCGGACAGGAAACAAACCGCGTTGATAAAATCGGAATGATTGAGCCGGGCAAACAGGCCATCTTTGGAAGAAGCTACGCAGCAGACCCGGATCAGCTCATAAAAGAACTCGCAAAGGACGAAGCGATACAGGAAGCCGATACGATCCTTCTGACAATCCCCAATACATTAGGAGTGGAATACAACGTACATGTATTGTCTGCTATATTGGAATATGTTGCACCCGGTTTGGGGTGGCGTTAGGCAGGATTGATCATTGGCCCCGGCGGCTTCTTTTTTGTGTCTGGAAACGATATATAGCGATAATGCACTTGTAACCATTCTATCAAATCCGTATGGTTTTATAGTCACTTGATGGGACTAATTCATTGTGCCTCATTTAAATCAATTTAATCCGGGCTTACTGGAATTCCAAAATCGTTAGCGGGTCAGCAGTTCTCTCTTATGTAACCTATACGAATAGACGCCAATAATCGTCGCTGTTACAAGCATAATTGCGAGTAAAATGATTATCGAGACAGTAAGAGAGGTAAACAGGCTGGCCACAGCAACGATCAAACCGCTTACGAAAAATAATTTTCCGGCAAGGAGGTGGGTCCTTCTCCAGTTTTCATCACTGTTTAACGTCCATGGCAAACGGATACCGGCATAATAATTTGGTTTGATCGTGTATATGTAATTGCCCGCTATTGCAATGAGCAGTCCTGCCCCGGACATAATGAGCCGGGTGCCAAATTGAGCATTGCCTTTTATGGTGCTGTAAATGACCAGGCATGATACGGCTGCAATAAATACCGATATACAAAAAGCAATGCGATGCAGCCTGCTTTTATTTTCTGCAGCGTGCCTTTTAGGATCGAACCGGTAAACCTGCGGAAGCAATAGATAAACAGTTATACTTAATGCTGTTAATATAAATGTCATCAAGAGCAGTTCGTTTTTGCTCCCGTACCGGTCAATATCTCCATTCAATGTAAAGTGAAGTGGCACCGATTCAGGAATACTTTTCCAGGAGATACTTAAATAAATGGCAGGTACAGCCACAAAAATCCAGATTATTTTTTGAAGGATCTTTTCCATAATTATTTCGATTTAGATTTGAATTGAACCAGCCATTTCATGATTTCATCAAACACCGTTGTATTCAAAGAGTAGTAAACATATTGTCCGTTCTTTTCCGAACTCACCAGGTTAGCCTGTCTTAACAGGTCAAGGTGATGGGAGATAGTGGGGCCGGATACATTGAATTTCTCTACAATTTCCCCCGCCGTCATATCCTTTTTCTTGAGCATTTCCAGTATTTCCCTCCTTGTTGCGTCATTCAGGGCCTTAAATACATTGTTCATAACCTAAAATTCGATATTTGTATATTTAGATAAATATCTAAATACTTTTTGTATTCACCAAATTTATTTTTGAAAAAAAAGGGATTGGTGCATTGTCGTATTGAGTCAGCTAAGCAGAGCTTTTCTCATTTTTGATTTATCAATACAGATTTAGTCCTCTTTCTCAAAAACACAGTAATTTACCGGTTACATGAGCATCAAAGCATATGAAAATAAACAGTGTTTTTATCCTTCTCATTATAAGTAAGATAGGAGTTGCGCAAGAGGTTTTGCCTCTTTACACAGGTGGTATTCCAAATTCAACAGGCTACAAGATGCAGGAAGTGATTGTGCAAAAGCAGGGGAACGAAGCATCATGGTTGATCAAAACAAGCGTTCCGACTATTACGATCTATATGCCCCCTCCTGCAACATTTAACGGTACTGCAGTTTTGATATTTCCAGGCGGTGGTTACGGTGGCCTTTCCATGAAAGCGGAAGGAACGGATATTGCAAAGGAGTTCGTTCGAAATGGAATGGCAGCGTTTATTATTAAATACCGCCTGCCGTCTGATTCGATCATGAAGGATAAAAGTATCGGCCCTTTGCAGGACGCGCAAGCGGCAATAAAATTTGCCCGGGAAAACGCGGAGAAATTCAAAATTAGAAGAATAGGCATTATCGGTTTTTCTGCCGGCGGACATCTCGCTTCAACACTCGGAACGCATTTCAGGAAATCATTTATTGCGAACACAGGTAATATATCGCTACGACCGGATTTTATGATCCTAGTTTACCCGGTGATATCGATGCAGGACTCATTATCAGAAAAAGGGTCCAGGAAAAATTTACTCGGTGATCATCCGACTGATTCAGTGAAACACTATTTTTCAAACGACGAAATGGTGAATACTGATACGCCACCAACCTGGATTACGCACACACAGGATGATCGGGTAGTAGATGTTGAAAATAGCATTCGGTTCTACCAGGCCCTTCGGCGCAGTAACGTACCGGCAGAAATGCACCTTTATCCCAAAGGTGATCACGGGTTTGTCCTGCATCTTCCCACAGCGGAATGGATGCGTCCCGTAATTTCCTGGATGAATGGTCTGCATTAGTTGTCCGCGGCCCTGGTTGTTTTAAAACCTTTAATATTTGTAACTTAAGTTTACAACTAAGCGGTACGATTATGAGAATTTTATTTTTTGTAATCCTGTTCTTAACCGTACAATCATGCGCCACAAAAAAGTACACAAAGACGCGACTGCTGCCTCAAGGAATAAAATCTTTTACGGAAGAAATATATGTAGTAAATGATCAGAAAAAGCTTTTACTCGCCGGGTTATGTTGCGGTTATCAAATAATTGAACTTAACAAAAAGTCAATATTGTTATCAAGCGAGAGCGGTAAATTACCGCTGGTTCGCGACGTCATTCCGTTCTCAGTGACTTCACCGGATTAGCCAATGCCGCCTTTACGGCCTGGTAGCTGATCGTAACTATTGTAATAAGTATTGCCATGAGTGCAGACAGCATGAAAACGCTTGCTCCGATGCTGATGCGGTAGTTATATTTTAAGAGCCAATTTTTTAAAAAATAAAAGGCTACCGGTGATGCAACCATACAACTGATTAAAACAAGTACTATAAAATCTTTGGAAAGTAAAAACCATATTTGTGAAACAGAGGCGCCTAACACTTTGCGGATTCCTATTTCCTTGGTTCTTTGTTCCGCTACATAAGCGGCTAATCCAAATAAACCGAGGCAGGAAATAAAAATGGCGAGAGCAGCGAATATTCCTGCCAGTTTTCCAATCAGTACTTCCAGTTGGAATTTCGCCGCGTAGTTTTCATCTTCAAAAGTATATTGATAAGGAAAGGCCGGGTTATATTTATTAAACAGGGCGGATAGTTGTGCAATAGCATCCTGTGTCTTTATTTTTGGCGACAAGCGGTAGAGCATATTGCCCTGCGTTCCCGAGCCAACATAAAACATCGTCGGATCTGCGGGAGCAAACGGCGAAACCATCAGCGCATCTTTTACCACACCGGCTATTTTGTATTGATCATCTCCCCATGTAATAGTCTGGTCAATCGGATTTTTGATCCTCAAGCGGTTAATAGCTGCTTCATTAAATATGACACTCGTTGTGTCATTGCCGTTAGTAAAATCTCTTCCTTCTTTAAATGTCATGCCGGCTGTATTAAAATAATCTTCAGATACGATGATAACTCCCATTTCAACTGTTTCGCCCGCATTTTTACCCGGCCATGCACTGATATCCGAATGCCACCATACATCTGTAGCGGGACTGGACGACGTGGTGACACCGTCTGCAATTCCTTTTTGTATCAGTTCATTCCTTAAAGCTGTATAATTTTTTTTGAGGTCAATATTCATATCTGTTCTCAGCAGCCGGTTCAGATCATACCCGCTTGGCCTGTTTTTCGCGTGTTGTATCTGTTGGTAAATGATGACCGTGCTTATGATCAGAGCGATAGAACAACTGAATTGCAATACCACCAGTGCCTTTCGGGGTAGGGAAGCTGTTTTTCCAATCCGCATCGCACCTTTTAAAACTTTCACGGGTTGAAATGAGGAGAGATAGAAAGCTGGCCTGCTGCCAGCTATTATTGCTGTAATGATTACACAACCCAGCATAATGATCCAGAAATAAACATTCGAAAAAGGAATGGTTATTTTACTTCGCGTGAGTGTATTGAATGGTGATAATGCTATCTGCACGAGGCCTACTGAAATAATAAAGGCGATGAAAGTAAGAAGGAATGACTCCGCAAGAAACTGCACAACCAGGTCTTTTCGCGTAGAGCCAATTGCTTTTCGCACACCCACTTCTCTTGCTCTTTTTTCAGAACGTGCGGTAGTAAGATTAATAAAATTGATACACGCAATCATAAGCACTAATAAACCAATAATGGTAAACATCTTCACGTAGTCGAGAAAGCCTGCCGTGTCTTTTCCATTCACATAATTGGAATACAGATGCCATCTTTCAAGCGGTTGCAGCGTTATATACGATCTCATCGCGTTCGTATTATTTTTCTCCGTGTGTTCTATATTCCTGATTTTCGGATATACTTTGGCGTAATCAGTGCCGGGTTTCAATTTGACATAAATCCGGTAAGAATTGTTGCCATAACTACCGGTACGATTTTTTTTAACCCGTTCATTGGTTTGTTCGAGGTAGGAGAAAGGAACAAGGAAATTGAAATCAAACGAAGAATTGGATGGCAAATCCTTCAAAATGCCCGTTACTTTCAGGTCGTTTTCGTTATCAAAGCGGACAGTTTTATTAAGTGGATTTTCGTTACCAAACAGAGATTTGGCAGTAGATTGTGTTAATACGATCGAGTACGCGTCTTTGAATACTGTGGCTGCATTCCCTTGTATTAACGGATATCGAAACATCTTTAAAAAGTCGGAACCTATAATACCCCCATTTTGATAAAGCTTTTTATCGCCGATCATTAATCCATGAGGGCCCATGCCGGCATTTTCGGCAACATATTCAATCTCCGGAACCTGCGTACGAAGCGCGTCTGCGAGTTTTAGTGAAGTGGAAAGAAAGGTCAATGTATCACCATTGCTGTCAAAGTTGCGCTGAACACGATATAACCGCTCGTAATCGGGAACTGATTTATCGTAACTGTATTGATCATATACCCATAAGCCGATCAACAGGGCCACGGCCATTCCGGTGGCTAGTCCCGAAATATTTAACACGCTGTAACCGATTGTCCGTACGATGTTGCGCCAGGCTGTTTTAAAATAATTTTTAAACATAAATGAGGTTATGAGTTATCAATAATGAATGGCTGGCATCAGTGATTATTTATATTCATATGACATTTTAACGATGCCGGAAATAGACACTTGGGTGATCTGAATCTTCAAACACCAATGTATATGCCAATAGCTAAACCGCTAATTATATGCACGTTAAAACACCTTACATCCGTCAGGTGTCCGATATCGGACATCAGCTGCACGAAGGTGAACGACGAAACGATATCAAATCTAAGAGTAACTAACAAAGAACGCGACGGGGCTGTATTCATTTTTTCAGTCCCGCACGGAGCGACAGACGTTATTGTAAATTGCATCTCGTAAACCGAACGGCTCAATGTCCGGTTTTGTTACATTGCGATTATCGGTTGTTATATATTTTTTTATATATCAACAGGCTATACTTTTGGAACAGCGATTGAGCTATTGAACTTACTTGAACCCATATTTATTCAATATTAGTCTTTATGACCTTGCTTTCCTGGGAGCGATAATTACCGGTTTGAATTTTATCCTGCTTTTATGGTTTACCAAAAAGGCAAACCGGTGTGCAAACCGCTTTCTTGCGTTGGCTCTTGCCACTGCCGTTTTATGGATGGCCCGCCTATTGGGCATCGACATCGGGTTGTCAACCTACGTTCTCCATTGGAGCTGGTTACCACTGCAATTTTCGCTGGCGCTTGGCCCATTCATTTTCTTTTATGTACTTAAAATAACACGACCGGAATATAAATTCCGAACTAAGGACCTCCTGCATTTCAGTCCCTTGCTGCTGGAATTGGGCAACCATGTAGTAGCGATCAGAGAAAGCCTAAAGACTGGCATTGCTCCTTACGAAACGCCTAGCTATCATCTCCTCAACCCGGTATTACAATTTTTGGCCTTTATTTCAGTAAGCATCTACCTGTACATGTCGTACAGGCTGATCGAACGCTTTTACCAGCGCATGAAATTTAACGGCGGTGACCGTTATCGGTTTGAGTTCCGGTGGCTGCATAACCTACTAACAGGTTTAAGCCTGTTGTGGCTATTGTGGATACCATTTACAGCGGTAGACTATTTCGGTTATCATTACCGGTTAGGTATCCATGCCTATTATCCTTTGTATCTCCTGCTGGCAATAATGATCATTCGGATGGCCGCCGCTGCACATTTAAAAGCTGAAGCCGGCGTGCCGACAGAAACGCCTTCGTATCTTAAACCTTTGCTACCCGTTGAACTGAAGCAAAAAGGTATATGGCTGAAGAAAACCATGCAGGCGAGCCGGTACTACCAGGACCCGGAACTGAGTTTAAGTTCACTTGCTGAAAAGCTTGATTTAAGTCCACATGAATTATCGCGTATCATCAATACAGCGCTTAAAAAAAGTTTCACCGATTTCATCAATGAATATCGTGTTGCGGAGGTGATAAAGAAAATGCAGGAACCTGCTAATGACAACATAACCCTGCTGGGTATTGCTAATAATTCCGGTTTCAACTCGAAAAGCACTTTCAACCGTATTTTTAAAGAAATGACGGGCAAAAGCCCTGCAGAATATAAAAGCAATCTGAAAAAAGAGTTCCCAATTTATAATCCGGGACTTTATCCGGGACACCATCCCCGGTTGGCAGCGGTAATTTCGAATCATGGGTCCACACTGAAGTGGCCCGATGATAAATCAAACCGCAATTTTATGTTTAAAAATTATTTCAAAATCGCGTGGCGCAATCTTATCAAGGATCGCCAGTTCAGCTTGCTGAATTTAATCGGGTTGTCATCCGGGTTAGCCTGTGTGCTATTAATTTATTTATGGGTAACCGATGAGTTGAGTATTGATAAATTCAATAAGAATGATAGTCGCCTTTACCAGGTATTAAAAAAGAATACAGATGGTACGGGTGCGATTCGGATTGGCGAAAATACACAAGGACTATTGGCAGAATTCATCGCAAAGGAATTACCAGAGGTAGAATTTGCTGCATGCACCAAGAAGCAACGCGAACCAGGCGTTTTGTCTTTTGGTGATAAAAAAATAAAAGCCACAATCCGGTTCGTAAGCAACGATTTTTTTAAAGTATTTTCTTATGAGCTTATTCGTGGTAATAAGCGCAAGCCAATACCGGATGTGACGAGCGTTTTATTGTCTGATCAGACAGCGTTAAAATTTTTCAACTCAACCGACGTCGTAGGCAAATCAGTTGAGTGGCACTTCAACGACGATGTTGACTTCAGTGGCGTATACAAAATAGCCGGTGTGTTTAAAGCGTCACCGGTTAATGCTACAGATCATTTTGATGTACTGTTTCCTTTTGAGCTGTATGCAAAGAAGAATGCAGGCGGGTTCGGCGACGTCACTTTTTGGGGAAGCAATATGGTATCAACCTATGTATTGTTGAAACCAGGAACCAATGCTGCGGTATTCAACCGGAAAATAAAGGACTTTTCGAAAGCTAAGATTCAATCGCTGTATAAAGACGGTGATTTTGCAAAGTATGAAGGCGAGTTATTCATTCAGAAATATTCTGACAGGTACCTGTATAACAATTTTGTGAATGGCGTTCAGTCCGGCGGCAGAATAGAATATGTAAAATTGTTTTCCATCATTGCGTTTTTCATTTTAGTTATTGCCTGTATCAACTTTATGAATTTATCTACGGCTAAGGCATCACGACGCATGAAGGAAGTGGGAATAAAAAAAGTGGTTGGTGCGAGCCGTCGTTCACTTATTCTTCAATACCTGGGCGAATCTATGCTGATCTCGTTTGCCGCATTGATCATTGCATTACTGGTTGCTGCGTTGATGCTTCCTGCATTCAGGGAAATTACCGGTAAAGAAATAAATCTTCATTTCACTCCTGCCATTACTTTATCAGCCATCATCATCACGTTTATTACCGGACTGGCTGCAGGTAGTTACCCCGCATTGTATTTATCAGGTTTCAAACCCGTGTCTATATTAAAAGGAAAGTTGAATACGTCTGCCGGAGAATCATGGATACGAAAAGGTCTTGTTGTATTTCAGTTTTCAATTTCAGTTATTCTTATCGTTTCGGTTCTTGTAATTTATCAGCAAATGAAATTGATTCATACGACAAACCTGGGCTATAACAAAGACAATATTATTCGTTTAAACAATGACGGCAACCTGCAAAAAAACTTATCATCGTTTATTGCTGATCTAAAAAATTTACCGGGTGTAGTGAACGCATCTGATGTGGATGGTGATTTAATTGGGAATTATAGTCATGCAGGTGGAGGTATCAGTTGGGAAGGGAAAGATCCCAATTTGAATATTGAGTATTATGGTGACGCCGCAGACATTGATTATTTTGAAACGATGGGCCTGCAAATGGCCGAAGGCAGAGCATTCTCCAAAAATTTTAACGATAGTTCCAGTGTGATATTCAATCAATCGGCCATTGCAGCCATGGGATTGAAAGATCCGGTGGGTAAAACAGTTTCACTATGGGGTATAAAGAAACAAATAATCGGTATCGTAAAAGATTTTCATTTCGAATCATTTTATAAAAAGATTGGTCCGGCGTTTTTTACTTTTTCAAATAAAAATCCGGTCACTGTAGCTAAAATAAAAGCAGGGACAGCGCAACAGACTATTGCCGGTATAAAAAACCTTTACCACAAGTATAATGCTGGCCTTGATTTCAATTACGCGTTTCTTGATGATGATTATAATAAACTTTACGCATCAGAACAAAGAGTATCCCTATTATCAAGATATTTTGCCGGCATTGCAATTCTGATTTCCTGTCTCGGCTTATTCGGACTTGCTGCTTTTACTGCACAAAAGAGACAAAAAGAAATCGGCATACGAAAAGTGATCGGTGCATCGGTAAGCAATATTGTTGCGATGCTTTCGAAAGACTTCCTGGTATTGGTATGCCTTGCATTATTAATTGCAATACCTCTATCCTGGTGGGCGGCGAATGAATGGCTGCAAAGCTTTGCATATCGCATCAATATTGGTCCATTGGTATTTATAATTACCGGGGCATCCGTTTTACTGATAACATTATTAACAATAAGTTTTCAATCAATAAAAGCGGCGATAGCGAACCCGGTGAAGAGTTTGAGAACGGAGTAAAAAGTGCATGAATTTTTAGACGTGCAAATGAATAAGGAAGGAAAATATTATGCATTGGTAGTTGAATAAATTGCTTTCCTCCAGCGCCCCTAAGCGTGTCCTCAGGCCGCGAACTATCAATTGCTTTGCCGACGGTTGTCACCGACAGATTTATTGAACTTAAAGCAATCCAAAACCAAACGATTCAACGTCGGGGTTTGTTACCAATACATTTTTAAAATATTGTATAATTTTATGTATATCAATATGCTATCAATTTGGAACAACGATAGAGGCTTTAGTTTAAATGAATCCTTATAACTCCCTTATTGACCTGTATGCCATAGTCGCCATGGCAACCCTGTTCTCCGGGCTGACGCTTGCGCTGCTTTTAGGATTCGCAAAACGGGCTGAACAAACAGCAAACTTGTTTTTAAGTTCGGCATTAGTAGCGATAGTATTAAAGACTGCTGGCGTTGCACCGGTTTTTTTACCGGCGCTGGGTCCTCTCTTGTATTTTTATGTACGACGGCTGACATCACCAGGCCGTCGGTTCCATCGCAAAGATATTTTCCATTTTTGCCCTTTGTTTGTTGGGTTTTTGATGCCGGCGTGGTTGGTTCTGATTTCAGTCATCATCTATTTGTACCTATCGCACCGGCTGATCGAGGATTTCTATCGCCGGCTGCGACTGGTGTTGATGGACAGACCGCGTTATGCTTTCCGGCGTTTAGACAAGGCGTTGCTCCTGCTCGGCTTATTTTGTGCATCGGCGCTGTTTAGCGACACTTTTTATTTTGCTGTTGCTTTCGTACTGATGGGAATGACGGTGGACATAATACTGAAACCTGACAGCAATCTTCAACTGACCCTGCCCATAACTGACAGGGCAAATGCAAAGGAAAAAGGCCGGAGGTTAAAGGAAGCAGTGGCGACCAGCCGGCTTTACGAGGATGCCGAACTGACATTGGCCACACTCGCTGAAAAACTAAAGATGCATCCGCATGATTTGTCACGGATAATTAATATGGGACTGGAAAAAAACTTCAGCGATTTTATTAATGAATTCCGTGTTCGTGAAATTGCCCGAAAGATGCGGGATCCGGCTTTCGATCGGCTTACAATGCTCGGTATCGCCTACGAGTCCGGGTTTAATTCCAAAACGACCTTCAACCGGGTTTTCAAAGAAATGACGGGCAAAACTCCAACTGAATACAAAAACAGCTTGAAAAAAGATGTACCAATTCATATTATGGCACTCCGGTCACAATTGCCGCCGGTAATATTGCGTTCGGAACCCCGGCAAAAGTGGGCTTATGAAAAATTAAACAGCCATTATATGTTTAAAAATCATTTTAAAACTGCATTCAGAAATCTCGCGAGAAACAAGGTTTACTCTTTTATCAACATTGCAGGTTTAAGCCTTGGGTTGGCCTGTGCCATGCTCATTATGCTGTATGTGAAAGATGAAGTGAGCTTTGACAGGTTTCATAAAAATGTAAACAACATTTATCGTATTGTATCGCAACGGAACAAATATAAAATCAGTAGTACAGGTGTTTTGCAAGGGCCCCGTTTCACGCAAAATATTCCCGGCATCGAGTCCTTTGTGCGTGTAGAAAGCCGTTATGAGGATATAAAGACAGCAGGGGGTGTTCAATCGCAAAGTCTGTTGTATGTCGATTCCAATTTCTTTTCTGTATTTACTTTTCGGTTGCTAAGCGGAAATGCAAAAACCTGCCTGCGGGAGCCGCATTCCATAGTATTGAGTGAAGAAGCTGCAAAAAAACAATTCGGCACAACTGACGCTGTAGGCAAAATCGTGATGCTGAAAGAAGACAGCACGTTTGTTCCCTGTAAAGTAACGGCTGTTGCACAACGCTGCCCGCAAAATTCTTCTATTCAGTTTGATGTGCTTATGCCATTTAAAGTATCTGATGCGGATGCTAAGGATACTCATAACTGGTTCAACTCTTTCCTGAACACATTTGTCGTGCTGAATAGCAATGCGGGCCGGCAAACGGTAGAAAAACAAATGCAGGATTTTTACGTGGCAGATGCAAAGCAAACTTTTCAGGAAATGGTTAAAATGGATGGCGGCGGTGCTGATGTAACAATGGGCACCTATTTTTTACAACCATATCTCGATATGCATTTAAGCCTTGATTTATCGGCGCAAAACGGTCTCAGCAATGCAAGCAACCCGATGTATTCATATATCCTTTCTGGAATCGCATTGTTTGTATTATTAATTGCGTGTGTCAATTTTGTAAACCTAACTGTTGCACGTTCCATCAGAAGAGCCAAAGAAGTTGGGATTCGCAAGGTAGTGGGCGGCGGGAGGAAACAACTGATCATGCAGTTTCTGGGCGAATCATTTTTCTTATGCACTATTGCTTTTGTTCTCGCATTTGTTTCTGCACAGTTGTTGTTGCCGTTGTTTAATGATATTGCCAATAAAGCTTTATCAATTTCTTATTTGTTCGATGCAAAATTGATTGCAGGCTATATTGCTTTGTATAGCATCACGGGCTTGCTTGCGGGATTTTATCCTGCGTTGGTTTTATCGGGCTATAGTCCTGTGCAAACTTTATATAGTCGTTTTCAGATAGCAGGAAAAAATTACCTGCAAAGATCGTTGGTAGTCTTGCAATTTACACTGGCATCGTTTTTAATTATTGCCACATTTATTATTTATTCCCAGTTTAATTTTTTAACCAAAACTGACCTGGGATATGATGACAATAATCTTGTTATTGTAAATAAAAACGGGTTAACACATGCCGAGGCTGCTGTTTTTAAAAATGAATTGCGCAAGAATCCAAACATTGTTGGTGTTAGTGTAAAGAATACCGGTGAATGGGGTACCGGTACAAAAAATATGGTTGGGCCTACGGTAAATTTTGCTTATGAAACTGTTGATGAAAATTATTTGCCGTTATTAAAAATCCCGTTAATAGCAGGAAGAAATTTTTCAACAGCATTTCCTGCCGATTCTTTGCAATCTGTTATCGTGAATGAAAGTTTTGTAAAAAAAGCAAATTGGAAAAACCCGGTTGGTGAAACCTTCAACATTTTGGGCAGCAGTAATGAAACGTATCGTGTAATTGGTGTGGTAAAAGACTATCATTTTGAATCGTTAACCAAAAAAATAACGCCGCAGATATTTTCCATGAATGGTTCATACGGGACATATTATATCAGGATAAAGCCAAACACAGCAACCGCAAGTTTACAATGGATACAAAAAACATATCAGCAGTTTTATCCGATGAGTTCCTATTCTTATGTATTTAAAAATGATGAAAACAGGAAGCAGCTAGCTGCTATTGAAAAGTGGAGACAGATTATTTTGTTCGGCGCTATATTAACCATATTTATTTCCTGCATTGGTTTGTTTGGATTATCGGTTTTATCAGCGGAAAAAAGAACAAAAGAAATCGGCATACGCAAAGTGCTTGGTGCTTCGGTAAAAAGTATCGTAGCAAGCCTTACAACCGATTTTATAAAGCTGGTATTATTTGCTTTGATAATAGCAGCACCGGTTGCATACTTGGCAGCAAACAAATGGCTGCAAAATTTCCCTTATCGCATTCAGATAAGCTGGTGGCTGTTTGCTTTTGCGGGCGTATTAGTAATGTTGATTGCGTTGTTTACCATCAGCTTTCAATCCATCAAAGCAGCTATAGCCAACCCGGTGAAAAGTTTAAGAACGGAGTAATTACAAGAAATGCCACCGGCAAGAGTGTAAGCAGCCCGGAATAGCTTCTTCGTATTGCTCACGAGGTTACCCGATTCAGTAGCGGGTTTCAATTACCCTTAATAATTTTTTGTAGTTTTTGACT
>Ga0207645_10000687_pt1 | contig 28066 bp, 22 predicted proteins | sample KBSM53metaG_FD_184331 | JGI IMG/M metagenome (GOLD analysis project Ga0207645, IMG submission 184331) | Miscanthus rhizosphere microbial communities from Kellogg Biological Station, Michigan, USA - KBS M5-3 metaG (SPAdes) (version 2) | ecosystem: Host-associated > Plants > Roots > Rhizosphere >...
CGCGCCATCACCACACCGACAGCCGGCTGATCGTGCGACTGGCAAGAGGGGTCGCGCCCGGGACGGCGATGCGCGATCTGTCCATCGTCCAACAGCGTCTCGCGACGACCTATGCCGAGCACGGTCCTGATTGGATCACCGCCGACTTTCAGCCTTTGAGCTGGGAGTTCGTCGGCACCTCGGCCCCTGCGCTCAAGACGCTCGCCGGCGCCGCGGTGATGGTGCTGCTCGTGGCATGCGTGAACGTCGCCACGCTATTACTGCTCCGGGCCTTTGCGCGAGAGCGCGAGTTCGCCATCCGATCGGCGCTGGGGGCGAGCCACCTCGGGGTCGCTCGCCTAACGCTCACCGAGAGCGGGCTACTTGGCTCCGGGGCGGGGGTGGTCGCCCTGCTGCTCACATGGTGGGGACTCGGATTCGTCAGGGGCATGGCCCCGGACAGCCTTCCGAGATCCGCCGAGCTCCGGTTCGACGTGCGCGTTGCAGGGCTGGTCGTTGCGCTGGCGTTGGTTGCTACGACGATCATTGCGTCCGCGCCGTTCGTGCGTGCGGTCCGCCGGCACACACTGGAGCCGCTGCGCGCGGGTTGGCAGCCGACGTCGGGCGGACGCGGCGGAAACCGGTGGCGTTCGACGCTTGCGGCCGCGCAGCTCGCGATGGCGCTCACGCTCCTCGCGGGTACGGGGCTGTTGATCGAAAGCTTCCGGCGGTTGAGCAAAGTCGATCTCGGCTTCGATCCACATCACCTGGCGTTGTTCTGGATTGCGCCGCCCGCGCCGAAGTACGACCAGCCCGACCAGGCCGTCGCGCTCTACGCCCGTCTGCGGGATGCCGCCGCGGGAGTACCGGGCGTCGAGGGAGTGGCGATCGCGAACCACGGGCCGCTCACCGGCGGGTACGTCGTTACGAAATACGTCGTTCCCGGGCGCATTGCTCCAGCCGATGGCTCCGACGCCGCGCTCTACAAGACGGTGGACGAGGACTATCTCGATGTGATGAAGGGGCGGCTCTTGCGCGGCCGCTGGTTTGCCGCGACCGACATTCGCGGGGCGGGCGACGGGGTCGTGATCAACGAGCGATTGGCGAAACGCGTGTGGCCTAACGCGGACCCCGTTGGTCAGCCGATCACGGTGTTCCGCTCGTCGCAGGCACGACCCGGGTTCGGCAGTCCGTTGCCGAGTGTCGTGATCGGCGTCATCGCCGACATGCATCACATCTCGATCTCGGATGACCCGGTCGACGAGGTGTACGTTCCGTACACTCGTGAGGTGTGGCCCGGAATTGGGCTGCTGATTCGCGCGCGCGGTGAGCCCCTCACGCTCGGACCCGCGCTGCGTCGCGCGCTGTTGGGCGTCGAGCCCGACCTTCCGGTATTGGGAAGCGCCGGGTGGCGGACATTCGAGCCGATCGGCACCTACATCGACCGCCTCCTTGCACCTCGCCAGCTCGTCCTGCGTCTCGTACTGGGGTTTGCCGGTGTGGCGGTGGCCCTCGCGGCGATCGGCGTATACGTCGTGATCGCTTTCGGCGTCGCGCAGCGCACGCGTGAGATCGGCATCCGCATGGCCGTGGGCGCGACGACGCGTGACGTCATGAGACTCGTGCTGCGGCAGAGCCTCGCGCTTGCGACCGTCGGCGCTGTCGCGGGAATCATCGGCGGGATCGCGATCGCGCGCGTCCTCCGCGCGACACTGGACTCGGTTCTCTATCGAACGTCTCCGTTCGCGGTCCTTCCACTCGTGATCGCGGCGGGCGCGCTCGGCGGCATCACCCTCGCTGCGGCCTGGGTGCCCGCGCGGCGTGCGGCCGGCGTCGATCCGGTGACGGCGCTGCGCTCGGAGTAGCATCGCGGCGCAGTCGCTCGCGTGGCGCCGGGTTGAACAGCAACTTGTCGCCATGACAACCGTCCAACCGGTCCGCTGGGGGATCCTCGGCGCCGCGAACATTGCGGTGAACAAGGTCATACCGGCCATGCGCGCGAGCGCAATCTCCCGGCCGATCGCGATTGCATCGCGCGACATCGCGAAAGCCCAGCGAGCTGCCGACCGTCTCGGGATTCCTCGCGTATATGGCTCGTACGAGGAGCTGCTCGCCGATCCGGAGATCGAAGCCGTCTACAACCCGCTGCCTAACCACTTGCACGTCCCCTGGTCGATCCGGGCCGCGCAGGCCGGCAAGCACGTACTGTGCGAGAAGCCGATCGCGTTGACGGCAGACGAAGCACGAACGCTGCTGGCAGCGCGCGATGCGAATAGGGTTCAGGTGGCCGAGGCGTTCATGGTGCGCACGCACCCGCAGTGGCTGGAGGTCGAGCGGCTGATAGCGAGCGGTGCGATCGGCCCGCTGCGGTTGGTGAGCGGGCTATTCAGCTACTACAAGCGCGACGCCGCGGACATAAGGAGTCGCCTGGAGTGGGGCGGCGGGGCGCTCATGGACATCGGCTGTTATCCGATCTTCATCGCGCGGTGGATGTTCGGGGCGGAGCCGACGGATGTGACGGGGATGATCGATCGCGATCCCGAGCTTGGCGTCGACCGCCTAACGTCGGCGATGCTTCGCTTCCCCACGGGCTACGCGACGTTCACCTGTGCGGGCCAGGTGGTGCACTACCAGCGGATGCATCTCTTGGGCGAACAGGGCCGGATCGAGGTGGAAATTCCGTTCAATGCTCCGCCGGATGCGCCGACGCGAATCTTCCTGGACGACGGCTCCCAGCTCGGCGACGCGAGTGCGAGGGCGATCGAGCTTCCCGCGGTCGATCAGTACACCGTGCAGGCGGATCGATTCTCGAAAGCCGTGCGGGGTGTGGGGTCGGTGGCGGTCTCGCTGGAGACCGCCATCGGGAACATGGTGGTCATCGAGAGGCTGTTTCGGTCGGCCCAAACGGCTGAGTAGCGGGGCGTTTGGCTGCCATCCAGATACACGTCTCGCACGGATTCAACGGAAACATCGGATCAAACTGATCCGGTCGGCGGGCGCGCGGAGACCATCCGATAGAACTTGGGCTCAGGGCCAAAATGCAGAAACAAGCCGACCTGTAAGTGCGTCGCGCACAGGTAGTTGTGAAGTTGCCGAAGGGCGCCTGACCGAAGGTCGTATGTCGATTTTACCTCGACTACGAGCTTCTCATCCACGACCATGTCGAGGCGTTGCTTCCCCATCACCATTCCCTTGAAGAACACCGTCACCCACACCTCGCGCGCTATTCGGTGGCCGCGAGCGCGAAGCTCATGCTCAAGCGCCGGGATATAGATGTGCTCGAGGAACCCGAAACCAAGGACGTTGTAAACCTCGTAGAATGCTCCGATAACGGATCGTGTGAGGTCTTCGTGGATAAGTCGTCGGCGTGGCATGCTTCACAATCGTGACACACTCGTTGCGGGGCATCATCGATTCGTTCTCACCCTATCCGATCCGTTTGATCCGCCGTTTCCGTTGAATCCGCTGACCTCATCATCTGGATGCCGGCCCAGCGATGCCGCGGTTGCGCGAGAGCGCGCTGTGTCGTTATGGATCCAGGACGTCGTCAATCACCAGCAGCAGTACCTCTAGATGGTCCGCTTAGCACGTCATGCCGTCTCGTTGATCACGCTCACCGCCGCGGTCGCCTGCGCGTCCGGACGAGGAACCGCGTCGGCTTCTTCAATGGTGAGCTCACCGACGGCAGCCGACGGTCGCAACGCCGGACCGGCCGCTCGCAGCGACGTGGAGTGCACCGACTGCGAAGCGATCCCGATTCCGAGCGAGATCAACCGCGCCGTCGAAGCGCGCATTGCCGACCTCAGAGCGCGCGGCGGAGACTGTTCGCGTTACGGGTCCGTGCTCGAGAGCTCGTACCGCAGCGGGCAGATCACGCTCCGCCCCTACATGTGGCGCACCGGGTCGCACCTCACGTCCGGCGAAGGGAAGCCTAACGGCGACATGATGCTCGCGCGCGAGATCGATTCGCTGAACGTTGGCGTCCGCACCGTCGACGACGTCCTCTGGACCATGGAGCACGAGGCCGCCCATATCGCCTTCGACCTCGCGTCAGGCAACGAGGCGAACGAGGAGAAGACCGACCAGACCGTGCGCGCCTGCCAATCGTGACGGTGGCCAGCGGGACCTGACGCCTCACCTGCTCCGCCCGAAAATGCGTCTCAACCGTCAACGTGCGGTCGCGCTCGCCGCCGCGCTCACGTTGGCTGGCCCCGTCGCGCTGGTCGCCCAGGCCACAAGCTCACCCGTATCTCGTTAGGACGCGCACCTTACGACCGCGTTAGATTCTCTGGTCGCCGAGCGACCGTGCTCGGATGACCTCCGAAACCCGAGCCGGATCCTTTGGCGAAACTCCCCGAGCTGTTCGAGAACAACAAGCGCTGGGCGACCGAACGCGCTCGCGTCGACCCCGAGTTCTTCTCCCGCCTCGTCTCCCAGCAGGCACCTGCCTACCTGTGGATCGGCTGCTCCGACAGCCGAGTCCCCGCGAACGAGATCGTGGACCTGCCGCCGGGCGAGCTGTTCGTCCACCGCAACGTCGCGAACGTCGTCGTGCACACGGATCTGAACTGTCTCTCCGTGCTGCAGTTCGCGGTGGATGCGCTCCGAGTGCGCCACGTGATCGTTTGCGGCCACTACGGGTGCGGCGGCGTGCGGGCTGCGCTCGCGGGCACGAAGCTCGGCCTGATAGACAACTGGCTGCGTCACGTGCAGGACGTCGCGCAGAAGCACGCGACCGAGCTCACTCGCCTCACGCCAGAGGCACGCGAAGACCGCCTGTGCGAGCTGAACGTGCTGGAGCAGGCGGTCAACGTTTGCGAGACGACGATCGTGCAGGACGCCTGGGAGCGCAGTCAGGCGCTCACGGTGCACGCGTGGGTCTATCGGCTCGACGACGGAATCCTGCGCGATCTGCAATTCGACGTCGACTCAAACCGTGAGCTGCTCCGAAAAACGCCGGCGCGGTAGCGATCACTGCTCCGCGAGCGTCGTCGCCGGATCGACCGACGCGGCTCGCCTCGCCGGAACGTAGCACGCGAGCATGATCGTGATCACCAGAAGGACGACGGCCGCGCTCAGCGTGAGCGGATCGGTGCCCTTCACGCCGTACATGATCGACGACAGAAAGCGTGTCGTTCCCAATCCCGTCGCCAGGCCGACGACCGTACCGATCGCCGCAATCACCGCACCCTGGCGCAGCACCAGCCACACGATGTTGCCCCGCGTTGCGCCGAGCGCGATTCGCGTCCCGATCTCGCGGGTGCGCTGACGCACCGCGTACGACATCACACCGTAGATCCCGATCGCAGCCAGCGCGAGGGACGTCGCCGCAAAGACGCCGAGGAGCCACAGGACCACGCGCGTGACGCGCTCCGACTCGCTCGCCACGTGGGCCAGCGTCTGCTCGTCGGAGACGTACGCGTTAGGCTCGAATCGCTTGATCGCTGCCGTGACCGCCGGCAGTGCCTTTTCGGGGTTGGACGCCGTACGCACGAACAGCGTGGTCTGACCCGGCTTGTTCCGCTCGAACGGGAAGTACATGTCCGCGCGTGGCTCGTCTCGCAGCCCGGCGCGACGGATGTTACCCACGACGCCCACGATCTCGGCCGTCTGATCACCCTGGAGCCTGACCCGCTTGCCGACGGCGCTCTCGTTAGGGAAGAACCGTTTCTGGATGGCCTCGCTCACGATCACGACCGCCGGCGCGTTCGCGTCATCACGATCGTCGAACAGCCGGCCCGCGACCAGTGGAATCTGGAGCGCCCTGAAGTAGCCGTTCGACGCCAACTGCCAGCCGACTTCCGGCGGCCTCTCGCCGGGGGCGACGGGCTGCTCCGGTCGCTCGAACGGCGACGTCCAGTTGTTGCCGGTCAGCGGCGTGACGGCAGCCATTCCCACATCCTGAACACCGGGAATGGCTTTGATCTCGGCCAGCGCCTGCGCGTAGAACCCTTCTCGCGGACCGCGCTCGCGGTAGCGGTTGGTGGGAAGCTGAACGCTCATCGTCATCACGTTCGCGGTGCGGAACCCGGGATCCACCGCCAGCAGTGCGGCGAAGCTGCGCAGGATCAACCCTGCCCCCACCAACAGCATGATGGCCAGCGCCACCTCGGCCACGACGAGCGTGGATGTCACCCGCCGCGCCCTGGTTCCGATGCTCGAACCGCGGGAGGCGTTCAGTGCGCCGACCGCCTTCTCCGACCGCACGGTGAGCGCCGCCACGAGCCCGAACACGAGCGTCGTCAGAACCACGATGCCGAGCGTGAAGGCCAGCACGGGTCCGTTGATGCGAACGTCGTTGAGGCCCGGCACGTCACTCGACCGCGGCAGTAATGCGACGAGCGCGTGCGCACCCCAGTACGCCATCAGCACGCCCGCCGTACCTGCCACGACAGCGAGGACGAGACTCTCGGTGAGCAGTTGCACCACCAGCCGTCCACCACCGGCACCTAACGCGAGACGCACCGACATCTCTCGTCGCCTGCCGAGTGAGCGCGCGAGCAGCAGGTTCGCGACATTCGCGCACGCGATCAGGAGCACGACCCCGACGGCCGCGAGCAACAGTACAAGGGCAGGCTTCGTATTGCCGGCGAGAGCCGTTCTGAGCCCGAGGGGGTAATACTCCGACGCGAGGTTCTGCTGCGGGAACTCCTTCTCGAACTGTCGCGACATCGCCGCAAGGTCCATCGCCGCGTCTTCGAGCGTTCTGCCAGGCTCGAGGCGCGCCATGGCGAACGTCCAGCCGCTCTTGCGCTGTGCCGGCGCGACCGTGGGGAACTGGTATGGGATGATGATGTCCGTCGTGGCCGTAGGCGGGAACGTGAACCCAGGCGGCGCGACGCCCACGACCTGACGCTCCGTTGCCTCCATCCTGATCACACGACCGATGATCGTGGGATCGCCGCCGTAGCGCTTCTTCCACGTCTCGTAACCGAGCATCATGACGCGCGGAGCGTTCTCGCGTGTATCGTCGGCATTGATCGAGCGGCCGAGAACGGGACGCGCTCGCAGCAGATCGAGCGTGTTCGCCCCGACGCCGAGGACCTCGGCACGATATGGGTCGTCGCGATCCATGAACGCCGTCTCGCCGCGCCCCCACGCGCCGATCGACTCGAACGCCTTCTGCCGCGCCGAGAGATCGAGGAAATCGCCGATGGCGATGAACTCCTTCGTGATCCCGGTCTGCTTGTCGCGATGGTTCAGGATCACGAGGTCGTCAGCGCTCGGATACGGGAGCGGCCGAAGGAGCACGGCCTCGACCACCGCGAATACCGCCGCGTTCGCACCGACGCCAAGGGCGAGGGTGAGCAACGCGGCAACCGTGAAGGCCGGTTCGCGAACCAGCTGACGGAATGCGTGGCGGACCAGGTAGAGGAACATGTGCAGGCGCTCCGTCTGCTTTGGTTCGGTGATTCCAGGGTGCGGACGAATGACGGGTCTCCAGTGCTCGCGTCGAATCCAGGAGATGATCGCGAGCCGCCAACAGTCGAGGAACAGCAGGACCGTGAGACCCAGATAGCCAGCCCGTTGCGCTGCCCGGCCTAACGAGGACTTCGTGGGTTGCCGGCGGATGAGGTATGCGACGCGGAGGTCTTCCCACGCCGGCTCGAAGGCGTCGGCGACGACCCGACGTGGGAGCAGTGCGGTCAGTGCGCGCGCAAGCCGTTCGTCACGCATTGGACAACCTTCCCCGGGCGGCGGCGGCGACGACCGTCTCGTAGAACGATCGTGTGTGCTTCCACGCTCGCGAGCCGGCTGGCGTGATGCGATACCGGCGCTCGCGGACGGCCTGATCGCCGACGACGATAGGCTCGTACCACCCCTCGATGAACCCGTCGCGCTCGAGTCGCGCCATGAGCTGATAGAAGGCGGCGCCGGTGCGTCGCACGCCGTAATCCGCGACGACGTCGCGGATCACTCGGCCCGGCTCATCGTTCGAGAGAATGACGCCGAGGGCGAGGAACTGGAGATGGGAGAGGGGCGGAAGCTCGCGGGGCATGGGCGGTGTAAGGTGGCCTTATATACGATCTGGGACACCCGCCGCCACCCTGATGGTTTTGAAGCCCCTTTCGCGGGGGACGAGTCGCGGCTGTCAGGGACGGGCCGACGGCTACTCTCCGCGGATGGCCAACAGTGGATCCACGCGACTCGATCGCAGCGCCGGGACGTACGCACCAAGCAGCGCTGCAGCGAGCAGCACTCCTCCACCGACCAGATACGCGATCGGATCACGCCTCGAGATCCCGTAGAGCGACGCCTCCAGATACCGCGTTGCGAACAGGCCCGCAATCGTTCCGGCTGCGATTCCGCCGAGGGCCATGAGCGCCGCACCGCGGAGCACCTCCGACCGCACCACGCCTGGCGCCGCGCCGAGCGCCATGCGAATGCCGATCTCGCGCGTGCGCGTCACGACGGTGTATGACATGACGCCGTAGATGCCGATTCCCGCGAGCACAAGCGCGATCACCCCGAACGCCGACAGCGCGAACATCGCGAATCGCCGGTCGGCGGCACTACTCGCGATACGATCCTCGAGCGTCGAGAGCGTCGCCGGGGAATTCGGCACCAGGCTCCGCAGTCGATCCCGGACGACTGGCATGAGCGCAGCCGGGTTGCCTTGCGTCCTGATCGCCGCCACGAGCTGCATCCGCATCGGCTCCGCGTTAGGCTGCTGCGCGACGGGGACGAAGATCTCGTTCTGTGAGCCGCGCGCCATCGTCCAGCTCGTCGCCTCGCGCACCACACCCACAACGGTCATCCACGTGTCCGCCATGTAGTTCGTGGCAACCAGCTTTCCGATCGGGTCCTGGTCAGGCCACAACCGCTCGGCGATGCCGGGAGTGATGATCGCAACGGGGGCACTCCCCGCACGGTCACTTGCCGTGAACGCTCGCCCCCGCAGGACCGACTGACGCAGCACGCCGAAGTAATCGGGTGTGATGACTCGGAACCCTCCCATGGCCAACCAGTCGCGGTCCACTGGATCGCCGGGCCGACGGACTGGCGCGGCCTGGTCGCCCCAGTCGAGTGGAAGATGCGTAGCGAACCCGACTCCCGAGACGCCAGGGATGGAAGCGAGCTCCAACTGAATCGCTTCGATTCGCTCGGGCGTGAGGCCAATCGGCGATATCGATGCCGTGACGACACCACGCGCGTCGAAGCCGGTGTCGGCGTTCAGAATGTTGGACAGCGTTCGGATGAGGAGCGCAGAACCGACGAGCAGCACGACGGCCGTGGCCACCTCGAAGCCCACGAGGAGCCGCCACACATCCTTCCGCACGACCGACACCTCGCCGCGGGACGTCCGAATGGCGTCACCCGGATCACCAGCGGCAAGGCGAAGCGCCGGGTAGAGTCCGGCGATCACCGCGGTCACCACCGCCACACCGCACACGAATGCGAGGACGATGCCGTTGACCGACAGCTCATCGAGACGCGGGACGAGTCCAGACCCCAGGGAGCGGACGAGCCGCGTCAACGCGAGCGCCATGACCGCACCTAACGCCGAGCCAACCAGCACGAGCATCGCTGTCTCGGCGAACAGGAGCGTCACCAGCCTGCCGCGCGTCGCGCCAAGCGCGGCTCGCACGGCAACTTCCCGCTGGCGCGCGAGCCCGCGCGCGAGCTGTGCGCTCACGAGATTCGTGCACGCGATCAAGAGCACCATGGCCGCAGCGCCGAACACCACCACGAGCATGAGGCGGTAGTCGCCCACGAGGTAGTCGCGCAGCGGCGCGACGTCTACGTCCACGGCCTCGGTGTCGTCACCATATGCAGCCTTGAGGTTCCGCGAAATCGCCGACATCTCGGCACGAGCCTTCGCGAGCGTGACGTTCGGCGCCAGCCGCGCTACGACGCGATAGTTGTGTGCGCTCCGCACCGAGCCCGGCCCGGTCTCGTGTGGGTAATAGACATCGACGGGGTCCATGAACCGAAATCCACGCGGCAACACGCCCACAACTGGCACCGCGGTCTTTCCCCAGAGAATCGTGCCGAGTGGGAGACGCCCAGCCATGTGGGTCTGCCAGAATTCGTGAGACACGACGACAGCATCCGGACCGCCCGGCGTGTTCTCCGCCTTGTTGAACTCGCGACCGACGGCGAGCCTAACGCCGATGATCCTGAAGAATTGGCGGGACACGCCAATGGCTGCGACGCGGACAGGTTCGTTACCGACCGACACACTCGCATCGGGTGCGAATGACTCCGACGCAACACCCGAGAATGACTTCGCCTGGTCGCGCCAGTCCGCGAAATTCGGATACGACGGTGCGATGAGCCGTCCTTCCACTGTCCGCTCGCGCATGAGCACGAGCCGATCCGCAGCCTCGTACGGCAATGGCCGGAGCAGGACAGTATCGAGAACGGTGAACGCCGTCGTCGTCGCGCCGACTCCGAGCGCGAGCGTGAGAAGCGCGAGCGCGGTGAAGCCCGGCTGCTTTCGGAGCGATCGGACTGCCCATCTCAGGTCGTGCATGCGTCCCTCAGGAAGCGGTGTCCACGGTCTGTGGACACCGGCTCGTTGCAGACGGTTGCGCCTCGCCAAACATTCAAACGACTCTGACCCCTTTGATCCGCATGCCGATTCGTCCCACTGTACGTGCGCTTGCGATGGTCGCAGTCGTGGCCTCGCCATCGCGATCACAGACGCCTACGTCGGCGGACATCACCGCCCAGGACGTTCGCACTCGCACGTACATCATCGCGGATGACTCGATGGAGGGTCGCGACACGGGGAAGCGCGGCGGACTGCGGTCGGCCCGGTACATCGCGGGCGAGCTCAAACGACTCGGCCTCGAGCCTGCGGGGGACGACGGGACGTACTTGCAGCGGATCCCGTGGGTATCGCGCACGCCGGACACGACGGGCGTACTGCGCGTCGGCGAACGGACCCTGCGATGGGGCTCAGATTATCTCGTCCTTCCGAAATTGGGCTTCGCGCTTGCGCTTGGTGGCCAGCCGTTCGGTGGCGGATTCCGCGGGGACAACATCGCGACGATCTACGGCGGGCGCGTTGGCGATTCGACGGTCGCACCCGAGCTGACTCGCAACAAGGTCATCGTGTTCTCGGCGCCGGCGTTCGCGTTCTGGCAACTCGACAACCTACGTCGCTACACCGCTGCCCGGGCGATCGTGGTTGCCACACTCGACCTGGGCGCGCCCTCTGCGTTTCGCGTGCGGCGCGAGACGTATTGGGATTCCACCGGCGCGAGTGGCGTCGCACCACTCACGATCATCTCGGTCACGAAGGCAGCGGCGAGCGCGATGTTCACCGCACCGTTCGATCAACTTGCGGTCGGGGCCACGGGACTGCCGCTCAGTGGAAGCGCTGGCTTCATTGATGGACCCACCGAAGCGCCGGCGTACAACGTCGTGGGGATCGTCCGCGGCAGCGACTCGAAGCTGCGCAACACCTACGTCGCAATCGGCGCGCATCACGATCACGTCGGTATGGGACCGCCGGTCGACCACGATTCGATCCGTGCGTTCAACCAGGTGGTGCGCGTTCGAGGCGCCGACGACCCACCGCCGCGTGAGGTGACCGACGAGCAGTGGGCGAAGATCCACGCGGTGCTCGACAGCTTGCATCGCGTGCACGGCGTACGGCTCGACTCGATCTTCAACGGTGCGGACGACGACGGAAGTGGCACCGTGCTCGCGCTCGAGATCGCCGAGGCCTTCGCCAAGGCCAGGCCCAAGCCGAAACGGTCGCTGCTCTTCGTGTGGCACACGGCCGAGGAGAAGGGCCTCTACGGCGCGCAGTACTACTCCGATCACCCGACGGTGCCGCGCGACTCGATCGTCGCGCAGGTGAACATGGACCAGATGGGACGCGGCGATCCGGTGGACAATCCGCCAGGTGGGCCTAACGCGCTGGTCGTCATCGGTCCTCGGCGCCTGTCATCGGAGCTCGGCGCCATGGTGGAGAAGGTGAACGCGCGAGCGGAGCACAGGTTCACACTCGACTACGAGTTCGACCGGGACAACGATCCCACGAACGCGTACTGCCGCAGCGATCACTACATGTACGCCCGCTACGGAATTCCGGTGGCGTTCTTCGTCGCTGCCGCGTGGTACATCGACTATCACATGGTGAGCGACGAGCCGCAGTACATCGCCTACGACCGAATGACGAAGATCGGCCGGTTCATTCGGGATTACGTGGCCGAGGTGGCGAACCTTGGCGCGAGGCCGGTGGTCGACCAGCCGAAGCCGGAGCCGAACGGGTTATGTCGTCAGTAAGAGTCATTCCGAGCCGTCAGGCGAGGAATCGCGATCTTCCCGTAAAGGCCTCTGTCGGGAGGGGGGACGCTTAACTCTGGCATTCAGAACCCAGGGGTCGACCGCTCCGTTCTGGATGCCCGCACATTCTCCTGAACTCCCTACCCTTGCCTGAGGCATTGCCAAACCGGTTGATTGTAGGCTGACGCCCCACCGCGGAGAGCCTCCACATGGTGCACGCAGGTCGCGCGGTAGTGATCCTCGGGCTCGCCGCCTCAGCAGCCGGCGGCCAGAGCACTACCAAGCCCATCAACGACCTCCCAAATCCGTACCAGACAATCGAAGGATGGGCCAAGCTGCCCGACGGCCGCGCGTGGGGATCCACGAGCGCGGTCGCCATCGCACCAGACGGTAGGGGCGTTTGGGTCGCCGAACGATGCGGCGCGAACGCCTGTGCCGGATCGCCGCTGAATTCGGTTTACCTCTTCGACGCGACCGGCAACGTCCAGAAAGCGTTCGGCGCGGGCCTGCTGCTCTCACCCCACGGCATTGACGTCGACCGCGACGGCAACGTCTGGGTCACGGACTGCGCCTGCACCCTCGGCCGCAACGCGCAGCCGCAGAACCCGCCCGCGGGCCATCAGGTCTTCAAGTTCAGCCCCGATGGGAAGCTGCTCATGACGCTGGGCAAGGCTGGTGGGGCGGGCGCGACCGACTCGGGTTTCTTCTGGCAGCCGAACGACGTCCTCGTCGCGCCTAACGGCGAGATCTACGTGGCCGAAGGCCATTCGTCGGGCGCCGGGTCGATTGCTCGCATCCGAAAGTTCTCGAAGGACGGCAAGCTGATCGCCACCTGGGGACAATTCGGCAAAGGCCCCGACGACTACGACCAGCCACACGCCCTCGCGATGGACTCGCAAGGTCGCCTCTTCGTCGGCGATCGGGGCAACAACCGCATCAAGATTCTCGACCAGAACGGCAAGCTGCTCGCCACGTGGTATCAGTTCAGCAGGCCAAGCGGGATCTACATCGACAGGCAGGATCGCATCTATGTCACCGATTCGGAGTCCGGCTCCGTCGAACAGGAACACAAGGACTGGAAGCGCGGCATCCGCGTCGGCAGCGCAAAGGATGGGAAGGTGACGGCGTTCATCCCGGATCCAGTAGAGCATGCGACCAACACCAGCGCCGCCGAGGGCGTGGCCGCGGATGGCGCCGGCAACATCTACGGAGCGGAAGTAGGCCCTCGTGCGTTGAAGAAGTACGTGAAGAAGTAGTCCTCGACCCCAAATTTCCCATGACGTTCACGTTCAAGGTCAACGGAAAATCCACGACGGTGGATGTCCCTGCCGACATGCCGCTGCTCTGGGTGCTGCGCGACGTTCTCGATCTCAAGGGAACGAAGTACGGGTGCGGCATCGGGCAGTGCGGCGCGTGCACGGTCCACGTGAAGGGCACGCCGACCCGGTCATGTCGGACGCCGGTGCAGCGCGTGCAAGGCTCCGAGATCACGACCATCGAAGGTCTCTCGGCAGACGGCACGCATCCGGTGCAGCGCGCCTGGGAAGCGGTGGACGTGCCGCAGTGCGGATACTGCCAGGCCGGGCAGATCATGTCGGCGGCGGCGCTGCTCGCGAGGAACTCGAACCCGAGCGACGCCGACATCGACACGGCGATGAACGGAAATCTCTGCCGATGCGGGACGTACCTGCGCATCCGCGAGGCGATTCACAAGGCGGCCGCGATGCCGGCGACGGACTCGAACGCCGCGAATCGCACCAGCAAGTCCGACAAGAACTGAGGAGACGCGCCATGGATACCAAGACACCCGTGGATCGCCGTCAGTTCCTCCGCGTGAGCGCACTCGCGGGCGGCGGCGTCCTTCTCGCGACGTACATCGAGCCGGTCGCCAACGCCAGCGCGCGTCTCGCCGGCGCACCGAAGACTGCGGCCGATTTCCAGCCTAACGCGTTCATCCGCATCACACCCGACGGCTCGATCACGATCATCGCGAAGAACCCCGAGGTCGGCCAGGGCGTGAGGACCATGCTGCCGATGATCATCGCCGACGAGTTGGATGCCGATTGGTCGAAGGTGACGATCGAGCAGGCGCCGCTCGACACGACGAAATTTCAGCGGCAATTCGCCGGTGGAAGCACCGCGACGCCGGTGAACTGGATGCCGATGCGCAAGGTCGGCGCGTCCGCGCGAGCGGTGCTGGTGAGCGCCGCGGCGCAGACGTGGAACGTGCCGGAGTCCGAGCTCACGACGAGCGCCAGCACGGTCGTCCATCAGGCGAGCAACCGGAAAATCGGCTACGGCGAGCTGACGGCAAAAGCCGCGACGATCACGCCGCCGGACATGGAGACCGTGAAGCTCAAGGACCCGAAGCAGTTCACGATCATTGGCAAGGGCATGCCGGGCGTGGACAACCACAAGATCGTGACGGGCAAGCCGCTCTTCGGCATCGACGTCACGGTGCCGGGCATGCGCTACGCGGTGTTCGAAAAGGCGCCAGTGTTCGCCGCCAAGGTCAAGTCGTCGAATCTCGACGAGATCAAGAAGGAGCCGGGCGTGAAGAACGCCTTCGTCGTCGACGGCGGCCAGCAGCTCCAGGGCTTGTTAGGCGGCGTGGCGATCGTGGCGGACAGCTGGTGGGCCGCGAAGTCGGCCCGCGCGAAGCTCAAGGTCACGTGGGAGGAGCATCCCACGTCGTCGCAGAGCAGTACGAGCTTCGACGCGCAAGCGGCCGAGCTCTCGAAGAAGACACCGATGCGGTCGCTGCGGAAGGACGGCGATGTCGACGCCGCGTTGAATGCAAGCGGAGCCAAGATCGTCGAGGCACGGTACTTCTATCCGTTCATCTCGCACGCGCCGCTCGAGCCGCAGAACTGCACCGCGCACTTCAAGGACGGCAAGCTCGAGATCTGGTCGCAGTCGCAGCTGCCCGAGCCGGGGCGCGCCCTGGTCATGCAGACGTTAGGTCTCAAGGACACCGACATCACGATCCACATGCTGCGCGGAGGCGGTGGTTTCGGCCGTCGTCTCAACAACGACTACATGGTCGAGGCAGCGTGGATCGCGAAGGAGGTTGGCGTCCCCGTGAAGCTGCTGTGGACGCGCGAGGACGACATGCAGCACGACTTCTACCGCCCCGCGGGCTACCACTACCTCAAGGGCGCGGTCGATGCGAGCGGCAAGCTGGTGGCGTGGCGCAACCACTTCGTCTCGTTCGGCGACCCGGAGCGCATGGCCGCGCCGGCTCAGCCGAACACGCCGCCGCCGTTCGCGCCAAGTGCAGGAATCGGTGCGACGGAATTCCCGGCTCGGTTCATCCCGAACTTTGCGCTCGACGCGTCGGTGATCCCGTCAGGTGTCCCGACGGGAGCGCTCCGCGCCCCTGGTAGCAACGGCATCGCCTACGCCACGCAGTCGTTCATCGACGAGCTCGCGGCCGCGGCGGGCAAGGATCCGCTCGAGTTCCGACTCGACATCCTGTCGACCACGCCGATCACGCAGGACCCCGGACCAGCCGGTGCCCCTCCAGGATTCGAGGCGGCGCGGATGCGCGGCGTGCTGGAGCTCGTGCGCGACAAGTCCGGCTGGGGCAAGACGACGCTCCCGAAAGGCACCGGCATGGGCGTGGCGTTTCACTTCAGCCATAGGGGGTACTTCGCAGAGGTCGTACAGGCAACCGTTGCGAAGGATGGCTCGGTGAAGGTCGACAAGGTCTGGGTCGCCGGCGATGTCGGGAGCCAGATCATTAACCCGCTCAACGCCGAGAATCAGGTGCAGGGGGCCGTGCTCGACGGAATCGGCGAGGCGTTAGGCCAGGAGATCACGATCGAGAACGGGAGAACGACACAGTCGAACTTCAACGCGTTCCCGCTCCTGCGGCTCAGGCAGGTCCCGCCGGTGGAAGTCTCTTTCAAGATTACGGACAATCCGCCAACGGGCCTCGGCGAGCCCGCCCTGCCTCCGGTGGTTCCCGCGCTCTGCTCGGCCATCTACGCAGTCACGGGGAAGCGAGTTCGTTCGCTGCCCATCTCGAAGACCGACTTGAAGTCGGTTTGACGGGACAATCGGGACAATTGGGACAATTGGGACAATTGGGACAATCGGGACATCGGGACATCGGGACATCGGGACATCGGGACTCGGCCGTGATGCCATTAGCACCGCGAAGGCTTCCTCTGTAGTAGGCACCTCCCGGCCGAGTCCCGAGTCCCGAGTCCCCAGTCCCGAGTCCCGAGTCCCGAGTCCCCAGCCCCGAGTCCCCAGTCCCGAGTCCCCAGTCCCCAGTCCCCAGTCCCATGGGTCAGCTCCCGGTCGACGTGTAGCGCCGAACGCCGAACCGCCAGACCCACAGGGAAACCCCGAAGAACACGAACCCTAACGCGGGCGCCAGCACCGCCAGCGCCGGAGCGACGCCCGTCCGATCCGCGCGACCGAGCACCACGGCCACCGGGAAGAACGATACGCACCCGAGCGGCACGATGAACGTCAGGAAATTGCGGAACCACTGGGCGTAGATATCGAGCGGATACTGCGCCGCCTCCACGCCCCCGTACGTGAGCGTGTTCGCGATCTCGAGACTCTCCACCGTCCAGAACGCCAGCGTCGCCTGCAGGACGAGGATCCCGGCAAACAACGCCGCACCGCCCGCCACCGCGAACGCCAGGATCGCCCATACCTGCCAGGTCCACGCGATGTTCGTTAGGTGCACCGCGAGCGCCCACGCCAGCGTCGCCTGCGCCAGGCGTCCGATGCGAGTCGCCCGCAATTCGTAGCCGAGCAGTTGGAGCACGGTCGATCGCGGACGGACGAGCAGTCGATCGAAGTCGCCCGTCTTCACGAACTCCTCGCCGAAGATGTCGAACCCTCGCGTCAAACCGTCCGCCAGAGCGAACGCCACGCCGATCACGCCGTAGAACAGCGCGACTTCTCCAAACTGCCATCCCTCGATCTGCCGAAAGCGTGAGAACAGCGCCCACACCGCGATGAAGTCGATGCCAGGTGCCACGAAGGCACCGAGGGAGGTGAGGAGGAACGACCCCGGGTACTGCATCTGCGAGCGGAGCGACGCGCCGATGTACCGGCCGTACAATCGGATTGCGTTCACGCCGTCAGCCTCCCTGCGTCTGAAGCCGCGTCATCACTCGACCCATGAGAAGCCTGCCGAGGAGGACGAGCGCGACGACCCAGAATGCCTGCCGGCCGAGAGCGGCGGCCGCGTCCCAGCCGCCGAGATGGCCGCTGTAGATGCGAAACGGAGTATCGAGTAATCCGGCGAACGGCTGGTATCGCATCACCGGCTGCAGCCACTCGGGCAATAGCGGCAGGGGGACCAGATTGCCGGAGAACACGATCGCGAGTGGCCCCATGATCGTGTTCACGCCACGCTCGGACAACAACGCCACGACGAGGGTGTCAAGCAGCGTGGAGAACGCGCTCGACAGTGCGACGCAGATCAACATGGAGACGGCGAATAACCCCGCGGCGGGCGGTCCCTTCGGACCCGCCAGTCCCCACGTGCCCAGGCCCGCCAACGGGAGCAGCACACCGGCCGTGAGCACCATCGGGATCGCACGCAGGAGCGGCGTGGCTGTGCGCCGCGCGACTGCACGCGCATACCAGAAACCGTAGGTGTCGAGCGGACGCAAGCGCTCGTAGGCGACGTCGCCTGTTCTCACCATGCGCGCGAGCTCGGGATCCGCCGTCCACGGCAACAGCGTGAGGAAGGCCTGCCCAAGCCAGATGTAGTCCACCGCCTCTCGCAACGTCATCGGGCTCGCCACCGCACCGCGAAGGAATGCGGCGAACACCATGACCTTGATGGCGCCCCACCAGCATTGCGTGGCAAAGCCGGCCAGGGCCGCCGCGCGATACCGGACCAGCAGATGAAATCGGGCCCTGAACACCGCCCGATACGGACGCACCCACGCCCCCATCAAACCTCGACCGAGTGCTGGGCGTAGAACCGCGCAATCACCTCCTCGATGGGCGGCTCCTCCAGATGCACGTCCTCGACGTCGAACAGCGCAGCAATCTGTGCGATGAGCTGATGGGCCGATGTGGTGCGGGGATCGAATGCGAGCTCCACGGATCGGCCCTGGCGGCGCCGGACCACCGCGCCGGGAACCGTCATTGCCGTAACGTCCCGGACGAGGTGCACCCACAGGCGTCGCTCGGCGAGGGCGCCGCGGCGGAGCGCCGTAAGGCTTCCGTCGGCCAGGATCACCCCCTTCCCGATCACGATGACGCGCTCGGCCAGCGCCTCCACGTCGTGCATGTCGTGCGTCGTCAGGATCACCGTGACGCCGCGCTCACGATTCAGCGTCTTCACGAAATCACGGACCGCGAGCTTCGCGACCGCATCGAGACCGATCGTCGGCTCGTCGAGGAACAGCACGCGCGGGTCGTGCAACATGCTCGCCGCGATCTCGCACCGCATCCGCTGCCCGAGTGACAGCTGGCGCACCGGCGTCGCGAGCAGCCGCTCGAGATCGAGCAGGGCGATCAGCTCGTCGGACCGCGCCCGATAGCGATCGGGCGGAACGCGGTAGATGTCGCGCAGGAGCTCGAAGCTCTCGCTGACGGGAAGGTCCCACCACAGCTGCGTACGTTGGCCGAACACGGCGCCGATACGGGCAACGTGTTTGACGCGCTCGCGCCACGGGACGAGGCCACCCACCTGGCACGTGCCGGATGTCGGCTCGAGGATCCCGCAGAGGATCTTGATCGTCGTCGACTTCCCTGCCCCGTTCGGACCGATGAGGCCGAGGAGCTCGCCTTCCCCGAGCGCGAAGCTCACGCCCTTGACTGCGTCGACGGTCCGATAGCGCCCTCGGACGAGACTCGTGATCGTCCCGAGCGCTCCGTTGGCACGTTCGGCAACCCGAAACGACTTCGTTAGGCTGTCAACAACGATCATTGGGGGTCAGAGTCGAATTTCATCAGTTGAACGCCGGGTTGCAATCAAAGCGCTGGGCTTCGCCATCGAAAGATGAAATTCGACTCTGACCCCTGACCCCATTTCGGGCTTAGAATGAGACTCATGTCCCCCACGACCTCACTGTCTCCCGCGGATCTCGCGCCGATCGTGGCGCGGCTGCAACCCATCAACGCTCACCTCGCCCGCCGCTACCCGGGAGAATCGGGTGCTCGGCAGCCAGTTCATACCGTGTATGGCGGCGCCCAACTCTTCGCCGCCGATACCGTCCCGAAGCTCGGTCAACTCGCCCTGCGTGCGATGGAAGAGTACGCGCCCGACCCCCACACGCTGGCCGAGGCGATCGGTGTGCCCCTGAGCGACGACCGCGACCTCCGGCTCGCCCAGGCAGTGCACCAGCGCGTCCGCGACAAGCTGCAGCGCGAAGCGGTCGAGGATTTCCGGATCGACTACGAAGACGGCTATGGCGTCCGCCCAGACGCCGAGGAGGATCATCACGCCGAGGCCGGCGCGCGTGCGATCGCCCGCGGACTGGAGAATAATACGTTGTCGCCGTTCATCGGGCTCCGTGTCAAGCCCATGACCGCCGAGCTGCACGCACGCAGTCTGCGGACACTCGACATCTTTCTCACGACGCTCGTTAGGGACGCCGGTCGGCTCCCCGACCGGTTCTTCATCACCCTGCCAAAGGTTTCCGCCGTCGATCAGGTGACGGCGTTCGTCGATGCGCTCGAGCAGCTCGAGCCGCGACTCGGACTCCCGGCCAGGTCGCTGAGGTTCGAGACGATGGTAGAAACCCCTCAGCTGATCGTCGATGAGACCGGGCGTTCGCTTCTGCCGTCGTTGATCGATGCCGCACATGGCCGCCTCACGGCGGCACACTTCGGCACGTACGACTACACGGCGTCGCTCAACATCACCGCGGCGTATCAGCGCATGCGTCATATCACGTGCGACTTCGCGAAGAGCGTGATGCAGGTCGCGCTCGCCGGAACGGGCATCTGGCTGTCCGACGGATCGACGACGGTCATGCCCGTTCCGATGCATCGGCGGGCGGCCGACGCGCCGGCGTTGTCCCCGCAGCAGATCGCAGAGAACAGGGCGAGCGTGCATAACGCGTGGCGGATGCACTACGACGACGTGCGGCACTCGCTGGAATCAGGGTTCTATCAGGGGTGGGACCTCCATCCGGCGCAGCTCGTAACGCGCTACGCAGCGGTCTACACGTTCTTCCTGACCGGCGTGGAGCAGCAAGGGGCACGCCTTCGCAACTTCGTGGAGCGTGCGGCGCAGGCGACGCTCGTCGGCGACGTCTTCGACGATGCGGCGACCGGTCAGGGCCTCCTCAACTTCTTCTTTCGCGCGATCAATTGTGGCGCGCTCACGGAGCATGAGGCAGTCGCCATGACCGGAGTGACGCTCGACGAGCTCCGTAGCCGATCGTTCGTGCGGATTCTGCAGACGAGACGCGGTGGTATGCCCGCCCCGGCGTAACCGGACCGCCCGCGCATGACGCATCTGCTCGAGTTGCTCGACCTCACGTTCCGGTGGGTGCACGTGATCGCCGGGATCATGTGGATCGGCAACTCGATGTTGTTCAACTGGCTCGACCGCAACCTGCGACCTTCTTCGCGCGGCGCGCCGGAAGTGTACGGCCACATCTGGCTCCTCCACAGCGGCGCCTTCTACTTCGTCGAGAAAACGTCGCTCGCCGGCCAAGCCATGCCGCGGCCGCTGCACTGGTTCAAGTGGCAGGCGTACACGACGTGGCTGAGCGGCGTCGCTCTGCTCGTCGTGGTCTACTACGCTGGTGGTCGGGCGCTGCTGACCGATCCCGCACGCGCGAACCTGACAGCGCTCGCCGCGATGGGCGTTGCGATCGGAGGGATCATCGTCGGCTGGCTGATCTACGATGTGCTGTGGCGGGTCGTGGCCCCGAGGTCCGCCGCGGCGGCCGGCGCGGCATCGATCGTCGCACTCGTGCTGATCGTGTACATCCTAACGAGTCTGTTGAGTGGCCGAGCAGCGTTTCTGCACGTCGGGGCCTTGCTCGCGACCATCATGGCGGGCAACGTCGCGATGACCATCATGCCGTCGCAGCGGGTGCTGGTGTCGGCGGTCACGGCCGGACGTGCCCCCGATCCCGCGCTCGCGATCGCTGCGAAGACGCGGTCCATCCACAACAACTACCTGACGTTCCCGGTGATCGTGCTCATGGTGAGCACTCACTTTCCGGGTATCTACGGTCATCCGCGCAGCTGGATTCTGATGCTCGTGCTGATCGCGGTCGGCGCGGCAGTTCGGCACATCCTGAACGTGCGGTTCACCTTCCGGCAATGGGTGCCCGCTCTGGGCCTAACGGTGGCGACCGGCTTCGCCGTGTTGTTGGTCGTGGGCCGCGGTGCGGGCGCCGGCGGGCCGATATCGAGTACGGCCGCGGACATCCCTTCGCAGGTCACCTTCGCGGACGCCCGGTCGATCATCGACCGCCGGTGCGCGGCGTGCCACTCGGCCACTCCATCGATTGAGGATTTCGGGGCGGCACCGGGTGGGGTGTCGTTCGACGATCCGGCGCGGATTCAGGCGCTCGCGGCGCGAATACGCGCGCGGGCGGTCGAGACGCGCACGATGCCGTTGGGGAACCGGACGAACATGACGGATCGTGAGCGCGCTCTGCTCGCAAGGTGGATCGACCAGGGAGCGCACTGAGAAGCCGGGGACGGGCGACGGGCGACGGGCGACGGGCGAAGCGGCGGAAGCCCTCGGGAGGCATTTCGTAGCGAGATGAGCCTCGCGAGTGTTCTACGCTGTTTAACCGTCGCCCATCGTCCGTCCCCCGTCCCCGGCCGTTCGTCGCGATGCCCGCCCGTAGCTACGAGCCTCTGTAGGTAGAGTATCCGTACTGACTCAAAAGCAGCGGAATGTGATAATGCTGGCTCGTATCCCTCACAATGAACGTCACCACCACCGCAGGATAAAACGGCTCGACTCCGGCTGACGCGAAGTACGAGCCCGTGTCGAACGTGAGCCGATAGCGTCCAACCCCGAGCGCGGCGCCATTGGGAAGGAGCTCACTGACACGACCATCCGCGTCGGTTTTCGCGCGCGTCATCTCGAGCGTTGACGCGATTCCCTCTGCCGCGAGCCGCTCCAGAATGACGGTGACGTTCGCCGCCGGGCGACCGCGCGAGGTATCCAGCACGTGAGTGGAGATCATGCTCGGGATGGCGTTGAAGACGAACCGAACAGCTTCTCGAGGCGGAGCCGAGTGATCTTCGCTTGCTCGCCTGCCGCAACGTGAAGCTCGGTCGCGGGATCGTTCGAGAGTCGCGACCGCAACAGGGCCAACATCTCCTCAGCCGATTTGCCGGCCGCGTAGACGAGGTAGATGTGCCCGAACTTCCGCTCGTACTCGCGGTTCCCGTCCGCGAGGGCCTGACGAGTCCCCTCGCTCGACTGTGTCACGCCGCGCTGCTCGTCGGCTGACCACGCGCGCGCGACGGCACCCTGCGGTGCCGCCGCCGACTGTTCGCCGATGCGCGGATGGTGGTCGAATGCCTCGCGCCAGTCGTCCGGCGCGAGCGACCACCAGACCTCATCCGCCTCGTCGAGGATTCGCATCAACGACCTGAACGGGCGATGCGCGAGCATCTCCCGGATCCAGGCGCGGGATCCGCAGCACGTCTCGAGCAGCGGCGCTGCGTCGTAGTCCGGCAACGCGTCGAAGGTGGCGACATCATCCGTCATCGCACCGCGACCGTCACTCGAGCTCCGGCATCCCGTAGACGCGCATCCGCGCGACGCCGCCGTCGGGATAGATGTTCAGCCTGACGTGGGTCGCGGGGCCCTGCGCCGTGAGATCGGTAAACCGGTGCCGACTGTGGGGCTGGAGCGGCACCTCGCGGAGAAGCTGGTGCCACGCCCCAACACGGCTCGCGAGCGACTGGATGTCCGCGTTCGGCACCGATCGCGCGTCACAGGCTTCCACCATGCACCGACCCGGCGCGTTGCCCTTGTAGTGATCCGTGTCGATCTCGATGCGGTGCAGCGTTCCGCGCGTGGCGAGCTTCACGATCGACCAGTCGTGGCCCGGGCCGCGCCGGCGACGAGTCTCCCAGCCGTCTCCCATGTGGGTCGATCGGCCGGGCATGATGAGATGGTGCCGGTTTCCGAAGAACATGTCGCTGACGAGGAGGGCCTGACCGCCGTTCTCCGCCGCGGCGAGGTCGACCTCGGAGCCGGGATGGTGACGAGCGGGATCGAAGTAGCCTTCGCCGTGCACGCGAAGGCGGGCGACACCGCCGTCCGGGAAGATGTTGAGGCGAAGATGCGTGAATGGCGTCGCGGCCTGCACGGGAAACAGGTTCCGCGAGTCGCCCTCGAGAGGAGATCGCGGCAGAATCTCCGTCCAGCCAGCCGTGCTCGCGATCGTTTCCGGGTCGCTCAGTCCACCGACACATGCCGCGTCGATTGAACACGACTCGGGGTAGTTGCCACGGAAGAAGCTCGTGTCGACGACGACGCCGCGGACGATGCCGGGGATCCCGAGCCTAACGATGCACCAGTCGTGGCCCGGTGTGCGGCGGCGGCGCGTCTCCCATCCATCCATCCACTTTCCGCGCTCCGTGTACACGCCCTCACGCCATTCGGCCGGTGTCGGCCTGAGCAAGGCCTCCTTCGGCGCGAAGAACTCATCGTTCGCGAGGACCACCAAGGCGCCGGCCCGTTCGGCGGCGAGATCGATCAGATCCGTGAACTGCGCAGATCGCTCGGTCATGGACGCGATGGAAGGAGCAATTCTCCCGGTGGTGTTTCCGCGGGTCCCGTACGCCGATCGTACGCCCGCACGCCGCGGACGTACGTCGCTTCCACCGTCCCGCGAAGCGATGCACCAAGGTACGGCGTCATGGGGTGTCTGTGCAGGAGCATGTCCGCGCGGACGTCGAGATCACCATCGGGGTCGAAGAGGACGAGATCGGCATCGTAGCCTGGTGCAATGGCTCCTTTCCTCGTCTCGAGGCCGGCGAGCGTTGCCGGCGCCATGCTCATCCACTCCACGAGCCGCTCGATCGGCAGTTCACGATCGCGCATGGCCGTCCAGACCACCGCGCTCCCGAGTTGGAGCGAGGCGATCCCGCCCCACGCCACGAAGAAGTCACCGACATCGCGCCGCTTGAGGATCGGCGGACACGGCGAATGGTCGGAGACGACCATCGGGAGATCGCCTGATGAGAGGGCCGACCAGAGGCCGGCGCGATCGTCGCGGCGTCGAATCGGCGGCGCGCACTTGTACTCGGTCGCGCCGTCGGGAATCCGGTCGGCGTCGAACCACAGGTAGTGCGGGCACGTCTCCGCCGTGATGCGCACGCCGCGCGCACGGGCCGACGTCACCATGCGCGCCGTCTGCGCGCTCGACACATGCACGATGTGAACACGAGCGCCGGTGACCTCGGCGAGCTCGATCACGAGCGCCACGGCTTCGTGCTCCGCCGCAGCCGGTCGCGATGCCAGGTATGTCGCATACTTCATGGGATCACGCGCGGTTGCCTCGAGCGTCGCGGCCTCGACGACGTCGGGGAGCTCGGCGTGCACCATTAGCGGAAGCCCGAGCTCGGCTAGTACCGCCATCGCGTCGCGGAGATCGGTTTCAGTCACGTGTTGGAACTCGGGCACGCCGGACGGCACGAGGAAGCACTTGAACGCGCGGACCCCGGACCGGGCGAGCTCGCCTAACGCCGACACGTTACCGGGAACGACGCCGCCGATGAATCCGACGTCGACCCACGTTCGTCCCGCCGCCGCACGCGCCTTGGCTGCGAGCGCGGAGACGCTGGTGGTGGCGGGTATCGAGTTGAGCGGCATGTCGAGCAGCGTCGTGACCCCGCCGGCCGCCGCTGCGCGCGTGGCGGTCTCGAACCCCTCCCAGTCCGTCCGACCCGGCTCGTTCACATGGACGTGCGTGTCGACGAGGCCGGGAAGGATGATGAGGTCGCCCGCGTCGACGACGGCCGGGCCAGGCCGGGTTTCGTCGAGCCGGCCGATGTGCATGATGCGACCACCCTCGATGTACACCGTCCCCGGTGTCATCCCGTGGGGAGTCACGACCCGCGAGCTTCGAATGGCCGCCGGGGCGGGATGCGAGTGGACGATGGGTGGCCTCGTCTCCTAACGATTATTGCCGAGTATATCGGACGCTCGATGGACTGGACAAGGGACGGCCGTCGCTGCAGCATCGGCGGCAGCAGCTGCAGGAGCAGTCATTCCATGAGCAGGATCCCTTCCCTCGTCGTTCTCGGCACGTCGTTGGCGTTCGTCGCGTGTGCCGACCCCGTCGCTCCCCGCACGGTCGAACGCGGACCCGCGAGCGCCAACGCCTCTGTTACGATACCGGAGCTGTTCGCGCGGTTCGTCGCCCTCGGGACGAGCAACAGCATGGGCGTGCAGTCCGCGGGGATCTTCGCGGCCGGGCAGCGGGCAGCCTGGCCGGCCGAGGTCGCACGACGAGTCGGCGTGCCGTTCTCGTTGCCGCTCGTTCAGGATCCCGGGTGCGGGCCTCCGCTTCTGCCCCCGCTCGCATCCGATCTGGTTCTCGTCGGCGCGTTCGGCAATAACCTCGTGACAACCGTGATGAACACGTGCTCGCCGCTGCGCACCGGCGTCACGTTGCCCGCGAACAGCGTCGCTATCTCGGGCGCCGACGTTCACGACGCGCTCACCGCCACGGTGGAAAGCAAGATGGCGTTGAGCACGCGCGTCGGGACGCTGTATAGCCGGGTGCTCCCGCCAGGTAAGACCCAGGTGACCGCCATGGTCGACCAGAATCCAACGTTCGTTTCGGTCGAGCTCACGGCGAACGAGGTGTTGCCGGCGAGCACCGGCCGCATCGAGGCGATGACGCCGTACGCCAACTGGGTGAGCGACTACGATCAAGTGCTCGCAGCTGTGAGGTCGACGGGCGCGCGTGCGGTGCTCGTCGGACTGCCCACCAATGCAGCAAGCTTCCCGAGCATCCGGTCATCGAGGGAGTTCTTCAATCAGTGGCCCGCGCTACTCGGGCTCGGGATCACGGTGAGCCTGAACTGCTACTTCAGCACGAACCAGTTGTTCGTTCCCGGCTATCTGCTGACGCTCGTGTCGAAGGCCCCCACGACCGCCACGTGCGCCAACGTGCCCGGTGCGGCCGACTATGTGTTGACGGCGAGCGACATCAACGCGATCAACGCGCGTATCGCGCAGATGAACGCCCATGTACAGGCGATGGCAACGGCGAACGACTGGGCGTACTTCAATCTCGATCCGGTCTATGCCCTGCCCAAGCCGTCGTTCAGGGTGACCGATCTCCTGTTCTCGAACCAGCCGTTCGGCCCCTACATGAGTCTCGACGGCGTGCACCCGAGCGCAGCCGGCCAGAGCCTGCTCGCGTCGGCGGCCGTCAACGCGATCAATGCGAAGTACGGGTTGGCCATTCCGTAGAAGGTGGAGTGAACTACGAACGCCGTCAGCGTGTTCAGCGTTCGTGGTTCCGGTTGCGTCCCACCGTGGCCATGACGAGAATAAGAAGGACCAGACAGACCGAGCAGGGCTCACTTCGGTTCGGAGGTGCCGATGGCCGCGAGTCGCGTATCCCGCCGCGGGTTCGTTGGAGGAGTCGCCACAGCGTTAGGCGCCATCGGACTGGCACCACAGCGCGAGCTCTGGGCGCGAAGCCGCGGTGTGGCGGGAGCCATTCCCTTCCCCCTCAGCGGCCCGGAAGAGGAGTACGACGGATTCGCCAAGCTCGCGAACAACGAGAACCCGTACGGTCCGCCCGATTCGGTGATGAAGGCCATGACGCGGGCGATGAAGTACGCGAACCGCTACGGCTATCCGGATGGCGGCATCGTCGACGAGATCGCGAAGCACCACGGCGTGAAGACCGAGAACGTGCTGCTCGCCGCGGGCTCCGGAGAGATTCTCGACGTGTGCGGCACGACCTTCCTGCAGCACGACCGCGTGCTCCTCGGGGCGGACCCTTCCTACAACATCTTCTACGCGCACGCGACCGCGCTCAAAGCGGACATCATCAAGGTCCCGCTCCTGCCCGACTTCCGGCAGGACATTCCCACGACGATTCTCGCGGCTCGAAGGAATGCACGCGATGTCGGCCTGGTTTACCTGTGCAACCCGAACAACCCGACCGGCCGGCTCGTGACGAAGGACGAGGTGCGTCAGCTGCTCGACGGGATTCCCGAGGACATCCCCGTCCTCATCGACGAAGCGTACCACCACTTCGTGGATGATCCGTCGTACGCGACGTCGGTGCCGTACGTGGTCGAAGGCCGTCAGGTCATCGTCGCTCGGACGTTCTCGAAGATCGCCGCGCTGGCCGGCATGCGGCTCGGCTACGCGCTCGCGCCCAGGTCGCTGATCCAACAGATGCGTCCGTACAGCGTGGGGAGCATCAGCGCGGTCGTGAAGTACGGCGGCGTCGCGGCCTTGCGCGACACGGAGTCGCAGGCGCGGGTCAAGCAGGTGACGATCGAGCTTCGCCAGAAGACGATCAAGGACCTGGCCGCGTTAGGCTACGAGTCTGTTCCGTCAGACACGAACTTCTTCATGGTGAACCTGAAGCGGCCGGTCGTGCCGGTGATCGACGAGTTCAAGAAGAAAGGCGTGCTGGTGGGCCGCCCTTTCCCGCCGCTCAACGAACACCTCCGTGTGTCCATCGGCACCGCGGCCGAGATGAACCGATTCATGGTCGCGTTCAAGAGCATCATGACGCAGAACACCGCTCTCAAGACCGGTTAGTAACACCTGCCCCGGTGACGTCGGGCCTTGCGACTGGCTCGACGCTGGCTACTCTCGCCGTACGCCCGCGACCACCAGCACCGTGACGTTGTCCGTCCCGCCGCCGGCCAGCGCGTCGTCGACGAG
>Ga0207645_10000691_pt1 | contig 28019 bp, 21 predicted proteins | sample KBSM53metaG_FD_184331 | JGI IMG/M metagenome (GOLD analysis project Ga0207645, IMG submission 184331) | Miscanthus rhizosphere microbial communities from Kellogg Biological Station, Michigan, USA - KBS M5-3 metaG (SPAdes) (version 2) | ecosystem: Host-associated > Plants > Roots > Rhizosphere >...
GAAGAGTCGCTCCAGTCCGGCTCGTACAGTTTCACGCCGTGCCACGTGACGTGTGTCTGCCGGATCAACTGGCTCAACGGCAGTCTCTGGTGCTCGTGTTCAACGTCTCGTAACACCCGGCAGCCGTTCAGCAGCGACACGAAACGGTGCAGGTCGGCTCGTTCCTTAACCAGCCTCCAGTCGAACCAGCTCGTCTCGTTGTCCTGACAGTACGCGTTGTTGTTGCCGCCCTGCGTGCGACGAACCTCGTCGCCCATGAGCATCATCGGCATGCCGGCCGACAGCATCGTCACCGTGAAGAAGTTCTTGATCTGTCGCGCTCGCAGCTTCTCCACCGCCAGATCATCTGTCGCGCCTTCCACTCCACAGTTCCAGCTTCGGTTGTCGTCGGCGCCGTCACGATTGCCCTCGCCGTTCCCCTCGTTGTGTTTGCGGTCGTATGACACGAGGTCGTTCAGCGTGAATCCGTCATGACACGTGACGAAGTTCACACTGGCCTCGGGTTCGCGCTGCTTGTGGTCATAGATTGAAGGGCTCCCGATCAATCGGTCGGCAAAGCGTCCAGTCACGCCTTCTTCACCGCGAAAAAAGCTGCGGACATCATCGCGGAAGCGTCCGTTCCACTCCTTCCAGCTGTCGCCGATGAAGCTGCCCACCTGATACAAGCCGGCTGCATCCCAGGCTTCCGCGATGAGCTTCGTTCCCGCCAGAACGGGATCCGACTCGATGTCCCACAGCACCGGCGGGTTGGGGATCAACTGGCCCGACTCGTCGCGCGCCAGAATCGAGGCGAGGTCGAACCGGAAGCCGTCGACGTGCATGGTTTCCACCCAGTAGCGGAGACTGTCCACGATCATGCGGCGGACGATCGGATGGTTGGCGTTGAGCGTGTTACCCGTACCCGTGTAGTTCGCATAACTCGCGCGGTCCCCCTCGAGGAGGTAGTAGATCGTGTTGTCCAGTCCCCGAAAGCCCAGTGTCGGGCCCATGTGATTGCCTTCCGCCGTGTGATTGAACACGACATCGAGAATCACCTCGATGCCGGCTCGATGGAGCGCCTTGACCATTTCGCGGAATTCGTCAACGGCGCCGAGTGGATCTCTCCGGGAACTGTAGGCGTGATGGGGCGCGAAGAAGGTCACGGGCGCGTAGCCCCAATAATTGACGTGCCCGGGCGGGCCGTCCTGAATATCGAACTGGAACACCGGCAGAAGCTCCACCGCCGTGATGCCCAACTGCTGGAGATACGGAATCTTCTCGATGATCCCTGCGAAAGTGCCTCGTGCTTTTTCGCAAACACCAGAGCTCGAATGGCGGGTGAAGCCGCGCACGTGCAGCTCGTAGACGATGGTTTGCGACGAGGGCCGCTGCAGAGGGGCATCGTCCTCCCAGTCGTACGCGGAGACGTCGAGAACGACGCTCTTCATCGCAGTCGCGGCGTTGTCGCCCGGGCGGCGCGCGTCGTCGCGGCTGTAATTCTCTGGAACCGCGACTCCACGACCGTAGGGGTCCAGCAGGACTTTCGCGGGATCGAAGAGCATCCCGCTCGACGGATCGAACGGTCCCTCGACCCGATAACCGTATATCTGCCCAGGTTTCACGTCCGGCACGAACGCATGCCAGTAGTGATACGTGCGGTCGGCCGATGGATCGAGGCGAATGATGCGGGCTGGCCGCGAGTCGTCGACACGATCGAACAGCAGCAACTCGACCCCGGTTGCGTGTTTCGAGAACACGCTGAAGTTGACCCCCTCGCTCGAGGCCTTGCCCGCCGAAGCCTTGGCGAAGGCGGGTCCCAGGGGCGAACTGCTGCTCCTTCTGAGACCGTCGATCACCGCTTGCCTAGCAGATCCCGGGCAGCCGCCGCGACGCGGTCATGCTCGAATCCGAACTTCTCCTGAAGCGCCTTCAGGGGCGCAGACGCTCCGAACGTCTTCATGCCGATGACGCGGCCGGCACTTCCAACGTAGCGTTCCCATCCGAACGTCGACGCCTGCTCCACCGCAACGCGCGCAGTCACCGACGGAGGCAACACGCTGTCGCGGTACTCCGGCGCCTGGCGATCGAAGATCTCCCAGGACACCATCGACACCACGCGCGAGCGCATACCTCCGGCGCGCAGCTCCTCGTGGGCCTGCACCGCAAGGGCCAGCTCGCTGCCCGAGGCAATCAGGATCACGTCGGGAGATCCGCCGGGAGAATCCGCAAGGATGTAGGCGCCACGTGCAACCCCCGTGGCGGGAGCGTACGTGCGCCGATCCAGCGTCGGCAAGGGCTGCCGCGACAACACGAGAGCCGCCGGCTGATGTCGCAGCTGCATGACATAACGGTACGCTTCAACCACCTCGTTGGCGTCGCCCGGTCGCAACGTGATCAGGCCGGGGATGGCGCGCAGCGACGCCAGGTGCTCCACTGGCTGATGCGTCGGGCCGTCTTCACCGTCGCCCATGGCGTCGTGTGTGAACACGAAGATTGTCGGCAGCTCCATCAGTGCCGACAGCCGAATCGCAGGGCGCGCGTAATCACTGAAGATGAAGAACGTCGCGCCGAACGGCCGCAGCTTCGACAGCGACAGGCCGTTGATAGCTGCCGCCATCGCGTGCTCGCGGATGCCGAAGTGCAGATTCTTACCGGCACGATTCCCCGCCTGGAAGCTTCCGGCACCCTCATAGGTCAGCGTGGTCTTGTTCGACGGCGCGAGGTCCGCTGACCCTCCCAGGAACCACGGGATGTTCTGCGCGAGCACGTTCAGTACCTTGCCCGAGGCGTCGCGCCCGGCGATGCCCTTGGCATCTGCCGCAAAGACGGGAAGGTTGCGATCCCATCCCGCGGGCAGGTCGCGCCGCTGCATCGCCTCGACCTCGCTCGCAAGCTCGGGGTACGTGGCCCGGTACGACGCCAGGAGATCCGCCCACCTGGCGCGCGCCGCGGCGCCGCGCGCACCGATGCCGGCGGCGAAATGCTCGCGGACGCCGTCGGGGACGAGAAACTGCGCATCCTCCGGCCACCCGTAGCTGCGCTTGACGAGCCGCACTTCGTCGTCGCCGAGCGGCTCGCCGTGGGCCGCGGACGTGTCCTGCTTGTTCGGCGAGCCGTAGCCGATGTGGCTGTCGAGGATAATCAGCGTGGGACGACCCTCGGTTTTGCGGAAGACGTCGAGCGCCTGCTGGATGCGATCGAGGTCGTTGGCGTCGCCGACGCGCAAGATGTTCCACCCATATCCGAGGAATCGCGTGGCGACGTCCTCGGTAAAGGCGAGGCTCGTCGAGCCTTCGATCGTGATGTGGTTGTTGTCGTAGATCCAACAGAGGTTGTCGAGGCCGAGGTGACCGGCGAGCGAGGCCGCTTCGCTGCCCACCCCTTCCATCAGGCAGCCGTCGCCGCACACGGCGTAGATGTCGTAATCGAAGATTGCGAAGCCCGGCCGGTTGTAACGATCGGCGAGCCACTTCTCGGCAATCGCCATCCCGACGCTCGTCGCCACCCCCTGGCCGAGCGGCCCTGTCGTCGTCTCGACCCCGGATACCCAGTGATACTCGGGATGCCCGGGTGCCTTGCTTTCGATCTGACGAAAACGCCGGATGTCGTCCAACGACACCGAAGGGTGCCCCAGACGCTCGTAGTCGGCATTCACCGCCTTCGTCCCGGTCAGATGCAGTACCGACCAGAGGAGCATCGACGCGTGACCGTTGGAGAGCACGAACCGATCGCGGTTAGGCCAGATCGGATCGTCGGGATCGAATCGCATCACGCGGTTCCAGATGGCGTAGACGAGCGGCGCGAGCGCCATCGGTGTACCGGGATGCCCCGATTTGGCCCGCTGGACCGCATCGATGGAGAGCGTGCGGATGGTGTCGATCGACAACTGATCGAGCTTGGCATCAGTCATCGGTTCCGAGACGTTCGCGATAGTGCTCATTTGCTGGTCCTCACAGGACCGCTATGCGGCCCCGAAAGCGAATTTAAGGGCGACTCGGCATATCAAGAGGAGCCCTTCGCTGGTTGAAGCTCCAATTGCGCGACCTTGCTCAAGCGACGCAGATGGCGTGGGGCATCGCTGAATTCGGCGGCCAGAAAAGTCCGGACGAGATCCCACGCAACCTCGGGGCCACTCGTGCGGCCACCGATACAGATCACGTTCATGTGGTCGTCCTCGACGCCCTGCGCCGCTGAGAAGTGATCGTTGATTAGCGCGGCGTGCGCTCCGGGCACCTTGTTGGCGCAGATAGAGGCGCCGACGCCGCTGCCGCAAATCGCTATCCCGCGCTCGAGGGTTCCCGCCGCCACCGCCTGGGCAAGCGGGATGACGAAGTCCGGATAGTCATCGTCCGGGTGCAGCGCGCTCGCACCGAAATCGACCACGTCGTGCCCCGCGGCGCGAAGGCGTGCGAGCATGTCCTGTTTCAAGTGAAACCCGCCGTGATCGGTGGCGATACCCAGATGCATGCTGTTCTCCTCTGTAGCGTCCACCTTAAGGCGGACCCTCTGGTCCGGCTAAAGCCGGACACTACGTACAAGCCGCGCCGACGCCGCCTCGTCGGCCAGGACCACGGACTGTTGGCGACTGATCCGCCCGGCTGGAATCGAACGATCGCCGTCACGCAGCCGTAGCAACATGTCCGTCTTCTCGTGCCCGGTCACCAGCCAGAGAATGAGTCGCGATCGATTGAGCAGCGGATAGGTCAACGTCATCCGGCGACGTCCCTGATAGATCGCGGTGAGCGCAACGTCCGCACTGATGTTGAGAACGGGATCTCCAGGTACGAGCGATGCGGTGTGGCCATCAGGACCGAGGCCGAGATGGGCGAGATCGACTACGGCCGGCGAACCTGCGATCTCACGCAGCGTCAGGGCATATCGTTCGCAGGCCGCCTCCAGATCAGGCCATTCCACTGGCATTGCATGAACCTGCTCGGGGACGAGCGGACAGTGCGCGAGCAGACTTTCGCGCAGATGTGTGAGGTTTCGGTCGGGATCTCCGTCCGGAGCGACGCGCTCGTCGACCTGAACGACATGCACATCGGCCCATGGCATCGGTTCATCGGCCAGTGCACTGAGCATTTTCCACGGCGTGCGCCCGCCGCTGACCGCCATGATGAACCGACCGCGCGCGTCGACGGCCGCGCGCGCCGCCGCCGCGGTGAATGCGGCACCTGCTCGCGCGACCGAATCGGCGTCGGGCAGCGCTTCGATCTTCATGATGCCCTCTGCATCACGGTCTCGGTGCGCTCTGCGCCGAACCTCGGGTTGTGCCAGCCGCCTGGAGGTGAGACTCGTGCGTCAACCTCTCGTGGGCCCCACGTGCCGGGCTCGTACTCGTACACAGGCGACCCGTTCTTCAGAATCGGATCGACGATTCGCCACGCTTCCTCGACGTAATCCTGCCGCGCAAACAACGTCGCATCCCCATGCATGGCGTCTCCGAGGACTCGTTCGTAGGCGTCCATCTCGTCTGCGCGTGGGAGACGGGTCCCGACCATTTCCGCAGTCGTACTCGACGCCTCATCTCCCGGCGCGATGACGTTCGCGCCGATGGCAAACGTGATGTCGGGATTGATCCGAAAGCGGCAATAGTTCGGCTCGACGCTGAAGTCGCGATACAGGGTGGGCGGCCGCCGGAGTCGACCGACAACTTCCGTGCAAGTCACGGGGAGATGCTTGCCCGCCCTGATGAAGAAGGGCACGCCTTGCCATCGCCAGGAATCGATCCAGAGACGCAACGCGACGAACGTCTCGACCTGCGAGTTTGCGGCCACTCCCGTTTCGGACCTGTACCCACGAAACTGCCCGCGGACGACGTTGTCCACGGTGAGGTGTCGGATCGCCTTCAGAACCTTGACCTTCTCGTCACGAATGGATTCGCTGTCGGTCCTGACAGGAGGTTCCATGGTCAGATTGCACAGCACCTGGAACAGATGATTCTGGACGACGTCGCGAATCGTGCCGGTCTCGTCGTAGAACGCACCGCGCCCCTGGATGCCGAAATCCTCCGCCATCGTGATCTGCACACTCTCGACGCCATTTCTGTTCCAGAACGGCTCGATGAAGGCGTTGGCGAAACGGGAGAACAGCATGTGATGCACCGGCCGCTTGCCGAGGTAATGGTCGATACGGAAGATCGTGCTCTCGTCGAAGCAGCCGAACAGCGTGCGATTGAGCGCCTGCGCCGAGGCGCGGTCGCGGCCGAAGGGCTTTTCGACGATCACGCGAGCGCCCTTCGTGCAGCCCGATTGGCGCAGCTGATCGACGACCAGCGGAAAGAGTGTTGGCGGGATCGCGAGATAGTACGCTGGCGACGTAGCGGTCCCGAGTTGTTCCCGAATAGCCTGGAACGTCGCCGCGTCACGATAGTCGCCATCGACATAGCGCAGCAGGCTGTTCAGCTTCGCGAAGGCTGCGGGATCCAGGCCGCCGTGCTTCTCGACGCTATCGCGCGCCCGGGCACGCAGCTGATCGAGCGTCCACCCCGCTTTCGCGACGCCGATGATCGGCACGTTGAGGTGCCCGCGTTTGGCCATCGCCTGCAGCGCCGGAAAGATCTTCTTGTAGGCAAGATCGCCCGTCGCGCCGAAGAACACGAACGCGTCGGAGTGCTGGTCGTTCATCGCGGCTTCCCCTGACCTGCGCCGACGGTCTCGCGGTGTCCGCCGAACTCGTATCGCATCGCCGACAACACACGATTCTCGAAGTCCGCTTCCCCGCGAGAACTGAAGCGTTGATAGAGGGAGGCTGACAAGACCGGCACGGGAACGCCTTCGTCAATCGCGGCGGTAATCGTCCACCGCCCTTCGCCCGAATCGGACACGCGGCCCGAGAATTCAGAGAGCGCGGGATCCTTGATCAACGACTCCGCCGTCAGGTCGAGCAGCCACGAGGCGACCACGCTTCCGCGACGCCACACCTCGGTGATGTCACGGAGGTCGAAGTCGTACTGATAATGTTCGGGCGCGCGCAGCGGCGTCGTCTCGGCATCCTCCGCACGCGATCGCCTACCCACGTTGGCGGCGCGCAGGACGCCCAGTCCTTCGGCGTAGGCGGCCATGAGGCCGTACTCGATTCCGTTGTGCACCATCTTGACGAAGTGCCCGGCGCCGTTCGGTCCGCAGTGCAGATACCCCCGCTCAGCAGTACCATTGATCCGTTCTCGTCCTGGCGTGCGCGGGATGTCGCCGATGCCGGGCGCCAGCCGCGCGAAGACGGGATCGAGGTGCCGGACGACATCCGGCTCGCCGCCGATCATCAGGCAGTAGCCGCGTTCGCGTCCCCAGACGCCGCCACTGGTCCCGACGTCGACATAGTGGACGCCGCGCTCGGCGAGCTCCTTCGCGCGCCGGATGTCATCGACGTAATAGGAATTGCCGCCGTCGATGAGGATGTCACCGGGCGCAAGATGAGATAGCAGGTCGGCGATGGTGCTGTCGACGACGGCTGCCGGGACCATTAGCCACACCGCCCGCGGCGTCGTAAGCTTCTTCACCAGATCCGCGAGCGACGAAGCGCCGATGGCCTTCTCCCCGGTGAGCTCTTCGATCGCCTTCGGCGACCGATCGAAGACCACGCATTGATGGCCACCGGCGAGCAGCCGCCGGGCCATGTTGGCGCCCATGCGCCCAAGTCCGATCATTCCAAGTTGCACGGCAGACTCCTTTACTATGCTGCTCGCTTGTGTGGAGGCCCCGAGCGAGCGAGTTCCTGGGTTAATGAGCCGATTGCTCGGCTGGTTCCGGTTCGTGTTCCGCATCGTGGATGGCCATCCGAAGTCCGGTCATCGCGGCGGACACACCCTTACGTTCCCCAAAGATCGCGGAGCCGGCCACCAGCACGGTCGCCCCCGCGCGGACGACCAGCGGCGCTGTCGTCGTGTCGATACCGCCGTCCACCTCCACGTCGCACTCGGGCTTGAGTCGCTCGATCAGTTGCCGCACCCGTGCGATCTTCGGCACGGTCGTTCCGATGAAATGCTGATGTCCGAACCCCGGGTTGACCGTCATGACCAGCACCAGATCGACGTCCTGGACGATCTCTTCCAGGACTGCCGCTGGAGTCGCGGGGTTGATGGCCACGCCGGCGCGCTTGCCCAGTGCCTTTATCCGCTGCACCGTACGGTGCAGGTTGTTGTTGCCCTCCCAGTGAACGAGAAATGAATCGGATCCGGCCGCCGCGAACTCGTCGAGATAGAGGTCCGGGTCCGAGACCATCAGGTGCGTCTCGAGAGGCAGCCGCGTGACCTTGCGAAGCGACTCCACAATCGCCGGGCCCATCGAGAGATTCGGGACGAAGTCGCCGTCCATCACGTCGACGTGGATACGGTCGGCTCCGGCCTTCTCTGCCTCGACCACCTGTTCGCCCAAACGAGCGAAGTCAGCAGCGAGAATCGACGGCGCCAGCTTGACGTCTGGGATCCTGCTCATGTGATCGACGCCTCGAAGATGCGCTGAATGGATGCATCGAGCACGGCATTGAATTCGTCATCGGATTGCCGGGCCGACAAGCCTTCGAGGAGGGCGCGCGAAAAACTCGCCACCACGCCGTGATCCTTCCGCAGGCGATCGTCTCCCTCGTCCTGCGTGTACCCGCCGGACAGCGCGACCACTCTCACGACTTTGGGATGGCTGACGAGCTCGGCGTAGAAGTCGTCTTTCTCCGGCAGAGTGAGCTTGAGCATGACCAGCTGGCCGGCTGGCAAGGTCTCGAGCGCTTGGAGGATAGCCGACTTCAGCAACGCTTCAGCGCCAGCCTTATCCGGGGCGTGAATGTCGACTTCTGGTTCGATGATCGGTACGAGGCCTGCGGCGATGATCTCGCGTGCCACGGCAAACTGCTGCTTGATGATCTCCGTGATCCCCGCGCTGTTGGCCTGCTTGATGACCGAGCGCATTTTGGTGCCGAACATGCGCTTCGCCTTGGCCCTCTCGAGCAGCGCGGGAAGATCCGGTATCGGCTTCAAGAGCTGGACGCCGTCCTTCTCCGCGGCCACGCCTTTGTCCACCTTCAGAAAGGGCACGATGCGTTTCACGTTCCACAGATAATCCGCGCTTGGCTGCCCTTCGATGTTCCTGTCCATCGTGTCCTCGAACAGGATGGCGCCAAGGATGCGCTCGCCGGTGAAACGCGGGCTCGTGATGATGCGGGTGCGCATCTGATGCACGAGGTCGAACATCTCTTCGTCGTTGGACCATGCGTCTTCTGTGATTCCGTACTCGAGCAGCGCGTGCGGCGTGCTGCCGCCGCTTTGATCCAACGCCGCGATGAAGCCGGGTTGTACCTTCATCTTCTGCAGCTGTTCTTCGGCGTCGCTTGTCTCCCGACGTCGTCGTCCGCCATGCGAAGGCACCACGTTCTTGTCAAGATCGACCGTCATAGTGCTGTGTCCTTCTGTTGCCGATAGCGACGGATCAAGTTGTTGGTCGAGCTGTCGTGACTGAGCGCAGGCTCCGTCCCACTCTCGAGCTCCGGGATGATTCGCTGCGCCAGCACTTTGCCCAGCTCGACCCCCCATTGATCGAACGAGTCGATGTTCCAGACGACGCCCTGCGTGAACACGCTGTGTTCGTAGAGGGCAACGAGCTTTCCCAGCGTTTCCGGCGTCAGCCGCTCGGCGAGGATCGTGTTCGAGGGACGGTTGCCCTCGAAGATCCGATGTGGAACGAGATCGTCGGCCGTCCCCTCGGCCTTCACTTGCTCGCGGGTCTTTCCGAAAGCCAGCGCTTCGGTCTGTGCGAACACGTTCGCGAGCAACATGTCGTGATGCCGCCCGAGCGGAGTGAGGGCATGAGCGAACGCGATGAAGTCACAGGGGATCAGGCGCGTCCCCTGGTGGATCAGCTGGTAAAAGGAATGCTGGCCGTTGGTTCCCGGCTCTCCCCAGTAGATCGGCCCGGTCGAGTAATCGACTTCGCTTCCCGCGAGCGTGACGTGTTTGCCGTTGCTCTCCATCGTCAACTGCTGCAGGTACGCAGGGAAGCGCTTCAGGTACTGTTCGTACGGCAAGACGGCCACGGTCTCCGCCCTGAAAAAATCCGTATACCAGATTGTCAACAGACCCAGGAGTACTGGCAGGTTGCGCTCGAACGGCGTGCTGCGGAAGTGTTCATCCATCTGATGAAAGCCTTCGAGCAGCGCGCAAAAATTCTCCGGACCGACGGCCAGCATCGTCGAGAGGCCGATCGCCGAATCCATGGAATAGCGCCCGCCCACCCAGTCCCAGAAGCCGAACATGTTCGCAGTGTCGATCCCGAATTCCGATACCTTCCGCGCATTGGTCGAGACGGCAACAAAGTGCCTGGCCACGGCCTTGACGTCGCCGCCGAGGCCGGTGAGCAGCCACCGGCGCGCGCTCTCGGCGTTGGTCATCGTCTCAAGCGTCGTGAAGGTCTTCGACGAGACGATGAAGAGCGTCTCTGCTGGGTCGAGGTCGCGCGTCGCCTCGACGAGATCCGTTCCGTCGACGTTGGACACGAACCGGAAAGATATCGAGCGATCGCTGTAGTGCCTGAGCGCCTCATACGCCATGACCGGGCCGAGATCGGAACCGCCAATCCCGATGTTGACGACGTTGCGAATACGTTTTCCGGTGTGCCCTTTCCACGTGCCGCTACGCACACGGTTCGAGAAGTCGCCCATCGCATCGAGTACGGCGTGGACGTCGGGCACGACGTTCTTGCCGTCCACGAGGATCGAAGTGCCGCGCGGTGCGCGCAGCGCCGTATGCAGGACGGACCGGTTTTCCGTCACGTTGATCCTGGCTCCCCCGAACATGGCGTCGATGCGATCGCGGAGGCCCGAGGCTTCGGCGAGACGGCACAAGAGTGTGATCGTCTCGTCCGTGACACGGTTCTTGGAATAGTCGAGGAAGATGCCAGCCGCTTCCGCGGTGAGGCGCTCACCGCGCGCCGCGTCATCGGCAAAGAGCGCGCGCAGGTGCAACCCCTGGATTTTCTTGTAATGTGCCTCGAGCGCCTTCCATGCCGGGCGCGTCGTGAGTGGCAACAGCTCCGTGGTGATTCCCGTCGTCATCGGTCTTCCTTTCGTCTGGTCGGACCCTGGGTGTGCATCGTGAACTTGGTCCGCCTAAAGGCGGACCCGTCAGCTTGCTGACGCGTCAGCTCGCCTTCTGCAGCGCTGCGCTCTTGGACGCGATGACATCCATGAGCTCTTGCCACGAGCTGACGAAAGACTTCGCGCCTTCGGCCTGGAGTTGACTGGCGAGGGCATCCACGTCGATACCGGCGTCGGCGAACTGCGCGAGCACTTTGTCGGAGTCGCCGCCGTCTGCAGGCATCAGGCCGCCAACCGCTCCATGGTCGGCGAGCGCCTTCAGCGTGCCCTCGGGCATGGTGTTCACGGTAAAGGGCGCAGCAAGCGTCTTGACATAGAGGACATCCGACGCTTTGGGATCTTTTGTGCCCGTGCTGGCCCACAACAATCGTTGCGGTCGCGCGCCGGCGTTGAAGACGCGCTGCCAGCGCGGGGAGCCGAGCAGGCTGCGGTACTCCTTGTACGTCCGTTTTGCTATCGCGATGCCGAGCTGATTGCGGAGCTCAGGTGGCGCCTTCTGCGCGACCGCCGTATCCCATCGGCTGATGAACACCGACGCGACGGAGTCGACCTGCGGATCGAGCCCGGCATCGAGGCGACGCTCGATACCGCGCAGGAACGCATCCGCCGCAGCGAAGTACTGCTTATCGGAAAACAGGAGCGTCACGTTGATGGGTACGCCGGCAAAGATCGCTTCCTCGATTGCTGGCAGCCCTTCCGTCGTTCCCGGGATCTTGATGAGGAGATTCGGTCGGCCGGCGCGGGCGTGCAGGTCTTTGGCTGCCGCCAGTGTGCTGTTCGTGTCATGAGCGAGCAATGGCGACACTTCCAACGAGACCCATCCGTCGACACCGTGCGTCTGGTCCCAGATCGGTCGAAACAGATCGGCCGCCCGCGTCAGATCCTCGAGGGCCAGCTCGAAGAACAGCCGCTCGCCCGACTTGCCGTCCTTGACCTTCTGCTGAATCTCGGCGTCGTAGGCCGTGCTGTTCTTGATCGCATGGTCGAAGATCGTCGGGTTCGATGTAAGGCCCGTAACCGAGAGCTCGTTGATGTATCGCGCGAGTGTGCCGTTCTGCAGGAGGTCGCGGGTAATGTTGTCGAGCCAGAGGCTCTGGCCCTGGTCGTGGAGTGTCTTGGTCGCGTTCATGTCGTCCTCTCCAGTTACACGGCAAAGGCTTTGGAAGAATCGGCCGTGTGCACGCCAACGGATCGGCCCGAGGCCTGCGTCAGCTCTCGCAGTGACTCGAAAGCGGACTCTGACAGCAGTTCATCGGTCACTCGCCAGCGCCAGTTCCCTTCCGCGCTGCCCGGCCGGTTCATCCGAGCATCCTTCCCGAGGTTGAGCACGTCTTGCAGCGGCGCGATCGCCAGCGTCGCCACCGACGACCACGCAAGCTGCAACAGTGCCGGCGCGGCGTCCGCGCTCCTGCCTTGCGCGCGCCGCGCGGAGCGCCACAGGTTGCGCTGCATGGTATCGGGCAGGTCCTCATACCATCCGCGCGTTGTTGGATTGTCGTGAGTGCCGGTGTACACGACCGTGTTGTGGACGTAGTTCTCGGGCAGATGCGGGTTGTCGGCATTCCCATCGAACGCGAACTGCAGTACGCGCGTTCCGGCGAGTTCAAACGCGTCACGAAGCACGCTCACGTCCGGTGTGATGATTCCCAGATCCTCTGCCACGAATGGCAGCCCCCCCATGACCTTGTCGACGGTGCCGAATAGGCCCGCGCCCGGACCTGGTACCCACTCACCGGACTCGGCCGTTGGAGCAGAGGCCGGCACATGCCACGCAGCGGCGAATCCGCGAAAATGATCGAGGCGTATCGCGTCGACGTAGGCCAGGAGGGCGAGTGCCCTGTCGATCCACCAGCGGTAACCGCGCGCGCGAAGCGCGTCCCAGTCATAGATCGGATTGCCCCACCGTTGTCCGCGGGCGGCGAAGTAGTCAGGCGGGACGCCGGCTACTACTTGCGGCCGGTGCTGCCTGTCGAGCAGGAACAGCTCCGGGTGGGCCCACACGTCGCTCGAATCCGGCGAGACGAAAAACGGGAGGTCGCCGATCAGGCGCACGCCTTTGCCACGCGCGTGCGCTTCCAGGCGCGCCCCCTGACGGAACACCAGGAACTGCACGAACCGAACCTGCTCGACCTCGCTCGCCAGATCTCGTCGGGCCCGCTCCATCGCGGCGGGGGTGCGCCGCACGACCTCGTCCGGCCATTGCAGGTAGCTCGCCCCCGCGTATCTGGTCTTCAACGCGCGAAACAGGGCGTAGTCGTCCAGCCAATGGGCCTGGTCCTGGCGAAATTGTTCGAACGCTGGGCGCAAATCCGGCCGCCAGTTGGCGTTGAAGTTTTTCCAAGCGGTCTCGAGCAAGGTGTACTTAAATTGCCTGACGGCATCGAAATCGACAGCAGCGGCCGAAAACGAGCGGCCCGCGCAGTCGCTCGCCCGCAGCAGTCCGTCCTCGATCAACCAGTCGGGGCTGATCAGCAGCGCATTACCGGCAAACGACGACAACGATTGGTAGGGCGAATCGCCGTAGCCAGTCGGTCCCAGCGGCAACGCCTGCCACCAGCTTTGCCCCGCCTCGCGAAGTCGGTCGACCCACGCCACGGCAGTCGGACCCACGTCGCCGATCCCGTACGGCGAAGGAAGGGATGTGACGTGCAGCAACACGCCGGACGCTCGGTATGGTTCCGGAAACAGACGCAGGCTCATGGGCGGCCCCCAATCGCCGTATTGACGAGTTCTTCGGCCTCGCTCACGAGCGCATCGAGATGCGCCGCGCCACTGAAGCTTTCCGCGTAGATCTTGTAGATGTTCTCCGTGCCGGACGGGCGGGCCGCAAACCATCCGCTCGCGGTGACGATCTTCAGGCCGCCGATCGGCGCGTTGTTGCCGGGAGCGGTGGTCAGCTTGGCCGTGATCGGCTCGCCGGCGAGCGTCTGTTCCTTTACGTCAGCGGGTGAGAGCTTTTTCAGTCGCGCCTTTTGCGCCGGCGTGGCGGGCGCGTCGATACGCGTGTAATACGGCGTGCCGAACTCCGCCGCCAGCTCCTGGTAGTGCTCACCCGGATCCTTGCCGGTACGGGCGGTGATTTCGGCCGCCAGCAGGTCCATGATCGGCCCGTCTTTGTCGGTGGTCCACACAGTGCCGTCGTGCCGCAGGAAGCTGGCCCCCGCGCTTTCCTCGCCGCCGAAACAGCACGAGCCGTCGAACAGGCCGGAGACGAACCATTTGAAGCCGACCGGCACTTCGTGCAGGCGGCGCCCAAGCCTTTTGACCAGGCGATCGATCAGACTGCTGCTGACCAGCGTCTTGCCAACTGCCGCGTGGGTGGGCCAGTGTGGCCGATGCGTGAGCAGATAGCGGATGGCCACCGCCAGATAGTGGTTGGCATTCAACAGACCCGCAGAGCGCGTCACGATGCCATGTCGATCCGAATCCGGATCATTGGCGAATGCGACGCGGAAGCGATCTTTCAGCTCGACGAGACGCGCCATCGCGTACGGGCTGGACGGATCCATCCGGATCTTCCCGTCGTGATCCACCGTCATGAACGAGAAGGTCGGGTCGATTTCGGGATTGACGATCGTGATGTTCGTCTTGTAGATGGAGTTGATAGGCTCCCAGTACGGCTTCGCCGCACCGCCGAGTGGATCCACGCCAAGCGTGAGGCCGGCGGTGCGAATCGCCTCCATGTCGACGACATTTCGCAGATCCTGGACATACGGCAGGATGAAGTCTTGCTGGTGCGTAGTCGTCGCTTTGATGGCCGTCGCGAATGGCACACGCCTCACATAGGCTGCACCGGCTTCGAGCAACCCGTTAGCGCGGTTCTGAATCCACTCGGTGACGTCGGTGTCCGCGGGTCCGCCGTTGGGCGGGTTGTACTTGAAGCCCCCGTCTTCCGGCGGATTGTGCGACGGCGTGATCACAATGCCGTCCGCGAGGTGATCCCTTCGGCGGCGGTTGTACCTGAGAATGGCCCACGAGATGACGGGCGTTGGCGTGACGCCGCCGTCGCGCTGAAGGATCGTCTCGATGCCGTTTGCGGTGAGCACTTCGAGGGCGGTGCGCTCCGCCGGTTCAGATAAGGCATGTGTGTCTTTGCCGATGTACAGCGGGCCGTCGATTCCGTGAGCGCGCCGATAGTCGCAGATCGCTTGCGTGATCGCGGCGATGTGCGTCTCGGTGAATGAGCCATTGAACGGCGAGCCACGATGCCCGCTCGTTCCAAAGATCACGAGTTGACTCGGGTCGTCCGTGTCCGGCTTCCGCTCGTAATACGCCTGTTCCAGCCGCGCGAGATCGACAAGGATCGACTGCGGAGCAGGTTTGCCTGCCAGCGGCGAGAGCGTCGCGCGTTCCTGAGTCATGTGAGTCACGATTTTCTCCACGACAGCTTCACCGCTACGGCACCGGGCACGGTTTCGCTTGCCAGATGTCTGCCGCATACTCGGCGATGGTGCGGTCGCTCGAGAACTTACCGGAGCTGGCCACGTTGAGGATCGCCTTCTGCCCCCATGCGTCGGGGTCCGCGTAGAGCGCACGAAGACGGGCATCGGCCTCGAGATACGACGCGAGGTCAGCCAGGTGCATATAGTGGTCGCCGTGAGTCAGTAGCGTGTCGCGCAGCGGCGCGAAGACACCCGGTTCGTGTGGGCTGAAGTAGTCGGAGAACATCAGATCCAGCGCCGCGCGAACCTCCGGCTCGTTGCCGTAGTGCCACCACGGCGAGTACCACCCACGGCTGTTCGCCACCTGCTCAGCAGTGAGGCCGAACAGGAAGAAGTTTTCTTCTCCGGCCTCCTGCGCCATTTCGATCGTCGCGCCGTCGCGCGTGCCGATCGTCAGCGCGCCGTTCATCATGAATTTCATGTTGCTCGTGCCGCTGGCCTCGTAGCCCGCAGTGGAGATCTGGTTGGACACGTCGGTCGCGGGAATCAGCCGCTCCGCCAGCGACACGGAGTACTCGGGCAGGAACACTACCTTGAGCCGGCCGCGCACGGCGGGATCGGTATCGATGGTCGCGGCAACATTGTTCAGGAGCTTGATAATGAGCTTGGCCAGGTGGTACGCCGGCGCCGCCTTGCCTGCGAACAGGAACGTTCGCGGCAACATCTCGAGGGCGGGGTTTTCATGCAGCCGGTTGTAGAGCACGACGATCCGCAAGGCATTCAGGAGCTGGCGCTTGTATTCGTGAATGCGCTTCACCTGGCTATCGAAGATGGTGTCGGGATCCACGGTCTGCCCGGACGTCGATCGGAGCCAGTTCGAGAATGACGACTTGGCCGAGCGCTTCGCGGCACGAAATGCATCGCGGAACGCACGGTCGTCAACGTACGGTTTGAGGAGCGCCAGTTCGGCGAGATCGGTGATCCAGCCATCGCCAATCGCGTCGGTGATGGTAGTAGCCAGGGCCGGGTTCGCCAGCAGCAGCCATCGGCGCGGTGTCACGCCGTTGGTCTTGTTGCTGAAGCGCTCGGGAAACATCTCGCTCAGATCCTTCACGGTGATCGAGCGCAGAAGGGCCGAGTGAATGGCGGCCACGCCGTTGGTGCTGTGCGAGCCAACGATCGCGAGGTTGGCCATCCGGACGTGTTTGACAGGCCCCTCCTCGATCAGACTGATGCGCGCCACGCGTCCTTCGTCACCGGGAAAACGGCTTCGTACGTCCTCGAGGAGACGGCGGTTGATTTCGAACACGATTTCCAGGTGGCGAGGCAGCAGCGTCTCGAACCACGCGAGCGGCCATCTCTCGAGCGCCTCGGGCAGCAGCGTGTGATTGGTGTACGCCAGCGTGCGCCGGGTGATATCCCACGCCAGGTCCCATTCAAGATGGGCCTCGTCGAGCAAGATCCTCATCAGCTCAGGGACGGCAAGAGTGGGATGCGTGTCATTGAGCTGAATGGCCGCCCGGTCAGGAAGGGCGTCCCAGTCGGCGTTGGTCCGCCGAAATCGCCTGACCAGATCTGCCAGCGAGCAGGCGACCAGGAAGTACTCCTGCACGAAACGCAGCGCTTGCCCGCGCGTCGTGGAGTCGTCGGGATAGAGCACCCGTGTGAGCGATTCGGCCGCGAGCGTCTCCGCCACCGCGCTGACGAACTCGCCGTGACTGAACGCCTGAAAATCGAACGAGTCGGGCGCCGCCGCCGCCCAGAGTCGAAGCGTGTTGATGGTTTTGCCACCATGACCCACCACAGGCCGATCGAACGGAAGGCCAATCAAGGTGGAAGGCCGATCAAGGATCGGTTGCAGCGCTCCCTTGCGGATCTCGAACGAACAATTCAGCTTGATTTCGACCTTCTCGTCTGGTCGCGCGACTTCCCACGGGTCGGGACGACGAAGCCAGTTGTCGGGCTGCTCCCGTTGCCAGCCATCCTCGAGCGACTGCCGGAACATCCCGTACTCGTAGCGCAGCCCGTATCCCATCGCGGGCAATTGCATCGTCGCCATCGAGTCGAGAAAGCATGCCGCCAGACGACCGAGCCCGCCGTTTCCCAGCCCGGCGTCTGGCTCCTCTTCGAGCAGGCTCAGCCAGTCGCCAGCCGATAGCTTGGTGGCTTCGCTGACATAAGGACTGAGCAGCAGATTCGCGATGTTGTTGGTCAGCGAGCGTCCGATCAGGAATTCCATCGAAAGGTAGTACACGCGCTTCGAACGCTCGCGCTCGTAGGTCTGCTCCGTCCGGACCCATCGCTGCGAGAGGACGTCGCGGACGGAGTGGGCGAGCGCCTCGTAGCGCTGGCGCGAGCCGGCGGTCGTCGCATCGACGACGCTGTCAAAGAATAAGTGTCTTTCGTAGAGCGCATCAGGAGCACCGGTCAGCTGCACCGAAGCGCTCCCGTATTGCTGACGCAGCGCGCCCAATACTTCAGATGCCGTCGTCGGTCTGCGTTTCGCCGTATTCGCACTGGTCGCCATGACTCGTTGAATGGGCAAAAGAAACGCCAACAGATAGCGCGGCGCAACCTCACGCGATCTGCTTCCCGGCGACTGATTTCCTCACCCGGACGATTCTGGGCTGTACGACTAGACGCACTCGCCTGAGCATCCTGTCTGCGTGGACGCATTCCTCGTTCTGAACGTCCGATGAGAAGGAAGATTGACGGCCCGGTAACGTCCAGAAGCGCTCTGGCCCCGGGTTTGCCATCGGACCTGTTCGGGGTAGAACGCGAACCATGGATTCACGCACCGCTTGAGGATCAGATCGATGGCACTCGCCCCAAAGGCTTTCAAGATCACTTCGGCGCCGAGCTACGTAGGGTGGCTCGCATTGATGCTCCTCTTCCCGTTTTCTTCTGCGTCGGCTCAGGACGCGAACGAGCTCGAACTACAAGTTCAGGAACTCAAGCAACAGTACGAACAGACGACGGAGGACCTGCGCCACCGAATCGCGGCCCTCGAGCAGGAGCTCGAACGGCAGAAGGAGGCGACCGCAGAGGAAAGAGACGCGACGGTATCCGCCGCGGAGGTCGCTGCCAGAGAAACAGTCCAGAGAGTCTTGTTCGGAGACTCGCAGACCGTTGGAGCGCAGTTCCAGGGCCAGGTGCCATCGCGGCCAACGTACGACCTCCTGCAGGAGGCGGAAACCGCAATCGCGGAGTTGCAGCAGCATGCAAGCAGCTTCGAATTTCACGGTTACTTCCGTTCCGGTTATGGCGTCAACAGCGAGGGTGGACAGCAGGTCGCATTTCAGGCTCCTGGTGCCGGCGCCAAGTACCGATTGGGAAACGAAGCCGAAACGTACGGCGAGTTCATCCTCGTCAACAACTGGCTCAACCCCGAACGGGCGGTCGACAAGGCCTGGTTCCGCGCGCAAGTCATGTTCCAGGCCAACACCACGAACTCCGCCAGCTATGCGAATTTCAACGTCCCCGTTGGCAACGATCAGTTCCGTTTGAGAGAAGCGTTCGTCCGCGGCGGCAATCTTTTCGCGCGCCAGCCGGATGCGAAGGTCTGGGCGGGCGAGAGGTATTACCGCCGCCAGCACGTCGAGATCAACGATTTCTATCCTCTCGACATGAGCGGCTATGGTGGCGGAGTCGAAGATGTGAATCTCGGGTTCGGCAAGATGGCGCTAGGGTATCTCGCGGGCGCGCGGCCCGACGTCGCGACGCAAAACGGCAACTACATCAAGAGCAACATCGACGTGCGCCTCTACGACCTCAAGGGACCGGCCGGTCTCTGGGGCGGCTGGTTCGCTTTCGCCACGAGCAACGGCGGCACCACAGCGACGGGCGTGGTCGTTCCCACCAGCAACGGGTACGGCACCGGGGTTCGTTACCAGAGGCTGAACTGGCATGGCGGGTTCCAGGCAATTGGCGTCCAGTACGGAACCGGCGCGGCGAGTAATTTCAGCGCCGCGATCGACGACCCGACGCCGTTCATCGACAGCTCCAAGCGGTTTCTGGTTACGGGACAGATGCTGTTCCAACCAAACGCCACGTTCGCCATCATGCCGATCGCTCTCTATCAACGGACTCGAGACGGTAATCCGGAACACGACTGGGACGAGTGGATCTCGTTCGGCGCCAGGCCCGAGTTGTTCTTCACCAGATTCCTCTCGGTGGCGGTCGAGGGCGGCTTCGATCACACGCGCAGTGGCACTGACCAATACGGCGGGTGGCTGCGCAAGGTCAGCATCGCGCCACAAATCGGAGCCGGCCGCCAGTTCTTCAGCCGCCCGGTTCTTCGTGGATTTGTGACCTACGCGAACTGGTCCGATGGGTTCGTTGGCTTTGTGGGCGGGACTCCGTTCAGGAATCGGCGCGACGGCCTTACGTACGGAGTTCAACTCGAAACCTGGTGGTGAGGCTGGAGGTTGATCAATGGCCAGGCTGGAGATGACGATTTCGCCGCTGACGAAGACGACTGCGATTTCGCCGCTGACGAAAACAGCTGCGCCGCCGACAACGTCGGTGAGCTACGCCCGTCCGCTCGCCATCGTCACTACCTTGTTTTTCATGTGGGGTTTGCTCACGTCTCTGAACGATATCCTGGTCCCACATCTGAAGTCGATCTTCGACCTCGGTTATGCGGGCGCCATGCTCGTCCAGTTTGCCTTCTTCTCCGCCTACTTCCTGTTTTCAATTCCCTGGTCGCGAGTCGTGACTGCGATTGGTTATCAACGGACCATGGTCGCGGGTCTGATCAGCATGGCCGTGGGTGCACTGCTCTTCATTCCCGCTGCGGCATCTGCTTCCTTCCCGCTGTTTCTGTTTGCGCTGGTTGTTCTTGCTGCGGGGATCACCGGTCTGCAGGTCGCGGCCAACCCCTATGTGGTGGTGCTCGGCAAACCGGAGACCGCCTCGAGCCGCCTGGATCTTGCACAAGCCTTCAATTCGCTCGGCACTGCGATCGCTCCGACTCTCGGCGCGCTACTGATCTTGAGCGTGGTGCCGCTGAGCGTCGGCCAATTGGACGCACTCTCCCCGGACGCGCTGCATCTCTACCGCGTGCAACAGGCTGCCAGCGTGCGGATGCCCTACCTGGCGATCGGCGGCGCTTTAGCGCTGCTGGCTGTGCTGATCGCGACCTCAAAGCTGCCGACCATCACCAGTGCGGCATCCAGCCAGGAAGGAAGGGTCGGCGATTCAATCTGGAACCACCCGAATCTGATTCTCGGAGCGCTCGGAATCTTCGCCTACGTGGGAGCCGAAGTCTCGATCGGCAGTTTTCTCGTGAACTATCTCGGTCAGGCGAATATCGGGGGGCTGTCTCCACAGGCTGCGGCATTCCGTGTGTCGTTCTACTGGAGTGGCGCGATGATCGGGCGCTTTCTCGGAGCGGGGCTGCTGCGCCGGATCAAGGCCGGTCGTCTTCTTGCCATGTGCGCGGTCTGCACGACTCTCCTGGTCGGCGTATCGATGCTGACCAGCGGCTCCATCGCCATGTGGAGCATTCTCGCTGTCGGTTTATTCAACTCCATCATGTTCCCCACCATCTTCAGTCTAGGAGTCGCCGAACTCGGGAGCCTGACAGAACGCGGATCCGGCATTCTCAACATGGCTATCGTCGGCGGTGCGATTCTGCCCCTCATTCAGGGAGTCATCGCCGATCAGATTGGCATTCAACACGCGTTCTTTGTCCCGGTAATCTGCTACTTGTACATCGTCTTCTATGGACTGAGCGGTTCCAGACCGAAGAGCGAGCGTTACGTCGCCGATCATGCCGCGGCGCACTCGAGGTGACGTCGCGCCGGTCGTAACCTTCGCCGGCGTTTCCCAAGGATTTAGGAGTTGGACATGCTGATTGCAGGCGACATCGGCGGAACGAAAACGGATCTGGCGATCTACTCGACTGAGCGCGGGCCGCGCGCACCGCTGACGCAAATGGAAGTGCGCAGCGCAGACTATGCCAGTCTGCAGGCCATCGTCGCCGAGTTTCTCGCGAAGGTGGACGTGTCCGTTGACGTCGCCTCGTTCGCGGTCGCCGGTCCGGTGATCGCGGGACACGTGAAGACCACCAACCTGCCCTGGGTGATGGACGAAGACACGCTTGCCCAGGACTTGAAGCTGAGGGCAGCACATCTGCTGAACGACCTGGAAGCGGTGGCGCGGTCCGTGCCCGTCCTGCAGGCCGCCGACCTCGTCACGCTCAATCAGGGCGAGCCGGTCGTCACAGGCCCCATCGCGGTCATTGCACCAGGGACAGGGTTGGGAGAATCGTTTCTCACCTGGAATGGTTCGCACTATCTGGCGCACAGCTCAGAGGGTGGTCACTCGGATTTCGCCCCGACCGACGAACGGCAGATTCACCTGCTCAAGTACTTGCTGCACCGCTTCGACCACGTAGGAGTCGAACGTGTCTGTTCCGGAATCGGTGTTCCCAACATCTACGAATATCTGCGCGACGAGGAACAGATACCGGAAGCGCCGGACGTTGCCCGAGCGATTGCGTCAGCCAAAGACCGCACGAAAGCGATCATTGGCGCAGCCACTGACCCGCACAATCCAAGCGCGTTGTGCCGGGCCACCGTCGACATACTCGTGTCCATTCTCGCGAGCGAGGCCGGCAATCTCTTCTTGAAGGTGTTCGCCACGGGTGGAGTCTACCTGGCCGGCGGCGTCGCGCTGCACGTGTTGGACGGCCTGCAGGAACCTCGGTTCATTGAGACGTTCGCTAGAAAGGGCCGCTTCAGGAACCTGATGGAGCGCGTTCCCGTTCATGTCATCACGGCACGCGCCGCATTGATTGGCGCGGCCGCATACGGCCTCGAGAGCGTCAACCGACCAGTAGGAGCGATACGCGCATGAGCCAGACTTTCCCGATCGTCTACCTGGCCAGGCACGGCGAAACGGCCTGGACGATTACCGGTCAACACACCGGGCGCACCGACCTGCCGCTCACCGAGCGCGGTGAGGAGATGGCGCGGCGGCTTGGCGAGCGGCTGAACGGAAACACATTCGCGAAGGTGTTCACGAGTCCTTGTCTTCGCGCCGTGCAGACCTGCAACCTGGCGGGGTTCGGCGCAGTGGCTGAAATCGAACGAGACCTGGTCGAATGGGATTACGGCGAGTACGAAGGCCGCCTCTCGGCCGACATCCTCGCCGAGCGCCCAGGCTGGCAGTTGTTCCGCGATGGATGCCCCGGCGGCGAATCGCCGAACGAAGTGGCCGCGCGGGCAGATCGTGTGGTCGACCGGGTGCGCCGAGTCGGCGCAGACGTGTTGCTGTTCTCCAGTGGCCACTTTCTGCGAATGCTGGCCGCGCGTTGGATTGGGGCGGAGCCAATTGTCGGCCGGTCGTTGATGCTGAGCACGGCGAGCCTGAGCAGCCTGAGCCATGAGCACAGTGCGGACCCCGCGATTCGCCTGTGGAACGACACGGCTCATATTGCGACGTCACATGGGCACGAGCATCGTGTGCTCCATTCGAGCGCGGGGTAGACAGATAACTGCGCGAGTCCTCGGTTCTTGGTTCTTCGTCCTTGGTCCGATCCCGATCTGGACTAGGCACCAAGAACCAAGGACAAAGGACGGCGGCTCATGCTGACAACCGGGTACGCGCCCATAGAAGACTACGGCGTCATCGGCGACCTTCACACAGTCGCGCTGGTGGGCAAGAGCGGCTCGATCGACTTCCTCTGCCTTCCGTCGTTTGATTCACCCTCGGTGTTTGCGGCCCTCCTCGACGTTGATCGCGGCGGCCGCTTCCTGATTGCGCCGCGGCTCGACGACGCAGTGCACCGCCAGCTTTACCTGCCCGACACGAACGTGCTGCTCACCAGGTTTCTGTCCGACAGCGGCGTCGCCGAGGTGTCTGACTTCATGCCGGTGGAGGACGCCGGAGTTGCGCACAACCTCGTGCGTCGCGCCAAGACCGTCCGCGGCGAAATACGTTTCGCCATGCGCTGCGATCCACGCTTCGATTATGCCCGCGCTACACACACCGTGGAGCGGCGCGGCGTGAGCGACATCGTGTTCATCGGCCGCTCTGGCGCGCGCGAGCTGGTGCTGCGGCTGCGCTCGTCGGTCGCGCTGGAGATCAAGGAGGGAGCCGCCGTGGCCGAGTTCACGCTCGGCGCCGACGAATCAGCATGGTTCGTCCTCGAGGTGGTAACAGGAAACGAGCCGTCGCCCTGCGAGAACCCCGACTACGCGCAGGACGCGTTCAAGGCGACCGTGAACTTCTGGCGCGGCTGGATCGGCCGCAGCACGTATAAGAACCGCTGGCGGGAGATGGTGAACCGGTCCGCGCTCGTGCTGAAGCTGCTGACGTCGAGAGAGCACGGGTCGACTGTGGCCGCACCCACGTTTGGGTTGCCGGAGACGATCGGCGGCGTGCGCAACTGGGATTATCGCTACTGCTGGATCCGGGACTCATCATTCTCGCTCTACGGAATGATGCGTCTTGGCTACACCGGCGAGGCCGAGTCGTTCATGCGCTGGATGCTGGCGCGCGCCGAGGAGTTGGAGCCGGACGGATCGCTCCAGATCATGTATGCGGTCGACGGGCGTCCCGTGATGGGCGAGGAGACGCTGGACCACTTCGAAGGCTACCTGGGCTCTCGCCCGGTTCGTATCGGCAACGACGCCCGTACCCATCTCCAGCTCGACATCTACGGCGAGTTGATGGACTCCGTGTACCTGTATGACAAGTATGGCCGCGCAATCGGGTACGACGCATGGATCAACGTCGTCCGGCTGATTGATTGGGTGTGCGATCACTGGCGGGAGAAGGACGAGAGCATCTGGGAGGTGCGAGGAGGCCGCCGGGAGTTCCTGTACTCGCGGGTGATGTGCTGGGTGGCCATCGACCGGGCCCTCCGCCTCGCGAACAGACGCTCGCTCCCGGCTCCCTTCTCTCGCTGGTACGAGACACGGGATACCGTCTACCGTGACATCTTCGAGCGCTTCTGGGACCCGGTGCGCCGCGGCTTTGTCCAGCACCCAGGCGCGGCCACATTCGATGCCGCGGCGCTGCTCATGCCCCTGGTGCGCTTCGTGTCGCCGACCGACCCGCGATGGATCGCCACGCTGCGCGGCATCGAACAGGAGCTGGTGAGCGACTCGCTGGTGTATCGCTATCGTCTCGGGGACGCGTTCTCCGACGGCCTTACCGGTCAGGAGGGCACGTTCTCGATGTGTTCCTTCTGGTACGTCGAGTGCCTGTCCCGCATGGGGGATCTCCCGAAGGCGCGCTTCTTCTTCGAGAAGATGCTTGGCTATGCGAATCACCTGGGGCTGTACGGTGAGGAACTGGGTCCGCGGGCGCAGCACCTGGGCAACTTCCCGCAGGCCTTCACGCACCTCGCGCTGATCAGCGCTGCCTACGATCTGGATCGACGGCTTTCGGCCGCTGGCCACACCGGCTGATGATCACGCGATCTTGTGAAGCGCGAGACGCGTCTCGGAGTCTGGTGGCAGTCCGCGATCCTTTGAACGCGATTGCCAGTGTTGCTACCCTACCCGCACGAATTCGCCGAAACCGATTGTGCGGAACTTGGCGGGCGGGATATCTCTTGCGCGCCGCGCCTCCTCGAGCGCCCGCAAGGGTTCGTCGATGCCCTCGGTGGTCATCTGAAACGTGCCGAAATGCATGCCGACGCTCTCGGATGCCTCGAGGTCCGCGTGCGCTTGTACCGCTTCCGCCGGATTCATGTGCACGGACTGCATGAACCAGCGCGGCTCGTACGCACCGATGGGCAGGAGCGCCAGATCGATCGAGCCAAGCCGCTCTCGGACGTCGCGGAAGAAGGAAGCGTAGGCCGTATCGCCAGCGAAGAATATGCGCGCGCCGCCAGCCACGAGCGCAAACCCGCCCCATAGGGCTCGGTTTCGATCGAGCGGATTTCGTGCGGAGAAGTGCTGCGCCGGCGTCAGCGTGATCGGCAGTGCGGAGGTCTTCGCTTCCTGCCACCAATCGAGTTCCTCGACGCGCCGAATACCGCATGAGCGCACAAGCGCGCCGTTTCCAAGCGGCGTCAGCACGAGAGGATCGAAGCGCTCCGCGAGCCTGCCGAGAGTACGTCGATCGCAGTGATCGTAGTGATTGTGACTCAGCAACACGGTCGAGATGGGCGGCAGGTCATAGAACTGTACGGCCGGCTGCCGAACTCGACGCGGTCCGAGAATATTCAGAGGACCCGCACGCTGGGAATACATTGGGTCCGTGAGGATGTTTCCTGCTGCGGTCTGGATCAGAAAGGTGGCGTGACCAATGAACGTGACGACCGCCCTCGCACCGTCCAGTCGCGGTGGCAGCCGAGCAGGTTCGTCAATCCTCGAAGGCCACGGAGTTCGTCTCTCGAGCAGCATCCGCGGAGCGGCCGAGAATGGCTGTCCGGCGAGGCCGGTGGGATTGAAGAATCGCCTGCCATCAAAATGGTCGCTCTTGGGGATCCGCATGGCGGTGTCGCTAATTTAGTCGATTCGCTCTTCACCGGCGCCGTCACTCTCGCTCCCGTTGCTTTCACGGCTCTACGTTTTTCCGGGCGCGGTCGTCCTTCGCGGCCTGAGTGACGCGATAATCGTCACACTGAGTACCAGAGCAATGACGCCCACCGACAGGCCGGGACTGATGTCGACCCATCCACTGCCGATCATCTTCGTGCCGGTAAAGACCAGGACCACCGCGAGGCCCTGCCGCAGGAACGTCAACCGCTCCAGCGCGTCAGATACGACGAAATAAAGCGAGCGAAGACCGAACATCGCCAAGACGTTCGAGCTGTACACGATCAGCGGATTCCGAGTGACGGCTAGCACAGCAGGAACCGAGTCCAGCGCGAAAACGATATCAGTCGTCTCGATCAACGCGAGCGCCACAAACAGTGGTGTTGCGGTGAGGCGCGCGCCTTCGCGGCGCCAGAAGTCGTGGCCGTGAAGCACTGGACTGACAGGAATCACGCGCGCAATCCAAGTCGAGCAGACATCACAGGCCTGCTCGACGACGCGTCGTTCGCGCTCTTCCGCGAACAGCATCCGCCATGCCGCAAGCAGGATGAGAGCGGCAAATGGGTACGTGATCCAGTGAAAGCGCTGGACGAGGGCGATCCCAGCGGTGATCATCAAGGCCCTGAAGACGAGCGCGCCCGCGATACCCCACGCAAGGACTCGACGCTGGTGTTCGGTGGGAACGTGAAGCTCGGAAAACACGATCACAAAGACAAAGATGTTGTCGACCGACAACGAGAACTCGAGGAGGTACGCCGCGTAATATTCGGCCGCGGCAGTCGGACCCTTCGCGGTTGCGACCCAGACGCCGAAAGCAAGCGCGACGGCTATCCAGAAAACGACGCGCGTCACATGCCGGGGCGTTGGGGACCTCCTGAACGCGTTCTCACTACTTCAATCTAGCATTGTGAAACCGTTGCGGGCGGCTTCTCACGCCTTGCCTGCGTGAATATGTTCGCTATCAGACGTTGGTATCGATCGATACCAAGGTGTGATGGACGGTCAGCCGACAGAAGAGCATCCTTCACGTAAGGAGCATGTATGTCCACGATCCATCTCCATCAAACGATGACCTCCACACCCGAGCAGTTCATCGCCGGGCTAACCGACTTCGGTCCGGGCCGCGCGAAGCTCTTTGGCAACAGTACCGACGAGTACCTCAAGGTGCATCGTCAGGGCCCCAAAGAAGCGGACGTCACCGAGGGCTCGGGCGGCATCTGGGAACGCCTGCACTACGACTGGTCCGATCCCAACCGTGTCGTCATGACGACAACCGACTCCAACCTCTGGGGCGGTCGTTCCGGCCACATCTACACTTTTACGCGTCGGCCCGACGGAAAGACCGACCTGGACGCCGTCGTGGTTCGCGACGGCAAGAACATCAGGGGATGGCTGCTTGGGTTCGTGCTCCGCTTTTTCGGCAAACGCGTCCTGGGAAACGCGCTCGCCAAGACTGTCGAGGTTATCGACGCTCGGAGCGCGGGAACGCGATCGGCGAAGCTTGCTTAATCCATACGACCTCGATCGCTGAACGCCAAATCGAGAGGTGCTCGACGTGACGACGAGTATCCGCGTCAACGACACGCTCCACGAACTCTCGCTGGACTCGCGAGTGACCTTTTGGGTGTCGATACCTTCGTCCAATGGATTCGTCCTGATGCCTCTGGGTAAATTGGTTCCGTGGGGCGCCGAGCGCACCAACGGGCCGGCGGAGGCAGGAGCGATGTCCAGCAGCACAAGCCAACGAATGACGATCGACGACTTCCCGCTTCGCCGTCTCGAGCTGCTGCAGCTTCGTCGCGCTCACACGTACTCGGGACGCTGGGGCAGGGAGATCATCTATGCCGACGATTACAACGAATGACGGGATGACGATTTTCTACAAGGATTGGGGCCCTCAGGGGGCGAAACCGATCGTATTTCACCATGGCTGGCCACTGAGCGGCGACGACTGGGATACCCAGATGCTCTACTTTCTGGGAAAGGGCTTTCGCGTGATCGCTCATGACCGCCGTGGCCACGGTCGATCAACTCAGGGAAGCGACGGCCACGACATGGACCATTACGCCGCGGACGTCGC
>Ga0207645_10000702_pt1 | contig 27879 bp, 21 predicted proteins | sample KBSM53metaG_FD_184331 | JGI IMG/M metagenome (GOLD analysis project Ga0207645, IMG submission 184331) | Miscanthus rhizosphere microbial communities from Kellogg Biological Station, Michigan, USA - KBS M5-3 metaG (SPAdes) (version 2) | ecosystem: Host-associated > Plants > Roots > Rhizosphere >...
GTCGTGCTGGTCATTTTCGGGCTCGCCTTCGGTTTTGCTCTGATCAACATCTTTCTTGTCGCCCTTTTTTGGGAGCATGGTTGGATCGCCGCGATCGGCATCCTAGCGCTGTTGTACTTCGGCATCGCTGTCGGCGCCGCTCTTAGATTGCGTAGCGCTATCCTTCGCCGTTCCGGGCTTTTTCCGGCCATCCTCGCCGAGCTCGGCAAGGATTGTGAAGAGTTGAGAAAGTCACTTCGTGACTAACCGTTTTGCGGACATCGCCCGACGCAAACAAGCCTTGATCGACAAGATTCGACTCGAGCGGCTCGAGCTCGCCGCCGCGATCGCGCAAATCCGCTCGCCCCTAGATACGCAAGGAACGTTTTTTCGAATCGTTCGGATGCTCGGCGCGCATCCGTTGGCGACGGCAGGCGTATCGAGTTTTGTCATCAGCGGTTTTGGCAAAAATCTGTTTCGCTCCGCCCGCTTAGTTTTCAAACTTCGCCAGCTGGTCTTGCCGCTCTGGCTTTGGTGGGTAAGGCGCCGCCGCGACTCTTGATGTTTCGAGCTATTCCGTCCGTGCCCTGTCGACCTTCCTCGAATCGGCCGCACCAGTGAATTGCGTGCCTTGTCGCGCGATCGCTTGGGCTACACCCAGGGCGCTCTGTTCTCTCAGCGTGTGACCGCGCTCCTCGAGCCCCTTTCTGGTTTGAGGACTGATTCCGGCTTCGAAATTCAGCCGATCGGGAATCCATTGATGATGGATGCGCGGCGCTTCCACTGCCGAGCTAACCGGCATGTGAAAATCGAGCACGTTCAGAATCGTCTGCAGAGTCGCGCTAATAATCCGCGGACCGCCTGCGGCTCCAACCACCAGCTCGGGACGACCCGCACGGAGCACGATGGTGGGCGCCATGCTGCTGAGCGGCCGTTTCTTCGGCTGAAGCGCGTTAGCCTCATTGCCGATGAGCCCATAAACATTTCCGACTGCCCCGTGAATGGCAAAATCATCCATTTCATTGTTGAGCACGATTCCCGTTCCCGCCGCGAGCAGTTTGGAACCGAAACGTGTGTTGACCGTTTGGGTGCATGACACCGCGTTGCCGAACCGATCCACAACGCTAAAGTGAGTCGTGCCGCCTTTTTCGGCATTGTAGTGATAGTAGCCGTAGAAACTCGTCGGCTGCGTCTTTTCCGGGGAAATTCTTCGGCGCACCCACGCGGCGTAATCTTTGGCTGTCAGCTTGCCCACTGGAACGTGGACGAAATCGGGATCGCCGAGAAACTGGGCGCGGTCGGCGAATGCATGTTTCATCGCCTCGGTCACCAGATGCAAATATGCCGACGAGTCGTGCTCCATCTGACCCAAGTTGTATCCTTCGAGGATGTTGAGCATCTGCAAGATTGCCACTCCGCCTGAACTGGGCGGCGGCATCGTGATGACGCGCCGGTCTCGGTAGCTTCCGATGAGCGGTTCGCGCCAAAGGGGTTTATAGTTTTTGAGGTCATCGCGGGTGATCACGCCGCCACTGGACTGCACCGTATTGACAATCGCCGCAGCGATGCGTCCGCGATAAAAGCTCTCGCCGCCGTCCTCGGCAATGGTTTTGAGAGTCGCGCTCAGATCCGGTTGGCGAATAACGTCGCCCTCTTTGGGAACTATCCCGTTCGGCAGAAAAACCCGCCCGAGATCGGCGAAGCGCTTCATCGCGGACTGTTGCCGCTCGATTGCGACCCTCAGCGCCGGGTCGAGCGCGAAACCTTCATTGGCAAGCTTGATCGCCGGCGCAACCAGGGTAGCCAATGAAAGCGTGCCGAAGCGCTGGCGCGCCTCGACCAATCCCGCCACTTCGGCCGGCACAGCGACGGCCAGTCCACCTGTCAGGCTCAGCGCCGCCACGGGTTTGCCGTCCTTCATATAGAGCTCGCGCCGTGCCGCCAACGGAGCCGTCTCGCGAAAATCCAGCGTAAACGCCTCTTGGTCTTTGGCCCGATAGATCACCATAAATCCGCCACCGCCTAGACCCGACGACGCTTGATCGACCACCGACAGCGCGAAAGCAGTGGCAATCGCCGCATCCACGGCATTCCCCCCGCGCCGCAAGATCTCCATTCCGGCTTCACTCGCCAATTCGCTGTCGGCAACGACGAGCCCGGCGCTCGACTGCAGCGTCCGCGCACCGGCTCCGGTGGCAATAAAAGTGCAGAGTAAAACCGACGAGAAAAAGATTCGAAATCGCATATCAGACTCAATAAGACGAGTTTGGTTTAAAGCTTTGTCTACTGATTTGCAACTTAGTATGCACGCCATCGATGGCTGAACGACGCGCCACCACGATTTTCACTTGCGCTTATCGGGAGCTTATCTCATATTGAATGTGACTACCTCTCCGTCGATCGCTATCGCAGGTATGCAAACCATTCTGGGACCGTTTCATCCTGACCTCGAAACCGCCTTTGTCGATGAAATCGTGACGTGCAAAGCGCAGGACTTACTCTCACCGCTTTTGGTTGTTACTCCCTCGGATTCGCTGCGCCGTCGGCTAAAATTTCTCCTGGCTCGTGAGCGCGGACTCTCGCTGCTCAATCTCCAACTACTGACTTTCCATCAATTGGCCTTACGGTTGCGCGAAGAGAGCAATGAACCGCCGTTTGACGTGCAACGGGATCTGTTTTTCGAAGAAGCACTCCGACAACTGATTCGGAGCCGTTGCCCGGGCGCAGAACCGTTTCTCGGTCTCGAAGAACGCGCCGGCGGCTGCGCCGCGCTATGGCAGACGTTGCGCGATCTCCGCGACGGTTTAGTTGACCCCACGGTCGCCCTCGATGCCCTCGCCGAAGGGCATTTTGGTCCTACGGCGGAACGGACATCGGCGCTGCTGCATCTCTTGCACAGCTTTCAACATTTTTGCGGCGAGCAGAACGTCACCAGTGAATCGGACCTGAACCTCTCGGCCACCGAGCAAGTTCCCTCTTCAAAATATCTGAAGCAATTTAGCCGCGTATTTTATTACGGGTTTTATGACTTGACCCAAATCCAGCTGGATTTTTTTCACGCCGTGGCGCGCCACTTTCCCACCACCCTGTTCTTTCCTTTGCTCGCCGCCAACCCGAGTCATGACGCCTGGCGTTTCGCGGAGCGATTCTATGAGCGCTATATCGAAGGTCATACCAGCAGCTCGACTCAAAAGCTGAGCTCCACAAGCTTTTTGCCAGCGCATGCCCGGCTCTTCGACACTACGCGCAACAGGAATTTCGCGGCGTTTCCAAATGACTGGGCCTGCCAAATCACGAGCGCTTTCGGCATCCACGACGAGGTCGCCACAGTCGCGAAACAAATTCTCGAACAGTTGGATCGTGGCAAGATACAATTTCACGAGATCGGCGTCGTGGCTCGAACTCTCGAGTCCTATGCACCGATCATCAAGACTATTTTCCACCAGCACTGCATTCCTGTTTCCGGCCGGCTCGAGGAACCCTTAGCACAAGAGCCGTTGACCAAGGCGGTCATCCTGCTGCTGAATCTACCGGCCAAAGACTTCGTGCGCAGCCAGGTTATTGACCTGCTCTCATCGCCTTATTTTCAATTCCAAAACATCGAACCCCATCCAGCTTCGGTTCGGCCCGATCTTTGGGATCTCGCCACCCGTGAGCTTGCCATCTGCAAAGGGATCGGCGAGTGGCGCCGGCTGCGCCGTTATCGCCATCGGGATCTGGAGTTGCGGCAGGTATCCGACGACGATGCGCCGCGTAAGATTCGCATCCGCTCCACCGATCTTATATGTCTCGCCGATACGGTCGAGACTTTGATCGCGGATCTGCTGAGCTTGCCAGCCGAAGCTTCATGGCGGGAATACGCCGCCGCCTGGAAGTTATGCCTCGACAAATACCTCGGTATCGCCGAATGCACAGAGACACGCCCCGTGGCGTCGTCGAAACCCGTTGAAACCATTCTCGGAACGTTGAACGAGCTCGCCGGTCTCGACCCGGTGCAAGATCGGGTCACCCTCGGCGACTTTGTTCATACGTTTCAGCATTGGCTCGAGCGCTCGAGCAGCATCGACGACCGGCGCAACATCGACGGCGTCACGGTGCTCAATGCGACTGCGGCGCGCGGCTTATCATTCCGTGTATTTTTTGTGCTCGGCATGAACGAAGGAGTTTTCCCGCGCGCGATCCGGGAAGACGCTTTTCTGCGCGATCGTGATCGGGAAGTGCTCGAACGCGACCTAGGATATAAGGTCAGCCAAAAACTCACCGCTTTCGATGAGGAAAAATTGCTCTTCACGCTGCTGGTCGGCGCCGCGCGCGAACGACTCTATTGCTCCTTTCAACGCGCGGACGAGAACGGCAGGGCATTGGCACCATCTTGGTACCTCGACGAACTCGAGCGCGCTCTCGAGGAGGAAAGTCATCGGCCCTGCGAAACTGTCGACATTCCCCGCAGCGTGACCGAGAAAGCCGCAACCGTGCCATACCAGCGAGAAGATCTGCTGCTGCCATCCGAGTGGGCAATTCGCCTGAGCCTTCAGCGCCGCGATCCAACTGCACTGATTGAAGCCTTCGCTCCACTGCCGGCAATTTACCGGCAGGGACGAAAGGTTGTCGCCGAAATCGACCGCAGCGGCGATCGGTTGTCGGGCTACGACGGAGCGCTTACGGATTTTGAAAATTATTGGGAGCGTTATTCCGCGCGCGGGATCTCGCCCACCGCGCTGGAAACCTATGCTCGCTGTCCCTTTCAGTTTTTTGCGCGTCACGTACTCGGCGTGGCACCCCTCGACCGGCCCGAAGAAGTCCTCGGACCGAGTCCCGCTGAGTTCGGTGAGCTCGGCCATGGAATTCTACATTCGTTTTACGCTGCCCTGATCGAAGCGCACTATTTTACCGACCCTCAGCCACCGCTCGACGTCGATCACGAACTCCAAATCGCAGCAAACCAGGTCTTCGCCGAGTATCAGGAAAATCATCCGATCGGTTATCCGCTCGCCTGGGAAATTCTGCAACAGAATATTCTCACACTGCTGCGCACAGTCGTCGCCCAGGATCTTAGCGAGTTGAAGGCGTCGGGATTTGCGCCGGTGAGCTTGGAAAATAACCTGCGCACGCAGTTGCCGGCCGACTGGCCGGAACCGCTGAATCATCTTCTGATCCGCGGTCGCTTGGATCGCATCGACTGCAAAGATGACGCTGTGCGGGTGATCGATTATAAGTTCAAATTCGGCGCGACCCCGGCAACCCAAGACAAAAATCTTATCCGCGCCGCGCTCCGCGGCGAGCGCCTGCAACCGCCCTTCTACTACATGCTTGCGCAGCATTGGGCCAAGGAGCGCATGCCAAGCATAGCGCCGAGTATCGCGGCGAATTTTTTCTATATTGCACCGCGTTGGTTGGAAGGTCCCTTGAGCTCCAAGGCGTACGCCAGCGAAGCGCTCACCGGCAGAACCGGCGCCGAAACGAAAAAGACGCTCGCTTACCTCGCCGCCGGCGTCCGCAGCGGTCATTTTTTTATCAATCGCGGCGCATATTGCGGGCAATGCGATGCGGCGCCGATCTGCCGTAAAAATCATCCGCCCAGCTTATGGCGGGCCGCCCAAGATCCCGTAACCGAGCTCCATCGCGCTTTACGCGAAAAAAGTTTCGAAATCGATGAGCATGACCCAGAGTGCGAGTGAATTTGCCGATGCCGCCGACCGGCGCGCCGCCGTCACGACCTTCGACCGCAGCGTCGTCGTCACGGCGGGCGCGGGCACCGGCAAGACCACGTTGTTGATCGAGCGCTTGGTTCATCTACTGCTGCGTAACCCCGAGCCCCTAAAGATCACCGAGATCGTCGCACTTACCTTCACCAACAAAGCCGCTGATGAGCTGAAGCTGAGACTCCGGCAACACTTGCAAGCTTTTCTGGACAGCGAACTCGACCGCGAGCCCGCGAGCGCGCTTGAGTGCAAAACCTCAATCGAGATCCAGGAAGTGATTGCGCTCTATTGTCTCTCGAAAGATGAGTTGGAGAGCCGGGTCCAAGACGCGCTCAGAAGTCTGGAAAGAAGCGATCTTGGCACGATCCATAGTTTTGCCGCCAATTTGCTCCGTCTCTATCCGCTCGAAGCTGGCCTCGATCCACAATTTCACGAGGACGATGGCTCGGCATTCGAGCAGCTTTTCGATGAGCAGTGGAGTCTTTGGCTCGATCAGGAGCTGTCGCTGGAAAGCACGCGCGCGGCTGAGTGGCAAATAATTCTCTCCCGCTGCCGGCTCGACCACGTCAAAGCTTTGGCCAAGTCCCTTGCGACGGAAAATGTCGATTTGCGGCAGAACACCGATGATGTGACGACCATTCCAGCCGCTTTGCCTGACTGGCTTTCTCAGCTGGAGAACCGCGCGACAATTTTGCTTGAACGCCACCCCGAGGACCGGCTGAATGAAAAGTTACTTCGGGCGGCGCATGCCACCATCAGCAAATTCAATCAGCTCGGACATCAATTAGAGCGCAACTCGGAAATTTCGATTTTGTTGTCCGAGAAATCGCTCAGTCGCATGACCCAGGGATGGTCGGCCGAAGATATCAAAGAAGCTCAAGTCATCGTGCGCGCCGCCGAAGGCCTCGTCGGGGTGGATAGCGAACTGATCGGGATCCTCTGGCGCTTGCTCGTTACCTATGCAGCGGATTTCCGCGAGCGCTTCGTGCGCGAGGGCCATGTCTCCTTCGAAGGTTTGCTGGTGCGCGCCCGCAATCTGGTGCGCGATCACGCGCGCGTGCGAGCCGATTTGAAACGGCGCTACCGCGCGATTCTCCTCGACGAATTTCAGGATACCGATCCGATTCAGTATGAGATCCTGCTTTATCTGGCCGAACAGCCCGATCAGACCGCAACGGACTGGCGCCGAGTGAAACTAGTTCCGGGAAAAATATTCGTCGTGGGGGATCCGAAGCAATCGATCTACGCTTTTCGCCGGGCCGATATTGAAGCCTATTTGGAGATCGTGGAGAAAGTAATCCACGCTCAGGAGGGGATCGAGTGTCGCCTCACCACAAACTTTCGCAGCAATCGAACTATCCTCGATGGCGTCAATGGTGTCTTCGAAAATCTCATCCAAGCACAACACGGCCTGCAGCCGCATTACATTCCGCTCTATCCCGCCCCGAATCGAGTGAGCGCGTCAAATCCGATTCCGAAGCTCTTGGTGCGAAAGATCGTTTCGGCACGCGACATCGATGCTGAAACCGCGCGCCGTCTCGAAGGCGAGAGCCTCGCACGCTGGCTCAAGGACGAGGTCCTAAAGAAGGCCGCGATCTTGAACAGCCGCGGCGACCAAGCTTTGGCGCAATCCAAAGACGTGGCGATCCTGCTCCGCAAACTGACCGATATTCACGACTACCTACTGCCTCTACGGCGAGAGAGCATTCGCTACGTCGTCGAAGGCGAACGAAATTTCTATGCTGCCAAGGAAATCATTGATGCGGTGAGCTTGCTTCGCGCCGTGGAGAACCCTTACGACCGCTTAGCGCTCGTCGGCGTCCTGCGATCGCCTGTGGGCGGTCTAACCGATCAGCAAATCTACGACTTGCATCGGCAAAATCTGCTCAATTACCATGCCGCAGGCAAACTTCTGGGCAAAAATTTTCCGCCAAGCTTAGCCGAGCTCTACGGCGCGCTCGCTCGCCTTCACGAGGAGACGCGCGCATTGACCATCGGAGCTGCCATCGCGCACGTGTTCGCAATTTTACCTGTCGAGTTGCTCGCGGCCTGCTATTTCCACGGCGAGCAGGCCGTCGCGAACCTGCAAAAGCTGGCGCGGGAGGCCGAGCTGCTCGGCCGGCAAGGAATGACTACTCTCAAAGAATCCATTCGCCAGTTGGAAAAACGGGTTCTGGAAATCAAGGATGAAGGCGAGAGCGCGCTCGCCGAAGAGCATCTCGATGCCGTGCGCATCATGAGTATCCATAAAGCCAAAGGTTTGGAATTTCCCATTGTAATTCTCGCCGGCTGCCATGCCGGAGTGGAAGGTGGCCGAGCAGCCGACGCCGAGGCGTTGTTCGATTGGTCCACGGGCCTCACCGGCGTTCGAATCGGTCAATTTTCCGATCTGGCCGGGCTTTACATTGCGGAAAAATCTCGACTGCGAACTGCTGAAGAACAAAAACGTCTGCTCTACGTCGCCATGACCCGAGCCCGCGAGCATTTGGTCGTCTCCTGCGCACCTGGCAGCCGGCGCTCCACCGGCAGCTTCCTCTCGATGCTTGATAGTACGCTCGATCAACGAATCAGCCTCGCGCAGAAATCGGAGACCATCCCCGTGGGCAAGGGAACCATCGAGATCGAGGTCGTGAGCGCAAACTTGACTGCACCCAGCACCAGTCAAAAACCCGCAAGTACGACGGCCGATGTAAATTGGCAAGATTTCATCGAGTGCTGGAGACGCCGCGCAGGCAATTACGCAAGCACGCTCCGGACACCCCCGTTTGTTACGCCATCCCGGCTAAAATATCAGGAACAAGCTTTGACGGAAGCAGGCGACCGAATAGATGGAGAAGTCTATGGTCGAACTCCGGCGCTCGTGGTGGGCGATCTCGCGCACCGATTTCTGCAGCACTGGGATTTCGCCAACGATGTTGATCGGTTCGAGCGCGCGCTTCACGATTGGCTCGCTCATGCGCTTTCGACCGACTCCAAATCCTCCCTCGCCCAGATCGAGGCCGAGCTCCAGCGAATCTTTGCCGGCTTCATTGGCTCAAGCGCCTATTCCGAAGTCGCCGGCTCCCGCATTCTCGGCCGCGAAGTGCCACTTGTCATGCCCTGGAACGGCCAAATTATGGAAGGCGTTATCGATCTCATCTACGAAAAAAATGGCTTGCTTTACCTGGCCGACTATAAGACAGATAGGATCGCCAAAGCCGAACTCAGCCAAGGCGTCGAGCGTTATCGGCCGCAAGCGGAAATTTATTCAAAGGCTGTGGAGCAAAGCCTCGGACGTTCGCCCGCGGCATTCAAAGTGATTTTTTTGCGACTGGGCAAAGCTGTCGAGCTCGTTCCCCAGGAACCAAACCAGGAGCTATGGCTGTTCTGACGCGCTTTCCATGAAGGTCATCTTTCTCGACATCGAAACCGTGCCCACCGATCAGGCTTTACGGGAACATGGCCTTCTCGAGCCGCAGTTGCAACTGAACGAAGGCGATTTGATCAAAAAGCTCAGCCTCTCGGCGACCACGGCAAAAATTCTTTGCCTGTGCTACGCCATGGAACCCGCAGTGCACACCGCGATCGAAGTCCTCGACGGTGACGAGCGGGAAATCATCAGGGGATTCTGGAGCCTTGCCGAAGATTGCAATCTGTTCGTCGGGCATAACATTCTCGATTTCGATCTGCGTTTCATTTACCAGCGCTCGATCATTCACGAGATAAAGCCCTCAAGAGATATTCCCTTCGCGCGTTTTCGGAACGCGCCGGTTTACGACACCATGCAGGAATGGAGCAAATGGGGTCGTGAGCATGTCAGCCTCGACGCGCTGTCGAAAGCGCTTGCCATTCCATCCCCGAAGGAAAGCCTCGACGGAGCCAAAGTTTATCCATACTATCGAGCCGGGAAGCTCGCCGAAATCATCGAATACTGCAAACGGGACGTCGATTCTGCGCGTAAAGTCTATCACCGCCTGACGTTCACTAACGGCACGTTGGCATAGTCTCTACCATTGCGATTCCAGCGAAAGATTTCTCAAGGCCGACGATCTCTGCCAAGCTTAATGCCGAGCCTCACTCGTTTGACTCCCCTTCAGCCAATCGATAATAATTGATTTCAAATCCGCTGGGCTTGAGCTAAGCATCGCGATCCCACGCCTGCAGATTCCAAAGATTTGATAAATGCGTAAGGAGGCATTCATGGATCATCCTGCTGAGCAATCGTTCAAAGAACCGTCAGACAAAAAGACCCGGGCCGGGTACGGAAAATTTGTCCGGCCGAACACGCCCTATGACAACTTCATGGAGGCGCAGAATATTCCAATTTACCGCGACATCGGCGTGCGCCGGGTGCAGGATCTTCCACTGAAGCCGTGGAAGCGCACCGGCGGCAAGGGCACTTTCATTCAGCTTCTCGGCACCGAAGGATTATGGGGTTCCTATGTCGTCGAAGTTCCGGGCGCAGGGGCGCTCAATGCCGAGAAACATCTCTACGAAGAGCAGTTCTTAGTGGTCGAAGGGCGCGGCACTACGGAAGTCTGGATCGACGGCTATTCTAAAAAGCTCACCTTCGAATGGCAGAAGGGTTCTATCTTTGCGATCCCGATGAACGCAATGCATCGGATCGTGAATGCGACCTCGAGCCCGGCGCTGCTCTTGGCGGGCACCACGGCGCCCAATATTATGAACAACTTCGATAACGAAGATTTTATCTTCAACTGCCCGTATCATTTCAAAGACCGCTTCGACCCCCGCGACGACTATTACAAATACAAAGAAGACGTCACGCCCGACCCATTGCGTGGCTTGGCCATGCGCCAGACCAATATCATCCCCGATGTTATGTCCTGCGAGTTGCCCCTCGATAATCGCCGCTCGCCGGGATATCGCCGCATCGAACCGCACATGGTTGGCCAGCAATTTTATTTTTGGATTGGCCAGCATGAAACCGGGCGCTACTCGAAAGCCCACGCGCATGGATCGGCGGCGGTGCTCATTTGCCTCAGTGGTAAAGGGTATACCTATACTTGGCCGGCGAAGCTCGGAACGCACCCGTGGGAAAAGGGCACCACTGAAGAAATTCGCCGCCAGGATTACGAACCGGTGGGCATGGTCAGCGCAGCGCCGATGAGCGGCAACTGGTTCCACGCTCATTTCGGCGCGAGCAAAGAGCCGCTCCGGTTGACCGCCTGGTTTGGTCCCAATGCGCCGGGGCGTGACCGCGGCAGACCCGGCGAAAAGGGGATCGATTACGGCGCCATCGATATGAAGGATGGCGGCACCGCGATTCCGTATAACGAAGAAGACCCTTTCCTGCGCAAGGAATTCGAAGAGACGCTGGCCAACGTCGGCGCACAGTCACGCATGGAGCCGGAACTCTACACGCACTCCTACTAAGAAGTTTGTCGAACCTCTCCCGTCTGGAGTTTAGGGTTTGGTTCAACGCCAGACTCTAGGCTCTAGACAGCGAACCATCCTCTACCCGAAGGAGTTTCATGGCCACTGCACCAAGAGGCTCGTTTTCGAGCGCCAACCGCCACATGCAGGAGGAAGAAACCCTCCAGCTCACCAGCGTGGGCGTCGACATCGGTTCCTCCACTTCGCATTTGGTTTTTTCCCGGCTCGAATTGACCCTCGAAGGTTCGCGTTATCGCGTCACAAAGCGCGACGTGTTGAACGAGTCGGACATTCTCCTGACGCCTTACGTCGATGACACGCGGATCGACGTCGATGCTCTCGAGTCTTTTATCAATGAGCAGTACAAAAAGGCGAAAATCAATCGGGAGCAGGTGGACACCGGCGCTCTGATTCTCACCGGCGTGGCCGTACGCCGCCGCAATGCTCGCGCCATCGGCGAATTGTTCGCCGAGGAAGCTGGAAAATTCGTCGCCGTCAGCGCAGGCGACGGTCTGGAAGCAACCATGGCCGCGCACGGCTCCGGCGCGGTGGCGCATTCGGGAAAAATGGGCGGCGTGGTTTTGAATATCGATATTGGCGGCGGCACCAGCAAGTTTGCTATCTGCAACAACGGCAAAGTCCAAGAAGTCTCGGCCATCGATATTGGCGCGCGCTTGCTTGCGTTCGATCAGGACGGCGCCGTCATACGCATCGAAGAAGCCGGCCGCAAGCATGCCGCCTGGGCGGGATTTTCGCTGACGCTCGGAGATAAAATTCCCGAGGTCAAGTTGCGCACGATGGTTTCCGGGATGGTCGACAAGTTGTTTTCTATGTTAAAGCCCCAATCCGTCACTGAAGAGATCGCAAATCTCCTGCGATTGCCATCCTTGTCGTATCAAGGTGAGATCGATTGCGTGATGTTTTCCGGCGGCGTCTCCGAGTTTATTTATAACCGGGCCAAAGGCAGCTTTGGCGACCTCGGGCCGTTGATCGCCGAGGAAGTGCACCGGCGCGCCGGCAGCTTGGGCCTGCTCGTGATCGAACCCAATGCGCGTATTCGCGCCACCGTCATCGGCGCATCACAATACACGGTGCAAGTGAGCGGCAACACCATCTTCATTACGCCGGAAAACGCTGTGCCCGTGCGCAATGTTGCCGTGATTGCCCCGGAATTTCCGCTGAACGAGGATGAGTTCACGAAAGAAGCGGTCGGTGCTGCGCTCAATAATGCGCTGCGTCGCTTGGATCTCCTGCACGGTCGCCAGGCCGTTGCCGTCGCCTTTCACTGGGACGGCTCCGCGACATTTTCTCGCTTACAAGCTTTCTCCAGCGGCATTGTCGAGGGGTTAAAAGAGATTTTCGCCAAAGGCCATCCACTCATCTTGGTCAATGACGGCGATATCGGCGGCATCGTCGGACTGCACTTCCGAGAAGAATTGCAGTTGGAGATGGCAATTATTTCCATTGACGGCATCGGGCTCAGCGACTTCGATTACATTGATATCGGCGCACTCATTCCATCTTCCGGTGCCGTGCCGGTCGTGATTAAGTCCCTCATATTTCCCACAGCTCCGCAAAATTAGCCAAGCCGCAATCATTGGTCGTCTCGCTTTCTTATCCGGTCATTGTTGGCTTTTGGACTCGCAACCAGCCTCAGAGCACAATCCTCGGACGCCCGCCGAATAGCCGTTTCATTCCAAGAAATGACAGAATTTGACAGAACGATTGAAAAGATGAATCTCTGACGCCAAGAGTTCCTCACTTGACATATAGCGCGTTGAGTTTGCTTGACTTTTACCGTCGTTCCACTTAAAAGCTCGCAATCGAGCTACCGCTAATGTCCAAATACCGCGCCCGCCAATGTCCCAATTGCCATTACTTCGTCGGCTTTGCGGTCGCGAAATCCTTCGTGCGCGGCGTCACGGCGTCCTTGACCAATTTCTGTCTCAATTGCAACTATAAGCTTCCTGTGCATACAATTGTCCGCGGCAATGGAGCCGTGAAGCGGCGTTCGCGGCGACCGAAGCTCCGCTTGATCGTTGGCGCCTCTGATTCAGTCACGCTCATCGGAGTAGATAAGAGCCAGAGTTACACGATGGATACTAAGATTAGCCCTGCCGATTATGCCCGCCACTTGCGCGCCATCGGCCAAGATTTGGAGAATCTTCATTTATCCACTTTCAACCTGGAGTATGTGGGCGACGCGTATCTTGTCTGGGTGCGATCGGACAGCGAGGCAGACGCCAATCCGGTTTTTCGCATCAGCAAAAATCGTTTGCAGAAGTTATGGCGAAACAAGATGCCGCTGCGACCCATCGGTCACGAGGAACCGGACCATCGATCACAATCGGAGAGCGGCAGAAGACTTCGTTACTCTGTGCACGAGCTTGACCGAATTGAACGCGAGCAGCGCGCGCGGCGTCGACAGCAGAGCGGCAGCGCGGATGGCCACCGTCTATCTCAGCTGTTGCGCACGGTCGGAGATCTTGTCAATCAAAGAGGCGAGCGGCTTCTGGGAATCGCCTGGCAGGAGTTGTCCGTAAGCGTCGTCGTTGAGACACCCAACGGCCGCAAAGAGATCGACGTGTTCCGGCCGGACAATCTGTACGACCTTTGGGTACGCATGTATTTAAAGCGCGATAACCGCGCGGTCCTCGATACCCCACACTGAATTTAATCTTCGATGAGTTGAAAAACCGGCGCCGGCTAGTGCGCGTCCGCGCTAAAGACCTCGTTCGCCGCAGCCGAAAGGACTTGTGGATGCGCCGCGGTTGCGTTGTCAAGCGGCGCCGGGATCTGCAGAGTAAAGCTCGAACTTTCTCCGAGACGACTGTTCACCTGAATGTGTCCGCCGAGAACTTCCACGTACTTCTTCACAAGATAAAGTCCCAAGCCGACGCCGCCGTGCAAAGTCGCGCGGCCACTGGGCACTTGCTGAAAGCGCTCAAAAATTTTCGGAATCTGCTCCTGGGGAATCCCTTCGCCGGTATCGAGCACCTTGACCTGGAGCATTTTCTCTCGCTGCATGTACCGTGCGACAATGCCTATGGTTCCGCGCTCGGTAAACTTGATCGCGTTATCAATAAGATTTTCCAAAATCCGCCTGAGCTTCGCCCGATCGCATTGGACGGACGGCAAATCGGACGGATAGCTCCATACTACCTGTACCTCTTTGGTGGCGAGCCCATCGTCATAAAACGAGCGCAGCTCGGAGAAAAATTCCCACAAGCTAAACTCGTGGAGCTCAACCTGAAGCTTTTCGGTTTCCACATTGCTCACTTGCAAAACCGTAGTGATCAAGTGATGCAGCTCTTTGGATTGCCGCCCGATGGTCTCGATCGCCTTCGCCTGGATCGGTGTCATCTCTCCCAGCACACCCTGCAAAAACATGTCGGCGTACCCCGTGATCACATTTAACGGGGTTTTGAGCTGGGTCGAAACCACCTTCAAAAATTCATCCTTGATTTTGTGGGCGTTGCGGAGTTCGTCGGTTTGTCGGCGGCTTTGGTCGTACAGTTCCGAATGTTGAACAGCGACCGCTGCCTGCCCGACCAAGGTCGACAAAAAATCGACCTCTTCCTGATTGAACTCATGCTCATTGCGAGTCAGCCACATGGAACATCCGAGTATCTCACCGTTCGCCGCAAGCGGCAGAACGACAAGCGACACCAGACCCTCACTCTCAAAAAACTCGCGATTTTTAATTTGTTGATCCGTGAATACATTATGAACCGCAAGAGATGCCCCGGATTGCGCCACACCATCGATCCAGCCGACCAACTCCTTGGCATGTTCGAGCGCGCTGACTTTGAATCCACGTGCGGCTACGGTCTCGAGCTTTGGGTTGGCAGAATTTCTGACCCGAACGCAGGCCGCGGCGTAGGGCAAATGAATCAAGGCCGAATCGAGGAATGATTCGAGAATCTGTTTTTTATCGATGGTCGACGTCATCGATCGGTTCACTTCATGCAAAACTTCCAGCCGTTCCCGCTGCCGGCGAATTTCCGCCGCGGCTTTCTGTTGCAGTCTTACCTGTTCGTCTTTACTTCGCGCTGTGCGCCGCATGCGTGCGACTTGCGCGAAGTAGCCATAAAAAAGCGAAATCACAAACGGAAATGGCAATCTCAAATAGACCTGCGGATCAAGATCTGCCGCGCTATGGAAAACGAAATACGCATACCCAAGCGGCGCCAGTAGTGTAGTGAGCAACAAGCCGCGAGCGTCATTGCAAACGCAGCTCACGACTACCGTAAACAAGCAAGCGACGTAGAAATCAGGACTGGCAGTCCCGCTGGTGCTAAACACTGCAAGCAGCACGATAGTGTCGAAGATCAGCAGCGGCGCATAGAAATAGGGCGAGTCGAATAAATCGTCAGCCAAAAAATACAAGGTCGAGTGACTCAGCAAATACAGAGCTAACAACGCCTGGATTTGTGTTGTCGTCAACCAATCGCTCGGAGTGTAGTACAGTAGATATGAAGAGAGGATCACCAGCGGCCAGCGCAAGCGGATAATGGTATCCTTGCTTGCCGCATCAAAGAGCCGATCGAGATTCCACCTGTTCGGGCGTGCGACAGAATCGATGGTTGTGATTTGTTCCATGGCCTGAATTCCCTTGGCGGTAGGTGCATATAATATGCCAGCAGCCCTTCGCCCTCGGTCGTTCGCGAAGAGTTACCGATTTGTCTATGCAATTTGACTGGTTGTTTAGGGCATGATCGCGTTCTTGTGAAAATTAATTTTCCCAAACGCACAAATCGCTTCAACGAGGCACACATTTGTCAACGGCTGCTGCGCGGCGCGGAGCAGCCGTTGAACGATTTTTTCCTGTGAAGAGTTACTGCTGGCGAGAGTTGATCTTTGCTTGAGCGGTACGAACCGCGCGCAAAATGTCTGCGTAGCCGGCGCACCGGCAAAGATTCCCGGCAAGATATTCCCGGATCTCCTGGTCGGAAGGGTTCCGATTCTGTTCCAGAAAGGCTTTGACGGTAAGCACGAAACCGGGCGTGCAATAGGCACATTGTAATGCGCGCTCTTCGACGAAAGCTTGCTGGATTTCGTGCAGCGAAGATCCCGTCTCAAGCCCCTCCAACGTGGTGATTTCGCCGGCGGCGCGCGCCGCCAGCAATAAGCACGAACTGACCGGCTGTCCATCGACGAGAACGGTACAGCTGCCACAAACACCGACGCCGCAACTCTCGCGCACGCTCCAGAGCTTCAGGCGCGCGCTCAGCACCTCGAGCAACGTATCCGCATCGTCGACCGTGAGCGTCTCCAGGCGGCGATTGATATTTAAAGTGATCTCGCGCCTCATGCGTCAAGAAGTCAGCCCGCGCCGTTGAGTTGCTCGACCGCTTTTTTTACAAACAGCCGAGCCATGCGCCGTTTGTACCATTCCGAGCCACGGAGATCGGCAAACGGCGCAATTTGCTGGTCGACCGCATCGAGGAGTCGTTCGATGATGGCGGAATCGAGCGTCTGATCGTTAACAAAATCCAATCCACCGACGAGTACCGGAGTGGACGCCAAGCCGCCCAGCGCGACGCGCAATTCACGGCAACGACCGTTGGCTTTACTCAGAAACGCGGCAACCCCAAGGCAGGGCCAATCGTTGGCCGAAAGCGTGCTGTAGCGCAAGTATACCGCGCGGCTGTTTTCGGGCATGAATGGAACCTTGATATCGATCAAGAGCTCGGCTGGTTTCAGGGCAGTTTCGTATAAGCCTTGAAAAAACTGACTGAGCGGCACTGTGCGCGCGCCGTTGGCGCCAAAGAGGCTGACCTCGGCGCCCAAAACCAAGAGCGCGGGCGGCGGATCGAGACGGTAATCCGCATGAGCCAGGTTGCCGCCGATCGACGCGGTTTGACGAATCCGGATATTGCCAATCTGTCCAAATGCATCGGCGAGTGCCGGAAATGACGCCCGAATCATCGGCGAACACTCGAGACTGCGATGAGTCACAAGAGCACCGATCCGTACTCCGTTCGATTCAACCTTGATTTCAGCCAACCCGGGAATCGTCTGTAAGTCGACCAAATAAGGATAATAGAGCGCCCGCTGCTTCATCAAAATCACCAATGTCGTTCCACCGCCAAGCGGTCGAGCATCGTCGCCATATCGAGCGAGCATTGCCACCGCCTCAGACACAGAACGCGGCTGCAAAAGGTCGAAGGATCGAATCGTCATGATGATAACCTCGCAGCTAACCTGCTCGGTCGGGCTAAGTCAAGTTATCCGAGTGAACTTCGCTATAATTTTGCACCAGACCCGCGGTGGTTGACAGCACACACCAACTCTGAGATGAATCCGACAAAGAGGAGGATAACGACATGTTTGCAAGTATCCGGCACATTGCAGTTATGACCGAGAACTGGGACCGCGAGGCAAAGTTTTATCAAACCATTTTCGGCATGAAAAAGATCACCAACGGCATGACCGATGAAAAAGGTGAATACAATACGAACCGGGGCCACTTGAGCGACGGCGTGATTGGCCTGGCATTGCTCCAGCGCCAACCCGGCTTTCGCTCCGGACTCGATCACTTTGGTTTTGCCGTCGACGATGTGCAACTGGTCCGCGATCGCTTGCAGCAGCATTATCCGGAGGTTTTTGTCGCGCAGAGCCAAAGCCACGTTCCTTTCGCCGGACTCAGGAGTCATGATCCGGACGGCAATCAATTCGATCTTTCCCAGAAAGGCATGGCCAACGTGCGTGAAGGTTATGTGGAGTTCGGCTGGGAGCAGCCGCGTTGGATCAATCATATTTGCATTCGCAGCGGCCGGCCGGCGCACATCGCCGAGTATTATCAGAAAGTTTTTGATCTCAGGCCCGTGGAAGGACTGTCCGGCGATAACAGCTATTATCTTAGCGATGGCAAGGTGAGCCTCGCCATCCGGCCTTGGGATATGGTGCAGTATCGTGGGCACATGGCCGGTCTCGATCATTTTGGCTACAAAGTAGACGATCTGGAGCAGACGAAAAAAGATCTCGATGCCCTCGCCAGTGCCACACCGACTTCCGCACCGAGAAAAATCGCCATCGGGCGCGACGGCGAAACCCGTCAGAAAAATCTCGAAGGTTGCGGCCTCTGTAAACATCCGTTGGCCGATCCCGACGGCGTACTGCTGGATCTGACGGACTGAATCATTCAAACAAATAGTATGCGCCGGAGGCCCCGTGGAGTTCGCCAATATCAACGACACGATGCGCATAGCAAATGCGGAGAATAAACGCTTTGTGCCGCTCTTCAGTGACGAAAACTTTCGCTCCTGGCTACTTTACTTTCAGCCCGGTGAGCACACCGACATGCATTATCATCTTTCGCCGGAAACTTTTCTCGTGCTGCAGGGCAAAGCTTCGATCAAAGGGATCAAAGGCGACGAGCGCGTGATTGAGAAAAACGAAATCGTTTTTTTCGGCGCCAAGGATTATTACCAGATCACCAATGTCGGAACTGAACCGCTGGTTCTGGTCGGAAACCGCTCAGAAGCCTTCGGTGGCGCGCACGTCACCGCCAATGACGCCTCGTAGGTATTTTGCCAGTTTTACTGCTCGGCTGAGCACGCGGCCGCCATGCCCGCTTCGCATCCGCGCTCGATAATTTTCCTGTTCGTCTTCCTCTGCACGTCGTTTACAGAGATATCTCCATCAGCTTCCCTCGAGCCGATAAAAGTCGCTTCCACAGGTCCTGGAATCAGCACGCTGCCGCTCGAGATCGCAGCGCTCAAAGGTTTTTTTCGTGCTGAAGGGCTTGATGTGCTCACGATCACGATGCGCGCGAATATCGCCGTCAACGCGCTTTTGACCCGCAATGTTGAATTTGCCACGCCCAGCACCTCCGTGATTAAAACCGCCACCGCAGGTCTTCCGGTCAAGTTGATCGCCGTCTTACTCGGCCGTCCCGACTACTTTCTTACGGTTCGAAAAGAAATCAAATCCGTAAGAGACTTGAAAGGTAAACGCATCGCTATCGGCACTTTCGGCGCCGCCGCCGATTTGGCACTGCGCGCGGTCGCGAGAGATGAAGGATTGGATGCCGAACGTGATCTGATCCGATTACAGATGGGCGGAGCCGCTTCCCGCTATGCGTCCCTCGTGGCGGGTACCGTGGATGCGACCATTTTGACTCTGCCGTACAACCTTGAGGCGGAAAAAGCCGGCTATCGAGATCTTCTTTGGTTCGGCGAGCGAATGGAATTACCGTTGTCGGGGCTTGCGGTGCGCGATGAGAGCTTGCGCAACAATCCCAAGCAAGTACTTGCAGTGGTTCGAGCCATTTTCCACGCCATGGCGTTTGCTTATGGCAACCGCGAAGAAACGACGCAGATCATTTCGCGCTGGCTCAAAGTCTCTCCGGAGATCGCGGCCAGAAGCTACGACCTCGGAAAAAGCAGTTGGTCATCCGGCGGAGTTGTTTCCGATGCCGCGGTTCGTATTTTAGTCGATCAGTCCATCGCCGAATTAAAAATCAACTCCTCTGTCGCTCTCGATCAAGTCCGCAACTGGAGTTTTGCCGAGCAAGTCCGGCGCGAGCTCGCTAAGGGCGCGCCCGCGCAATAAGGCTCTGAGCGGTTCACGCATGGCGCTTTCGCTTCAGCAGATGGTCGAGACTTATGATCCCGGCAGGTCGCTGGATCAAGCATCGACTCCACCAGCTTGCTGGTATCGTAATCCTTGGATTCTCGAACTCGAATATCGCACAGTGTTCTCGCGGCCTTGGCAGGCAATCGGCCGCGCCGCCCAGCTGCACAAACCCGGTCATTACATCACGTCCGAACTGGCCACTGAGCCCGTGCTCGCCGTCAGAGGGAGCGACGGTTTTTTGCGGGGCTTTTATAACGTCTGCCGCCATCACGCAGCGATTGTGGTGACCCAATCAGAAGGCCAAACGGAGAGCTTGCGTTGTCCTTACCACGGCTGGACCTACGATCTTCACGGCGCGCTTGTTCTGGCTCCGGAGTTCGGCGGAGTCGCGGAATTCGACCGCTCCGCAAACAGCTTGGTTCCCATCGAAATTGATGTGTGCAAAACCTGGGTGTTCGCAAAGCTCGATCAGGGAAATCCGTCGTTGCAAGATTTTTTAGGCATAGATCTGCTTGAACAATTCGAAGCGTTGAACCTAGAAGAATTAAAGTGGTTCGAGCGGCGCAGCTATACCCTCAACTGCAACTGGAAAGTTTTTATCGACAATTATCTTGACGGCGGCTATCACGTTCCGCAGCTTCATCGCAGATTAAACAGCGTTCTCGATTACGGCAATTATACGATCGAGACGGGCCAGCGTTTCTGTCTGCAATCGAGCCCGCTTGTTCGAGCTTGCTCCAGCGGCGACACCGGCGAGCTGCGCCGGGGCGAGCGGGCGCTCTATTATTGGATCTATCCGAATCTCATGATCAACATTTACGCCGGCGTGATGGATACCAACCTCGTGATTCCGCGCGGCGTTGACCGCACGGAAGTCATCTTCGATTATTATTTCGCCGACGCCTCGGCTGAAGCCAAAGAAAACAATCTCGCCAGCGTTACGCTCAGCGAGCAGATTCAGGCCGAAGACGTGGCGATCTGCGAGTCGGTCCAGCGCGGGCTTAATTCGCGTTCGTATTCAGCAGGGCGACTTTCGCTCCGACGGGAAGCGGGAGAACACCTTTTTCACAGACTGCTTTATGCCGATCTGAAAGCCGGACTTAGCGGCTGATCTGCGCCAAATCGGTTTACACCCGCTCTTGAATTCCGTAGCGCGCGCTGATTTTCTGCGCAATCGCAACCAGCACAATCAGGATCGAAAACATGATCACACCGAAGGCGCTTAGCTGTTGGAAGGAGCCATTGGTCCAGAGATCGTAAATAATCACTGAAGCGGTGCGGTTGCTCGAGCGCGCGAGCATTAATGAAATCGTCAGTTCACGGTAGGCGTGCACCATTACCCAAAACCATCCGGCCATCAGACCCGGGCGTAAGAGCGGCAGATAAATATAGCGAAAATTTTTCCACCAGCCACCGCCGGCGACGGCCGCGGCCTCTTCGAGTTCGTGGTGAATTTGCACCATCGACGCGGATACAAAGCGCAGTCCAAAGGGTAGATATCGCGTGAGATAAGCCAATCCGATGATGCTCAAGGTGCCGATCACGGGCAACGGCACGAGCAGATACAGCCAGAGAAATGCGGAGCCGAGCACGACGCTCGGGAGCGCAATGGGGGTAAAGGCAAGAAAGTCGAGAACCTTACGGCCGCCGAGCCGAGTCTTGTGGACGAAATAACTGATCGTCGCGACCAACAGCATGACAGCGGTTGCGGCACTGACGCCGAGCACCGTGCTATTCCAGAGCGGCTGCAGTGCATATCCCCCTTCGGTCAGCAGAGTTTTGTAATTGAGCAACGACATAGCTGCAAATGCTTCAGCGGTCGGCGGCCGAAACCGCGGCAGCAGCGAGGCGTAAAGCATCGTCAGAAACGGTAAACCAGTGATAAAAAATACCAGCATTAAGCTCATGGCGCAGGTAAGATATTTCCATCGTCCAAGTTCGATGCGCCGCGGCCGGTAATCTTTGCCGGTGATGGTTTGATAACGCTCGCCATGCCGCACTAGCCGAAAATAGACATACAGCAGCCCGAGGGATAAGAACAACAAAACCATCGAGTAGGTGCTCGACAGTCCCCAGTCCGTCGGCATCCGGGATGTGTTGAAGTAAACTTGAGTCGTGTAAACCGCCGTGCGAGCCCGACCGCCGAGCAAGAGGGGCACCTCGAAACTTTCGACAGTTTGGATGAAGATCAGTAGCGCAGCGGCCGCTGCCGCGGGCAAAATAAGCGGTAAGGTAACCCGGCGAAAGGTCGGCCATGTTCCCGCGCCAGCGATTGCAGACGCTTCTTCGAGTCGCGGATCAATCGATTGCATCGCGGCAGACATCAGCAAAAATGCGAGCGGCGTGAGCTCTAGGGACTGCACCCACACCATGCCCCAAAACGAATAGATGTTGAGCAGGCGCGGCACGCCTGTCAGCGAGTTGATCAGATAATTCAGCACGCCGATGCTCGGGCTCGCCGAGAGAATCCAAGAGATCGTGATGATGACGCCGGGAATGATGATCCGGCCCAAGGTCACCAAGCCGATCAACTTCGCGAGCGGGGTGTTAGTGCGTTCCACTGCCCAGGCTAAAAAGGTGCCGGCGAAAAATGCGCAGAAGGTTGAGAGCGACGCAAAATAGAGTGTATTGAGGCTTGCTTCCCAGAACTCGCTGATGCCGTACGCGCGTGCGTAGTTGGCGAGGGTAAAGCGAAGCTCCAGGAATCCCGGTTCGCCTGGACGAATGGTCTTCAAGCTCGTCCATACGATCAACAAGAGCGGGACGAGCACCTGATAGGTCAGCACCGCAACCAGAGCGATGACCACGATCCGGCCGCCGTTCAGCGGCGCTGAACGGCTGTGCATTCCCCAACGAAGCGAACCGGTCGCCATGATCTCTGAAATGCGAACTGCTATTTCATTCGACCGATGGACTGATTCCAGGCCTCATGAAGCCGTTTCGTGACGTCGTCGCCGACGAGGTTGTACGTGACCAGCTTAACGTTCTCCGGCAGATAGGGGTGTTTGATGGTGAGCGGTCCGCGCAAGATGCTGTTGATTAGGTTTTGACTGTCTTCTCCGAGCGTCCAGTCGACGAACAGCGCCGAGGCGTAGGGGTGCTGGGTGTTCTTGTTGATGACCATCGCACCTGCGAACGAGAGCACGGGCGCAGTTAACACCATGGCAAAAGGCGCCTTCGGATCTTTTTTCTTGGCTTCGACGCCCGTATAGAAATAATTGTCGCCCTGCACCGCGTGATCGCCGGTGAGCATCAGCTCCATGCGTTGGGTATGGCCCTGTTGAATAATCGGTTGGTTCTGACCCATGCATTTAAACCACTCCTTGGTTTTCGCTTCGCCCATCATTACGTAAAGGCCGGCCATAAAGCGCGTTTCAGGAGGGTCGAACGATACCTGGCCCTTGAAATCCGGTTTGCAGAGGTCGAACCACGCTTTCGGCGCTTTGTCCGGCTTGACCAAATCGGTGTTGTACGAAATACCGTGCTCCGCCCAGTACCACGGGGTCCAACGGTGTTGCGGTTCAATAAAGTTTTGGTATTGCTGCAAGATTTTCTTTGTCGCCGGTGTTGGATAACTCGCCACTAAATTTTGTTTGAGAATGACGGCCATATCCGGAACACCCAATGTCAGAATATCGGTTAGATGCCGGCCGGCGGTTTCTTCCGCGATAAAGCGCTCCGCCGCATCTTGCGACCCGATATCTCCCATCTCGACCTTGACGAACGGATACCGCTTTTGAAAAAGATTCACGTGATCGCGAGCGATCTTGCCGCGCCAGGTATGAACGAAGTTGAGACTGCCCTCTTTGCGCGCACCCTCCTCCAATTGTTTCGTTCGCTGGTCAGCCGGTAACTTTGCGAGCTTGGCATAAATCAGCTCGGTTGAATCAGCACCGAGTGCAATCAGCCTGGACGAGGCAATGAAACCGATCAAGAACACGATGGTTGCAGCCACACGAATCATTTCAACATCCTCCCGTATATCAATGACTGGAACTTGTCATCAGAACGCAAGCATTCCATTACGCTCCGATATATGTCACGTCGTCATAGCGTTTCAAGTCGAGCTTCCAGCGTTTTGCCATGCTTATTAAATCAGCGTAGAATTCGAATTGTTCAACTGAATCATTCGAGTCTGATGAAATCTAAAATTTACATCGACGGACAAGCGGGTACCACCGCGTTGAGGATCCGCGATTGGTTGCGAGATCGCGACGATCTCGATGTGTTGGTTCTGCCGGAGGAACTGCGCAAAGATACTGATGCCAGAAAAAAAGCGTTACGCGACGCCGCTCTGGTGGTCCTTTGTCTGCCCGACGATGCAGCCAGAGAAGCGGCAAGCTGGCTGGCGGATTCGCCCGTGCGAATTCTCGATGCGAGCACCGCACATCGGGTAAGCGATGATTGGGTATACGGCTTGCCAGAGCTTACTTCGGGGCAGCGTGAGCAGATCGCCAACGCTCAACGGGTTGCAAATCCCGGTTGTTATCCTTCGGCGGTCATTTTGCTTTTGCGGCCCCTGATCGATGCCGGCGTGCTCAGTCCCGAGACGCCGCTTTCGATCCATGCTCTCTCGGGTTATTCAGGCGGCGGCCGGTCGCTGATCGAGCGTTGGGAGGACCCCGAGCGCGGCTTGATGAAACTGCCCTACGAAGCGCCCTATAGCATCAGCAAATTTCACAAGCACATCCCGGAGATGATGCGCTACGGTGCGCTCACTGTCGAGCCCTATTTTTTGCCCAATGTCGGGCCGTTTCGATGCGGCATGCGGGTCGAGATCATGATTCCGGCCAAGGCACGGCTCAAGTCCGGCACGGCGAAAGCGATGTGGGAGATTCTAGCCGCGCGTTATCAAGGCGAAAGATACGTCGAGGTGGAAGCGCTGACCGATGCCAGCGAAGCTGACGAGTTTAGCTTCGATCCGCAAGCGTTTAACGAAACGAACCGCATCTCGCTTCGGGTTTTACCACACCAATCGGGCCACGTTTTGTTGATGGCCCGGCTGGATAATCTCGGGAAGGGCGCGGCCGGTGTGGCGATTCAAAACTTGAATCTTATGCTCGGCATGCCGGAAGAGACGGGATTGCCGACCTGAGGAAAGTCTGCCGCGAACATCCCAGTGTGCCGAATTTTCTTGTCGTCTGAAATGTCATATTGTGATTTGCGATTCTTCAGTGAGGAGTAACGCGTCGCACTTTTTCAGCCGCCCGTGCATTTGGGACGATCCGAATCACTCCAGGGACCAAAGGAAGAAGAAATCGGACCATTTTTGAAAAGCCCGCGAGAAGTTTTGCTCTCCGAGCGCTCCAGTTAAGGCCGTATCCTTCTCGAAGCCTCGCCGGCAATAATCCCGCCGTCACCAGACGAAACAGCGGGCCAGCCAGTTTGAAGATCCAGGGCCGTGCGTAAAGAATATCTTGACTAACGCTTCGTGCGGTCGAGTCGATCGTGATTTCATCGCCTGCCATCATCTGATGCATGTACTTTTCAAAGTCATTCAGATTGTTTGGAATCAACTTCTCGTCAATCCCAAACAGCCTGGCCAATCTTTTGGAATCATCGTAGTACGCGGTTTTTTGCGTCCTGGTCATTGGCGCGACAAACTGCTCGTAGCCGACGAGCGCTGAATCGATCAGCGTCGCATGTACCCACAAAAGCAACTCTTGATCATTGGCATTATAAGATGTGCCGGCAAAGGCTCCTTCGTCCGGATCCACCACGCCCCGAACTCTAGCGTGAACCTTCCCGATGCCTTCGAGGGCCGCCCGGGCTTGCGGTTCTTCGTCAAAGACGATGGACCACATGGCCGCCATCGTGCGATGCAAGCGCGCGAACGGATCTTTTTGGAAATCGCTGTGCTGGGCGACACCGGCCGCGACTTTGGGATGCGCGACTTGCATCAGCAGCGCGCGCCCGCCCGCCGCCAAAAGAATCATCTCCCGATTGACTCGCCAGATCGTGCTATCTTGCTCGAAGAATCCGACTGCGGGTTTGTGACTGTAGCTAACGCGGGTCACTTTCACCGACGCTTATGCCAGCGCATCGCTCGACAAGGCCACCTCTTCAGTCTTGTGCGTCGACTGCGGAGTGCTCGGTAAAATCCACCAACTCGCAGCACCCAACACGATCGCGCCGGCGCCGCAAATGAAATACAGCAGATCGATACCGCCGTGATCGAGAAGCCAGCCTGCCGAGGCGTTGGACGCGATCGCGGCAATGCCGGCCGCGACCATGGAAAGCATGCTTTGCGCCGTCGATCGAAGTTTTTCCGGCGCGACGACATCAAGATAGAGCGGACTGCCCAGGTTCAAACCGACCACGGTCACGCCGTGGAGCGCCTGTACCGCGAACAAGAGCGGGCCGTCGCCGCTCACCGCGCACAAAAACCAGCGCAATCCACCAACCAGCACTCCGACACCCAGTAAACCCCGTGCGCCGAGCCGCTTCAAGCCGCTACCCGTCGAGAGCACGAGCGGAATCTCCAATAGCAACATCAGGATCCACATATTGCGGATGGTTCCGAGATCGCCGCCGCGGGAACGCACAAAAAGGGGGAACAACCACATCGGCCCATGCATTAGAAAATGTGCCAGTAGAGCAAAAACCAAAAATCGTAAGAAGACGCGATTGTGCGCGAGCTCGCGCCAATCATCGCGTGCCGCGCGCAGCGCCACCACACCGCTCCTAGGCAACAAAAAAGCGATCAAGCTCGCGATAAAAACCAAAGCTGCGGTCATGGGAAACATCAGCCCCAGTCCAGGCTGCGAAACGTTGGTGAGCTTGATTTCAGCCGGCGTTGGAATCATTGGGAGGAGCGAAGGGAAAATTAGCACCAGAACGAAATAACCGATTGTGCCCCAGACGCGCACCCGACCGAAGGCGTGCTGCCCCGCGTCCCGAAGTAATGCCAAACTCACCGACATTGTCATCGGAAGGACTGCGGTCCCAACCAATGCCAAAGCTGCCGTGGCAACGACGATGGCCCAGAAGCCGCTCGCGACCCCGACCGCATAGTAACCCGCGGCGGTAGCGAGGGTGAGAAGCGCGAGCAACCGGCCGCGCTTGCCCGTACGATCGGCCAACTGCCCCCAGAACGGCTGCGCAATCATGCCGACCAAAGGCGAGATCGCCAAGATCAATCCGACCTCCGTGCCCGTGAGACCCGCGTTTTCTCTTAAGTAGAGACTGAAGTAGGGGTAAAAAATCCCCAGCGATGCAAAGTAAACGAACCAGAATAAAGTCAGTGGAATGGAATGCCACATGGGCCGATGATAGCATCAGTTATGCTGAGTATCAGCGGCTGTGAACCTAACGCGCCATGCTCAACGCCAATTGCCACTCGCCGCATACATTGCATACTGTAGGGCACTCGACTCGGACCTTGGAAACGCTCATCGGACTGCTGCGCCTACATTCGATTGAGATTGTGATCGATGTCCGCCGCTGGCCGGCTTCGCGCCGTTTGCCCCATTTCAATCGCGATGCTCTAGGTGCTGCACTCAAGGCCGACCGCATCGATTATCTCTGGCGTGGCGACCTCGGCGGCTTCCGCAAGGCGTCTCCCGTTTCGCCGAACACCGGTTGGCGCGTTGCCACGTTTCGCGCTTACGCGGACTTTATGCTTCAGGAGGAGTTCGCGCGTATCATGAACGAAATGGAAAAAATCGCCGGACAGAATCGCGCGACGATTATGTGTGCCGAAGCGGTGCCGTGGCGCTGTCATCGGCAGTTACTCGCCGATGCATTTGTCGTGCGCGGATGGAGTGTGCGTCACATTATGGACGATGGCTGCCACGAACATCACCTGACAAAGTTCGCCGAACCGCAAGGCACGCAAATTTACTACAGGAATGAACCGAGAGATCAAAACACGATAGATTAGTGAGGATCTGGAGGAAAGGACGCCATCCATGGCAGGACCTAGAATCTCAGCGTCAGCCAATGAAAGCACTGGGGATATCAACCCCTTTCATGTGAGCCTATTTTGGGGGAGGTGATTGAAAAATGGGACTTGATACGAATGGCACGCGCGCTCTTTTGTGGTTACGGAAAAATGGTGCGTCCCTTGACCGTGTTGCCTGTCTCGGGCGTCAGAAGATTCATGCCGGTCACGGGTCATTAGCGAATGCCTTCAGAGATTTTGGAGTCGCTGACGATAACGCCACCAAATTCGCCAATTGTTATTGCGAGGAAATGCTACATTTCCTCGGTGCGAAGGAGATTCGCTCCTTCGACGCCT
>Ga0207645_10000703_pt1 | contig 27863 bp, 24 predicted proteins | sample KBSM53metaG_FD_184331 | JGI IMG/M metagenome (GOLD analysis project Ga0207645, IMG submission 184331) | Miscanthus rhizosphere microbial communities from Kellogg Biological Station, Michigan, USA - KBS M5-3 metaG (SPAdes) (version 2) | ecosystem: Host-associated > Plants > Roots > Rhizosphere >...
ATCCGCGGCTTCTCGGCCGCGTCGAGCGCGGCGCAGGAGCAGCGCGAGCGCGAGATGAAGGCGGCGCCGTCGGCGAAGCTCGCCGAGGCCGACTTCGACGTGATGACCGCCGAGCCGCATCACACCGGCTCGCCGTACGAGATCAAGCTCGCCGACTACGTCAGCGACCAATTCAAGCAGTTCGGGATCGAATCGACGAAGTACGAGTACAGCGTGCTGCTGCCGTGGCCGGGACGCCGCCGCATCGAGGTGGTCGCGCCCGACAGCTACAAGCTCGAGGTCGAGGAAGAAAAGATTCGCGGCGATCAGTGGGCCGACAAGCCGGGCATCCTGCCGGCTTACAACGCCTACTCGCCGTCGGGCGACGTCACCGGTGAGATCGTGTACGTCAACTACGGCATCCCGGCCGACTACGAGACGCTCGCCACGCTCGGCATCGACGTGAAGGGGAAGATCGTGCTGGCGCGCTACGGCGGCAGCTGGCGCGGCATCAAGCCGAAGGTCGCAGCCGAACACGGCGCGATCGCCTGCATCATCTACTCGGACCCGCACGAGGACGGCTATTTCCAGGGCGAGGTCTATCCCGACGGTCCGTTCCGCGGCTGGGGGATGATCCAGCGCGGCAGCGTGATGGACATGCCGCGGTATCCCGGCGATCCGTCGACGCCGGGCCGCCCCTCCAAGCCGGGCGTCGAACGCGTGCCGATGGACAAGATCGAGACCTTCGCGCCGATCCCGGTGCAGCCGATGTCGTATCGCGACGGCGTCGAGCTGCTGAAGCGGCTGAAGGGGCCGGTCGCGCCCGAGGCGTGGCGCGGTGCGCTGCCGATCACCTATCACATCGGTCCCGGCCCGGCGAAGGTTCACATGAACCTGCAGATGGAGTACGCCCAGCGCCGTCTGATCAACGTCGTCGGTCGGATTCCGGGTGCGGTGGCGCCGGACGAATGGATCATCGTCGGCTCGCATCGCGATGCGTGGACGTTCGGCGCGTCCGACTCGGTCAGCGGCCACGTGTCGATGATGAGCGTCGCGCGCGCGATGGGCGAGATGGTGAAGAAGGGATGGAAGCCGCGCCGGACGCTCCTGTTCGTCAGCTGGGACGGCGAGGAGCAGGGGCTGCTCGGATCGACCGAGTGGGTCGAGGACCTGGCGACCGAGTTGAAGGCCAAAGCCGCGATCTACGTGAACCGCGACGCCGGCGCCGGCGGCCTCAACTTCTCCAGCAGCGCCGTGCATTCGCTGAAGCCGTGGGTGCACGAGCTCGCGCAGTCGATCCAGCCGGAGGGGAATTCGAAGACGCTCTACGACCTGTGGCTGGAACGCGCGCGCGAGGACAAGCGCGAAGGGCAGCCGCCGATCGAGGCGCCGGCGGTCGGCGCGCTCGGCTCGGGCTCCGACTACACGGCCTTTCTCGATCACATCGGCGTCGCGTCGGTCGACATGGGGCTCAACGGCCGCGGCGGCGACGGCAGCTACCACTCGACCTACGACAACCCGACCTGGTTCAAGAAGTACATCGACCCGCAGTTCAAGTTCAGCGTGCTGGCGGCGCAGGTCACCGGCGTCGCGCTGCTGCGCCTGGTGGACGCCGAGGTGCTGCCGTTCGACTACGAGTCGTACGGCCGGCAGATTCTCGACTACATCACCGAGATCGAAAAGCAGGCGGCGGCGTCGGCCGACAACGCGAAGAAAGTGGACTTTGCCGGGATGAAGGCGGCCGCGGAAGCGTTCGCGAAAGCCGGCGCCGACATCCGCGCGCGCGGCGAGACGCTGCTCTCCGGTTCGTCCAGTCCGGCGCCGCAGGCGCTGGCCGAGATCAACCGCAGGCTGATCATGGCCGAGCGCGATCTGATCGAGTCGTCAGGGCTGCCGGATCGCCCGTGGTATCGCCACGTGATCTACGCGCCGGGCTTGTACACCGGCTACGGGGTGAAGACGATTCCCGGCGTGCGCGAAGCGGTCGATGCGGGGAACTACTCGCGCGCCTCCGAGCAGGCGGCGCACGTCATCGGTGCGCTGCAGCGCGCGACGAAAACGCTGACGGGGAACTGAGACCGGCCTGACTGGTTACTGGCTACAGGCTACTGGCCACTGCGACTGACGCCGCTAGTGCACCCGGCGGTCGTAGTCGTTGGCGCGGCCGCCGGAGTAGACGTCGAACTTCTTGCGCACGCGATTGATCTTCCATTTCAGATATCGGTATTTCAATTCTGAGAGTGGATGGATCCGCGTGCCCTTGAGATAGAGGTAGCCGACGATCAGCCCGCCGAGATGGGTCGCGTTCGCGGTGCCGCCGGTTTCGCTCAACGAGGAGAAGAACGCAATCGCGCCCATGATCGCGACGAACACTTTCGCCGGGATCGGGAAGACGAAGTACATGTAGATCGGACGATCCGGGAAGTACAGCGCATACGCGAGCAGCAGCCCGTAGATCGCGCCCGAGGCACCGATGACGATCGAGTGCTGCACCTGCTGAGCAAAACTGAAGGGCAGCGTCGAAAACAGCACGGTTAGCGCGCCCGCGCCGATGCCGGTGACGAAGTAGAACTTCAGGAAATCGCGCGTTCCCCAGATTCGCTCGAGCTCGGCCCCGAACATCCACAACGCGAGCATGTTGAACACGATGTGGAAGATCCCGCCGTGCAGGAACATGTAGGTCGCGAGCTGCCAGACCCAGAACTTGTGCAGCACGAGCTCCGGCACCAGCCCGAGCGCGGGGACCACGGTGCGCACGAACGCCGTGACCAGGAACATCACGACGTTGGCCGCGATGAGCGCTTTCAACGTCGTCGAGACCGGCCCGGGTCCGAAGGAGAACGACGAGGCGTAAGGTGATGAAGGACGTCGCATGTGCGGATTCCGGAGAATCGTACTATATCCGGACGGGACAGCGTCTGCCGTCCCGAGTATCTAGCGCCTGAGCAACTTTTGTACCCGTCCAAAAATTATCGCCGCGGCGTCGCCGAATTCATCCACTTTCAGCAGCATCGCTGTGCAAGCCAGCGCGGCCAGCGCGCCGCCGATTGACGTGCCGAGCCGGATGATTTGCGGCAGCACGCCCGAGCCGGGGACCGCGCTCTCCATCGCGCGTTGAATCGCCACCGCGGCCATCGCCATCACAGCCGACGACGCCGCGGCTTTGATGAACGTCAGCAACAATCGCCGCCCGTCGAGGCTGCCGAGCCGCCGGCGCAGCAGCCAGACGAGCGCGGCCCCGTTGGCGATCGAGGCGAGCGACGTGCCGAGCGCCAGTCCCGCGAACCCGATCGCGCGCACCAGCGTCACGCTCGCGACGACGTTGACGGCAATCGCACCCGCGCTGACGGTTGCCGGAACGCGGCTGTCGCCGATCGCATAAAAGGTCGGCGACGCGATCCGCACCGCCGAATAGCCGGCGAGGCCGATCGCGTAGAGCCGCGCCGCTGCCGCCGTCGCGGTGGTGTCGGCGGGGAGGAACTGGCCGCGCTCGAACAACAGCCGCACGATCGGCGTCGCCAGCACGAAGAGACCGACCGTGGCCGGCACGTTGAGCATCAGCATCATGCCGAGCCCGCGCGACACGGTGCGCCGGATGCCGTTCGTGTCCTGCACTGCCGCATGCCGCGACACCGCCGGCAGGACGGCCGTCCCGATCGACACGCCGAACAACCCGATCGGCAGATACATCAGACGGAACGCGTAGGTGAGCCACGAAGCCGCGCCGGTTCCCTGGCTCGTCGCCAGCAGCGTGTTGACGAACAGATTCACCTGCGTCGCGGCCAGGCCGATGGTGCCCGGTCCCATCAAAATCAGCGTGCGGCGCAGGACCGGATCGCGCGGATCGAACACCGGCCGGTAGCGGAAACCTTCGCGATGCAGCGGAGGCCACTGGATCGCCATCTGGCCGAAGCCGCCGGCGAGCGCCGCGATCGCGATTGCCATGATCGGCGGCTGGCCGAGCGCCGGCATCAGCGGCACGAGCGTAAATGCGCCGGCAATCGCCGCGAGGTTGAACATCGCCGGCGACAACGCCGGCACGAAGTAGTGGTGCAGCGAGTTGAGCATGCCCATCATCGCGGCGGCCACCGCGACCATCGTCAGGAACGGCAGCATCACCCGGGTGAGCTGCACCGTGAGCTCGAGCTTCCCCGGCACCTGTCCGAAATCGCCGGCGTAGATACCGATCAGCGGCCGCGCGAACACGATCCCGAGGAGCACGAGCAAGCCGGTGGCGAGGAGCAGGGCGTTGACGACGTTGTTGGCGAGCCGCCACGCATCGGCTTTGCCCTTGAGCGTCAGCTCGTGCGTGAAGGTCGGCACGAAGGCCGCGCTCATCGCGCCTTCCGCGAATAGATCGCGCACGAGGTTCGGGATCCGGAACGCGACGACGAACGCGTCCATTTGATTGCCGGCGCCGAAGAAGGCGGCGAGCACCTGATCGCGGCCGAGGCCGAGCAGGCGGCTGGTGAGCGTGGCGATACCGGTGATGCCGGCGTAGCGCGCGAGACCTCCGCCGGGCCGCGGCGCGGGATGTCCGGGGTCGGACACCGTGTCCGGTTTCATCGCCGGCGGCGAGGGTAGCACACAAAAAAGAGGCCCTTGCCGCAGGACGGCAAGGGCCAAAAGGAGGATGGATGAGAGGCTGTGTCGCCGTCTCGAATAGTTAGACGCGGGCCGCGGGCAAAAGTTTTCAACCGCCCGCAAGCTTCTGACGCACCAGCTCGTTGACCGTCTTGCCGTCAACGTTCTGACCCGCCAGTTTCGTCATCACCGCTTTCATGACCTTTCCCATATCTTTCGGCGACGCGGCGCCGGTTTCGCGCACGGCGTCGGCGACTGCCTGCTCGACCGCCGCCGGGTCGATCGCCGGCGGCAGATACGCTTCGAGCACGAGGATTTCCGCCGCCTCTTTGTCGGCCAGATCCTGACGGCCGCCGCTGGTGAACTGAGCGATGGAATCCTTGCGTTGCTTGACGAGCGAGGCGACGACCTGCTGCGACTCGGCGTCGTTCAGGGCGCGGCCGCGCTCGACCTCACGGTTGGTGAGCGCGGTTTTGAGCATGCGGAGCGCGGTGAGGCGAATGGGATCGTGCCGGCGCATCGCGTCGGCGATGGCCGCGTTCAACTCGTCGGCGAGAGCCAAGGGCTATTCGCCGCCGGGGCGGCGCGGCGGAATCGTTTGCGGCTGGGGCTGACCCGGCTGGCCGGGCTGTTGCGGCGCCGGCGCAACCATGCCCGGAACAGCCACGCCACCGTACGGCGGCGCGGTCGGCTGGAATCCAGGCTGAGCCATCGGCTGCTGGGCGTTCGGGTCCTGCACCTGCGGCTGCGGCATGAACGGCTGCTGGTTGAAATTCCGGCCCGGCTGCGGCGCGACGGTCGTCCCCTGCTGCGGGAAGGTGTTGAACACCGGACCACGCGCGCCTCCCGGTGGCACGACCACGTTCGGCGCCGGCTGCTCATCGTCGGCGTCGTCGTCGGCGACCGGCGGCGGCGTGTACTGCGGCGCAGGCTGCTGGAAGACCGGCGGCGGCGTGTTCGAGACCGGCGGCCGCGCGCTGGCGAGCGTCGGCATCACGATGATGCGATCGAAGCGCGAGAGGTTCGCCGCTTCGACCGCGCGCGGCGCGGCGATATAGCCGCTCATCGCGCGCAACAGCACTTCGAGCGCCGTCGATTCGGGAACGTTGTTCAGCTCGAGCGTGATGGGCCCGCCGGGAATTCGTTCGACGTTGATGATCTTGGTCTGGCCGACGCGTGCCCATTCGGTGAGGATCTGGCGCACGGTCGCGTCCTTGGCGACAACCGAGACGCGTCCGTTCTGCATGGTCACGTGCACGTCGGCCAGGGCGGCGGAAGGCACGACCAGCCACGACGCGGCGACGAGCAGGAGAGTCGGCAGAGCCTTGATTTTCATGGGAAGCCCTATTATACCGCCCCTTCCCGCCGATCCGAGCCGAGCGGTTACTTGCGCCGGAAGTAATCGATGACCTGGGTGAGGATCTCGTCGAGCTGGTGTTTCGGCTTGTAACCGATGAGTTTTTCGACCTTTGTCAGATCGGGCACGCGCCGCGGCATGTCCTCGAACCCCGATTCATAGGCCTGGTCGTAGGGGATCAGCTTGATGGGCGACGTCGATCCGCTCAGCTCGCGCACCCGCTCGGCGAGTTGCTGAATGGTCACCTCCTGGACGTTGCCGATGTTGATGACCTGGCCGATCGCCTTCGGTTCGACCACCAGCTTCATCAGCGCGCCGACGACGTCGCTCACATGGGTGAACGCACGCTGCTGCTTGCCGTCGCCGAAGACCGTGATCGGCTCGCCGGCCAGCGCCTGCCGCACGAAGTTCGGGATCACCATGCCGTATTGCCCCGACTGGCGCGGGCCGACGGTGTTGAAGAACCGGACGATGATGACCGGCAGCTTGCGCTCTTTCCAGTAGGCGAGCGCGAGGAACTCGTCGATCGCCTTGCTGCAGGCGTAGGCCCAGCGATGCTTCGGCGTCGGGCCGAGCACGAGATCCGAGTCCTCGCGGAACGGCACGTCCTCGCTCTTGCCGTAGACCTCGGAGGTGGAGGCAATCACCACCAGCTTCTTCTTCTTGTTGGCGTGCTTCAGCACCACCTCGGTGCCGTGCACGTTGGTCTCGATGGTGTGGACCGGCTGCTCGACGATCAGCTTGACGCCGACGGCGGCGGCAAAATGAAAGACGACGTCGCTGCGATCGACCAGCTCCGCCAGCAGCGGCTCGTTGTTGACGCTGTCGATGAAGTACTCGAAGCCCGGGCGTCCCTTGAGGTGCGCGATGTTGTCGATCGAGCCGGTCGACAGGTTGTCGAGGATCAGCACCTCGTGGCCGCTGTCGAGCAGCGCTTCGGTGAGATGGGAGCCGATGAACCCGGCTCCGCCGGTGATTAGCGCGCGCACTCGTGGTGTCCTTCCGTCAGGAGGTTACCGTTCGCGGTTCGAAGGCGTGGACGGCCGCTGCGATCTCGTCGACCTCGTCGCCGGTCAGGCCGGGATGAAGCGGCAGCGAGAGTATCTCGCCGCAGACGCGCGAGGCAACCGGGCACGCCGCGGGATCGAGCGCCGCCAGCGCGCGCTGCTGCGGGATCGGCACCGGATAGTGGATCAGCGTCTCGATCCCGCGCGCCGCCAGATGCGCCTGCAGCTCGGGGCGGGCGCGGTGGCGGACGACGAACAGGTGATAGACGTGCCCGGCGTCGCGCTCCGGCGGCACCTCGACCGGGCTCCCTTCGAGCCGCGCGCGATACCGGTGCGCCAGCGCGCGCCGCTCGTCGGTCCATCCCGCCAGCCGCGGCAGCCGCGCCGCCAGCACCGCCGCCTGCAGATCGTCGAGCCGTGAATTGATGCCCGGCTCGACGTGGTGATAACGATCGGTCTGGCCGCCGTTGCGCAGGCGCTTCAGCCGTTCCGCCAGGCCGGCGTCGTTGGTGACGATGGCGCCGCCGTCGCCGAGAGCGCCGAGGTTCTTGGTGGGATAGAAGCTGAACGCGCCGGCGGCGCCGATCGTGCCGACCGATCTTCCTCCTGCAGTCGCCAGATGCGCCTGGCAGCAGTCCTCGACGATCGCCAGATGGTGCCGCGACGCGAGCTCCTGGATCGCCGCCATGTCCGCCGCCTGCCCGTAGAGGTGGACCGGCAGGATGGCGCGCGTCTTCGGCCCGATCGCCGCTTCGATGGTTCGCGGGTCGATGGTCAGGCGATCGGGATCGATATCCGCGAACACCGGCCGGGCGCCGGCCATCATGATCGCGAGGGCGCTGTAGGCGGCCGACAGCGGCGAGGTGATGACTTCGTCGCCGGGGCCGATGTCGAGCGCGCGCAGGATCAGCGCAATCGCGTCGGTGCCGGTGCCGACACCGACCGCGTGCGACGCGCCCGATGCGCTCGCGAACTGGCGCTCGAAGGCGTCGACCTCCGGCCCGAGGACGAACCAGCCGCGCGCGATCACGCGCTCGATCGCCGCGCGGACGTCGGCCGCATCCTCTTTCGGCACCAGCGACATGAACGGGATGCGGGGCCTGGTCATCGCGCTCACCGCCGCGAGCCTGCCGGCGGCCGCGCCGACGTACGCGGCGGTGATTCGACGTACTCGGACCAGTGCTCGCGATAGAACGAAATGGTGCGCGCCAGGCCGTCGCGCAGTCCGACCGCCGGCGCCCAGCCGGTCGTGTTCCGGAAGCGGCTCGAGTCGGCGTAGAAGCTGCCGATGTCGATCGCCTTCTTCTCGGGCGGCCAGTCGACGTACTCGACGCGGCCGGTCCCGGCGACCTCGATCAGCAGCCGGGTCAGCTCCTTGTGGCTGATCGGCTCGTCGCCGCCGACGTTGAACACGTCGCCGTTGCACGCGTCGAGCGCGCCGGCGCGGAGGAACGCGTCGGCCGCGTCGTCGACGTAGACGAAGTCGCGCAGCTGCGAGCCGTCGCCGAAGATCTGGATCGTCGCGTTCTCGATTGCCAGCCGGATGAACCAGCCGATGAAGCCCTGGCGGTTGTGCTTCAACAGCTGCCGCGGACCGTAGACGTTGGTCAGCCGCAGCGAGCAGGCGCGGACGCCGAAGACGTTGTTGTAGACGAGGTGGTAGTACTCGCCCGCCGCCTTGTTGATGCCGTTGACGTCGGTCGGCCGCACCAGGTGGTGCTCGGTCACCGGCAGCGACTCGGGCCGCCCGTAGACCTGTCGCGTGCCGGCGAACACGACCTTCACCTTCGGGTTGTGATTGCGGCACGCCTCGAGCACTGTCAACTGGCTGCGGCAGTTGATCTCGAGGTCGGTGTACGGATCGCGCATGCTGTCGATGTGGCTCACCTGGCCGGCGAGGCTGAAGATGACGTCGCGATCCTGCACCAGGTAGTTCATCGTCGACTGCTGGCGGATGTCGGCGACGTTGATCCGCACGCGATCGGCGATGCCGTCGACGTTGAACAGGTTGCCGCCGTAGTCGGGGATCAGCGAGTCGACCAGCAGCACGTCGGCGCCCAGCTCGACCAGCCGCCGCGCCAGGTTGCTGCCGATGAAGCCGAGGCCGCCGGTGATCATCACCGCGCGGCCGCGATAGAACTCGCGGTAGTCGTTCACGTGCGCGGCGTGCCCGAATAGGCGCGATCGGACTCGCGCTCCGACGCCAGCGGCTGGATGCCGGGACGGCGATGTTCGCCGCGCACCACCAGCGCGTACCACAAGCGCATCACGTCGACGCCGGTCTTGACGATGCGCCGGACGTTGAAGAACTGCGATTTGCCGAAGGCGCGATGGTAGTGGTGCACCGGCACCTCGACGATCGCGAACCCCGCATCCTCGATCTTCTTCATCATCTCCAGGCAGATGACGCCGCTGGTCTTGGTGAGGGCGATGCGCTCGAAAATCGCGCGCCGCATCAGTCGGAAGTCGCAGTCGACGTCGCGAACGCTGAGCCCGAACATCAGGCTGACCAGGTGGTGGTAGACACGGCCGATGACGATGCGGTGCAGCGGATCGGATCGGCTGATCTTGTAGCCGTTCACCAGGTCGACGCCGGGCGCCATCTTCCCCCACAGCGCGGCCAGCTCCGCCGGGTCGTACTGCGCGTCGCCGTCGGTGTAGAAGACGAGCTCCTTGGTCGCGGTCCTGAAGCCGGTCTGCAGGGCCCCGCCGTAGCCGCGGTTGCCCCGATGATGGATGGCGCGAACCTGCGGATACGTGCGCGCCAGCTCGTCGACGATCTCCGGCGTGGCATCCACGCTGCCGTCGTTGACCACAATCACTTCGTAATCAGGCGTCAGCTCCGAGGCCGCCTGGACGGCGCGAATCACCATGCTCGCGATGGTGCCGCTGTCGTTGTAGGCCGGGAAGAAGATGCTCAGACCCGCAGGTTTTTCGGGGGCTGACAGGGCCATGGGCGAGCTTTTTACCATAGCACGAGCCGCTCAGGGGGCCGGCGACGCCGGCCGCTGCGCCGCGACCAGGCGCCACGGCGTGATCGCCGACTCGAGCAGCACCTTGTTGGACAGCTTCGACTCGCCGAGCCGGCGCTCGACGAAGGTGATCGGCACCTCGGCGAAGCGCAGGCGCGCCGCCGACGCGGCGTAGAGCATCTCGACCAGGAAGGAATAGCCCTCGGAGGTGAACTCGCCGAGGCGAATCGACGCCAGCGCCTCGCGGCGCCAGCAGCGATAGCCGCTGGTGCAGTCGCGGGCGCGCAGCCGGGTGACGAGGCGGATATAGGTATTCGCGAAGCGGCTCAGCATTTGCCTGCGCTTCGGCCAGTTGACGACGCCGCCGCCGGGCACGTAGCGCGACCCGATGACAATGTCGGCATGGTCAGTCGCCGCGATCAGCGCCGGCAGGTGACGCGGATCGTGCGAGAGGTCGGCGTCCATCTGGCAGATGACGTCGCTCTGCGCCGGCCGGGCGAGCGTGTGCAGCATGCCGTCGATGTAGGAGCGGCCGAGGCCGCGCGCGCCGGTGCGGTGCATCACGTCGATCCGGCCGGGATAGTCGCGCGCCAGCCCGTCGGCAATCGCGCCGGTCGCATCGGGCGATTGGTCGTCGACGACCAGCACGCTGACGTTCGGCTGCTGCATCAGCTGCTCGACGAGCACCGGCAGGTTCTCGCGCTCGTTGTAGGTCGGCACGATCACCAGCGCGCGCTTCGCGGCCGCCGCCGTCACGAGCGCCGGCCCTCGAAGCGAAGCGAGGAGATCTGCTCCGACACCAGGCCGACGAGCAGAATCACCACGCTCAGCACAATCAGCAGCACCGACGAATTGGTCACGTGCGACTGCGTGACGATCGTCCACACCGCGTAGGCAGCGCCGACCAGAAACGCCACGGCACTGATCGGCAGGAACAGCCGCAGCGGGCTGAAGATCGTGATCACCTTCAGCAGGATCATGAAGAACTGCACGCCGTCGGGACCGAGGCGGATCTTCGACACGCCCTCGCGCCGGCCGGCGTTGACCGGCTCGAACCGGACACTGTAGCCGGCCTTCATGAACGCCAGTGTCGTCGTCGTCGGCGTCGAGAAGCCGTTCGGCAGCAGGTGCAGGAATTCGAGCAGGCAGTCGCGCCGCGCGGCGCGAAAGCCCGACGTCAGATCGGGGATGTGCTGCTCGGTCAGATAGCTGGCCATCTGGTTGAGGAGCGCGTTGCCGATCCGGCGCGCGCTGTTCGCCTGCGTCGCCGACGCCCGCGCGCCGACGACGAGATCGTAGGCGTCGAGCTGCGCGACCAGCCGCGCGGCGTCCGCCGCATGGTGCTGGCCGTCGCCGTCGGCGATCAGCACGAAGTCGCCGGTGGCGTGGCGAATGCCGGTTTTCACTGCGGCGCCGTTGCCCTTGTTATAGGGATGCCGCACCAGCCTCGCGCCCGCGGCCGCCGCCCGGATCCCGGTATCGTCCGTCGATCCGTCGTCGACGACGATGATCTCGCGCCACGCCGCCGCGGCCTGCAGATCGCGGACCACCGCGCCAATCGAGGCCGCCTCGTTATAGGCGGGGACGACGATCGAGGTCGCCGCCGCCGCGGAAGCCGCCGCTCCTGCGCCATCGCTCATCCGCGTCAGGTGGCGAACCGGAAGTTGATGATGTCGCCATCCTGCACGATGTACTCCTTGCCCTCGAGCCGCACCTCGCCGTGATCCTTGCAGGCAGCCATCGAGCCGCGCGCCATCAGGTGATCGTAGCGGACCACTTCGGCGCGGATGAACCCGCGCTGGATGTCGCTGTGAATCTCGCCGGCCGCGAGCTGCGCCGGCGTGCCGCGCGGAATCGACCACGCGCGGCACTCGTCCTCGCCGGCGGTCAGGAACGAGATGTAGCCGAGGAGATCGTAGCTGGCGCGGATGACGCGGTTGAGGCCCGACTCGGTCAGGCCGAGATCGGCGAGGAACGCGGACGCGTCGGCGGCGTCGAGTTGCCCGATCTCGAGCTCGATCTTGCCGCACACGGCGACCGCGCCGGTGGCGGCGCGCGAGAGAAACGGCGACAGGCCGGTGGCCGCGGCCGCCCGCTCGATCGCACCGTCGCCGAGCTGCGATTCATCCAGGTTGATGACGATGAGCAGCGGCTTCGCCGACAGGAACTGGTAGCCGCGCAGCCGCTTGAGATCATCGCCCTTCAACTCGAGCGCGCGGAGCGGCCGCCCCTCTTCGAGCGCGATCTTGCACTGCAGCAGCACGTCGCGCTCGCGTTCGAGATCGGGGGTGCGGTTCTTTTTCAAGTCCTTCTCGAGTCGTTCGAGCCGGCGCTCGACGACGCCGAGGTCGGCGAGGATCAGCTCGTCTTCCATCGCCTGGGCGTCGCGCGCCGGATCGACCGAGCCGGTGGGATGCGGGACCGACGGGTCCTGGAACGCGCGAAGGACGTGGACGAGGGCGTCGGCGTTTTTGTAGGCGACGACGTCGACCAGCGCTTGCGCGCCGCCGGTACCGGCTGGCATCGCCAGGTCGGTGAACTCGACCGTGGCCGGCGTCGTCTTGCGCGGGTTGTACATGGCGGCCAGCTTGTCGAGTCGGGCGTCTGGCACTTTTGAGATGCCGACGGTCGCCTCGCCCTTCCCATGCGCGGCGCGGCCGGTTTCCTTGACGCTGGTCATGAGCTGGAAGAGGGTGGACTTGCCGCTGGATCCGAAGCCGATGAGCGCTGCCCTGAGCATGTCGGATGGCCATCGTATACCGCCAGCTGCGGCACCGCTCCCCGACGGTGTCGCAGACCGTCTCCGACACCGTCTCGCAGACCGTCTTCGACACCGTCTCGCAGACGGTCTGCGACACCGAGGTTCGGCTCTCAGCCTCCCTCAGCAACGCCTTCCGATCACGGTTCCGTCAGTGGGCGATTAAAAGGCGAAATTTTGGCGTAACTTACTGACGGGTTGGGATTTCGATTGACATCCCCTCGAGCCGGACTTTAAACTCTCCGTGGAAATTTGTGGCGAAAAGTGGTCCACAAAGCAAGGATCCTCTGTGTTTAGAGGCCACGAGCAGGCCCGTATAGATGACAAGGGCCGACTCAAGGTTCCCAACGTCTTCCGCTCGCTCCTCGAGAGCAAGTACGGACGCGAGCTGTTCATCACCAGCCTCACCGGTGAGTCGGTCCGCGTCTACCCGATGCCCGTGTGGATAGAAATCGAAGAAAAACTCGGACGGGCACCCAGCACCGATCCGTCGAAGCTGCGCTTCCTCGATCGCGTCAATTTCTTCGGCCAGACCACCGAGCTCGACACGCAGGGACGCGTGCTCATCCCCGTCCGGTTGCGTGAGACGGCGACGATGAACGGCGATGTCGACGTGCTCGGACAATACAACTACCTCGAAGTCTGGAACCACGATCGCTTCCTCAGCAAGCTGCAGCGCGATCCCTACACCGACGACGACGCGCGGCGGCTGGCGGAGTTCGGCATCTGATGACCGCCCACGTTCCGGTGATGCCGGCCGAAGTCGTCGAGCTGCTGCAGCCCTCCGGCGGCGGTCTCTTCGTCGACTGCACCGTCGGCCTCGGCGGACACTCGCGCGCGCTGCTCGAGGCCGGCGCGACGCGGATCATCGGCCTCGACCGCGACCTCGATGCGCTGGCGCGCGCGCGCGAGACGCTGGCGCCGTGGGGCGATCGCGTCGAGCTGGTGCACGCCGACTACCGCGCCCTCGACGACGTGCTCGATCGCCGGCAGATCGATCGCGTCGACGGCGCGCTGGCCGATCTCGGCGTCTCCTCGCTGCAATTCGACGAGCCGGGACGCGGCTTCAGCTTCCAGCGCGACGAGCCGCTGGACATGCGGATGGATCGCAGCCGCGGCGACACCGCCGCCGATCTGGTGGCGCGGTCGAGCGAACGCGATCTCGCCGACGCCATCTTTCAGTACGGCGAGGAGCGACGGTCGCGGCGGATTGCGCGCGCGATCGTCACGGCGCGCGAGGAGGCCCCGATCGACACGACCGGCCGGCTCGCCGCGATCGTGCGCCGCGCGCAGCCGCGGCACGGCTACAGCCGCATCGACCCGGCGACGCGAACCTTCCAGGCGCTGCGCATCTGGGTGAACCAGGAGCTCGACGGCCTCGATCGGTTCGTCGAGGCGGCGGCGCGCCGGCTGCGCACCGGGGCGCGGCTGGTGATGATTGCGTTTCACTCGCTCGAAGATCGGATCGTCAAGCACACGCTGCGGGCGCTGCAGCACGGTGAGGGGCTGGTGCAGGTGCTGACGAAGAAGCCGTGGGTGCCGGGCGACGAGGAGGTGGCGCGCAACCCGCGCGCGCGCAGCGCCAAGCTGCGGGCGGCGGAGCGCGCCGCGTAGCGGGCCGCGGCCCGCGGAGACCCAGCATGGAAGCATTCGAGTACGCGATCAAGAAGGACGTTCGCAACAACCCGATCGTCCGCGAGGTCGACGAGGAGCGCCAGCGCGAGCTGTGGAAATCGGTGGGCGTCGCCGGGTTCCTGGTGGTGGTGCTGCTGTTCTCCGCCTGGCAGCACTTCCAGCTGCTGCGGCACGGCTATCAGACCGAGGAGCTGCAGCGGCTGCGCGCCGCCGAGGAAGAGACCGGCCGCCGGCTGCGGCTCGAGATCGAAACCTTGAAATCGCCGCGCCGCATCGAAGCGCTCGCGCTCGAACAACTGCGGCTGGTGACCCCGTTGCCCGATGAAGCGATTGTCATCGAGCGCGTCCTGCCGGTGGATCCGCCGGGGGCGTCAGTCGTCGCGCGGCGGTAATGGCGGCTCCCGGCGGTCTCGCTCCGTTCGGCACGCGCGACCCCTGGCGCGCCACGCTCGCGAAGCGCGTCGTCGTGGTCGCCTGGATTTTCGGCCTCTGGGTCGCGGGCATCGAGGCGCGCCTCGTCTATCTCACGATTATCGACAACGCCGATCTCGTCGCCCGCGCCGATCGCCAGCACGAGCGGACGCAGTCGGCGCCGGCCAAGCGCGGCGACATCGTCGACCGCCGCGGCCGCGTGCTCGCCACCAGCGTCGACGCCGACACGATTTACGCCGTGCCGACCGACATCGACAATCCGCGCGACGCCGTGCAGAAGCTGTGCGGCGCGCTCGGCGACTGCACCGCCAAGGATCGGCAGCTGCTGGTCGAGCGCCTGAGCGGACGCAAGGCGTTCGCCTACGTGCGCCGCCAGGTGGCTCCCGATCAGGCGCAGCGCGTCGCCGCGCTCAACCTCGATGGCGTCGGGTTCACCACCGAGAGCAAACGCTTCTACCCCAACAAGGAGCTCGGCGCGCACCTGCTCGGCTGGGTCGGCATCGACAATACGGGGTTGAGCGGCGTCGAGTACACCTACGATCCGCAGATTCGCGGCCGGCCGGGGACCATCCTGATCCACACCGACGCCCGCCGCCATGCGTTCAGCCGCTTCGAGCGCCCGCCGACGTCCGGCTCCAGCGTCGAGCTGACCATCGATCAATATCTACAGCACATCGCCGAGCGCGAGCTGCGCGCCGGCGTGATCGAGAACCACGCGGCCAGCGGGTCGGCGATCGTGATGAACCCGCATACCGGCGAGATTCTCGCGATGGCGAACGAGCCGACGTTCAACCCCAACGCCTATCGCGAAGCCGACGACGCCGAGCGCCGCAATCGCGCGGTCCAGGATCTCTACGAGCCGGGTTCGACCTTCAAGATCGTCACCGCGTCCGCGGCGGTCGAGGAGAAGCTCTTCCCGCTCGACCGGCCGATCGACGTCGGCGGCGGGCGAATCCAGATCGGCAACCGCGTCGTCCACGATACCCACGACTACGGCGTGCTCTCGTTCACCGACGTCATCGTCAAGTCGAGCAACGTCGGCGCGATCCGGATCGGCTTCACGCTCGGCACCCATCGGCTCAGCGACTACGTGCAGCGCTTCGGCTTCGGCAGGCCGGTGTCGCCCGATTTTCCCGGCGAGAACGGCGGCATCGTCTGGGATCGCGACAAGTGGACCGAGAGCGCGCTCGCCTCGGTGTCGATGGGCTACCAGGTCGGCGTGACGCCGCTGCAGATGGCGGCGGCGGCGAGCGCGATCGCCAACGGCGGCAGCTACGTCGAGCCGCGGGTCGTGCGCGCGATCTACCGCGACAATCGGCGCCTCGCGATTCAACCGAAGACGCTGCGCCGGATCATCACCCCGGACACGGCCGCGGCGATGACCGGCATCATGGAGCAGGTGGTCGAGCGCGGCACGGCGACGCTGGCGCAGATTCCCGGCTTCACCATCGCCGGCAAGACCGGCACCGCCAACAAGCTGGTCAACGGCCGTTACTCGTGGGACACCTACGCGTCGTTCATCGGCTTCGTGCCGTCGCAGCAGCCGGCCATCACCATCATCGTCGTGCTCGATTCGCCGCGCGGAAAGAACGGCCACTTCGGCGGACCAGTGTCGGCGCCGATCTTCAAGCGGATAGCCGAAGCGACGCTGCGCTACCTCGGCATCGGACCGACCATCAACCCGCCGGCGCCGGTGCTGGTCGCAGCGGATGCGCCGCCGCGGGAGGCGCTCGTCGATCCTCCAATCGTCCGGCTGGTCGCCGACGAAGGCACGATGCCCGATCTCACCGGCATGGCCGCGCGTGAGGCGGTGCGGACGCTGGTGAAGCGCGGACTGAAGGCGCGGCTTTCGGGCGACGGCGTCGTCGTCGCGCAGGCGCCCGACCCTGGCGTGCCGGTCGCCCCCGCGACCGAGTGCTATCTCGTGCTCGAGCGCCCGTTCGATCCCACCACGGCAAAAGCGCCGGCGACGCGCGCGGCGGCGGACCATCGATGACCTGGGCGGAGCTGCACGGCGCGTTGCGCGGCCGCGGCCTGATCAGGGCCGACGATGCGCTGCGCGCCGAAGCCGCCGTCGGCGTCGTCACCGGCATTGCCTACGACTCGCGCGCGGTGACGCCGGGCGCCGTGTTCGTCGCGCTCAAGGGCCAGCATGCGGACGGCACCGCGTTCGCGAAACAGGCGATCGAACGCGGCGCCGCGGCCATCGTCTCGGAGCAGCCGGCGCCGCCCGACGTGCACGTGCCGTGGGCGATCGTCGAAGACGCCCGCCGCGCCCTCGCGGTGCTGGCGGCCGCGTTCTACCGCGAGCCGAGCGGCGACATGCGGGTGGTCGGCATCACCGGCACCAATGGCAAGACGACGACCGCGTACCTGGTTGCGTCGCTGTTCGAATCCGCCGGCGTGCAGTGCGGCCTGCTCGGGACGGTCGGCTACCGGATCGGCCCCGGCGATAGCGGCACGCGCGAAGCGGCGCGGACGACGCCCGAGGCGCCCGACCTGCAGGCGCTGCTCCGCGAGATGGTCGATCTCGGCTGCGGCGCCTGCGCGATGGAAGTCTCTTCGCACGCGCTGTCGCTGCATCGCGTCGACGGGATGCAGTTCGCCGCTGGCGTCTTCACCAACCTGACGCGCGATCACCTCGACTTCCACGCCGACATGGACGACTACTTCCGCGCCAAGCGGAAGCTGTTCGCGATGCTGCCGCGCGAGGCGCCGAGCGTGATCAACGTCGACGACCCGCGCGGCGCGTCGCTCGTCGACGCCGGCGGCAGGCCGGTGACCTACGCGATCAACCGAACCGCCGATGTGACGCCCGGCCAGCTGTCGTACTCCCTCGAGGGGCTCGACTTCGAGGTACGCACGCCAGCCGGCGCCGTGCATGTGCGCTCGAAACTCGTCGGCCGGCCCAACGTCTACAACATCCTCGCCGCGGTTTCGACGGCGGTCGCCTTGGCGCTGCCGATCGACGCGATCGAGCGCGGCCTGCAGTCGCTGGACGGCGTGCCGGGGCGGTTCCAGGTGGTGTCGAGCCCGGGCGATCGCGTCACCGTGGTCGTCGACTACGCCCATACCGACGATGCGCTCCGCAATCTGCTCGAGACGGCGCGCCCGCTGGCGACCGGCCGGCTGATCACGGTGTTCGGCTGCGGCGGCGATCGCGATCGCACCAAGCGGCCGCTGATGGGCGCGGTCGCCTCGCGCCTCAGCGACCTCATCGTCATCACCTCCGACAACCCGCGCAGCGAGGACCCGGGCCGGATCATCGAAGAGGTGCAGCGCGGCATCACCGCTGACACCGTTCGCGAGGGGACGCCTCGGCCGCTGGCGATTGCCGACCGGCGCGACGCCATCGTCAAGGCGATCGAGCTGGCACGGCCCGGCGACGTCGTGTTGATTGCCGGGAAGGGGCACGAGAAGTATCAGGCGATCGGCAATCGAGTGCTGCCGTTCGACGACGTCGCGGTGGCGCGCGAAGCGCTGGGACGCCGTGTGGTGTCATGACGGCGCTGCCGCTGAGGGCGGCGTGGGTCGCCGCGCGGATGGCGGGCACGCTCGCCGCCGGGGAGGGATCGACGGAGTTTGCCGACGTGTCGATCGACACCCGGACGCTGAAGCCGGGCGATCTGTTCATCGCCATCCGTGGTGAGCGGTTCGACGGCAGCGAGTTCGCGGGCAACGCCGTCGACGCGGGAGCCGCCGGCGTCGTCGTTCCGCGAGGCTGGTCGCAGGGGGCGGGCAAGACGCGGGCGGCACGCGCGGCGGTGATCGAGGTCGATGACACGACCTCGGCGCTGCAGCAGCTCGCGAATGCGATTCGCCGCGAGTCGGGCACGAAGGTGGTCGCGATCACCGGCAGCGCCGGGAAGACGACGACCAAGGAAGTGACGAGCGAGTTTCTCGGCCTGCGGCACCGCGTGGTACGCAACCGCGGAAACTTCAACAACCACATCGGGCTGCCGCTTTCGCTGATCGAGCTGAAGCAGCGGCCGGAGATTGCCGTCGTCGAGCTGGGGATGAATCACGCCGGAGAAATCAGCACGCTGGTGCGGATCGCCGAGCCGGAGGTCCGCGTGTGGACCAACGTCGGCGAGGCGCACGTCGGCTTCTTCGCGTCGGTCGACGCGATTGCCGACGCCAAGGCGGAGATTCTCGAGGGCGCAGGGCCTGCGACCTTGCTCGTCGCCAACGCCGACGACGCGCGCATCATCGCGCGGTCAGCTAACTTCCGGGGCCGGACGGTGACCTTTGGCGTCGAGCGCGACGCCGACGTGCAGGCGACGCAGATCCAGGATCGCGGGATCGAAGGGACCAGCGCGCGGGTGACAACGCCACGCGGCGCGGCCGAGATCACGACACCGCTCGTCGGCCGCGCCAACCTCGCCAACATTCTCGCCGCGATCGCCGTGGCGCTCGAATTCGACGTGCCGCTCGCAGACATCGCCGCCAAGGCCGGCGAGCTTCGCCCCGCCTCGCATCGCGGCGAAGTCGTGCGGCTGGCTGGCGGCCTCACCGTCATCGACGACAGCTACAACGCCAACCCGACGGCGACCAGGCGGGCGCTCGATGTCCTCGCTGGCGCGCAGGCGACGCGGCGCATCGCGGTCGTCGGCGAGATGCTCGAGCTCGGCGATCACGCCATCGGCCTGCACGAAGGCGTTGGCCGCGCCGCCGCACAGGCGCGACTCGACCGGCTGATCACGGTGGGCGGCCCGGCGGCGGCGGCGCTGGCGGCGGCCGCGGTGGCAGGGGGGATGACGGCGGCAAACGTCCAGCACTTCGCCACCAGCGACGAGGCCGCGGACGTCGTCCTCGCGCTGGTGCGGTCCGGCGACGTGGTACTGGTGAAAGGGTCGCGCGGCGTCAAGACCGACCGCGTGGTCGAGCGGCTCAAGGCGGAGCGAGGCTGATGCTCTATCACCTGCTCTATCCGTTTCACCTGCAGCTGTCGGTGCTGAACGTCACCCGCTACATCACGTTCCGCACCGCGGCGGCGACGCTCTCGGCGCTCGCGATCAGCCTGGTGTTCGGCCCGTGGCTGATTCGCAAGCTGCGCGAGTTCCAGATCGGCCAGGTGATCCGCGCCGAGGGTCCGCAGACGCACCGGCCGAAGGCCGGCACGCCGACGATGGGCGGCCTGCTGATCCTGACGGCGGCGCTGGTACCGACACTCCTCTGGGCTGACCTGACCAACGTCTACATCTGGATCGCGGTGCTGACGACGATGGGGTTCGGCGCGATTGGCTTCGCCGACGACTACCTGAAGATCATTCGCCGCTCGCACCACGGCCTGCTGCCGCGCTACAAGATGGGATTTCAGATTCTCATCGGCCTGGCCGTCGGCGTCGTCCTGCTGGTGCTGCAGAACGAGAGCCTCTACAACACGCGGCTGGTGTTCCCGTTCTTCAAGCGCATCATCCCCGACCTCGGCTACTGGTATCTGCTGTTCGCGGTGTTCGTGCTGGTGGCGGAGTCGAACGCCGTCAACCTGACCGACGGCCTCGACGGGCTGGCCATCAGCGTGTTCGCGATCGCGGCGTCGGCGTATACCGCGCTCGCCTACGTCACCGGTCATCGCGTGTTCGCCGAGTACCTGCTCCTTGTGCGCTTTCCTCAGGCCGCCGAGTTGACGGTGTTCTGCGGCGCGCTGGTCGGCGCCTCGCTCGGCTTCCTCTGGTACAACTCGTACCCCGCCGAAATCTTCATGGGCGACGTCGGCTCGCTGGCGCTCGGCGCCGCGCTCGGCATCGTCGCGATCCTCATCAAGCAGGAGCTGCTGCTGCCGATCGTCGGCGGGGTGTTCCTGCTCGAGGCGGCGTCGGTGGTGCTGCAGGTCAGCTACTTCAAGGCGACGAAAGGGCAGCGCTTGTTCCGGATGGCGCCGCTGCATCACCACTTCGAGTTGATTGGATGGAGCGAGCCCAAGGTGATCACGCGGTTCGTGATCATCGGGATCATCTTCGCGTTGACCAGTCTGGCGACGCTGAAGCTGCGGTGACGAAGACAGATCGATGCCTTTTGACGTGCGGGGCAAACGGGTGACGGTTGTGGGGGCGGCGCGGAGCGGCATTGCCGCCGCGGAGCTGCTCGCGCGCCGCGGCGCGGTCGTGACGCTGTCCGAAGCGCGCAGCGACGTCCCGGAGACGGAACCGCTCGTGCCGCTCGGCGTCCGCCTCGAGCTCGGCGGTCATCAGGCGGCGACCTTCACCGACGCCGATCTCGTGGTGCTCAGCCCGGGCGTGCCGCCGGAAACGGCGGCGGTCCAGGCGGCGCGCGCCCGCGGCATCCCGGTCATCGCCGAGATCGAGTTGGCGTCGCGCTGGCTGCAGGGACGGATGATCGCGATCACCGGCACCAAGGGCAAGTCGACCACCACCGCGTTGACCGGCCGGATGCTCGAAGCGGCCGGCTTCAAGGTGACGGTCGGCGGCAACATCGGCGCGCCGCTGAGCGCACAGGTGTCGCAGTCGACGCCAGACACCTTCCATGTCGTCGAGACCAGCAGCTTCCAGCTGGAACAGATCGACACGTTCCACCCGTGGATCGCGGTGATGCTCAACTTCTCGCCCGATCATCTCGATCGGCATCCGACGGTCGAGTCGTACGCGGCGGCGAAAGCGCGGATTTTCGAGAACCAGGACGCGCGCGACTTCGCCGTGATCAACGCCGACGACCCGGCGGTGCTCGAGCTGGCGCGGCGCGGGCGCGCGGCGGCGCGCCTCTTCGCCCGCAGCGGCTCAATCGATCGCGGAACCGTCGTCGAAGACGGCTGGATCGTCGACCGCCGGCGGGATGCGACGTCGCGGCTCGTCCCGTTGGCCGCCATCCACCTGCTCGGCCCGCACCTGGTTAACGACGTCATGGCGGCGGCGACGGTCGGCGCGATTGCCGGCGCGGCGCCGGCGGCGATGACCGCAGCGGTCGACGGCTTCCGCGGCCTCGAGCATGCGATGGAGCTGGTCGGCGAGCGGCAGGGCGTGCGCTTCGTCAACGATTCGAAGGCGACCAACGTCGAGTCGGCGCTGCGCTCGATCGAGAGCTTCGATCGCGATCTGGTGGCGATTATCGGCGGCAAGTTCAAGGGAGGCGACCTGCGGCTGCTGCGCGAGCCGCTCCGGCAGCGCGCCAGGGCGGTCGTGGCCATCGGCGAAGCGCGGCCGCTGGTCGCCGAGGCGCTGGCCGATCTCGTGCCGGTGCACGAGGCGGCGACGCTTCGCGACGCGGTCGAGCGTGCCTTCGAGCTGGCAAAGCCCTCGGGTGTGGTGCTGCTGGCGCCCGCGTGCGCGAGCTTCGACATGTTCCGCGATTACGCCGACCGCGGACGTCAGTTCAAGGAGGAAGTAGGAAGGCTGATTGAGCGGTGAGCAGTCGTCAGTCGGTTCTTGCGGTAGAGGATTGGCTGCTGGGAACCCGCGCTGCCCCGGCGCGGGAAGCTGATGCCTCTTCCCGAAAGCCGACTGATGACTGCTGACCGCTCACGGCGATCCTAATCCGGTACCGGCGGATGTTTCGGGCGAAATGGAGTGAACCTTTAGGGTGGCGAGAAAACTCAAGTCGGACAAGGTGCTGTTCATCACGACCATCCTCCTGGTCGCGCTGAGCGTGGTCATGGTCTACAGCGCCTCGGCTGCGGTCGCGCTGGATCGCTTCGGCCGCGCTTCGCGCTTCCTGATCACCCAGGGAATGTGGGCGGCGCTCGGCGTGGCCATGCTGTATGTGGTCATGCGGATCGACTACCGCTGCTATCGCGAGCCGGTGTTCATCTGGACCTGCCTCGCGCTGGTGACGCTGGGGTTGATTGCCGTGTTCCTGCGCGCGCCGATCAACGGCGCCCGGCGGTGGCTCGGCGCCGGCGGTATCGGCGTCCAGCCGTCCGAGCTGGCCAAGCTGGCCGCCATCTTCTTCATCGCCGCCCACCTCGAGCGCCGCGGACGCCGCATCGACGACCTCGCCTACGGGGTGCTGCCGGTTGCGGTGGTCGTGCTCGGGCTGGTCGCCCTGATCCTGCCGGAGCCGGATTTCGGGACGTCGATGTCGCTGCTGCTCATCGCCGCGGTGATGGTGTTCGCCGCCGGGCTGAACTACCGCTACATCGCCGGCGCCGCGCTGCTCGCGCTGCCGGCGCTCTACATCGCGGTGATGGGGTCGCCCTATCGCCGCCGCCGCACGCTCGCCTTCCTCAATCCCTGGGAAGACCCGCTCGGCGACGGCTTTCAGATCATCCAGTCGCTCATCGCCGTCGGCACCGGCGGCGTGTGGGGAAAAGGGCTGATGAACGGCGTGCAGAAGCTCTTCTACCTCCCGGAACCGTACACCGATTTCATCTATTCGGTGATTGCCGAGGAGCTCGGGCTGATTGGCGCGACCGCGGTGGTCCTGTGCTTCTGCGTCATGACCTGGCGCGGGCTGCGGATCGCGGTCAGCGCCGAGGATTCGTTCGGCGGCTACCTGGCGCTCGGCCTGACCGCGATGGTGGCGGCGCAGGCGTTCGTCAACATCAGCGTGGTGCTCGGCCTGATGCCGACCAAGGGTCTGCCGCTGCCGTTCGTCAGCGCCGGCGGATCGTCGCTCCTCATCAATCTGGTCGGGATGGGGATTCTCTTGAACGTGTCCCAGCACACGTCTTCAGCGGAGGCATGACGCCTCGCGCAGGTATGCATGGCTGTCCGCATGGTCATCGCCGGTGGCGGCACCGGCGGACATCTCTATCCCGGCATCGCGGTGGCGCGCGAGCTGCTGTCGCGCCATCCCGACGCGGTGGTGTCGTTTGCCGGGACGGCGCAGGGGATCGAAGCGCGGGTGATCCCGCGCGAAGGGTTTCCGCTCGACCTGATTCGCAGCAGCGGCGTGAAGGGGAAGTCGTTCGCCCTGCGCGTGCGCGGCGCGCTGCTGGTGCCGGTGAGCCTGGTCGACGCCTGGCGCATCGTCTCGGCGCGGCGGCCGTCGCTCGTCGTCGGCGTCGGCGGCTACAGCTCCGGGCCGGTGGTGATCGTCGCGGCGGTGCGCGGCGTGCCGACGATGCTGCTGGAGCAGAACGCGGTGCCGGGGCTCACCAACCGGCTGCTCGCGCGCGTCGTCAAGGCGGCGGCGGTGACCTACGAATCGACCCAGGCGTTTTTCGGTGCGAAGGCGTTCGTCAGCGGCAACCCGGTCCGGCCCGAGTTCTTTCGCGCGGCCGGGCCCAACCAGGAGTCGGCGAGCGATGACGCGACGTCGGTCACCCGGGTTTTAGTCTTTGGCGGCTCTCAGGGCGCGCACGCGATCAACATGGCCATGGTGGAGGCAGCGCCGCAGCTGGCGGCCGGCCGTCCGCCTGTCCGTCTCACACACCAGACGGGAGAACGGGATGTGGAGATGGTGCGAACCGCCTACCGGCAGGCGGGGGTTCAGGGCGACGTCGAGCCGTTCCTCTACGACATGGGACGACAGCTCGCCGGCGCCGATTTGATCGTCTGCCGCGCGGGCGCGACGACGCTGGCGGAGATCATGGCCGCGGGCAAGCCGGCGATTCTCATCCCGCTGCCGACCGCGACCGACGATCACCAGCGGAAGAACGCCGAATCGCTGGTGGCGGCGGGGGCGGCGGAGGTGCTGCTGCAGCGCGACGCGACCGGTGCGGCCGTGGCCGCGCGAATCGCCGCGCTCGCCGCCGACGCGCCGCGGCGGCAGCGCATTGCGGCGGCGGCACGCGCGCTGGCGAAGCCGGATGCGGCGCGGGTCATCGTCGATCGCGCGCTGGAGCTGGTGGCGCGCAAGCAGCTGTGAGCACGCGGGAGGTTCGGGGTTCGGGGTTCGGGGTGTGGGGTTCGCTTGCGGTTCAGCGCTCGGGGTTCAGGGTTGGTTCGGGTTTCTGGGTTCTGGGTTCTGGGTTCTGGGTTCGGGGTTCTGGGTTCGGGGTTCTGAGTGCGAGGTTCCATGTTCGACGATTCGATGGTTCGAGGGCTCGAGGTTCAGCGGTTCGGGCACTTGGAACCGAGAACCGCACGCGAACCCAGAACCCGGAACCCCGAACCCCGAACCTCTGCGTGAAAGGCGGCCGGTGCTTGGTAAGACGCGGCACGTCCACTTCGTCGGCATTGGCGGCATCGGCATGAGCGGGATCGCCGAGCTGCTCGCCAATCTCGGCTACGCGGTCAGCGGATCCGACGAGAAGCGATCGCCGGTCACGGATCGGCTCGCGAAGATGGGCATCCGAATCGCCTCCGGCCACGACGCCGCGAACGTCGGCGACGCCGACGTCGTGGTGATCTCGTCGGCGGTGCGGTCGACCAACCCGGAGGTGGTCGAGGCGGCGCGGCGGCAGGTGCCGGTGATTCCGCGCGCCGAGATGCTCGCCGAGCTGATGCGGCTGCGGTTCGCGATTGCGGTCGCCGGCGCGCACGGCAAGACGACGACCACGTCGATGATTGCGCTCGCGCTCGAGCGCGCCGGCCTCGATCCGACGGCGGTCATCGGCGGCCGGCTCAGCGCCTTCGGCAGCAACGCGCGTCTCGGACGCGGCGAGCTGATGGTGGCCGAGGCCGACGAGAGCGACCGATCGTTCTTGAAACTGTTTCCCTCGATCGCGGTGATCACCAACATCGACTACGAGCATCTCGAGAACTACGGCAGCTTCGAGGACCTGCAGCAGGCCTTCGTCGACTTCGCCAACAAGGTGCCGTTCTACGGCGCGGTGGTCGCCTGCCTCGACGATCCCAACCTGGCGCAGGTGCTGCCGCGGATGACGCGTCGGGTCGTCACCTACGGGCTCGAATCCGCCGACGCCGACGTGACCGCGACCGGCGTCGCGCTCGGTCCGCTGAGCGCGACCGCCACCGTGCAGCGGCGCGAGCGCGGCAGCTACGCGGGCCGCGGCTTCAGGGGCGCCGACGCCGAAGCCGGCGGCGGCGATCGCCGCAAGGCACGCGTCACGCTCGGAACGCTGACGCTCACCGTGCCCGGACGGCACAACCTGCTCAACGCCCTCGCCGCCGTCGCCGTCGGCCTGGAGCTCGGGCTGTCGTTCGACCGCATCGCCTCGGGGCTGAAAGACTTCCGCGGCGCCGAGCGCCGCTTCGACGTCCGCGGCGAGCCGAACGGCATCCTGGTGGTCGACGATTACGGCCATCACCCGACGGAAATCGCCGCCGTCATCGCCGCCGCGCGCACGTTCGGGCGGCGGATCGTCGTCGCCTTCCAGCCGCACCGTTTCTCGCGGACCGCGGCGCTGATGGACGCCTTTGGCCCGGCGCTCGGCGGTGCGGATCACGTGGTGCTCACCGACATCTACGCAGCCGGAGAGGATCCGATGCCCGGCGTCACGCTCGACGCGCTCGGCGACGCCGTGCGCAAGAGCGCGTCGATCCCGGTCGACGTCGTCCCCCGCCTCGACGACGTGGTGGCGGCCGTGGTGCGGGTGGCGCGGCCTGGAGACATCGTGATCACGCTGGGTGCCGGGTCGATCGGCAGCGTGCCCGATCGCCTCGTGGAGGCGCTGACGTCATGAGCGCGGTCTCGGCTAGAACTGATCGGCGCTTCCGCCGCGCGCACGTCAAGCCGGGGCGCAAGCGGCGGTGGTATTCGGCGGTGAAACCGCTGCTCGGCTGGACGGCGCTCCTCGCCGGGCTCGCCTACGGCGTGTACCGCACGTCGATCGTCGCCGCCCAGGCGCACGTGCTGAGGGTCGACCGCATCGTCGTCCGCGGCAACGGGCGGCTGACCGACGCGCAGGTGATGACGATGCTCGACGGGCTGCGCGGCGAGAGCCTGATGTGGACCGATCTCGAGGCATGGCGCGCGCGGCTGCTGGCCTCGCCATGGATTCGCGACGCGGCGTTGCGGCGGTCGCTGCCGTCGACGGTGGAAATCACCGTCACCGAACGCACGCCGATCGGCATCGCCCGGATCGACGGCGAGCTGTACCTGGTGGACGAGAGCGGCGTGCTGATCGACGAATACGGCCCGCATTTCGCCGAGTTCGATCTGCCGATCGTCGACGGGCTGCCGGCCGCCGCCGGCGGCACCGGAGCGGTGACCGACGAGGCGCGGGCGGCGCTCGCCGCCCAGGTGATCGCGGCGGTGAAAGGGAAGCCGCAGCTGGCGAACCGGCTGTCGCAGGTCGACGTCAGCGACGCGCACAACGCCCGCGTCATCCTGACCGGCGACGGCGCACGGATCCAGCTGGGCGAGGACCGATTCCTGCCGAGGCTGCAGTCGTATCTCGATCTGGCGCCAACGCTCCGCGAGCGGGTCGCCGAAATCGATTCGGTGGACCTGCGCTTCGACGATCGCATCTACGTCCGGCCGACGGCGCGCAAGCGTCAGTCGGGCGGCGCGCAGCCTCAGCCACGAACGGGCCGGAAGCCGGAAGCCAGACAGAACCCATAAGGGGAACCCGATTGGCGCGAAAAGAACGATACCTGGTGGGGCTCGACGTCGGCACCTCGAAGGTGACGGCGGTGGTCGGCGAGATCCTGAACGGCGACGGCATCGACATCGTCGGCATCGGCGCGGCCGAGTCGCGCGGGATCCGGCGCGGCGTCGTCGTCAACCTCGAGGCGGCGGTCGACTCGATCAAGAAAGCGGTCGAGGAAGCCGAGCTGATGGCGGGCGTCGAGATCGACTCGGTGCACCTGGCGCTGTCGGGGCCGCACGTCAAGGGGTTCAACAGCCGCGGCGTAATCGCGGTCGCGGGCAAGAACCGCGAGATCACCCGCGAGGACGTGCGGCGCGCGATCGATGCCGCCAAGGCGGTGTCGCTGCCGACCGGGCGCGAGATCCTGCACGTGCTGCCGCAGGACTTCGTCGTCGACGAGCAGGACGGCATCGGCGCGCCGGTGGGGATGACCGGCGCCCGGCTCGAGGTCAACGTGCACATCGTCACCGGCAGCCAGAGCTCGACGCAGAACATCGTCGCCTGCGTGAACCGGGCCGGCGTCAACGTCGCCGAGACGGTGGTCGAGCAGCTGGCCGCGAGCGAGTCGGTGCTGACCGACGACGAGAAAGAGCTGGGTGTCGCGCTGGTCGACATCGGCGGCGGCACCACCGACATCGCCATCTACGAGCGCGGCAGCATCTGGCACACCGCGGTGATCGGCGTTGGCGGCGACCATTTCACCAACGATATCGCGGTCGGCCTGCGGACGCCCGTGCCCGACGCG
>Ga0207645_10000704_pt1 | contig 27857 bp, 26 predicted proteins | sample KBSM53metaG_FD_184331 | JGI IMG/M metagenome (GOLD analysis project Ga0207645, IMG submission 184331) | Miscanthus rhizosphere microbial communities from Kellogg Biological Station, Michigan, USA - KBS M5-3 metaG (SPAdes) (version 2) | ecosystem: Host-associated > Plants > Roots > Rhizosphere >...
CGGCGAAGATCCCCCGAAGACGCACCTTAGGGTTCGCCGAACACTCGCGCGGTATTGTGATAAAGCAGCTTTTGCTTTTGCACTTCCGAAATATCTTTGCGCTCCAATATCTCCAGCGCCGCATTATCGCGTCCCTCGCCATGAGGAAAGTCGGATGAGAACAGCACTTGGTCTTCCCCGATCAGGTCAAAAAGTTGCGTGAGCATTCGATCGTCTGCTTCCGCAGCGATGAAAATCCTCCCCGACTTCACATAATCGCGAATGCTTTGCCGCGGCAACTCGGCAGCGTTCGGCATGCTCAAGCCCATCGGATGGGCACCGCGATCGAGCGGCAGGTAATGATCCATCCTGGAGACCATATAAAAAATCCATTCGGCGCCGAACTCGAGAAACGCGACTCGTAAGTCAGGGTAGCGGTCCAACATGCCATGGCCGACGATCGCCATGAAAGCCAGTTGCGCCGGCAAGGACATGCCGATGATATGACCGTCATAGATCGAGCGGCCGAGTTGCGCGAGCGGTGGATAGCTCATACCCATGTGGACGCAGAGCGGCAGGCGAGCCCGGGCGAATTCATCCCAGATCGGTAGAAAGCTAGGATCGGAAAGCATTCGCTCCGCCACGCTGCCGAATACAACGGCCGCGCGCGCACCGAGGCGTTGCATTTCTTCGATGGCTTCGAATGCCCCATGCTCGTCGCGAAGCGGCAATAGCCCAGACCATTTGAGGCGCTTGGGCGCGTGGCTGCACTGTGCGGCGACGTAGCGATTGTATGAGCGAAACAGTGCCGCTTCGAACTCAGGATCTGCGGTCATGTGTGCATACAGCGTGCTCGGAAAGAGCATTTGCGCATCGAAGCCCATCCGATCCATATCGCGCAGCCGCGCCGCGGGGTCATTCAACGTCATGCTGCCGATCGAGCAATGCTCGCGTGCCGTGTTGGCGCCGAACTCTGCCAGCACATTGCGCGGCGTGTTCGCCTGTTGAGCGCCGGGACCGAGAGCATGGGGCTCGAGGGATCCCTCGATCAACCAACCCGCGTTGAAGTTTCCCAGACCTAGCTCGTCATGGGTCGTTACCGGACGCGGGCGGCGCGCGCGAAATTGGTCGGGCAGATCTTGCCACATGCTGGGATTGATCGATCCGTGCGCATCGGCATCGAAAACTCGGAACCCTTGAAGCATTCCACTGTTCCTTTCCTGTGAGGTGGCTTAGCGCAATTTTTTGCGCGCCTCGGCCAGAAAACCGCTCTCCTCGAGACTGCGCATCGGTGCGGAATTGAGCACGTGACTGAGCTCCACTTGCGCGACCTTTGGATTGATCCTGGCGGTAATTTTTTGCACGAGCTTCCAGGCGTTGGGATCCGGCGTCATGTCCAGAGTCGCCATAATCGTGAGAACCTTGTACGACGCTTCGGCGTCTTGCGGTTTGGGAAAACGAAATGCTTTACGTAAGATTTCTATGATCTCCGCTTTAGCGCTCGGATCATGGATGAGTACGACGGCATCGGCGAGGCCCCTGAGCAGGCGCGAGACTTGATCGGGCGCGCTCGACGAGGATTCCTGGAGGTAGCAAAGCGTCGTGCCTTGATATGGAAATGTCAGCTTGCCAATGTCTGCAAGCACGTTAGCGCCCGCCCGCTTGGCGGCTTCACTGTAGCTGTATGGAATGACCGTCGCATCGACGCCGCCCGAACCGAGAGCTTGAGTCACTGTGGCGGTATCGCCAAGGATGCGCATTTTAAGGTCGTACTTGTCTGGGTCGATGCCGAGCTGATCCAAAGCAATCATTGTTTGCAGCCAAAAACCGCCGCCGATGCTTTGCACGCCGAAGGTCTTGCCGCGCAGATCCTCGAGCGTACGAATTTCTTTACGGGCCACCAGCTCACGAGGAATTTTTTGCACCGGTGAAGCGACGCACTGTATTCTCATGCCGCCCACCGCAGCGCTGAGAGCATTCCCAGGCGAACCGTAGTTGTATTGAACCTGGCCGGTGGAGAGCGTGGCCATGCTAAGCGCGCCGGTGCGCATTTGCACGAGGCGGACATCGAGGCCGTATTTTTTAAATGTGCCTTTTTCAATGCCCACCCACATGGGTCCCACGGTTTCGTTTTGACCGGCATAGGCGACGAGAATGGGAGCGGGATTTTGTGCCCAGGCTGTCGCTGCCACGGAGGCGATCAAAACGATGCCGAGCTCCAATTTCAGCACAGAGTGGAAAATAGAAATTCGATCCGACCCGGCCGCGCCGAAATCATAACGGTTCAGTTGGTTTCCTAGGTTTTCGGGCTTCATTGCCAAAGCCGTCTGAAGAATCCGGCTTTCTCCAATTCGTCGACATAGCGGTTATCATAATAGGCGGTGATCGATGTCTGCTGTGCGGCCGATGCATCGATCAACTTCAAAGCGATGAGCTGCTCGGCGAGATCCTTGAAAACCTCAGGCGGCACGCGCGGATCCTTGGCGAAGGCATCGACGCTGGCCTGGTAGCTTTCGTCGAGCATATTCTGCCGCGTCACTTTGGTGTATTTGGCGAGAACCTTCGTAGCGACAGATTTGTCGTCGTAGATTTTCTTCAAGCCATCATAGACCGCCTCGATGAAGCGCTTGACGACGTCGGCATTTTTTTCGGCATAATTGCGGCGCGCGACGATGCCCTGCTCGATAAAACGGATATTCATTTCGCGAATCTGTTTGATGCTGACCAGCTCACGGAACCCTTTTTCACGCAGCACCACGCTCTGCGGCGCGGGGATCATCGCACCGGCGATCGCATTGGTGCTGAGCGCAGTCATGGATTCAGGGTAACCGCCGGTTTGAACGATCACGGCATCATTCACGTTCGAGCGATCCAAGATCGCCTTTGCCGTAAAATGGGACACCGAGCCGAAGCGCGTGACACCGACTCTTTGGCCGCTCAATTGCGCGATCTGTGTAATGGCCGGCTGAACGTACAGCGGCACACTAAACGATTTGACCAGCGCGGCGACCTGGATCACATCGCCGCCCTTGAGCACATTGGAAATCACCGCCGGTCCCGCCATGCCGGCCAAATTCGCTTCGCCGGCGAGCATGGATTGCACAATCAGCGACGAAGCACCGGCGAATATCGGATCGACTTCGAGCCCATGCCGCTCAAACAGTTTGCCTTCATAGGCGACGAGAAATGGCAGACTGTGATAGGAGATCGGTGAATAGGGAAACTTGATTTTATCGAGCGCGGCGGCCGGCGCAACGGCGGCGATCGTGGCCATTACAAATAGAAGAAACGCTAAAGCGCATAATCGCCGTCGGTGCATCTTGGATTTCCTCGCCATGGCCGCGATTTTCGATTGCGGGCGCACCCTAAAACTAAATCTTGTAGAACCGGCGCGCGTTTTCTCCGAGTATCGCCTGTTTGTGCTCTTCCCTGAGATCACCCCGTTCGACGATCTCATTGATCTCCTCCATGCAGTTGTCGAGCGAGATTTCGTGCGGAAAGTCGGAGGCGAACATGAACGGTTCGGGGCCGACCCGCTCGATGGCGTAGGCGAGCGTTTTCTCATTGCCCTCGCAGCTGACGAATATTTTACCGCCGGTAAAATAATCCACCGGTTTGCGCTGGATCCGTAGACCCCCGTATTCCAGCTCCCTTTCCAGGCGATCGACGACCATTGGAATCCAGCTCGTGCCGCCCTCCAGGAAACCGACGCGCAGGGTGGGGAACGCATCGAATACGCCGTCGACAATCAATCCCGTCGCGGCGATCGCTAACGGTACCGGCATGCCGAGTGCACGCGTGGCCGGAAAAACCGTGTAGGTATCGAAGCCAAGATCGCCATAGCAACCCCCATGGACGGCGAGGGCGCAATCGAGCTTGGCTGCTTCCTCGTAAACTGGCCAGAAATGTTTCGCGCTCAAGTGCGGATGAAGACCGTTGGACGGCAGCATGGCGCCTGCCATGCCTAAATCCCTGACGGCGCGGCGCAGCTCCATGACTGCTGCCGGAACATCTTGCAGCGGAATCAGCGCCATGCCCTTCAAACGTGCATTAAATTGCAAATACTTGGCATCGAGCCAATCATTGTAGGCTTTGGCGTATGCAATCGCCCATGGTGGGAACGCGACTTGCCCATAAGCCAATCCTTCGGTCGGATAAAGGACACTCGATTCGAGCCCCGTTTTTTCAAGAAATTGCAGCCACTTTTCCGGTCCGACATTGGGATCGAAGGTGCCGGGTTTGCGTTCTTCCAAACGTGGGGTGTGAAAGCGATCGAGGCTTGGCAACATGCGCCGCGGATTCATGTGGCCGGTGGTTTTAAACGGCTCGCCGACGTAGATGATCAGCTCGTCGACTTTTTCCATCACGTGGCCATCGCAGTCTACGTAATCGCTTGCCATTTTTCCTCCGCTGGAAGATGGACGACCGCCGGTCGCCCCTACGATTGCGCGTTTATTTTTCAGAGCGGTTTTACCAATCAAATGTTGTAAAACCGGCGCGCATTATCACCCAGGATTGCCGCTTTGTGCTCTTGTTTCAGATCCGTGCGCTCGAGGATTTCGTCAATTTCCTCCATGCAGTTCCCGAGCGAAATCTCGTGGGGAAAGTCGGACGCGAACATGAATGGCTGAGGACCGACGCGTTCGATGGCGTACGCGAGCGCCTTTTCATTACCTTCGCAGCCGACGAAAATTCGACCGCTGATGAAATACTCTCCAGGTTTTTCTTTGAGTCGGAGACCGCCGTATTCTAATTCGCGTTCGAGGCGGTCGATCACGATCGGGATCCACGCCGTGCCGCCCTCGAGAAAGCCGATGCGCAAATTCGGAAACTGATCGAGCATTCCTTCAACGATCATGCCGGTCGCGGCGATCGCCAATGGAAACGGCATTCCGAGGGCGCGCGTGGCGGGGAAAACCGCGAAGGAGTTGAATCCCAGATCGCCATAGCAGCCGCCGTGCACAGCCAGCGCGCAGCCGAGTTTCTCTGCTTCCTCGTAAACCGGCCAATACTCTTTTGCGCCGAGGTGAAACCGAAGACCGTTTGAAGGTAGCATCGCACCGACCATGCCCAACTCCTTGACGGCGCGCCGGAGTTCGACGACCGCGCTCGGGACATCTTGCATCGGAATCAGGGCGACGCCTTTGAATTTCGGACTGAACTGCAGATACTTTTCGAAGAGCCAATCGTTATAGCCGCGGGCGTATGCGACAGCCCATTGAACAAGCGAGATCTGGCCGTAGGCAAGGCCTTCCGTCGGATAGAGCACGCTGTATTCCAGCCCCGTCTTATCGAGAAACTCCATCCAACGTTCCGGCCCAATCGACGGATCGAAAGTCCCTGGTGTCCGCCGTTGCAATCTTGGCGTATGGAAACGATCCAGGCTCGGTACCATTCGGCGCGGATTGATCTCGCCCTCGATGGCGTTGACTTTGCCGATCCGTTCGGCGATCTCATCGACTTTTTCCATTACGTGACCGTCGCTGTCGACATAATGATTCGGCATTGACCTACTCCTTCTTTGCTGTGTCCTGAATAGTGAAGGTGCGGGTTTCATGTCAATAGCCAGGCGCTGCGTTTTCCACAAACTGATGGTCCGAGCGACCAATGAACTCTCGATTACACGGTGCTTGTCACCTATGCGGCTCTTGGTCTATTGCTAAAACGAGGAGCCGTAAATCATGCCTCATGTCAAAGCGAAGGACGGCGTCGAGATCTATTACGAAGTTTCGGGTCAGGGGACGCCGTTTTTGTTTCTGAGTGAAACCGCGTGCGATGGCGCGGTGTGGAGTCTTTATCAGGTGCCGGAGTTCGCGCGGGACCACGGGGTGATCGTGCTCGATTATCGCGGCACAGGGTTATCGGGTAAACCACCGATCAGGTACAGCACCGAAATGTTCGCCGAAGACGCTGCGACAGTGCTCGATCATCTCGGGTTGGACGGCGCCGTTGTCTGCGGTCATTCCATGGGTGGCAGAGTTGCGCAGCTTTTGGCGCTCAATCATCCCGATAAAGTGAGCAAATTGATCTTGGCGTCGAGCGGTGCGGCGCATCCGGGTGAGAAGGGGATTCCACTGCGCATCGCCAAAGAAATGGTCGAGTGGGGCTATGAAAAATATGTGCGCGAGCACACCATCGTGGTCGGCTGGACGGAAGTATATGCCCGTAATCACATGAACCTGATCGAAAAATACCTGCAAGTCCGGATGGCGAATCTTTGCCCGGTGGAGTTTTATTTCCGGCACGTGTTGGCGCGTCAGGAGCACGATACAAGCGATCGGCTCAACGACATCAAAATCCCCACGCTGATCTTCGTTGGCGACGACGATCATTTTGTCGTCAGCGACATGTCGCACCGCAGCGGCGCCGACATCCTCGCCAAGGGGATTCCAAATGCCAAGCTGATCGTATTGCCCGGCGAGCGCCACAGCTATTTTTATACCGAGCCGGAAAAAGTTCACAGCATCATGCGGAAATTTTTAAGCGAAGGGTGAAAAAGATTTATTTATCACGAAGAGCGCGAAGTTCACGAAGCTAACACGAAACAACGAAAGCTCGGTTTCTTTAGGGAGGCAAAATGACTTACGCGGCAAAAGGTCGAACGAAAGACTTTCCGGTGTTCGATTGCGACAGCCACATTTACGAGCCGCCGGACATTTGGGACAAATACATTCCGCAGAAAAACCGCGATTTCGCCAAGACGCATTTTTATCGCGATGCGGACCGCTTGTTCCTGGTCCGCAACGGACGGATCAGTTTTAGGGACCCCGATCAGTGGAAATACCCTGGCGAAACCTGGCATCCGGGGCTGACCAAAAGAACAATCGGCGAGACTCAGCCGGGAACCAGAGAATGGGATGAAAAAATCGGCCGAAACAAAAGCGCGCGGGACCCGCATGCACGGCTCAAAGACATGGATGCCGCCGGCATCGATCAGGTGATGATCTTTCCCTCCACCTTCGTTTATTTGCCTTTGGTGGAGAACGCAGATGCCGCTTACATCTGCGCGCGTGCTTACAACGATTGGGCCTACGATTATTGTAGCGCAGACCAAAAACGCCTCTATCCGGCGGCGGTTTTGCCGTTACAAAGCGTTGACTATGCGATTGAAGAGCTGCGGCGCATCGCAAAGCGCGGCTTCAAATCGGCTCTGGTGCGGCCGATCATTGCCCAGGGAAAGTATCCAACCTTTCCCGAGTTCGATCCCTTGTGGAAAGAATTCGAAGAACTCGGCCTGGTGCTCGGCATGCACACTTTTCCGTCGCGGGGCGAAGCGATGTCGCCGGAGTTGAATGCCCGCATGGGAGCAAACCGAAAACGTTTGTTCGGCGATGAAGATTTGCTGGTCTACTCACCCGGGCAGTTTGTCGCGAACATCATGCAGATCATGGGCTCGAAACAGGCCGGCGATGCAGCGTACGGATTTATCGCCGAAGCGATGACCTGGACCGGCGTGGTGCTCATGACCGGCTGGTTGGAAAAATTTCCTCGTTTGAGAGTCGCGATTCTCGAGTCGAACTCGAGCTGGCTGCCGCTGGTTTTGGAAAAGGCCGAGACGTATCTCGAACTATACAAGCATACCGGCGAGAAGATCGGCGCTCCGCACGAAGAGTTTTACAAGCACTGCTTTATCGCCTTTGAGAGCGACGAGATTGTCACGCTGCGCTTATGGGACATCTATGAAAACATCGCGCTGTGGTCTTCGGACATGCCGCATCTCGATGCATCCGACGTATGGGAAGCGATCGATAACATGAACAAATGGCAGGTGCCACAGAAGGTCCAGGAAAAAATGCTCGGCGGCAATGCCAGAAGGCTCTACGGTATCGAGCCGGAACTCGTGGTCACAAAGGCGCCGGAAAATTACAAGCCACAGATCATGTCGCGATATGCGTAACGATGAAGCGGCATATTATTTAAATGGTTTGTCAAATCAGGAGGGGCGGCAGTGTGCTGCGCCGGTACAATGCCTCGCGGCTCATGCCTTTCGCTTATCTCTTGTAGAGCTGCTTGACGAAACCGGTGGCCTCGACTTCGTTCACCAAGCTCGGGTCCACGAATGCGCGCGGATCCGCGGCCGCGGCCCTGGCATCGCGCGGCGCGAGATCGTCGAGGGCGGTCTTCACGCCTTCAGGAGTCGGTAGCAAATTTTCCGGATAGGCAGCGGTGTAAGCGCGCCAGGCGCGTTCTAGTCCTTCCTGATCGCTGATCTTTAGATATTTTCCCCAGATCGCTTTCGATTCCTCCTTGTGGGTTTTGTTGAAGTGAATTGCCTCGATCATCGCGCGCGTAAATTTTAACAACAGCGGTCGTTTCGCCTTGACGATCGCCTCGCGCGACAAGACGCTATTCCACCAAAACGGGATCTTCAAGGAACCGATATCGAAGAGATCGCGGAAGCCCAGCTGCAGTGCTTGGCGCACGAATGGCTCCGGAATGATGGTGAAGTTAATGACTCCTTTCGAGAGCGCCGCGAAGCGCTCGGGATTTCCGCCAGCGGTAATGATCTTGGCGTCCCTGTCGGGATCGATTCCGAGCCTTCTCAGTGCAAAGCGAAGCCCCAAATCGGATGTGCTGCCGATCCGATTCACGCCGCCAATCTTTCCTTTCAATTGATCGGGAGTCGTGATGTTCTGCGCCGTAATAATGTGATCAACAAAAGTGCGGACAATCCCCAGGATCATCACGGTATCGGCTCCGGCCAGTCTCGAGCTCAAGAGAGTCGCAACAGAAGTTGCCGAGACATCGATCTCTCCCGCGATGAGCGCCTGCGAGACAATCGGACTTGCGCTAATGCTGATAGTTTCAGGCTCGACACCGTATTTTTGTAGGATCTTTTTTTCTTGCAGAACCCAGATTGCGGCATTGGCCGGGCTCGCGCCAGCCCACGCGATACGGATTCGTTCTTGCGCGCCGGCGAAACCACCCCATCCCAGGATGAGGAGCGCGAGCAAGAACGCCGGCCGATGTTTTCCCAACAGGGTCAACTCCCTTGAACAGCGGCGCTACTTAAGAATCTCTTTTAGCTTGTTCACTAGCGGTGGGTCGAGTTTCAATAATTCCCGAACGTTTTTCTCCAGCTCCTCGCCGGTGCCGGGGTTGAACTCCAGGTTTGCTTTGGCCGCTTCAGCGAGCAACTCCGGATCTTTCATCGTTTCATTGAACGCCCGGCGTAAAATATCGATCGTTTCCTTGCGCGTTCCCGGCGGTACGAGGTAAGGACGCACAGCCGCGCCGTGCGCTTGGGCTACCGCGGCGATCAGTTTGCGCGCCTCGTCCGTTTTGGCGTAGCTCGCAGCTAATGGAACTTTGGCGATGTCGGCGTGAGCTTTTGGACCGAGCTGCACGATGAGCGAGATTTCGTTGTTCTCCAGCTCCTTACGCCAGGTCGATTTGATTGATTGCCAGGAATTACTCAGCCCGGCAACTTCGCCGCCGTTGACAGCGAGGCGGATAGGCGCTGTTCCCTTATAACCACTAACGAGTTGCAGGGGTACATTTAGAGTAGCTTCGAGAATTTTCGCTGTGTCGTAGGTGCCGTCGCCGGGCGCGATGGCGCCCAATTTTACCGGTGCTTTCGCTGCCAGCCACTGTTCCATTGTCGTCACGCCGCTCGTATTAGCGAGGCTGACGACAAAGTTATCCTGCGCCGGCACGCCGATGTAACCGAAGCCCAACGCATCGAAGTCGACGCCCGGCCTGCCGAGGAGTTGCTGAAGAAACTGCCCGCCGACGAAATGGCCAATGGTCAAGCCGTCCGGTTTCGCCACTTTGAACATATAGTTCGCGGACAGCGTGCCGCCGGCGCCGGGCATGTTGTCGACGATGATCGATGGGCTGCCCGGGATATGCTTGCCAAAATGACGCGCGATCAAGCGCGTGTAGGTATCGTAACCTCCGCCCGGGGAGGTGCCAACAATAACGCGGATCGTTTTGCCTTCGTAATACGGCGCAGCGGCGCGCAGATCGTTCGCTGGTCCGATGGATATGGCGAGGATGGAAAAAAGCCCGATTATGCGCGCGGCAACTTTCAAAAAGAAAATCCTTTCTCAGGGACTATTTGATAAGTGGAAGCTCTAGTCTCCGATCCGAGCTGCCCAATGTCAGCCTAACCCGGCATTTCCGCGAGCAACCGGCCGTAGCCTGGAATCTTATTATGAAGTCCCAGGCGCAACTGTGTTTCCCATGCGCGCGCCGGGCCGGCATGGACTACCGTCAGACCAGTTTCCTTCTCCAATCGGTCGACGATTGCGACGGTCTTCCAGGCAGAGCCGAGCATATAAATACCGTCAGTGTTTGTGTGCTTGGCGGCGATCCGCTTCATAAAGACGAGGATTTCTTCGGGCGGTACGCTTGGGACGGCGGCAAAAGGCGCATCGATTCCCTCCATGGCCAAAACTTGGAATCCAGCATCGGCGAAATAGCGCGCGAAAATGTTGTTCATCTTTTCCGGAAAGTAAGTGGCGCCGACGAATTTTTTGATGCCGAGGGTACGGAGCGCGTGCACGTGATTCTGGCCCGAGGTGAACATCTGCACGCCGTATTTCTTTTCCCAGCTGCCTATCAGCTCCTGTTCTTTTTGATAGCCGAGCAGCATGAACGGCGGGGCACCGCTGGGCCGGACGAGATCGGCGCCCATTTTGGCGAACTCCGCTGCTTTGGCTTCGTAGCCGGGCATCGAAGTGCTGAACTCGTCCTCGGTGCCGCGAGTGAAGTTCATTGTTGAATATAAAAATTTAATCTTGGCTGGAATCAATGTGTCGAGATCGAGCTCCTGTCCGGCCTCCGGCCGGTTGGTCGGTCGCACTGTGCCAACCAGATATTCCTTCTCTGCTTCGGCCATAGTCCTGCCTCCTCGTTTCGGCGAAAATGAAGTGATCGGATCTAATCACTTGTGCAGAGCAAGCGTCAAGCGCGGGCGGTGATGATTAATTTCGACACCCGTTTACGATCGAAACCACTGAAGCCCTACTCAGTTGGTCGTGACTCATGTCTGGTCAGGTCCTTCGCCGCGTTCAGAATGAAAAACATCCTCTGTCATTCGGAGCGTCAGCGAAGAATCTGACCGGATTTAACTCGGTCGCCTCAAAATGAGCTATACCAGTCACTCCCAATGCTGGACAATCGTGTGGCCGCTAACTATGATTCGAGCCAAAATTCCTCACAGGGATGCGGTGCGGACTCGATACTTAATTTTGTTGGTTGTAATGGCGGTATGGTTTCGCGAGGCCCGCGCGGAAGTGCTCAAAATCGCGATACCGAGTACGACACAGGCGGTGCTGCCGTTCACCATTGCACGCGACAAGGGCTATTATCGCGCCGAGGGATTGGATGTCGAGCTGATTTTGGTCAGTGCGCCGATTGCCAGCCGCGCGTTGTTGAGCGGCGATGTGGCGGTCGCCACAGTCGGCGGTGCTGGACTGCCACCCGTCTTACGCGGCTCGCCGTTTAAGTTTTTATTTACCACCTACAACCGGGCCATGTTCTGGCTATTCGCCAAGCCCGAGATCCGCGATGTGCGAGGATTAAAAGGAAAGCGCATCGGCGTCTCCGGAATCGGCAGCGGCCCGGATTCTTTGCTGCGCGAGATCTTGCGACAAAATGGTCTCGATGCCAATCGGGACGTCGCGGTTCTTAGCCTTGGAGTGATGCCGACAATTTTCACCGGATTGCAGGCGGGAACCGTTGATGCCGCTATGCTTTCGCCCCCGGTTACGTTCAAAGCGGAGGAAGCCGGATTTCGCGAGCTCGTTTCCTTTCCGAAGCAGGATCTGGTCGAGCTGCAAGGCAGCGTTCTCGTCCGGGACGCTTCGCTGCAATCGGATAGGGCGCAAATGGAACGATTCCTGCGCGGCACCTACAAGGGATTTCTCCATATCAAGGAAAATCGAGCCGGAACGATTCCCTTCCTCGCTCGCTACTTGCAACTGAACCCAGAGCTCGCGACGAATGCCTACGATCAGGTCGTCAGGCCCGCGATGACTCAGGATGGAACTCTCAGTTCGGAGATGCAGGCTAAAGCAGTGGAACATGTTCTCAAGCGGCTCGATCTCAAAGAAGCGCCGCCGTTGGCGAAGATTTTTGATTTTTCGCTCACCCGAAAAGTCATAAGTGAGTTGAAGGGCTGGCGCTCGGCGCCATAGGGGTCAGCATTTTAGAGAAATCCCGCAGAGCACAATGACGTTGAAGTTAAGCATGACCTGCGCCTTGTATGACCGTACTCAGCCGCTGATCGACGGTCGGATCAAGGCACGGGACCTCGAGTTGGATATTCACGTCAATTCCGATGATCGAAGCCGACAACGCGATGCGCGCGAGGGAAAATTCGATATTGCAGAATTTTTCACCGGCATCTATATCGCCGATCTCGAGCAGCAGACCCTCGGACTGACGGCCATCCCGATCTTTGTCAAACGGATGTTTCGTCATTCTTATATTTACGTCAACAAGCGAGGGGCGATTCGCACGCCAACGGATCTCAACGGCAAACGAGTCGGCCTGCAGACATGGTTTACGACGACGGCGCTCTGGGCGCGCGGAATTTTGGAAGAGGAATATGGCGTCGATCTGCGCTCCATCACGTGGGTCGTGAACTGGGCAGAAAAGATCGGCGGCTGGCAACCGCCACCGTGGCTCAAGCTCGAGATTGCACCGCAAGGCGCGCGGCTTCGTGATCTACTGATCTCTGGGGCCATCGACGCGGCCATTACCACTGAAACCTGGGCACCCTTCGATCATTCCGACGTGACTTTCTTATTCCCGAACTACGCCGATGAGGAGCGCAACTATTTTAAGAAAACCGGCTTTTTTCCGATCCAGCACATACTCGTGATTAAAAGCGCTGTGCTGGAAAAACATCCATGGGTCGCGCTACGCCTTTTTGAGACGTGGCAGGCAGCGAAGCAGGAGTGCTATCGCTGGCTCGAGCGGCAGCGCGTGCACATGACGGGTTTGTGGTATCGAGCGCTTTGGGAAGAAGAGCGTGCGCTTGCCGGTGCCGATCCATATGTTTGGGGGTTTCAAAGAAGTCGGTCGGAAATCGATAAAATGCTCGATTTTGCACTGCGCCAGGGACTGGTCACACGAAAATTTAGGCCCGAAGATATGTTTCATCCAAGTATGCTGGAGACTTAGGAGAAAAATGTTCAAGCGGTTTGATCGCACGTTAAGGCGAGGTAGAGATGGATTTTGAGGAATGCATTCACACTGGGCCCGGAACTCTGGCGGGACGCTATTTACGACTTTTTTGGCAGCCAATTTGTTGCGCTTACGAGCTGCAACCCGGGCAGACGCTGCCGATAAAAATACTCGGCGAAGAATTCACGGTGTATCGCGGCGCCAGCGGAATGCCGTACCTGGTCGGACCACGCTGTGCTCATCGCGGCACTCAGCTCTCCATCGGTTCGGTTGAAGGCGAATGCGTCCGCTGCTTTTATCACGGTTGGAAATACGACGGCGGCGGGCAGTGTGTGGAACAGCCGGCGGAGGGACAATCTTTCGCGGATCGAGTGCGGATTCCGAGCTATCCGGTGCAAGAGTATATCGGATTACTCTTCGCTTATCTGGGTGAAGGCCCACCGCCCCCATTGTCGCGCTATCCGCGCTTTGAAAGCGCCGATATTTCCCTCGACGTCGCGGCGCTGAAGCGAATTTGCAACTACTTCAATAACATCGATAACTCCCTGGACAATGCCCATGTGCGCTTCGTGCATCAACGGCACCGCGATTCGGTGGATGATCACGTTGTATTGGGAGATCCGATCATTTCTGTCGAAGAATCCGAATGGGGCATCAAACGTTACGTCAGGTATCCGGATGGAAAGGATCTTACTTTCTTTTTCGGTATGCCCAACATCAATTTCATCAACGGCCAGGTGGTCGATCCCGTGATCAAGCGCGCGGACGTAATCGTCTTTAAAGTTCCGGTGGACGATGAAAACCATATTCATTTCGAAGTCCGGGCAATTCCACTTACCGGCGAGGCCGGGCAGCTATGGATCGAGCAGCGGCGCAGACTGCGCAGTGAGGCCGAACGGGACCGGCCGGACTTGGTCCGGGCGGTATTATCGGGAAAGCTCCGCCTCGACGATATCGATCCCAATCGAGTCGACTTCGTGATGCTGGAAGATGAAGTCGCGCAGGCTGGACAAGGCGCCATTGCAGTACGCGCAAACGAACACCTGGGCCGAAGCGATCGGGGGGTATTTCTTTTACGGAAAATTTGGGAGCGCGAAATCAAAAACTTGGCCGAAGGATGGCCCGTAAAGCAATGGACGTATCGGCCGGAGATGGTCCCCACCTATCCGGAGTAGTTTCGAGCTTGTACCGTTTGTCCGCGAAATTCCGAAAAGGGTGCCACAATCTTATCCCGGCGACTCTTCCGAGGCTCCGCCTGACTTCGCAAGATCTTCCAGCTTGATTTTTTCAACGTTCATTTTCTCAGCCGCTTTGGTCATCCTTTCGATGACGTCATCGAAGCTGAGGGGCGCGGCGTCCTTTGGACGGAAACGGACCGGATTGATGCGCGCGACCACAAAGCTTTTCAAGTAAGGGCTGGTGAGTCCTCTAGACTTTAATGCTTCGACTTTGCTCACGACGGTCTTATCGAGATCCATCAATGCGATTGCGCGATCACGGCGAATTTCCAGCGCGGTCGCGAGAGGTTTTTTGATGAACTGGTCAGAACGCCTGAGGATCGGGTGATAAGCGCCGCCGCTGAAACGGCCATTTTCAAGATAGCAGAGACCCAGTGTGATGAGCGCGGCCTCCTCGAATTCCAATTCGTAGGTTTCTTCCGTGGCCCCGTCCAAAGCTGCGAGCTCTTCATACATTTTGATCACTTCCAGTGCGCGTTCTCGCAGGTTATGCGCCTTCTCGGTGTTGAGAGCGAGAATCTTATAAGCGGCGCTCGTCTCCGGCACAATCAGACCGATGATGGACTTCGCCCCAAGAGTCTTCATGGCAGAGAGGCGATGATTGCCGTTCGGCGTCCAGTAGCGAGTTGCACTTTTCTCGCCTGCTTTCCGCACCACGATAATCGGATCGAGAAATCGGCCAAGCTTGGCAATCACGCCTTCGAGCTTTCGCGCATGCGCGTCGGACAAGTTGCGCTGATAGGGCGTCGGCTCGACCTGTTCGATGGGCAATGCTGCGAGTAACAACCAGTGGCCGCCGAACGGCTCGCGATAACTCGCGAGGACTTTGCCACCGTCGTCCGCGACAGCTCGTTGCAGCTCTTCGAGATCGCGAGGGGCATCTGTGGACAGCAAATCGATTGGAGCAAGCCCAATCGATTTACCTGCGAGCTTTCTGCGCTTGCGCGGCGCGCCGCTTTTTTTCTTCGTGCTTTTCTCCGCCATAGACCGTACCCGCCGCTCCTGATTACCATGGGATTCGGGGTTGTTCCAAGCGCAATTGGCTGTTTCAGCTCTGCTGGTATGAACGTGATGGCAAGACTTTCATGCCCACGGATGGTACTTTTAATAGTCCGTCTGACAGCAACGAGAGGGTGTTATGGCTGGATACGATTATGATCTATTTACTATCGGAGCGGGCTCAGGGGGCGTCCGAGCGAGTCGCATGTCTGCCGCGTTTGGCGCGAAAGTCGCTGTGGCGGAGGAACGTTACCTCGGCGGCACGTGCGTGAACGTCGGGTGTATCCCCAAAAAACTTCTCGTCTATGCCTCGCATTACGGCGAGGATCTGCTCGACGCGGCGGGGTACGGCTGGAGCGCTGCAGGCCAATTCAATTGGTCTACGTTGATTGAGAACAAGAACAAGGAAATCCAACGGCTGAACGAGGTCTATCGAAAGCTTCTCAATGATGCCGGGGTAACGATATATGAAGCTCATGCCGAAATTGTCGATCCACACACGGTTTCGGTGGATGGCAAGGAGATCACGGCGCAATATATTCTTGTCGCCGTGGGCAGTTGGCCCGTGGTGCCGAAATTTCCCGGCTCGGAATACGCGATCACCTCGAACGAGGCGTTTTATTTGCCGGCGTTGCCGGAGCGCGTCGTCGTCGTTGGCGGGGGTTATATCGGTGTAGAATTCGCCGGCATCTTTCACGGTTTGGGCGCGAAGACGACGCAGCTTTACTGGAACGAGCTTTTTTTACGCGGCTTCGACCTCGATATTCGCACAAGTCTCGCCGAAGAGATGCGCAAGCGCGGCATCGATCTTCGCTTCAAAGCGGATATTGTCAGAATTGACAAGGACGACAAGACATTAAAAGCGACTTTGACTGATGGCAGTGTTATTGAGGCTGATCAGATCCTTTACGCCACCGGCAGAACATCAAAGACCCCGAACGTCGGATTGGCAAATGCCGGAGTCGACCTCAAAAAAAACGGCGCGGTTATCGTCAATGAATATTCGCAATCGACGGCGGAAAATATTTATGCCATCGGCGACTGCACAGACCGGATGATGTTAACGCCTGTGGCGATTGCCGAGGGCATGGCGGTGGCTCAAACGCTCTTCAATGACAATCCAACCAAGCCGAATTACCTCAACGTCCCCACAGCCATTTTCAGCACTCCGAATTGCGGGACCGTAGGGCTTACCGAGGACCAGGCACGGGCCAGCAAGCTCGAGATCGACGTTTACCGGAGCCGCTTCAGGCCGCTCAAGCACACGCTCACCGGCCGTGATGAACGGATGATGATGAAACTCGTGGTCGAACGGAGTACAGACCAAGTGCTCGGGTGCCACATGGTAGGCGCCGATGCCGGGGAAATCATTCAAGGCTTGGCGATTGCGCTCAACTGCGGCGCGACCAAGGCTCAGTTCGATGCAACGATCGGCATTCATCCCACCGCCGCCGAAGAGTTCGTGACCATGCGAACCAAGGTCCTCGACTAAGATTCAGTTCGCCTTGCCGGAGCGGGAGCGGCTGGTTGCTTCGTCCGACCGCATGCATTGGTCGGTAAAGAAGATCGTCCAGGCAAGAGATGTCCGGGAGCACCTTTTGAGAACATGCGATCGGCAGGATAGCCCGATTTTTCCCTACAAGTTGCAGTCGTTACCATTCTGCCAGTGGGCGGTTGACGTTTCGCACCGTGGAACATCAAGCAATTATGCTTGGCATTTTCATTGCACTGGCGAGCATCGAAATCCAGCTTGCGAGGCAACAATGGATCGAGAAACTTTCCGCGACCAACTACTCGCCGTAATGGAAAAGAAGGTCCATTGGGCCTGGCCGATGTTTACCTCGGGCCTGGTAAGAAAAGATCGACTGCATTTGCATTTCGAGCAAGAGTACGAAACCTACGTGCGCGATTTTCCAATCCTGGTCGGCCGAGCTTATGTTCGCTGCCCGATCCCGGAGATTCGTAGAAGTCTGGCGGAAAACTTATACGAAGAGGAAACTGGAGGCCTGGTCGCCGGCAGCCCACATCCTTTGCTGTTTCTCGAATATCCTCGCGGTCTCGGGATGGATCTGAAGCGATTTGAACAGGTCGAGCTTTTACCTGCCGCCAAGCGGTACCGGACGTTTCTCGACGATGCTACCCAGCATTTCGGATGGGACATTGCAGCGGCCGTCGTGACCATTTTTGTCGAAGGATCTTCTGATGAACGCTCAGCCTTGGAGCTCAAGGAGCAAAAGCCGCCGGCACCATTGGAGGAGCATCCTCTGGTCAAGTATTACGGCCTGCCTGTCGCTCGATTGGCGCTGACGAAAGCGCACCGACAGGTGGAGGGATCGCATCGTGCCGCGGCATGGGACGCGATTCTCAACCACGTGCTTCCGATGCGCCGCGGGGCAGTGGTTCGAACCATGAACGAAGCCCTCGATCTCTGGAGCGCTTATCGTGACGCTGTCGCGGAAACCTGCGGTTTGACTCGCCCGATCGCCGGCGCAGAACCCGCGGTCGATTCACTAGCCGAAGTCGCTTGACTAAGAATCAAACGATCGGCTCGCCGCGATAGCTCCTGGCAAGGATCTGCATTGGATTGAGCGGACGGCGACCATTGCCCTGCTCAATTTGAATGGCGGCTAGCGGGCAGTCGGAACAAGTCACCCTAGGGTTCCCGTCGGCCATCGCATTAAAAGCCCGACTACCCCGCTTGAGCGACTGCTCAAAGTTTTGTTTTTTCATCGCCCAAGTGCCGTCGTGACCCGAGCATTCCTCGACAACCCGCACGGTTGTTTCCGGCAACATCGCTAAAACGTCGCGGGTTTTATAACCGATATTTTGTGCGCGCAAATGACATGGAACATGGTAACTGATTTCACCCGCGCCAGTCTTAAAGTCTTTCTTTAACTTTCCTTGTGCCGCCAAGCGAGCGAGGAACTCCATTGGGTCCATTATTTGGGTCGCGACCGTTTTGGCTTCGTCGCTGCCGAGCAAGCGCGGGTATTCAACGCGGATCATCTGCGAGCAGGTCGGATTGGTGGCGATCACAGTACGGCCTTGAGCGACGTGCCCGATCAAACCTGAAACGGTTTTCTCGGCGGCCTTCAGAGCGCCGTCCATATCGCCGTTATGCCAACGCGGCATGCCGCAGCATTGCTCGTATGCAAACGTTACGTCGACATTGTTGTGCTCCATTACGGCAAGGGTAGCGAGACCAATTTCGGGCTGGTTGTAATTTACATAACATGTGGAGAAGAACGCGATTTTGGCGACCGGTTCGCCACGGATGGTTTGCCGGTGAGTCTGGAAATGAGCTGCGAATGACTTCGATGCGAACGGCGGAAGTTTTTTATCCTTGTGAATTCCCAAGGTGCCATGCAGCACTCGACGATTGATTGGATTCTCATTGGCCCAATTGGCTAAGCCGGCAGTAGCGGTACCGACTTTGCCGACGAGATCAGGGTTGCCGAGTAGCCTATCGACGAGAGGCACGCCTCGTTTTTTGACTTGCTGGGCTTTGGCTCTGGCAATCAAACGGGGAAAATCGATCGCCCACTCGTGATCACCCGGAGTGTAGGGGCATTTGATGTAGCAAAGCTTACACTGAAAACAGAGATCGACAACGGTATCGATGTCCTGCGGCTTTAATTTTTTAGTATCGACTTCGGCGTATTTACCTTCCGTGCAGTAGTCATCAACGGCGTCGAACAGCTTAGGAAAGCTGCCGCAAAATTTTACGCACAAGCGGCAGTCGGCGCAGAGACTAAAGACCCGTTCGGCCTCTGCGCGAAGGTCCTTTTCATCGTAGAAGCGGGAATCAGTCGGGTCATAGGCTGGATTAGCGGCCACGGGGGTACTCGTGAGCGAGCAGGCTCAAACTATCTCCGAGCATTACAAAAAGCTAGCCGCTATGTCTTATTTGCTGATCCACCGCCGGCTTGGACGGTTTCGCTCGATTAAGCCGCTCTTAATTCTTGCCCTCGTAAAATCTCGTAATTTGAGCTTATTTTTGCTCGACCCTAAGGACGACGATGGACCCGTTAACGTAAGCCACTCTGGCGAGTCTAATGCCTCAAAGGAGGGTTCCTATGAAAAGCGGATGGTTAACCTTGTTAGCGGCCGGAATCGTATCACTAATCGCATTTGGCCTACCCAATATTGCAGACGCCGATTCGCGTAATCGCCAGAAGAAACTCGGTGAGGCAGCACGGCACGAGCTCAAAAAGGATCATAACGAATTGGAGCGCGACCGCCGTGATTTGTCGCGTCTGTACCGGAAGGGCGGCAGCCGTGACGACATTTATCGGAAACGTGCGGAGATTCGCGATGATTTGAGAGAAATCGGTCAGGACCGTCGGCAACTCGGTCGATATGACGGGTATCGCGGTGACCGCTCCCGCTATGGCAACTATGACCGATATGACAACTCGGGATGGTGGAACAGAGGTGATAACGGCTGGTGGAACCGGGGCCGTCTATCTGAGCGCGATCGCTGGCGCTCGGACTACCGTCACGATTAGTTTACTGTCCAAGGGGCGACCGCCGGTCGCCCCTACGTTTTCGTAAAATTTTACCGCGGTTGTTTTTCTTTCGCTGCTTCGTTCACTTTTTCTTGCTTCCCGAAGCTCATCGCCTTATAAGCGCTGTTATACATTGGCGTCACATACGGCGCCCAATTTATGTTAGCTCTCGGCAATATCGGACATCGAGTTTCTCATGGCAATCCCTGAGCGCTACAACAAAGGCTACAACATTGGTGTTGGAGGGGCCGTCGTGCGCGAGCATCGATTGTTGTTAGTCCGGCGCGCATCGCGGCATGGCCGTGGCAATTGGCAGCTGCCCGGCGGTTTTATCGAGCCTGATGAAACAATCGAGCAGGCGGTTGTACGCGAAGTGGAGGAAGAGACCGGCGTTGTTAGCGAAGTCGAAGCGGTACTTGGACTCCGAAGCCGCTATGACCCAGAGAGCGGCAACGGTATGTACGTCATTCTCCTTTTGAGACCTATCCGCGGCGAGCCGATCGCCGACGCCCGTGAGGTCGATCACGCCGGCTATTTTAGCCTCGATGAAATCCGACAACTCAGGCCATTACCACCGGTTAATTGGGAAATTGCCCAGCGCGTACTTTCTCCCGACCGCCGTCTGCTTGCGCCGAAACCGCTTATGAATCTCAACGGTGCTAAATTCACGCTGTTTGTCGGCTGAGCTTGTCTAAATACCATCCGGGACCGCGATTTATTGGTTTGCCCTGGAGAGAAGCGCATCAGTTGTGTTAGATTGACCGACGATGGAAGCTCTAAGCTTTGATAGCCGACCGACGTTGCGCAATCCCGTGCTGGTGTTGTCGTTTGCTGGTTGGAGCGATGCCGGAGCCTCTGCCTCGACGGCGATTCGTTATCTGATCGATCAACTGCTGAGCAAGAAATTCGCGAGCATCGATCCGGAGGAGTTTTACGATTTCTACCGACAACGTCCGGTGGTGCGCCTGAACGAAAATAAAATTCGGGAAATTCATTGGCCCTCATACGATTTTTATCATGGCGCCGGGATCGGCATCGAAAAAGATTTCGTGCTTGGGATCGGCGCCGAGCCGCATCTTCGCTGGCGAACCTTCACTGAAACGATGCTTCGATTCGCGCGCGAATGCCAGGCGGAGATGGTGATTACCCTCGGAGCCTACCTCGACGAGGTCTTGTATACCCGGCCAGTGCCCCTTACTGGATTTTCCACCGATCCGCAGCTCATGGAACAGCTTGACCTGGTACCCTCGCGTTATCAGGGTCCGACGGGAATTGTGGGTGTGCTGGCGGATGCTTGCCGCGCCGCTGCAATGCCGCATGTGAGTCTCTGGGCATCATTGCCTCATTATTTATCCGTCTCGCCTAATCCCAGAGGAACGCTGGCGCTGCTGTTACGCTTGAGTCAATGGCTCGGCCTAAGGGTCGATACGAGCCCATTGGAACGAGCCGCGGCAGATTTTCAAGCCAAAATAAATGACGCGGTAAATGGCGATCCCAAACTCTCCGCCTTCGTCCGGGAACTCAAAAAACGCGAATTTGAACAGTGAAGCTTTCCGTCCTGATGCCCGTGTACAACGAAGAGCGGACGTTGGACGAGATTGTCCGGCGTGTTTGCGCCATTAACATCCCGAAGGAGCTTATCCTCGTGGATGATGGTTCAAAAGATCGGAGCCGGGAGATCTTGACGCGACTGCACGAAGAAAACCGCCGTGCGGGCGACGCGCTCAACGAGATCAAGATCTTTTTTCAGCCGCAGAACGAAGGCAAAGGCTCGGCGTTGAAAACCGCGCTGGATCACGTGACCGGCGACGTGGTGATGATCCAAGACGCCGATCTGGAATACGATCCGAAGGATTATCCAAGCTTGTTGCAGCCGATCCAGGAAGGAGTGGCCGACGTCGTCTACGGCACACGCTTCGCCGGCGGCGGCGCGCACCGCGTGCATTTTTTCTGGCACTCCATGGGCAACCGTATGTTGACCTTGCTTTCCAATATGCTCACCAATTTAAATCTCTCCGACATGGAAGTCGGCTACAAAGTCTTTCGCGCCGACATATTGAAGGGTATCAATCTCGAGTCGAAACGATTCGGCTTCGAGCCGGAGATCACGGTGAAGCTGGCGAAGAAGGGATGCCGCTTTTATGAGGTACCGATCTCATACTATGGGCGCACTTATCAAGAAGGAAAGAAGATCACGTGGAAAGATGGGCTCGCGGCATTGTATTACATGATCCGCTTTCGCTTCGGCACCTAGGCTGTCACCTTCTTTCTTCCGACCACAAATCCTCAACGTAATCGCGCAGAGCATCTTTCAGCATAAATTTCGGCGCGTAGCCCAGTTCGGTTTTTGAGACGCTGATGTCCATCGGTATGCTGCGAGTTTTATCGGCGGCGCTCGTGCCGCTGACTTTTACTTCATTGCGGGGTGCCAACTCTCTGACCACCGCCGCAAGCTCTTGCGGACCGTGCACAACTCCGGTCCCGGCATTGTAGACTCGCTGTTTTGGACTCTGTGCGACACAAGCGAGAAAAAGCGCCATGCCGACGTCCTTTCCGTAAACATACTCATTGGGACCATACGTCTTCGCATCGATCATAATCGGCTCGCCTTTGATAATGGCCAATGCCAAATCGCGCATGACTTTGCCTACAGTTGACCCGCCGATGTAAAAACCGCGGCCGAATACGCCGCCAGGCCTGATGATCATCGTGTCGAGGTCATACATACTGGCATAGGCATGAACCAGCTGTTCTGAGCATACCTTCGTCGTCGCGTAGAGATTATGACCTCCGATCGGGTGGGCTTCGCGGATCGCGTTATCGTTGATCTTGCTACGATCATAAACTCCGAAGGTACTGACATAAACCACACGGCGTACTTTGCGCAGGCGCGCAGCTTCGAGGATGTTAATCGTGCCCAGTATATTGTTGGTCGCGCCGGTGTAAGAATTTTCCTGTACGCGCGAGCCGATCAACCCGGCGGTATGAACGATGGTATCGACGTTGAATTTTTCCAGAGCCGAGAGCAGCGCCGGCAAATCGCGCATGTCGGCGGCGACGATACCAGCTTTATCTCGACCGACGATTTTGTCGACGTAATCGCGGTTTGGCGACAAATCGAAAAGCGCGGCTTTGTGGCCGTTGTCGACGGCATGGCGGGCTGCGTTGCTGCCGATCAATCCGGCTCCGGTAATGAGTATGTTCATGGAATTCCTCCTCGATCGTTAGCACGCTCACATTACCAAGAGCGAGCGTGCTGTCAAACAGGATGGCGTGGGGGTTGCCTGTGCTGGTGACTCGGGATTATATGGTTCCCTATCGTCGGCTTACGCGAAAAGGGGGACTCCATGAATCGGCTCAATCTCGTGCGAAGGCGGTGGTTTTTCTTCTCGCTGGTGGCAATTTTTTCCACCGCGCCAATACTGCTATTGTCAGCGCATTCAGCATTGGCGCAATCGATCAAAATCGGCAAGACCATCGGCGGCAGTGGCTTTCACATCCCTTCCTACATCGCCGTGGACAAGGGAATGTTAAAGGCAGAAGGGTTAAATGCCGACTTCATTTCGACCACCGCGGGCGTTTTGGTCCGGGCGGCCATCGCCAAAGAGATCGAGTTCGTGCCGATCCCTGGCGGCGGCTCTGAGGCGATGCTCAAAGGAGCGCCGCTCGCTTTCATCGTTGGCGAGTCGCTAGTCTCTCAGTGGACGATCGTCACCCAGCCGGAATTCAACCGGGTGGAGGACTTGAAAGGAAAAACCATAGGTCTAGAGAGGCCGGGGCAGGCCGCTTATACGGAAGCGGTGGTCGTGCTCGGAAAGTTCTTCAAGATGGAGCCGGGCAAGGACTACAAGGTCATCACGTTCAACGCAGAGACCGACCGGGTGGCCGCGCTGATCAACAAATCAATCCACGCCGCCATTCTGTCTTTTCCCCATGCCGCGAGAGCCGAAAGGGCCGGGATGAAGATTCTGGTGAAGACAGGAGATTACATCCCGAGGCTCGGCGGGACATTTATTACCCACCGGGACTTTCTCAAAGAGAAGCGCGACGTGACCAAGAAATTTATCCGGGCGATGGTCAAAGCCAACGACTACGTCAAGGCTAACAAGCAAGGCACGATCGAAGTGATCCAAAAGTATTTTGAAATCAAGGACGCCCCTTTGGCCGAGGGAATCTACAAGCAAGTTGCCACCGCATTCGGACCGGAAATCCCCCATGATCTACTGATGGAACTTTTTCAGTCCCGGACGACGCCCGAACTCGGCTGGCCAACAGGCAAGCCGCTGCCCGACATCGAGCAATTCGTCGCCCGCGATCTCTTGAATGAAGTGCTCAAGGAGATGGGAAGGAAGCCGGGAGGGAAGTGAGGACTGGTTAAATTATCTTTTGGCGCGCCCAAGACTAAGAAATCGAAGCTGGCCTTAATGACAAATGGATCAGACGCCACCCGCGAACCTGCTCCCGTGAAGTGTAGCGCATGTGAGGGAAGCGGAAAATGTTCCCGCTGCTACGGCACTGGCCAAACCGGCGTATTGAACCGTGTCAAGTGTATGAGGTGCCGTGGCAACGGTGTTTGTCCTCGATGTGGCGGCAAGGGGCGCATCATCTCATTCATGTAACGATGGTTCGACGCAGCTGGTCCAAACCTACACAGGCCGAGAATGATTAGCTGGCCAAATTCTGCGATTCAGACTTATCGTTGCGAACGACTGGCTTTCGAAAAAGAATCTCAGAACGTTTTCGCTTCCTCGGGACGCCAGCGCGAGAGATTGGATTCGATTTTCTTTACCGCCATCGTGAGTATCAGAGAAAGGCCCATAAAGATCGCGGCGCCGGCGAATACCACGTCCACTTTGTAGTTCGTGGCCGCGGTGGCGATCATGAAGCCGAGACCTTTGCTGGCGCCGAAAAATTCTCCAACGACCACACCGAGAATCGCCCGGCCGATCGCCAGACGCAGTCCCACGACAATATAGGGGACCGAGTTGGGCAGCACGACGATCTTCATGATCTGCCACTCGTTAGCGCCGAACGATCGCACCACATTCACCAGCACGCGATCGACATTTTTTACTCCCTCGTAGGTGTTGATGAGCAGAGGAAATACCGCGCCGATGAAAACGATCATGATCTTGGACCAGATACCGATGCCGAACCACAGGATGAAAAGCGGCAGGAAAATCAGCCTGGGTGTGGCATTAAAAATCGTCACGAAGGGGTCAACCATGGCATCGAGGTCGCGCGAACGGCCGGTGATGAGTCCCAGCGGCAACCCGACGATGATCGCCAGTCCGAGGCCGGCAAGGAACTCGATCGAGCTGACGTAAAAGTGCTCCTGAATTTTGTTCTCCACGAATAATTGGTAGCCGGCCTCGATGACCTTCCATGGCGTGGTGAAGAAAAGGGAGAATCCTTTGGACAGCGGCACCAGGTGCGGCATCAATTCCCACAGGACGATCAGGAGCAGGATGAATCCCCCGCCAAGAATGGACTGCTCTCTTTCGGTGTAGAAATTAGCCAGCCGCTTCATCGCGACTCCTGGGTAGTCTTCCACGGCGCCAGCACGTTTTCGAGTTTTCTCATGCCTTCGGTTAGCCCCACCGCCGCGATCATCAACAGAAAGATCGCCGCGAACATTTCCGGTAGCCGGTACGTGTCGCCGAAGCGGGAGATCGCGTAACCGATGCCTTCCGAAGCCGCGTAGAATTCGCCCACGATGATCCCCACCAGGCCGCGGCCGAGCGCGATCCTCGCACCCGCAATGATGTAAGGCAGAGTGCTCGGCAAGATGACCTTGAGGTAGAGATCCTTTTCGCCGCCGCCGAAGGACCTGACCACGTTGATCAATAAACGGTCGGTGGAGCGCACTCCGGCAAAGGTGTTGAAGATGAAAGGGAAGACCGAGAGCGCGAACACCAGAACCGATTTGGCGAAAAGACCGACGCCGAAAACGACGATGATGAGCGGCGCGAGAGCGACCAGAGGGCTCGCGTAGAGCGCAGTGAAAAATGGGTCGAGGGTGTAACCGGCCTTGCGCCGCCAACCCATCAGGGCGCCCAACGGTATGCCCAGGAGAATCGCGAAGCTGAAGCCCCACAAAAACGCCTTGCTGCTGACAGCCAGGTCACCCCACAGCGCGCCGGAAATGACCTGTTCCTTGAAAGCCACCGCGATGAGAGAAGGCTTGGTGAAGAAAAAAGGATTGAGCGGAAAAACGTACGTCAGCAGCACTTCCCAAGCTGCAAGCACAAAGAGCACGGAGCCGAGTCCAAGCCAGAACCGGCGATGCTCGGCAAAAAATTTTTTCTTCATTGTAGCACCCGCGAAGTCAGCTCTTCTTTGAGCACGTCCCAGATGCGCGATTTGATATCGTTGAATTGCGGCGTGAGCCGCATCTCGTAATCGCGCGGCCGGGGCAGTTGAATTTTCAGAGTCTCTTTAGCCCGGCCGGGCCGCGCCGTCATGATGATGACGCGATCAGAGAGATAAGCCGCCTCCTCTATGCTGTGAGTGACAAACAGCACGGTCTTTTTCGTGCGCTCCCAGATTTGCAATAGCTCGCTCTGCATGAGATCGCGCGTCTGTGCGTCGAGGGCGGCGAAGGGTTCGTCCATCAGCAGCACTTCAGGTTCAGTGGCGAGGGCGCGCGCGAGGCCGACCCGTTGTTTCATGCCGCCGGATAGCTCATGGGGGTAGTGGCGCTCAAAGTCTTTCAAGCCAACCAAGCTGATCAGCTCGGTCGCGCGCTGCGCGCGCTCTGGCGACGATATCCCTTTGAGCTCCAATCCCAGCTCGACATTGGCGCGCACGGTGCGCCACGGCAACAACCCGAACTCTTGAAAGACCATGGCGCGCTCTTGTCCGGGCCCAGAGATGGGCGAGCCGTCAAGCGTCATCTCGCCCGAATCGGCTTTGATGAGGCCCAACAGCAAGTTGAGAAAAGTGCTTTTGCCGCAGCCCGACGGCCCGACAATGCTGACGAATTCACCTTTGCCGACTTCGAGATTGAAACCCCGCAGCGCGGTGATTGGTTCTCGATCTTTGGACTTGAAGACCAAAGTGATATCCCGTGCCTGGATCAATGGTGCGCCCATAGGCTCGCAACGGTACTATTTGATTCCCAACTCCTGATTTACGTCCTTTTGCAAGCTGAAGTCAAAAATCCTCGCCGCGGGTACGGGCTCTCTCAGCTTCAATACCTCGGCGTCGGCGCGGAGAAAATCTTCGACTTCTTTCTCTGTGGCGAGACCATTTGTGGTAAAGGCGGGACGAGCCAGACGATAGGATTCGAGGGCCACGGCCAAATCGACTTTCAGATAATTCGCGAGAACGTCGGCCGTGCCTCGTTCATTTTCCCAAAAATAACGATGTGCCCGAGAGCGTGCCCGCAGGATGCGCTTAACAAGATCTTTTTTTTCCCGCAGCATCTTTTCGGTGAACGCCAGGCCATTTTGCAAATTGGGCAGATCGTCGAGCGTGCTGCCATGAATTTTCAATTTGAACTTATCTCGTGCCAGAATCACAGTAGGCGGCGACAAAGCGGCTAATTGAATCGTGCCGCTCACCAAGCTTTGTAGCTGCGCCGGGACGTCGCCGCCGATCACGACCGTAATGTCTTTGTCGGGATTGAGCCCAGCTTTTTGCAAGAGGCGTGCGGCCGCAAGGTGCTGCGCTCCGCCGAAGGTGGTGGTTCCGAAAATCTTGCCTTTGAGCTCGTTGAGCGACTTCACTTCGGGTTTGGTGACCAGCCAAAAAAGGTTTTTCTTCAGGCTTTGCGTAATTACTTTGACGGGAAGATCGCTCCGTTCCATGGCGCGAATCACCGTGCCAACGTTATTGACGGCGTGAGCGTCGCCGCTCAAAAGCGCGGTCACGCCGATATTGCCACGCACTTGCACGACTTCGGCCAAAAGACCTTCTTGCCGAAAAAAGCCGCGCTCCTGAGCGATGTAAAGATCGATCGAGGCAATGCTGCGGCTAGGATAGGTTATGACGA
>Ga0207645_10000706_pt1 | contig 27831 bp, 28 predicted proteins | sample KBSM53metaG_FD_184331 | JGI IMG/M metagenome (GOLD analysis project Ga0207645, IMG submission 184331) | Miscanthus rhizosphere microbial communities from Kellogg Biological Station, Michigan, USA - KBS M5-3 metaG (SPAdes) (version 2) | ecosystem: Host-associated > Plants > Roots > Rhizosphere >...
AACAGTTAGTAGTTAGCAACAACCCGGCGATTATTGTGCCCGACGGCTTGCCGGCGCTGTATGGTGAGCGGCCGTTTCCGGTAACGGTCGGAGCCGGCGAGATGTACTTTGTGCCGGAGCGGTGCGACCTAGAGCCGCGTGTACGGGCGGCTACATTACTTGCACTGCTTGGCGAGACAAATAAAAGCGCTGGCAAACTATTACGGCTCAGCGAGTTTACTGCGAAGCGGGCCATACTTGAAGGCATGCATAGTTTTGCACTACCCGACCGATTTGCCCTGCCCTATTATGCGTTTTCGCAAGCTATTTGCCAGCGAACCCGAAATATCCCACTGTACGATAACCTTTTGCCGCGCATGGTCGAGGTGTTTGATGCAATGGGGCGCGAAGGCGTGGCCGACGCTGCGGAGGCAACACATATTAAACCGGTGACGGTAGGAACCTATCAGAGCCAAGTTAGCAAACGCACCGGTGTAAAAGGTGGCCGCAACCGCTTGGTGCTCATGGGTATCATGAGTGGCCAAATCGGCAATTTTGCAATAGTGGACCCCGAAGTTATCCGAGCGGCCACAGAAAACACAACTTCTTAAACAGTGGTTCACCCTGCGATATAACACTTGTAATTTTGCATGGTCAACCGTAATCTAGGCAAGAAGGAGAAATATGGCAGAGTTCGAGGTATGCAGCCAACCAAATATTGTAATTCCGGATGGCCGAGAAGTGCTTTATGGCAAGGAGCCTTTCCCTGTCACGGTAGGCACGGGCGAGTTCTATTTTGTGCCCGAACGATGCAATTTAGAACCTCGCGTGCAGGCTGTTACGTTTTTGGCGCTGCTGGGCGAGACAAATCCAAGTATTAAAGAACTCCTGCGCATGACTACGAGCTCAGTCCAAAATGACCTAAAAAAGAGCATGCCAGCGTTCGGCATACCGAGTCGTTACGCCCTGCCTCGATATGGGTTTGATACCAAGTTATGTCAACGCACAAAAACAGCAGATGGTGTCGCTCTGGGTGAACGCACAAAAGAGGTACTCGCGAGCATGAGTATGGGCCTTTCAATAAAGGAAATGGTGCGTGCACACACTCTCACCAAGATCACTGTTAAAAGTTATAAAGATTATATAAGCGATATGATGGGGGCGCCGGGGAACCGGACACGGATCTCGTTGTTTGGTATTATGAGTGACCAAATCGGCAGTTACGAAACCACTACGCGTGAGGCAATCTTGGCGCCAAAACAGGATGACGCCTTGTAACTGCAAGCATATTACTTGCGGAAATGGTCGCGTACTGTTTGCCAGGTTGCCCAGCCACTGGCGGTAGCGAGTGTGTATAACCCGCGGGCCGCTATTCCGACGCCCTGGTTCAGGCCGAGGCCGGTTATAAAATCTGCAAATTGTTCAAGCGATTGCGGCTGGCGGTCCCGGATGGATTTTTTAACTTCGTGAAGCCGCTCGCCCAATTGTCGCCCCACCAGCTGCCCGGCTGAAATCGTAGAAAACGGCGCATCGGTTGGACGCGCGACAGGCGTCGGGAAAAAGTTTACATATTCGTCTAGTGTTGGTCGTTCGCCGAAGGGACGCTGCACTTGTAATGCGGCGCGCCGCTGCTGTCGGCGTGACATCGCGGCGAGGTCTTCGGCGCGTGGCGCAATCTGTTCACGCATGCATTGCCCGATAATGGCTAAATGGCCGCTGGTCAAAAAGGTATGCGGCCCGACGGCTTCCCGCTGGTACACGATCCGTTCTTTGATTGTGTCGGTGAGGTTGAATGCGGCATGGTCAATATCGAGTAACCCTACGGGAATTTCATTGACAATTCTGAGGAACGTGTCGTTTTTTTCGATTGCGCGCCGAAACGTTGCAGTGCCGATTTGCCCGAGCTTGGAAAGGTCGGAATAACGCAAATCTTCAATAACAAGTTTGGGTGTTTCGCCGCGTTGTATTTCCAAAAATGGCGGGTTGGCGCGTGGCGGTATACCGGCAAGTGATTTGTGCGTAAGTCGCGCAAAGTCGTCGCGGCCGCTGTGGGATTCGAATGCCAATCGAACGGTCGTCGATTGTGCCGCTTGGTCGGCGTCCAAAACTTCAGCGTCGCAGAGCTGGTCGGTTATTGCCGTGAAGCCATCCCATGGTTCCTGAGTGGTAATCGCATGGCCGCCAAGCCAAGCCGCCAAACCTTCCTTATCAAGGTTACGGCCGAGCTGGTTAAACTGCCTGGTGGTCGCAAACCATGTCGCGTGGTCTAGCCAACTATACTCAGGCAGGGGCATGCTGGATTGTCCTACACTCATTACTTGACATTTATATCACATAATTATGTAAAAAATATTAAATCTCCATGTTTTCTTGATTTTTCAAGTCCGCGTGTGCTCATCGAATCCCGCGCCGCTACCGGCGTTACGCGCGACGATTGCCCTGCATTGCTCAATTTTTGCTGGAGAATCTCGGCACTGTGCCTTACAATACCTAGCAATTAGGGAGGGACGAAGATGCGTGTACGAACCGTGTTGCAAACGTTATCGATGCTCTTGTTGGTCGGCGGCATTATGCTTATTGGGGCGAAACCGGTGGCGGCTCAGGCGCTGCCCTCAGATGTATCGGCCAGTGTGCGTGCCAGCGATCCATTACACCCCACGCTACACCTTAAAAATGTTTCGGGTCATGCTTGCCAACTCGTAAATACCGCGCAAGGAACGGTGGCGATAACTGATGTCATGCAAGGCGGCAAGGTGGTGCAGCCGTTGCCGATTGACTCCGCCAGCGACGATGATATCGGCTATTTGCTGAAGAGTCAGCTCCAAACCGTACAGCCCGGCCAAAGTGTCGATATATCTTTGCCGGTCTACAAAATCAGTAACGGATACGTGCTACGCGCAACTACCTGGTCGGCCGGCGCCGGCTCCTTCGCTGCGGAATATCCTATCGCAAAAAGCGGCGCCCTGCAACTGGCTTTGAGTTACAGCGTGCCTATCACGCCGGAAAGCGGCGCGCCGGTTTGTGGTGCAGTGACGGCAAGCACCATCGGCGGTTCTACAATGGCGCGACGTATAGTATTGCTTGCGGTGATTGTGCTGTTGTTGCTTGCGATTGTGCTCCTGGTGCTGTGGTGGTGGCGAAAACAGCACCGGCATCGCGGCAAAGTGGTAGCTGCGGCAATTTTTGTGTTACTGGGACTGGGTATGGCGTGGCAGCATGCGCCGAAAGTGTTCGCGGACGTCATTGTGCCGCCGGAGTTACAGGCGACGTACGATGGCTGTATTGCTACTTTTAATGCGAACAGCGACATCACCGGCCCAATTTTACGGATACTCAATGATCCAGCGAATCATTTCGAAATTGTCCATACAGGTACCGCAGGGAGCGACATGACCGGCCGTCCTAATCCGGCCCATCCGGGTGGTGGCATTTTCACCATCTATTGGAACCCCGATGACCACCACCGCTATGCCGGCACCGGTGGCTCGCCTGATGCCTGTTCGGTTTTATACCACGAACTATATCATGCACTCGATCAGTTAAATGGTACCTTTAGCCGTGATGATTGTGCCGGAAGTGGCATCGAAACCAAAGAAGTCATGGCGACGCGTGCTCAAAACCTTTTACGTCAGCGGCTCGGCTTGCCCCAGCGCAGCCACTACGGTAACTTGCCACTGCCAGCCGGCGATTGCCGCGCCGCGCCGCGCCCGACCTCATGCACCGGCAGCCACTGTGGTGGCACAACGGGTGATCCGCACATGCTCACGTTTGATGGCCGCCGCTACGATTTCCAAGCCGCCGGAGAGTTCATTGTAGCGCGCAATGATTCCGGTAGTTTCGAGGTGCAAGCCCGGCAAGAGCCGTGGATCAATTCACGACTGGTGGCGATCAACACAGCAGTCGCCTTCAAGGTGGGTAAGGACCGGGTCGAGGTGCATGCCGGGCAAACTCCTACGCTCGTAATCAATGGCAAAAAACAGATGCTCGCTGGCAGCACACTACCGGATGGCGGCCAGGTGCAGTTCGACCAAGGCGTTATTTCGGCTACTTGGAAAGACGGTTCGGTAGCGTACGTCGAACCGGTGGGAACCTATGGCTTGACGCTTTCGGTACAAGTATCGGATGAGCTTGCCGGCAAAGTTGATGGCTTGCTTGGCGACGCCAACGGCGAGAGCAAAAACGACCTGCATGTACGTGGCAGCAAGGAAGTGTTTGAGCCGAGCTATCAAAAGCTATATCCGAAATTTGCCGACAGTTGGCGCGTCAGTGACAAGTCTACCCTTTTCACCTACGACAAAGGTAAAAACACGGCAAGCTACACGATTCATAACTTCCCTGACAAGCCCGGTGACGCCAAAGCATTGCCCGGCTATGCGGCCGCGGAGGCTGTTTGCAAAGGCTACGGCATTACCGATCCGGCAATTCTCGCCAACTGCGCACTCGACGTTGCCATCACCGGCCGTCCTGAGTTTGCGCGCACCGCTGCCTGGAACCAGACGTTCACCGCAGGCACGAACTTTGGTGGCACAACGTGGCAGCTGAATCTCAAAAATCCGGGCGACAGCGCGAGTGTTACCTTTGACGCAAAGGCGCACGAGAAAGTGTTTGTGCAAATACCGCAAAGCACCCTGCCCAATCAGTGCGGCGTTATCCGCATTTTAGCGTCCGACCAGCACGAAATTTCCAGTGGCTGTATCATCAATGGCCAGGGAGAGATCGACGGCACGGTGTTACCTGATGACGGAACCTATACCATTTCGCTCGCACCGGGCGGAGCTACTGGCAATACCACTGTTCGCTTGCTGCGCATTGCGGATCAGCAAGGAACTATCACGCCGGATGGGGCTCGAGTTACGGCGCGCATTGCACAGCCTGGGGTGGTGAGTCGGTTCACCTTCACGGCAAATGCCGGCCAGCGCATATACGTCGCGGTGCCGTCCAGTACGCTTGATAGCCAATGCGGCGTGTTACGTTTGCTCGATACGAATAATCAGGAAATTGCCAGTGGTTGCATCATCAATCATGTGGGCAATATCGATACGGTGGTAGCGCCCGCCAGTGGTCAGTATACGATTGTGGTTGATCCAAGCGGCACTACGGTGGGCCTGGCGCAAGTAAATCTCGTCTATCCGACCGATCAGAGGCAGTCTATAAATATTGACGGTAGCACGCTCACCGCAAGTTTGAAAAAACCGGGCTCTATTGCTACGTTTACATTTAACGCAAACGCCGGACAACGAATATTCATCGATTTGCCGACGAGCGAATTGCCCAGCCAATGTGGGCTGCTCACGTTGCATACGCCCGATAACAGCGTGATCGGGTCGGGCTGTGTCATCAATCATGTGGGCAATTTGAATGACGATGGTTTGGTGCTGCCGGTGAGCGGTCAATATACGATCGTGCTTGATCCGGGCGGATCAGACATTGGCTCGACCACGGTACGCCTGCGTAGCCACTAGCATTCAGTCCTTGGTAAGCTCCAAGGTTGCGATCAGCGGTAAGTGGTCGGAGATGTCGATATCCGGACAGGACTTGTTGAGCACCCTCATGTTCGGACTTGTCAGGAGCATGTCAACAACCGCTGTCGCATAACCCGGATTTGTTTTACGGCGCATATTAAATGTGCTGGTGAGTGCACCGGCAAAAACGTTGTTGAGCTTTTCGGCAATGCGCATAATGGCGGGGTTGGTGGGTTTGGCATTAGTATCGCCACCCAGTAGGACGTTTTGCTTGCCGGCAATTTCGCGGAGGATAACGTTGCTCATTTTCTGTCGGGCGGGGCTGTCATGATCGCCATCCAGATCCCAGATGCCTTGTAAATTAAAAACGTCTATCTCCCCCGCTTCGGTTTGCAACGTGATGTGCTCAAGTTCGCGCGGACAATTGTGGTAATTACCGGGGATGTCGCGGTAGGTTTCGCTGTATGCGCTTTCACTAATGAATACATTATTACGTTTGATGACCGGAAATTTTGACAAGATCGCGTCGCCGCGTTCGGCCTTGCCATTGGTGTGATCGAAATCACGGAATGCTGCGGCAAAATCGTCATACGGGTAGCCGAGTTTTTCGCGCAGTACTTGCATGGATCGGCGCTGAGCCGGCAAGGTGCGGTCTTCGCCATTGAAAACTTCTTGTAACAGTACAATGTCGGCATTTTCTTCTGCCAAAAACTGCAAAATGCCATCGAATAGCGCACCGCCGTGCCACATGTTGAGCGAGATAACCTTGATAATCATGCATGTAGTATAGCGCATGGAGTATGTCATTTTGGCCTGCACTTTGCAATAACCGATATCAATGCCAACGCGCGCAGTTTGCGGTACTCTATCCGCAGTGTTTGAGCACGGACATGGTATCGGTCACTTGCGAAACATAGTCATGCAAATATTTGGCATAGTGTAGCCGATGCTTACAACAGACAAACGTTGCAAAATCTAATTTTGAGTGTATAGTACCGCTTACTATGAGTGAGTTCGAGCTAGGACCCGAGCAGCCTCCTGAAATAGTCGTGATGGATGAGACGGGTTTCGATCCAGAATTCCCGCTAGCAGTGTCGGTTGACCGTGAAGCTTGCGGTGCGTTTTTGCTGTCGTGTGGTGTCGCCGCAGCAGAGGTTGCCGCGGTAAGTGTTTCGGTGACTTCTAAGGGCCGGGGAGTTATGCAAGTGGTTGACCACGACCGTGCCCTGGGACAGCTATTATTTGTTGACTGCGATGCTCTTGAGCGTAATGTCACGCTGTTTGGCGGCAGCATTATGCAAGCGATTATTAATGCATCCCACAGTCGAACGCAAATCCCTCTCTCGACTGTGCAAAAACGGGTGAATCGGGATTTTGGAGTAGCCCTCAGTTGTTGCGCAGATGAGCTTACTATTGGCTTTGAGGGTGTAATGAAAGAAATACATGAAGCCAAGAAAGCTATGCGGCACGAGGCCATTGCAAAGCGGTTTACTTTGGCGTTTGGTGGTTCGGTAACCGCTGGAGCGCTGACCGAGGCGTTTACCCATTCTCTACTGGCTGGCGGCGTCGCCTCTGCTACGCTGGCAGGCGTATCGGTCTTTGAGGTCCAAAGTTTCCTCCGTACGCAATATGCAGCTACCGACATAACCGAAAATTGGCCGTATCAAAAACGCGCCAAACGACGCGTTGCTGATCTTATAGAAGTGCCTGAACGGCCATTGGTTACCTTCGATTGGAGACCGAATTTATAATTTGTTTGCTATGCTATTTATATGAAGCAAAAAACAGATCCCTCGACACTCGCTCCTGAACCGTCTACTGCAAAAACGCCAAAAGAAACGGTTGCCGAATTTGAGCAATCGCTCCTGACCGCCAATGAGATCAAACGAAAAGTAATACTTCTCTTTATATGTTCATTTTTGCTAGGGCTTGTATATGTTGTTGTGGCGTTCTTTTCAACCTGGGGCGACTGGACCGACCTGTACTTTCACGGGCACCCCGAACGGCTCGCCCACGATATGCTATACCAAAGTCACACCGCTGGTATATTTGCCGGTATGTACATTGTCATCCAGCAGATATTGGTGTTCAGGTTTCTAAAGGGTGTGCCAAAATACGGCCGCGGCCTTATGATGTTCGCTATGTTTATTGTAACTGTAGTGATCGTCGGCTTTTATACGCGCGAAATACTGAGAAACACGCAGGACAACATCATGCACCTGCCGCAATTAGTAAAGTATTCCTAAATTAGGAGCACCCGGTAATGATGCGCCGGGTGCTCCATGAGGACTACAAAAGTATTTGCCCGCCTGCGCCGGTCGGGTAGCCGGCTAATGTTTCGGCTGTGCTCCAATTGTAGGTTGGGAACAAGTACACCGGGCGGAATAATGCCGCCGAGCAAGGCAAAGTTTGAATGCAGTTGGACATAAAGCCGAGCAACCGCACTGTGCCGTCTGGTTTTGGCTGCCACACCGGTGATCCCGAGGCACCGGTGTCGTTTGCGGCGCCAATGTAACCGCTATATGCTTGGATGCCGCAGGTGTCTGTATTGCAGTCGCCCGAAATGGTGTTATCCGCATACCCACATTTTGTTTTGATTGCCGTTGAGCCCGACGACCAACCTGTCGTACAGATAGAGTTGTAGTATGCCCAGTCCGCGCCGGTCGGTACCGAAGCGATTTGTGCGACACTTGGAATGACATAGCCGGGAGGCGTCGTAAACGTCGTGGCATCCGAGATGCGTAACTTTGCGCCCGGAATGCTCGTTCCCATATCGATCAATGCGAGGTCTTTGGTGGTGCTGCGATACGCGAGCTTACCGACGTAATGAAATGTCGGATGGTAGGCGTAGACATCAGATCCCAACGCCGCCGGTGTGGTGATGTGTGCCACCGTCATCATGTAGTAATGGCCGTTCCGCTGTAAAACCCCACCGGCAGAGCCGCAACCGCCACCCGTGGTACAGATTTCTTCCGCCCCGGTATAGGTACCGCTCGCCTGCACCGGCATAGTTTGCGCAATGAGCGCTATGCCCAAGGCGAAAACTCCGATGATCGCTAATTTTATTCTCCTCATATATATCCCTCTGCAGCCAATCATTGACCCATGCTTAAAAAGTGCCTGTAATATACCAACGAATTCACCTTATTTGCAAGATGATTTATATCGCATGCGACGGTGGCGGGATTATTGCCCCAGCGCCCAGTTGGTGTAGTGCTCGGGAAAGGTACTGAGCGCTTCGGTTATAGGGGTTTTGGGAACTTTGCTTAGGCTTACTGTGGCGGCGACATTATAAGCGTGCGCCCGGTCGATGGTCGCCTGGAATACACCGATGCTTTGCAAAAATGCGATTAAAGCTGCAGGATCTTTGCGGGCGGTTTCGAGTAGTTTTTCGACTTCCATCCGGTGTTCGCCTTGCAGTGCAAGGATGAGCGGCATGGTGTAGGTGCCTTCGCGGATGTCATTCCCCGTCGCCTTACCCAATTTTTCGGGCGTACTGGTGCAATCAAGCACGTCATCGATCAGTTGGAATGCCATGCCGAATGCCTCGCCATACTTGGTGAAAGCCTGTACCGATGCCATAGGAACGTTGCCACACAAACCGCCGACTTCGCAAGCTGCCGAAAGCAACGCCGCAGTTTTGCCGTGGATGGCGTCGAGCATGTGCTCGAAGGTGCGGGTGGTTTGGTACTGGTCGGCAAGTTCCTGCATCTGTCCTTCGCACAAAGTAGTGATGGCGTTAGCGACCACAGCGCCAACCGCAGGGCTTACCGCAGTGGCAAGGGCACAAGCGCGCGCCAGCAAAAAATCACCGGCGAGGATGGCGGTGTTCACACCTTCGTGGGTATTGATCGTGGGAATATTCCAGCGCGTTTGCGCGTTATCGATGATGTCGTCGTGGATAAGGCTACTCAGGTGGACCAGCTCGATTGCCACCGCCGCTTGTAGTACTTTTGCGTCAACGGCGCCGCCATGACTCGCCGCACAAGCAATGGTGAGCGATGGCCGCAACCGTTTTCCGCGGACGGCCAGCAGTCGCGAAATCGCTTCGTGCAGGGTGGCGTTGTTGGTGTGTACGCTGGCGAGTACTTGTTCTTCAAAGCGTGTGAGATATTCGGATAAGGTGGGCATCGCAAGCGCACCGGAGACGTCGAAAGAATTCATGTTGTTACTATACCTGTCCGTCGCCCAATAATGCTATAGTTAAAATAAGATGCTCAAAAAATACCGCTTTGTACCGTTAATTGTGCTTGTACTCACAGGTATTGCGGCGATCGGCTGGTGGTTGCATGTTTCGCACGTGGCGGTGCTTCAGCCCAAGGGCGTGATCGGCCGCAAGGAGCGCCAGTTGATATACTTTGCGCTCGGATTGTCGCTCTTGGTGGTGATTCCGGTGTTTATTATGCTCTTCACCTTCGCCTGGAAATATCGGGCGGGCAATAAAAAAGCCAAGTACGAGCCGACTTTTGACCACAGCCGCATGCTCGAAACGGTGTGGTGGCTTATACCGACAGTGCTCATCCTGATATTATCGGTGGTAACCTGGCAGAGCTCCCACGCCCTTGATCCGTACAAGCCGCTTGCTTCCAACAAAAAACCCATGACCATCCAGGTGGTGTCGCTCGACTGGAAATGGCTGTTTATTTATCCGGAGCAGCACATCGCCACGGTTAATTTTATGCAAATGCCCAAAGATACGCCCGTGACCTTCGAGCTTACTTCGGATTCGGTGATGAATTCGTTCTGGATCCCCGAGCTCGGCGGCCAAATGTACAGTATGCCTGGCATGACCACCAAACTGCATCTTGAGGCCAACCACACCGGCGATTTCCAGGGCTCCTCGGCAAACATCAGCGGCGCCGGATTTGCGAGCATGCGCTTTGTGGCGCACGTTGGTACCGACCAGGATTTTGCACATTGGGTGCAAACGGTGCGCCGATCACCAAATCGCCTCAACCAGTCCACTTATTCGGTGTTGGCTAGGCCCGGCATCGGATTTTACAATTATTACTCCACCGTCGACCGCGACCTGTATGATACGATTACAATGAAATATATGATGCCGGGTATGGGGACGATGTAATGAACACTTTTGGGCACATGGCAAATATTTTAGTGGGCCGGCTTACCTGGCATGATCTGCAACACAATATGGTGACCATGACCGGTGTTGTAATCATGAGTCTGGCGTTGGTTGCTATTATTGCCGCCCTCACCTACTTCAAACGGTGGAAATGGCTTTGGAAAACCTGGATCACATCGCTTGACCCGAAAAAAATCGGGGTGATGTACATTGTGGTTTCGGTGGTCATGCTGCTGCGCGGTGTTTCGGATGCGGTGATGATGCGCGCCCAGCAAGCCACTTCGGTGGGGACGGCGCACGGTATCGTGCCCTCCGAGCAGTTCCAGCAAGTGTTCACGGCGCACGGCACTATTATGATTTTCTTTGCGGCGATGGGGTTGATGTTCGGCCTCATCAACCTGGTGGTGCCGTTGCAAATTGGGGCGCGTGATGTGGCGTTTCCCTTTTTGAACTCGGTCAGTTTTTGGCTGTATGTGATGGGCGCGGTGCTTATTAATGTGTCGTTGCCGATCGGTGAGTTTTCGGGCGCCGGCTGGCTTAATTATCCGCCGCTTTCCGAGCTCGCTTACAGTCCGGGGGTCGGCGTGGATTATTGGATTTGGGGGTTACAAATTGCGGGCGCCGGGAGTTTGCTGTCCGGCATAAACTTTATTGTGACTATCCTTAAGATGCGGGCGCCCGGCATGCGTCTCATGAAAATGCCGATGTTCACCTGGAGCGTGCTTGGCAGTATGTCGCTGGTGGTGTTCGCGTTTCCTATTTTGACGGTTACGTTGGCGCTGCTGTTTTTGGACCGGGCAATGGGTATGCATTTCTTCACTGGTGGCGGCGGCGGGAATGCCATGATGTATGTGAACTTGATTTGGGCGTGGGGTCATCCCGAAGTCTACATCCTGATTTTGCCGGCGTTCGGTGTGTTTTCCGAAGTTGTCGCCACATTTTCGCGCAAGCGGTTGTTCGGGTATACCTCGATGGTTTGGGCAATTTGGGCTATCGTACTGCTGTCGTTCACGGTGTGGCTGCACCACTTCTTTACAATGGGCGCCGGGGCTGATGTAAACGCCTTCTTTGGCATCATGACCATGATTATCGCCGTGCCCACCGGTGTTAAAATCTTCAACTGGTTGTTCACAATGTTCCGCGGCAAAATCACCTTTGCCACGCCGATGTTGTGGTTCATGGGCTTTATCGTGCTGTTTACGATCGGTGGGGTGGCGGGCGTATTGCTTGCCGTGCCGCCGGCCGATTTCCAATTGCATAACAGCCTGTTTTTGGTGGCGCATTTCCACAGCATGATCGTGAGCGGCGTACTGTTCGGGTATTTTGCCGGTGTTACGTATTGGTTCCCGAAAGTGTTCGGCTTCCGCTTGAACGAACGGCTCGGCAAGTGTGCGTTCTGGTGTTGGCTGAGTGGTTTTGTGCTCGCCTTTGTGCCGCTGTACATTTTAGGGCTTATGGGCGCAACGCGCCGGCTTGACCATTACGACAAATCTATGGGCTGGCAGCAGTTGTTTATCGTGGCGGGCATCGGTGTGGGGCTAGTGTGTCTCGGCATTGGGTTCCAGGTGCTACAATTTGCCGTGAGTTATTTGCAGCGTAACAAAACGCGTGACCTTACCGGTGATCCTTGGAACGGCCGAACACTCGAATGGGCGACAACCTCGCCTGCTCCTGAATATAATTTTGCCATACAGCCGGTCGTAACAACGCGTGATGCGTTTTGGGAGCAAAAACAACGTAAAACTTCTGTTCAAAAGCCCCAATACCACGACATACAGGTGCCGAAAAACACCGGTTTTGGTGTGTTTATCGCCGGTTTTGCATTCTTGTTCGGCTTCGCGATGGTATGGAGTATCACCTGGCTGTCGGTAGTCGGCATGCTCGGCATGATTTTGTGCATCATTATTCGGACCACTAGTGACCATACTGAGCGCACCATCAAAGCGGCGCGCCTCGCCGAAATGGAAGTTGCCGGAGGAACAAAAGCATGAGTGAATCAACTGCCGTAATCGAACGACGCGAGCACGACGCCAAAACCGCTTTCGGCTTTTGGATGTACATCATGACCGATTGCGTGCTGTTTGCTACGCTGTTTGCCGTATTCGCGGTGCTACGCAATAACACTTTTGGCGGCCCATCAGGCCGTGAGTTGTTCGACATGCCCTACGTGTTGGGCGAAACGCTATTCTTACTCACCAGCAGCTTTACCTGCGGTTTGGCGATGCTTGCCGTACAGCGCAAAGACCGGCCCAAAGTATTATTCTGGCTGGCGGTCACCTTTTTGTTCGGCACAGCCTTTTTGGTACTGGAACTGACCGAGTTTCGCCATCTCGTCATCGAAGGCAACGGCTGGCGGCGCAGCGGCTTCTTGTCTTCGTACTTTACGCTTGTTGGCACGCACGGGTTCCACATTATCGTCGGTTTGCTCTGGATGGGCGTGTTGATGGTGAAAGTTCGCGCTGGACTCACCGGCGCATTGGTTCGTCGCCTTACCCTATTCAGTTTGTTCTGGCACTTTTTAGACGTCGTGTGGATCTTTATTTTCACCATTGTGTATGCGATAGGAGTGGCCTGATATGACCGAGCAGATTGAAAACACGCGTAGCCGCAAACTGCCGAGCGACGCAACCGGTTCGCCGGCAAAATACGTGACGGGGTTCATGCTTTCGGTCGTGCTTACCGTTATCACATATCTGTTGGTGACGCACCACAGTTTTTCGCGTGAGACGATCATCGTGGCAATCATGGGCTTGGCGTTTTTGCAGTTCATCGTGCAGTTGTTCTTCTTTTTACACCTGGGGAGCGACACCCGGCCGCGATGGAAGTTGTATGTGCTGCTGTTCATGCTATTGATCGTCGGCATCATCGTGATTGGTAGTTTGTGGATCATGAATCACCTCAACTACCACATGGACATGGAGCACATGCACGAATATTTGAATGCGCAGGATAGCTTGTAGTGGGGCGGATCAAGCAGTTTTACCAACTGGCAAAGCCAGGCATTGTGTATGGCAACCTCATGACGGCGTCCGCGGGATTTTTGTTCGGCGCGCGCTTTCATATTGATTGGGTGTTGTGTGCGGCGACGCTTGCAGGCACGGCGCTGGTGATTGGCTCGGCTTGTGCATACAACAATATCCTCGATCGCCGCATCGACAAAAAGATGCAGCGCACCAGCAAGCGCGCGCTGGTAACTGGCGAGATTTCGACCACGCAAGCGTTTACATTTGCGACGCTACTGGGCGCGATCGGATTTGCGCTGCTGGCGCTCCTCACGCACCCGATTGTGGTGCTGGTGGGCGCGATCGCTTTTATCGATTACGTATTTTTATATGGTTGGGCAAAGCGGCATTCGGTGCATGGCACGCTTGTCGGCAGTATTTCGGGATCTGCGCCTTTGGTCGCCGGCTATGTGGCGGCGGTTAACCGCTTCGATATGACGGCGCTTATTCTGTTCGGTATTATGGCGGCCTGGCAGATGGCGCACTTTTATGCGATCGCCATGTACCGGGCGTCGGATTACAAAAATGCCGGCATTCCCGTACTGCCGGTGGTGCGCGGCATGCAAGCGGCGCGTACACAAATACTCGTGTACATCGCACTGTTTTTAGTGTTGAACGGACTGCTGTTTACCAGTGGTGCTACAGGCTATGTGTACGTCATTATTATGGTCGTGGTGAGCGCCGATTGGTTGCAGCGCGGGCTTAAGCGTTACAAAGTTGCTACTGACGTCAAGTGGGGCAAACAGATGTTTTTCTACTCACTCACGGTGCTGTTGCTTTTTTCGAGTGCGCTTGTTCTCGACCCGCTCTTGCCGTAATGATGTAAATAAGGTGTCATTCGTTGCCTCCTGCCCTGTTCCGGTATACAGTATAGAAAAGGAAAACGCACCATGAGCAAGAACCAACATCCTGCTGATTATATTGTGCCGCTCAATATGAACGGTTTACAAGGCCGGATGCTGCGCATGCCACCGCCCAAAAACCACAACCGCGAAATTCTCGTACTGTATGGCCACCATGCGCTGTTAGAACGGTGGTGGGGCTTACTCCAAAACTTCAATGAATACGGTGCGGTGACTATGCCGGACCTGCCGGGCTTTGGCGGCATGGACAGCTTCGCCAAAATCGGTCAAAAGCCGACCATCGACCACTATGCCGATTATCTCGCCGCCTTTATCAAGATGCAGTACAAGCGCCGCCGCGTGACGATCGTGGGCATTTCGTTTGGCTTTGTGGTTGCCACGCGGATGTTGCAACGATATCCAGAGCTTGCAAAACGCGTCGATTTGCTCGTGAGTCTCGTGGGATTTATGCACCGCGATGACTTTCACTTCAAACCTCGCGCCCGTCGGGTTATGCAGGTTGGCACTCGTTTGTTCGCCACGCGCCCCATGGCATTGTTCATTCGCTATGCCGGACTTAACCCCTTTGTTTTAAAGAAACTGTACACAAAATTGCCTGCTGCCAAACGGCGGTTTATTGAGGTTGGACCGGAAGAATTTTCCGAAATGCTGGAGTTTGAAGTAAAGCTGTGGCAAGCAAATGACGTCCGTACCCACTGGCTGACTACCAGTGAATTCCTGAACCTCGACAACTGTACCAAACAAATCCCCTTGCCCGTGTGGCATGTCGGCTCGCAACACGACCATTACTTTAACAACGTGATTGTCAAAGAGCACATGCTCGTGGTGTTCGAAGACTGCATACAACTCCTTACCAAAACCAAAGCCCACACGCCGAGCGTCGTTGCCGACAAAAAGGGCTTGGCGGTCATGTTGCCGCGGAAATTACGACAAGTACTCGCCAAAGACGCCTGAATGGTATAATAAGAGGCAATATGAAGATTGGCCTTGTTTGTCCATTTAGTGTTGCGCGCGGCGGCGGCGTGCTCGAACACATTTATGCGATTCAGGCAGAACTGCTAAACCGTGGGTGGGATGCATATGTCATCACTCCGCAGCCACGGGACTTTACGATCGAGGCTACCAAGAAAGTTATTTTTATCGGCGCGTCCACCGATTTTCGCTCACCAATCGGCACGACCGGCCAGGTTTCCGCCAGTGCCGACATCGACGCTATCGACGAGATGTTAGAGCGCGAAAAGTTCGACATCCTGCACTTCCATGCACCCGAAGTACCGATGTTAAGCCGGCAAATTTTGAGTCGCAGCAATACCATCAATGTCGGCACGTTTCATGCGACATACCCCGATTCGCTCACCGGCCGCACCTTTACCAAAGTGATCGCACCGTACACGCAATCGATTCTCAAATACCTCCACGAAATGACCGCGGTTTCCGACACGGCCGCGAGTTTTATCACCACGCTCACCGATCGTCCAATTGCCATTGTGCCTAACGGCATCGACTTGGCAACGTTCAAACCGGCCCGCAAACAGCCGACAACCGGCAAGACTATTTTGTATGTCGGCCGTTTAGAGGCGCGCAAAGGAGTTAAATACCTCTTAAAAGCCTTCGCGCTTTTGAGTAAGGAAGATCCGGATCTGCGCCTGCTGCTCATCGGCGATGGCACCGACCGCGCTAAGCTTGAATCGTATGCCCGCGAGCTCAATATCAGCCCTGATTGCATCAGTTTCGCCGGCTATGTTAGCAATGAAGAAAAAATTACCGCACTGCAGCAAGCCGACGTGTTCTGTGCTCCGGCATTGTACGGTGAAAGTTTCGGCATCGTTTTGGTTGAGGCGATGGCCTGTGGCATTCCCACCGTCGCCGGTGACAACCCGGGCTACGCCGGCGTGATGGAAGGAATCGGCTCGCTCTCGCTCGTAAATCCCAAAGACACGTCGAACTTTGCGCGTCGCCTGAACGCCTTTTTGTACGAAGATAAACTTCGCACCATTTGGAAGTCGTGGGCCAAACAAGAAATTCAGCAATACAGCTATGAACGCGTCGTCGATGCATACGAAGAAGTTTATAAACAAGCGCGCGCCGGCCGCACCAAAACCAAAAAATAATATGGCAAAACCACTGAAAATCGCGTTACTGTTCGATGACACGCTCGATAAACCGGACGGTGTGCAGCAGTACATCCTTACGGTCGGGGCGTGGCTTGCGAGCCAAGGCCACCATGTGCATTACATCGTCGGCGAAACCACGCGTACCGACATTCCGAACACACACAGTCTGGCGCGGAACGTTAAAGTCCGGTTCAATCAAAACCGTATGTCGATTCCTTTGCCGGTGTCGCGGCGTAAAATTCGAGCGCTGCTTGCGCGCGAGCAGTTCGACGTGATTCATGTGCAAGTGCCGTATAGTCCACAGTTGGCAGCCCGTGTAATTGCGGCGGCGCCTGCCAAAACGGCGATCGTGGGCACCTTTCATATCGCGCCGCACTCAGCCATGGTGCACGTGGCGAATCGTGCACTCGGCATGTGGCTGAAATCTACCTTGCGCCGCATCGACAAAATGATGGCGGTCTCGAGTGTGGCGCATGATTTTGCAAAGCGGACATTCCATATTGACAGTCAGGTGGTGCCCAACACCATCGATTTGCAGCCCTTCTTTGCTGGCGAGCCGTTCCCGCAATTCGCCGACAAACCTACCATCGTGTTTTTGGGGCGTTTGGTAGAGCGCAAAGGCTGCCAACATTTGCTCGAAGCCGTGGCGCAATTGGTACAGGCAGATGTTGCGCCGTTCCGTGTAGTGGTGTGTGGTGGCGGACCGCTTGAGGCGACACTCAAATCGTACGTTACGGCGCACCATTTGGAATCGGTTGTAAAGTTTACCGGATTCATCAGCGAAGCCGACAAGCCACGCTACTTGGCCTCGGCCGATGTTGTGACCTACCCAAGTACCGGCGGTGAAAGCTTCGGCATCGTTATTTTAGAGGCGATGGCGGCGGCGAAAGGCGCGGTGCTTGCGGGCGACAATCCGGGCTATGCGTCGGTGCTTGCTGAACATCCCGAGGCTTTGTTCGCGCCAAAAGATATTCCTGCATTCGCGGCCCTGCTCAAAAAATATATTGAAAACGATCGCTTGCGCCGACAAGCGCGCACATGGCAACAAACCTACGTTCGACAGTATAATGCCCCGGTAGTCGGTGCGCGAATCCTGGCTGTGTATAAAGCGGCGTTGCATGAACGCCAGAACGTGCGATAATAGAAGCAATGCCAAGTATATTTTCTTCTAAAGAACGAGGAGACGTGGTTCGGATCACCGTATCGAACCGTACTATTTTCCGTGTGATGGTTATGGTAGCGCTGACCTTGATCGGCTTTACCGCGCTCAAACGCGCGAGCCACGCACTGACGCTGGTATTTACCGCTGTTTTCCTGGCACTGGCGCTCAATTCCCCGGTACACTGGCTGTCGGTGCACTTGCCTGGCAAACGAAAAGGCAGCCGCGCCCTAGCAACTACGGTGTCATTTTTGGTCGTCGTGATCTTCCTCGGCGCATTTTTGGCCAGTATCGTGCCGCCACTGGTTAAGCAAACGAGCAGTTTTGTAACCTCGGCCCCACACTTGGTGGAGCAATTACACGACCAAGATTCACAGGTTGGAAAGTTTATACGCAATCACAAGCTCGAAAAACAAGTCGATGACTTTTCAAAACAACTCTCGTCGCGTCTTAAAAATCTGGGCGGCAAGGCCATTGGAACACTAGGAGAAATCGGAAGCAGTGTTTTCGCCACGTTAACGGTACTTGTGCTGACCTTTATGATGCTTATTGAGGGGCCCGGGTGGCTGCGGGCGTTCGCGTCCATCCTTACCAAAGAACATCGTGAGCACGCCGAAAAGCTTGCCGTAGATATGTACAAAGTGGTCAAGGGCTATGTGAATGGCCAGGTATTCCTCGCCGCGCTCGCCTCGGCGTTCATTATTCCGGCGTTATTCATTTTGCATGTGAGTTATCCGATGGCACTCATGGTCGTCGTCTTTATTTGTGGCCTTATTCCATTGGTCGGTCATACGATCGGGGCTATTATTGTTACCACCGTCGCCCTGTTTCATTCGGTTCCGACTGCAATTATTTTGCTGGCGTACTACATTTTGTACCAGCAGATCGAGAACTACGTTATTCAGCCGCGTATTCAAGCCAACTCAACCAATATGTCGCCGCTTTTGGTGTTTGCCTCGGTTATTATCGGTGTGAGCTTTGGTGGGCTGTTCGCCGGTCTTGTGGCAATTCCGATCGCCGGTTGTATCCGCATTTTCGTGATTGATTATTTGCGCCAGCACCATAAATTCCACGCAGCCGAAGCTACGGCCGACGTCGCGAAATAGTAAGGCGCATCGACAACTTCATCACCCCAAACAATTTAAAAGGAAGCATCTTACAACCTTCATCGCACCAAACAGTGCATTACACGCGGGGAAATCTCCTTCGGCAGGATAGCCGAGGGATTTCTCCGGTTGCATTACGCTGGACCCTATTTGGTGCGATGAAGTTGTCGATGCGCTTATTTTTACAGGCGGAACCAGACTGTTCCGTGTTGCGTGTCGCGGACACCGATGCCCTGCGTGCCTAACTGATCGCGCAGCTCATCTGATTTTGCCCAGTCTTTGCTTACGCGTGCTTGCTCGCGATCGGTTATTAGCTGTTTCTGCTCGGGTGTAATATTTTCGATGTGTTCTAAATCGATTCCCAAACCATCGTTAATCACGCGCAAAAATGCCGTAAAAGTTTGCACGCTGCTTTGGCTCAGCAATGAATTCTCGACTTTACCAAACACCTCGTCGATTAAACGGAGCGTTTCCGGGCTGTGGAGGTCATTTGCCAGCGTGCTTGCAAGCATTCGGATACCGCCTTCAATTGCCGCAACGGCTTGCTCATGCGTCGTCACACTTGCATCAGCTGGGTGGTCGACGGGCTGCAAGCGCAGTGCGGCGATATTTTGCCAGTTTTTAAGCCGGTTTGCCGCAGCTTCCAAACTGTCCCAGCTAAATTTGGCTTGGCTGCGATAGTGCGATTCCAAAATGTGCAAACGCACGGCTTCTGCGGGAATTCCCCGCTCCACAATTTCCTGCAAACGAATGCCGTTGCCGAGTGATTTGCTGATTTTTTCGCCGCCAACCATTACGTGGTTGCTGTGCATCCAGGTCTGGGCGAATCGTTTGCCGGTCGCTGCTTCGCTCTGCGCGATTTCATTGGTGTGATGCACCGGAATGTGGTCGATCCCACCGGTGTGGATGTCGAGCGTGTCGCCCAAATATTTCATGCTCATCGCCGAACATTCGATGTGCCAACCGGGAAAGCCTTTGCCCCACGGACTCTCCCATTCCATGTCACGCTGATGGTCTTTGGGTGAAAACTTCCAAAGCGCAAAGTCGCTTGGGTTTCGTTTTTGGCTGTTTACCGAAACGCGCGCGCCTTCCTGCAAGGAATCAAGGTCGAGTCGCGCAAAAGCTGCGTAGCCTTCAAATTTCGAGGTGTCATAATACACGCCGTCATCGATGACATACGTATAGCCTTTAGCTTCGAGCTTCTGAATAAGCTCAACTTGTTCAGTAATATGATCGGTGGCCTTCACGATGTGGTCCGGCGTCAGAATGTTAAGCAAACGCATGCCTTCCAAAAAGTCTTTGGTGTAAAATTCGGCGACTTCCCAGGCGGTCTTGCCTTCGCGCCTCGCGCCCTTTTCGAGCTTGTCTTCGCCTTCGTCGGCATCGCTCACCAAGTGCCCAACGTCGGTAATGTTCATGACCCAAGTGGGTTGCAAGCCTTGCAATTTGAGGGCGCGAATAAGCGTATCCATCCGCACGTAGTTGAACCAGTGGCCGATGTGCGCGTAATCATAGACGGTCGGGCCACAGGTGTATACCGTAACGGTTGGCGGGTTGAGTGGCTGAATCGGGTCGACGCTACGCGTCAGTGTGTTGTAGAGTTTCATGGGTTTGTTCCTGTTCTAACTTATCGAGTAATGCGGTTGCGAACTGGATACACTCCGATTTGATTTCGTTAAAGGGCCGGCCGTTGGTTACCTTGAAGCCGCTGGCATACGCATGCCCACCGCCACCGAAGTGTGCGGCCAGCTCGTTGGCGATCGGAAAACCGTAGTTGCAGCGAATTTTGCCGGTCACGTGACCGTCATTATATAACTTGAACGAGATAGCAATTTCGGTGTTAGTCGTCAAACGCATGTCGTCGATAACGAGCATCGACGGATTATATTCCGGGCTGTATTTTTCAATTTCCTCCCACGGAATGGTGACGGTTGCGATGCGGTTGTCGGCAAAATATTCGATGCGTTGCAGGAGTTTGCCTTTGTATGCGACCAGTTCGGGGCTTTTGCGCATCATTTCGCGACGTTCTTGTTCGAGCACGGCAATTTTCACGCCGCCGGCAACAAGTTCCGAGATAATGGCAATGCTGCGCGCTGTGGTTGCGTCGGTGGTCAAGCCTAAACTATCAGATAAAATTCCGACGGCTAGCATGTTTTTGGCGGTAAGGTTGAGCGGCCAATCCAGCTGCCCCGCAAGTTCATAAATAACCTCGCAGGCGGCGACGGCAGCCTTGTTGCAACTCACCGCAGCGTATGAAATTACCGATGTAACGTCGTGATGGTCAATCACGATGACAGGCTTTGCGGCAACCCACGAACGTTGGCCGGTCTTCTGTAGGTTTTCGAACAATGTTTCGGTGCTGGTATCGACGATGATCGCCGCATCGAATTGCGCCGGCAACTCTTTGCTCACCCGGTCCCAACCTGCTAAATACGTCAGATAACTCGGAATATCGACGCCACAATACAAAAACGGCTCCTTGCCCATGTCGCCCAGGATTTGTTCGAGCGCGAGCGCGCTACCGATGCTGTCGCCGTCGGGGTTATCGGCCTGCATAATAACAATCCGTTGCGCTTTTTCGATGATCTGCTGGATTTGGTCGGCTTCGGGATATGCTGTCATGGCTGTATTGTACGCTATTTCTTGGCTTTCTGTTGGCTGGCGAGGGTTTTTCCGTCGAGCCCATCGTAGTTTTGCCAAAAGTTTTCATCATAAATAAACGAGAGTGGCTTCCATTCAAAACCGGCGGAGTCGTCGTTGCCGGCTTCGGGCGTTTGCCACCGCCAGTCGCGCACAATGAACGTCACGTCGATAGTGGAAATTTCGTCACTGTAGTGGTTCTTGTAGATGTCGGCGAGTTCCAGATCGTCGTATGTAAGTTCGATGCCGGTTTCCTCGAGTACTTCACGGATGGCTGCATCCTGCGCGGACTCATCAAAGTCAACAAAACCACCGACGAGGTCGTATTTGCCGTAACTCGGGTCGGTTTTGCGCCCGCGTTTGCTCACTAGTATCTGGTCGTCTTTTATGAATGCCACGGCTACGCAACCTTTGGCGTTGTTCCAAAAATGCCACTGGCAATTGCTGCACTCATGGTTAGTTGCGTCGAGCTGCTGCACGGTGCCTTCACGGCCGCATTTTGGGCAAAATTGAAACATATTACAGTGCCTGCCTTCCTTCGAGCGCGCGGCCCAAGGTTATTTGATCGGCGTACTCCAGGTCCACGCCAATGGGCAAACCCCGCGCCAAGCGTGTCACTCTTACCGGCCGGTCGCCGATTTGTTGCTGAATATAGAGTGCAGTGGATTCGCCTTCGACGCTGGCGTTGGTCGCTAGAATGATCTCCTCTACATCGTCTTCATCGATGCGTTGTATGAGTTCTTCGATGTGCAATTGCTCCGGCCCGATGCCATCGATGGGCGAAACCAGTCCACCCAGCACATGGTACGTCCCATGAAACTGCCCGGTTTTTTCGAGCGCCACGATGTCGAACGGCTCGGCCACGACAGCGATAGTCGTTTTATCGCGCCGGGGGTCGGTGTACAGATCGGACAAATCCTGCCCGGCCGGCACAAGCGCGAACGTTTTTTTGCACACACCGATGCCGCTGTGCAGTTTGGTGAGGGCGTTCGCCAGACTGTGCGCCCGAGTAGGATCGGTGCGCACTAAATAATACGCATACCGCTCTGCAGTACGCGGACCAACGCCCGGCAAACGACCAAGCGCCTCAATAACATCAGTCAAAGCTGGAGGCAAAATCTGCATACAGACTACTCAGCAGGGATTACAAACCGAGGTCGCCAAGCGCACCCATCATCGGCTGCATCTTTTCGGCGGCAATCTTTTGGCTTTCCTGGATCGCTTCTTTTACGGCGTCTTCAACCCAACGTTCAAGTTGGCCGATGTCATCAAGGTCGACATATTCGGGGTTGATGTGGATTTTCTTGATTTTCTGCTCGCCGGTGATCTCAACGCGAACGGCACCATCGCCCTTCTCAACTTCGATTACTTGTTTTTGCAGTTCTTTTTGGATTTTCTTAACGCGCATCAGCATTTTAGCCTGGTCAAATCGGCTCATACGATCTCCTTTTATACCATTTTATTGTAACAGATTACGAGAGCTCGCGGCTAAAGATTGTACGCGTTGTCGGCGAGGTCGGCCACGCCACAAAGTAACGCCGGAAGTTGTATATGCAGCACAAAGCGATCACGAAGCTGAGCAATACAATGCCGGTACTGCGGGCGAACACGTTGCGCGGAAACACCACCATCCACTGACCTAACAAGTAGGTGACGCCGGCGGCGATGATCACGTAGATAAACGGCAGCAGTACATTGACGGTCATGGTCCCGAGAGTAATCAGGGCAATGCCAATGCCGAAGATGGCGATTAAAAAGTTGGCGCGAACCATTTTGAGGCGCCGGATGTACAAATAGCAGCCAAAAATAAACATGATAATGGCAAACGAATCAAGCGTCAGGAGCGCGGGAGTACCGAGATCCGACGTAATGGTGCTGTGTGTGTAAAATAATGACAAGGGTATGTTATAGAGGTTGTGCCATAAATCGCCGAGGTGCGGAAAATGCTGCGGCAACCCAAGGAAAGTCATGGCGAGCTTCGGGGTTTTAACAATACTCCAGCCGAGCGGAAACAGTAACGCTAGCGCCGGCAAAACCACGGGAAGGGTGATCCAGACCGGTGTTTTCCAGATCTTGTCGGCAATGGCCCGCCACTGCCAGATTAGCCCGGCGACGACAAACCAGATCATTCCTGGAATATACACAAGCAAACAGGCTACAAACAAGCTCACCGGAACTGCAAATCGTAACTTGCTTCGCCCTTTGAGCCAGACCCCATACACGATGAGCCCAAATAAGCCGAACAGTAGAATCTGTGCCGTACCAAGGCGGGCGGTATGCAAAAAGCGGGTCGAAGTAGCAAACAGCATGCTTGCCATCCATGCAATACGGTGGCCGTGCCAGTGTTGGATGAGCCAATAGAAAAGTGCAAGCACCAAAAATGCCAAAGATGCCGAGACGATCCGGCTTACCAAGATACTGTGTGGATGCAGCCAGGCCGCGGCATGCACCAGCAGGCTGTAAGGCATGTTCGTCGGATTGTCTAAAAGCGCATGGAAACTGAGCGCCTGGTTGTAAGTGTTGAACTCGTTCGTGCTATAGGCGGGCACCAAACCGCCGAGCCGCCAAAACAGTAAAAATAGCGCAACTCCCCCTAATACTATGACTCCAGCGATCGGCCGCCAATGTGTAATGATATAGGTGCGCACAGATTTTATGCTCATGCTTCCGATATTATAGCATTCTCCGGAATAAAAAAACGACAGCCGGTTTGCGACTGCCGTTTACCAAAAAGCCAGGAATAGTTATCCTTCGACTGGTGGCGTATCCATAGCTTTATTGTATCCGTCAAGCATATCTTGAGCGGCGCCGGCAATAAGCATATCTGGATTATGTGTTGCGCTCATTTTCAATGCATCTCTCACCATGCGCGCGTGCATTTCGTCGTCAAAAGTAAAGATAGAGTTGGCGTCTTCACGTTGAGTTGGAGCTGCACTTTCAAAAGCACCACGCATATCCTGCATAACGTTTGCAAGTCCGCTTAATGCCGTTTGTGATCGTTCAGGGAGGCCAAGTGTAAGCAGAAAATCTACCGAAGAACAAGCGACAGTAATTTCGCCGAGGTCTTCTAACTGGAGGCCCAATGTATTGTGTGGCTTCATAATGATATTATAGCACCAAATATATATATTTGCAAGTTACTCTTGTAATGGGACTAGTTAATGTAATTCCTTTCTGTGTTAGGTTTGTTCTGGAGGATCGTCTTGAGCGGCTTGGTACGAATTGAGCATGTTGCGTGTCGCTGTGCGCAGGTCTTCATCGGGATGCTGGGTGGTAGTTAACTCGAGCGCTCGCCGTATTAGATGCTCGGCGGCGGGTCTTTTGATGGTGAGGCTGCACTCTGGCGCCCCATCTTGTAGCGATCTGAACGCTCTGAGTCCTGCGTGCTGGTTTTCGACTGCTACCGCGAGTACCTCAAGCTCGGCCTGTGATTTTCCCGGAAACTGGCCGAGACTCGCAACAAAACCGAGTGCTTGCTCTGCGGCGGCAATCTCGGCTAAATTCTCAAAAATAATACCTGATTCGTGTGGCTTCATACGGTGCTAATCCCTAGTTATTATTCTTTAAATGGATCGCTGTGCGTTGTGTCGAGTGAGCGAATGCGCTGGCGCTCGCGGTCGAAGTACAATTCCACCGTGCCGGTCGGGCCGTTACGGTGTTTGCGGATGTGGATTTCCATAATGTTCGGGCGATCGGTGTCGGGGTTGTAATAATCTTCACGGTACACAAAGGCCACGACGTCGGCGTCCTGCTCGATCGATCCGGATTCGCGAAGGTCGGATAACACCGGTATAGCCGGTGACCTGCTATCGACCGAACGGCTCAGCTGGCTGAGTGCGATAAGTGGTACATTGAGTTCGCGCGCCACGGCTTTTAAGCCACGGGAAATCTCTGAAACCTCTTGCACGCGGTTATCGCTGCTGCTAAAACGGCTGCCCCCGCTCATGAGCTGCAAATAGTCGACAACGATCAACCCAAGCGGGCGTTTGTGCGCTTCGCGGCGTGCTTTGGTGCGCATGTCGCTAACCGTAATGCCCGGCGTGTCATCAATAAAAATCGAAGCTTCACTCAGATTGCCCATCGCCTGCCCGATTTTTTCGAAGTCGGCGTCGGTGAGGTTGCCTGTGCGTAGCGCCCAAGCGTCGACGCCGGATTCCATCGAGAGCAAGCGGTCGACGAGCTGCTCTTTGCTCATCTCCAGGCTGAAAATCAGCACTGATTCTTTGGCCTCGGTGGCAATTTTATGTGCCAGGTTCATCACAAATGCGGTCTTACCCATCGACGGGCGGGCCGCCAAAATAAACAGGTCGGAGCGCTGCAACCCAGCCAATGTGTTGTCGAGGTCGCGGTAACCCGTGGGCACACCGCGGATCTTCTTCTTGTCTTTGTGCAGGTCGTCGAGGCGTTCAAAGCTTTCGGCCAAGATTGATTCGATGCTGACGATCGATTGCTTGACGTGCTGCTGGCTTACCTGGAACAAGCTGGTTTCGGCTTCTTCGATCAGTTCGCGGAGCGCTTTTGACTCGTCAAAGCCGAGGCCGACAATCTCCTGGCTGGCAGTAATCAGCCGGCGGCGCACTGCTTTTTGTGCCACGATATCGGCGTATTGCTCGGCGTGTGCGGCGGTCGGCACGTAGTTGGTAAGCTCAGTAAGATACGACGGGCCACCGATGGCGTCCAAAAATCCCCCGCCCTTCAGCTGGTCGGCTAGGGTGAGCACATCGATAGGACTGCGCTTTTCATACAATGCGGTGATTGCTTCATAAATGCGCTGGTGGCGGGCGTCGAAAAAGTCCTGGGCGCTTATCATGTCGGCGATTTTTACCAACGCGTCGGGGTCGATCAAAATCGCACCCAAAAGCGAGGCCTCGGCTTCGAGACTCTGCGGCGGCTGGTGGTTATTCATTCGTGGATCCATAGTATTTGGTGGCTACCCTCCACCCTGTATTTATGATTCTAGCAGTTCGGCGTCGCCAAAGATATTGCTTATCGTTGCGACGGCATCATTTGTGGATGGCGGCGTTGCTTGCGCGGCTGCCTGCACCGCCGGTTGGCTGATTGCCGGGTCGGGTGCGACGCTGGCCTCGGCGGGCTTTGGCGCGGCGCTCGGCTCGGGTTTGGCGTCTTTTTCGAGCACGACGCAGTCAATGCGCACCGCCTGGTTGGTTATAGCCTCGATGGCGTCAGAGATAATCTGGCGGTTTTTGGCGTCGTGCGCCCGTTTTTGATGGAAGGCGCGCTCAAATCCCAGACTAACTGCGCCCGGGCTGAACGTGGCGTGGGCTGATTTGAGGATCGTATAAAGCGTATTGTATTGCGGTTTGATGCGCGCCAGCACTTGGTTCCAGCTTGCTTGGTCGAGCACCGCGGTTCCGGTTGGTTTTTCTGCTTCTGTTTCTGTGGTTGCGGCTGGTGCTTCCGGGTTGGATGCGGGCTGTGGGGCGGGCTCGGGCTGTGTTGTTTTAGGCTCGGGTTTCTTGGCGGTTGACGGCTGTGGTTTTGGCGGTTCGGCGGGCCTGGACGTTGCAGGTGGGGCGGAGTGTGTCGCCATGGGAGCGGGCTTTGGTGTGGTGCTTTGCGGTGTGGGTGCACTTTCGGCGTTCCGCGTGGCGGCACTTCTTGCCTGCTCACTCGATGCATGTTTTTCGCTCGCGAGTGCCGCATCGAGCAAAACGATTTCCAGATACGTTTGCGGTTCAGGCGACAGGGGCACCTCAATAAGTTTAGCGGCAATATTGAGCGCATCATGCAAAGGCACTACGGCATCTTTGCTTAGTATTTGCTCGCGCAGCGCCGCGCCGAGCTGCTTGGCAAGGCGGGTCGGCTCATACCCTTGCTCTCTCGCCTGGCGTAATTGCCGGGTGATCGCCGGCGCGTCATGTGCCGCCAGGCCGCTTATAAGTGCGTCAACTACTGTCGCCGGCGCAATGCCCAGCGACGCCTCTACTGCGGCCAAAGTAACCGCTTCTCCGCTGTTACGGACTTGATCGAGCAAGCTTATACTGTCGCGGAATGACCCTTCGCCGTGCTCGGCAATGAGCTGGCGTGACAAGGCCATGACGTTCTTGGCCTTGTTACGGTAAAGGCCGATCGTCTTGATACGCTGCTCGAGCTGGGCGAGCCCGAGTGCCAGCATCTCCTGCGGCGTAGCGACCACCTTGAACAAATCGCGTGTCGCCTTGTTGACCCCAGCGTCGGTTGCCTGCGCCGAAAGCACCACCGCCACCAGCAGGGTGAACGCGTTCGGCGCGACGAGTTCGCCCTTGGGTTCCGGGTTGGCTCTTTGGAAGGCGGCGAAAATCGCCTCAACTTCTGCCCGCGACAGACGTTTAGTTGATCGCTTGGCGGACGCTTTCGCCATTCTCAGCACTCCGATTCGGGGTCTATAGTCAGCGTGATGTCGACCAAAACTCAAGCCAAGCC
>Ga0207645_10000707_pt1 | contig 27801 bp, 22 predicted proteins | sample KBSM53metaG_FD_184331 | JGI IMG/M metagenome (GOLD analysis project Ga0207645, IMG submission 184331) | Miscanthus rhizosphere microbial communities from Kellogg Biological Station, Michigan, USA - KBS M5-3 metaG (SPAdes) (version 2) | ecosystem: Host-associated > Plants > Roots > Rhizosphere >...
AGACTTTCAAGATCCGATTCATAGGTTCATCTTTTGGTTGATTTGATTGCGCAGCTTATCATGAGGTTAGGCCGCATTGGATGTCGAGACGATTAGATTGCATTCCCGAAGGGCAGCCCATTGACGAGTCGGGTTGGTATGAACGCGTGATCGGAAAAGGATTGACCGGAAAGCAAACTCCTGTCTCGATGGCGCAATGAAAACGAAAGCTCTTGGAATAATTCTGGCGTTTTGCTTTTTGGCAGCTGCAGTGTGTTTCGCCGCCGATCCACAGATGGGGACGTGGAGGCTGAATGAAGCCAAATCAAAATTCGCGCCGGGAAGACCGAAGAACACCACGGTCGTCTATAAGGACGCTACCGGGGGCAAAGTAAAAATCACGACCAAGGGCGTCAGCGCGGACGGCAAACGCACGCACGGCGAATGGACCGGTAAATTCGACGGAAAAGAGTACCCCGTCACCGGCGACCCGAATGCAGACACGCGCTCCTACACAAAGGTCGACGATCGGACAATGAATTTCACCGCTAAAAAAGGTGGAAAGGTCACGGTCACTGGTCGCGTTGTTGTGTCTGCCGATGGCAAAAGCCGCACCGTTACGACGACTGGAACAACCGGAACCGCGGAGCCGGCTGGCCGCGCCTGGCAGAGAGGCGATTTTCTGTCCGAACAGAAGAGCACGAAGTTCGAGAACATCGCGGTCTACGACAAGCAGTAAAATCAGCGGTCGTTGGTCAGTTGTTAGCGGTCAGTCGTCAGTTACTGACTCCGTCAGTTCGCCGGCTTTTGCTTCGGTGACGTAACCCATTTTTTTGCTCATCGGCTGGGGTTGTCGGACGGCTGTAACTTTACAGGCAGCCTCGCGCCGTAAATTGCAGGGCACGAATGAATCGCGGGAATATTTTCGCCGAGCTAAAACGGCGCAACGTTTATAAGGTCGCAGTCGCCTATGCCGTAGCCGGCTGGGCCCTCGCTCAGGGAATCGCGCAGGTCTTGCCGGTCTTCGACGTCCCGACTTGGATCATCCGGCTGATTGTTTTGTTGATTATCATTGGCTTTCCCTTTGCGCTCATTTTCGCCTGGACATTTGAGATCACTTCCGAAGGCGTCAAACGCACGGCAGAAGCCGACGCCATGCCGCGATCGGCGCGGCCGACCAAGCGCACCTGGATTTACATCGTCGTTGTTGGTGCCGTGATCTCGGCGGGGTTGTTCTTCCTCGGTCGCTACACGGCTGGAAACAGAATCACGTCGTTGGACGAAAAGAAGTCCATCGCCGTCCTGCCGTTTGCGAGCTTGAGCCAGGATAAGAACGACGCCTACTTCGCCGATGGCGTCCAAGACCAGATCCTGACCAATCTCGCCAAGGTCTCGGATTTGAAGGTCATTAGCCATACGAGTGTGCGTCAATACAAGACCGGCTCCGAACGCAACATGCGCGAGATCGGCCGGCAGCTCGGGGTCGCCTACATCATGGAAGGCTCGGTTCAGCGCGCCCGGGATCGTCTTCGGATCAACGCGACGTTAATCGATGCCCGCACCGACACTCACATATGGGCCGAAACTTACGACCGCACCGCGGCCGATTTGTTTGCAATCCAGAGCGAGCTGGCTCAATCGATCGTCACTCAGCTCAAGGCCAAACTTTCGCCGAAGCAGAAGGCGGAAATCGAAGAGCGGCCGACTCAAGACCTGGACGCGTTCGAGCTCTACCTTCAGGCCAAGGCAATCATCGACAGCTATATTAATGCGACTGACGTGCGGGCAGCCTTGCTTCAGGCGCTGAAATCACTGAATGAAGCGATCCAGCGCGACCCGAACTTCGTCTCCGCATATTGCTACGCGGCGCGCGCGAACGACCTCCTGTTCTTTTTCGATCTCGATCCAACACCGGACCGTATTTCTCTCGCCGACGCTGCAGTCAAGGCGGCGCTCCGTCTGCGCCCCGATTCAGCTGAAGCGCACTTCGCCCGGGCCGACTATCTCTTCCGGTGTTTGCGCGATTACGATCGCGCTCTGGAAGAACTCGCGATCGCGCGGCCGGGTCTGCCGAACAGCAGCCCGTTCTTCATTCTCTCTGGCTATATCAATCGCCGCCGCAACCATTTTCACGAAGCCGAGCGCGACTTCTCCACCGCTTTCGCGCTCGATCCGCGAAATCCGAATGCTTACAATCTTCTGGCCGACACCTACGTCCTGCAACGCCGCTTTCCTCAAGCGGTCCACGTTTATGACAACGTGCTCGCTGCCGGCGAGCAGGGCCCAATCGTCCGGTTCCGACGCGCCTCAAGCATATTGTGGGGGACCGGGGACACTGGGCCGCTCCGCGAGATTTTGACGAAATATCCGGACATGGAGTTTGCCGGGGGGCAAACGCCGGCCCGAGTCTGGATGGCCATGCTCGACGGCAACTACGCCGAAGCGGAACGGGTCCTCGCCGCGTCGCCTCGACAAGATTTTCAAGACATCGACTTCAGCTTTTATTTTCCAAAGAGTTGGTACCAAGCAATGATCGCGCGCGCGAAAGGCGATTCAGCGCGTGCAATGGCTGCGTTTCGCGAATGTCGAGAAATTCTGGCGCAGCGATTGATCGTCAAACCGGAACACGCGCGGACCATTGCCGTTCTTGCTCAAGTCGATGCGGGATTGGGCCAGAAGGATTTGGCTATCCGCGAAGCGCAACACGCAATCGATTTGATGCCGGTTTCGAAAGACATTTACGATGGCGTGTTAGTCCTGGAAGGTCTCGCCCAGGTTTACACCTGGAGCGGCGACCGCGATCGCGCGATTGAGTTAGTACAGAAACTCCTGACGATGCCCGGCTACACCAACTACGGTCGTCTGAAATTACATCCGCTTTGGAGCCCGCTCCGCGGCGATCCGCGCTTTGAAAAGATCGTCGCTTCGCTCGCACCCAAGTAAAACGTCCTTTGCGCGGTCACGATAAGCGGGACCAAATTTACCTCTGAGAAATTCCAGAAAATCAACCCTTCTCAACAGCACTTGATGCCAAGCCGAGGATTTCAACCTCTCTGCCGACTCGACTCTTATGATCGTGAATTTCTGGGATATAGAAGCACCGGGCGGGGCCGCTTACCAAGGAGAGATCGACTGGACCCTCTACGCCGACGCGGGCGGGACGCCTGGCGCCGCCTTCGCGAGCGGAACGGCGGCAGGAGTGGATGTTACTCGAACCTTTATACAGTGCTGCGTGCTGGGCTTATTCGATGAATACAGCAACACCTTTAACATCTCACCCGGGGTCGCGCTAACGGCAGGCACGACCTATTGGCTCGGTCTCCATAACGGTCCGCTCACCTTTACGACTCGATCCGAATTCTACTGGGAAACGACGAATTTCAACGGTACGTTCACGGGACATGAAGACCAGGCGCCGTTCGATGGCGTCTGGTTTGATAACGCCCAGGAGCACGCCTTCAACCTCGAGGGCACAACCTCGACGGGTAACATTAGGCTCAGGGCCAGAGCGCGCATTGCGGATGGGACCAAGCTGGTGCTTCTCCACTGGACGGGGGCCAACTCGGACACGGTGGACATCTACCGCAATGACGCTCTGCGGGCCACGGTAAATAACGACGGCGAGCATACGGACGTGCTCACTGAGCGCGGGATCTACGCCTACAAGGTGTGCGAAGCGGGCACGACGAACTGTTCGAACGAAGTAGAGGTGAGGTTTAGGGGTCCGTAGGGGATTAAACAGGCAACCTTTTGTAATAAAGGAGCGGTTTGCAATGTTGCCCACACTTTTGCCACACGATTCACGGAGCGGTCTTAAGCCACAAGCCAACAGAGCCATTTAATTAACCCCTCAACCGGAGAAATTATGAAAATGAATCACATGCAATCAAACAGCAAACCCACAGCAACTGCATCCATGCTCAGCAGAGCATTCAAGCGTTTCGCGTACATCTGCGCGGCCGGGACTCTGCTTCTGACGGCAACCTCTTCTTGGGCTGCTGCAGCCGGTTACCAATCGACCAATCTTGTCTCCGACATTCCCGGAGTGGCACTCCACACCGACCCCAACCTGGTAAACCCGTGGGGTCTCACGTTCTCGAGCACAGGGAACTTCTGGGTATCGGATGCGGAAGTGGGCTTGGCGACGGTCTACACTGAGGAAGGCGACATCGTGCCGCTGGTGGTCAACATTCCCCCCTCGGCCAGCAGCACCGAAGAGCATGGCTTCCCGACCGGCCAGGTCGTCAATAGCGGACCGGGATTCGTGATCACGAAAAATGGTGTCTCGGGCCCGAGCCTATTCATTTTTGTGAGCGAGGACGGAGGTATTTCGGGCTGGAACCCGGACGTTGCACCCGATCGCGCCGTTCTTGCTGTGGACGACGGGGACGAGGGAGCCGTCTACAAGGGTGCCACGCTCGCTTCGACGGGCGGTAGAGACTTCCTTTACGTAACGAATTTCTACGAGGGCACAGTGGACGTCTACAATCAAAATTGGGCGGAGGTCAGTAACGAACAGAGCTTCGTTGATCCAACGCTTCCGGATGGCTACGCTCCTTTTGGAATTCAAAACATCAACGGTCTCATCTACGTAACCTATGCGAAACAAGACGCCGAGAAAAAGGATGACGTTCCCGGACCGGGCCACGGCTTCGTAAGTGTGTTCGACACTAGCGGCAATTTCATCGAACGATTGATTTCGCGTGGTCGCTTGAATTCGCCGTGGGGTCTTGCGTTGGCACCGCAAGGTTTTGGAAGAGCCAGCGGTTCATTGCTGGTCGGTAATTTCGGCGACGGCCGAATTAACGTGTTTGACCCGAACACGGGCCAAAGCTTCGGCCCGCTGGCAAAGCCCGATGCAACGCCGCTGGCGTTCGATGGCTTGTGGGCTCTTCTATTTGTCGATACTGACTTGTACTTCACCGCGGGTATCGCCGACGAGGAGCACGGCCTATTCGGGGAGATTGAAGCAACGCAGCCATGACTTTGCCAAACATGCGCGGATTTGCAAACGTCTGAGCCTTTTTGGCCACCCACAGTCTGCTAACGTCGCGACGGCTGAGGCGACGACGTTGCAGGCCGTGCGTCTTGGTCAGGTCTGGACCGGAAAAGCGTCACAGCCAGCTTTCCTCGGCGGAGATTAGGCAGATCTGTCCTGGCAGCCGCCGCCCGCGAATTACGATTGTGAGCTTCGATCGTGGAGCTTATCGCGGTGTCGATTTGATTTCCGCTTCCTAAATCCCGAATGATCCGGCACGATTCTCGCCGTGCAGCCTTTAATCGCTTTCTTCTCGCAACGGCAGGAATGGTTACGGTGAAACTTCGCAGATTTGGGTTTCTTGCCGTTGTCCTGGTGGGGCTTCTCTTTTCTTCCTGTGCGGCGCCTCCCCGACGCGCCGCCATCAGCGGCCCGGCTGCCGCCGGTGCAGTCGAATTGAAAATCACGCAGAACATCATCCCCCCAGGCAGATGCGGACGTCCTTTGCATCGGCCGATGCGTCCGACATTTATCACTATTCATTCGACCGACAATACGTCTCGTAGCGCCGACGCATTGCATCACGCGCTCGCCATGAACAAGGGGCTCCGAGCCCGTCACAATCGCACTGGATTTCTCACATGGCATTTCACTGTGGACGATCATTCCATTTACCAAAGCCTCCCGACCAACGAAACCGGAGAGCATGCTGATTACGAAGGCCAGGGAAACAGGTCGTCCATCGGGATCGAAATGTGTGTAAACCGGGGCAACAATCTTGGCAGCACCATCGACCGCACCGCGCAACTCACAGCCAGGCTGATGGGTCAATATGGTATCCCTCTCAATCATGTTGTCCCGCACATGCACTGGCGCATGATCCGTTACAGTGACGGCCGCGATTTGGGGTTCAAAAAATGCCCGAGAATCCTGCTCGATGGCGGTCGTCTTGGTCCAAAATGGAGTGCATTCATCGCCAAAGTCTCATTTTATGCACGATGAAGTCGGCAATGACATCAGCTTCGGCGCTTCATTTGGGGGGGAGAAGTTGTTTTCGACGCGGTGGCGCTACCCTGTAGAGAGTCCGCTGCGGAGATGACAAAAAAATTGGGGACTGCCTATCGCTAGCAGGCTCCCGCATTCTATTCGCAATGCGCGTTGAGCTCATTATTTGCACGCCTCCGCCTCTGGCATGACGCTTTCGCGATCAGCAAGCAATGAATCCGGATAAGCTATTTGATTATCTCGAAGGTCGATTATCGCCGAAAGAACGTGCTGCGTTGGAGCAGCAATTGATGTCGGACGAGCAATTGCAACGCGAATTCGCTGTGGCACGACAGATTCATGCCGGAATGCGCGGCGATTCTCGCGAGGTTGTCTTACCAGCGCCACCGGACGTTCCAGAGCAGGGCCGCAAAATGGCGATTCGCATAGGCGTCGCATTCATGGTTCTCATGTTTGTAAACGTCGGCATCGGTCTTTGGTTCATCTTTAGACACGAAACCCAAAACCCGAATCGGGCCCTGCTTGAAGCGCAAGCGCGAGAGCAAATAAGGAAGTCGCTCCAGCAGGCTGCCGCCGCGGCGCTAACGCCTTCGCCGTCGTTGGGCGTAAGCGAGATCACAATTTCAGCCGCACAGGGCCGACTGGATATCGTGGCGAACGAAGTTGTTGCTCTGGCTGGGAAGCTGGGCGGTTCGGCGACAAAAGGACTCCCCGACGAGCATCGCATCGGCCTGCTTGTCGATATTCCGTCGAATCGCGAATCGGAGTTTCGAGCGGCGATTGGTTCAGTTGTGGCGGAAAAGCCGGGGTCATCCTCCTTCGCCGAGGCTACGGCGGACAAGCCGATCCCGGCCACAACAGGCCAGGAAACTCCAGGACCAACGACGCCCGCTACAGCCGAGAAGAAGAGCTTCGTCGTGCAAATCGTCGAAGCAGCGGCAAAGTAGATTCACCCCGTGAGATAATATTCGATGGACAATCAGCGGCACTGGCGATTTATCTCATGGGGTAAATGATTGCGGTCACGTTTGCTTTGCCAGCGGAAAGCTCGGCATTCTTGCGCCGCCTCGGCAACAAATCCACGAGACATTACCAGGGCATCAGAACAATTCGCGGCAAGATCGACGATTGCACGATTGAGGTTCTCCATACCGGCGTTGGGGAAAAAACATGTCGCCAGCGGATGGCGAGTTTTCTTCAGGATCACCAGTTCGATTGTTTGATTAGCGCCGGTTTTGCAGGCGCGCTTAACGATAAGTTGCACACCGGTGATCTCTTGTTTGCGGAAAATTTCTCAACCATTCAACTGAACGAGATCCATTCGAGCGGCAATTCTCCCATCCATCGCGGGAAGCTTTTGACGGTGCCGGCGATCATCGATTCCATTGAGGAGCGACAAAAAATCGCGCAAACCACGGGCGCAGTCGCTGCTGATATGGAAACGGAATTCATTGCGCGCGGTTGCGCCGAGCACGGTGTTCCGCTCCTTTCGCTTCGCGTGATTAGCGATTCGCCGGCCGAGCCCCTCCCCGCGCCTCCAATGGTTCTCTTCGACATCGACCTGCAGCGAACCGATTACCCAAGGTTTGCGCTGTATCTCACCTCACATCCAACGGCGGTTTGGCGACTCACTCGTTTTGCAGGCCGGATTCGGCGCGCGAGAGAGAGATTGGCGAACGCAATCGTTTCTACTTTGCAGAGCGACCAACTGTAGGGGACGACGTTGTCGTCCCACGGGAAGCGAACCGCTTCCCCTACAGATTCGTTTTCGCCGGCTCGATGTGAACGAGCACATCGGCAATGCGTGAATCGCTTTGCTGGATCGCGCTTTTTACTCGATGCGCAATCTCATGTCCTTCATGCACTGAGATATTGCCATCCACCCCAACATGGAGATCGACGTAAAAATCCAGTCCCATCTTGCGGGCATGGCATTTCTCCACTTCGATGACACCGGGAACCGATAGGGCGGTGCCGGTAATGGATCGGATAAACTTGCCCCGCGGCGCGGTGTCCATGATTTCAAAGAAGGCCGGGCGCGCAATACGGTAGCCGTTTGCAGCGATTACAGCGCACGCGAACAACGCCGCCCAATCGTCCGCGCTCTGCCAGCCTTCGCCGCCAATGAGCGCAACCGAAATTCCGATGAATGCGGCGGCGGAAGTGAGCGCGTCACTGCGATGATGCCACGCGTCGGTTTGGACAGCTGTGCTCTCGACGCTATGCCCAACGCGACTGACGTAGCGAAACAAAATCTCCTTGACCACAATCACCACCACAAGAATTGCGAGCGTGAACGGCGCCGGCCCGTGATGCGGTGTCAGGATTTCGCGGACGCTTTCAATCGCGAGACCAGTCGCGGCTGCGAGCACGCCTAGCGCAACGACGATGGCGGCGATCGGTTCGGCCTTGCCGTGACCATAGGGATGGGTCTCGTCGGGGGGACGAGCAGCGAATTTCAGTCCGCCCCAAATCACGAGAGATCCGGCGATATCCAGCGCGGATTCAATGCCATCGGCGATAAGCACGTACGCGTTTCCGAGGAGGCCACCGATAATTTTCGCGGCAGCAAAAATGAAATTCACAACCATGCCGAACAGCGCGACGCGCGCGCCGGTTTGCAGATTCTCGCTGGAGGCGTGAGCTTGCGGCGACATTAATGAGCAAAAGTATAAGCGCAGCGGTTTACGAAACGCACGGAAATCCGGCTGACGTCCTGCACGTCGAATCCCGGCCATGGCCAACACCAGCGGCTGGTGAAGCTGTCGTGAAAATGCGCACAGTGCCGATTAACCCCGCAGATCTAAATCAGATCGAAGGAAAATATCCGATAAGGGCAGAGCTGCCGGCGACGCCTGGGTTCGAGGGCGCGGGGATTGTTGGCGAGGTGGCCCCTGATGTCACGAATGTCGCCGTAGCTGAGTTAGTAATTTTGCCGCACAATATCGGTACTTGGCGGGATGCCGTTGCGGTGAAAGCCGACGAACTCGTTGTCGTCCCTGCGGGAATCGCGCCCGCGCATGCAGCGATGCTGAAGATCAATCCCATGACGGCGTGGCGTTTGCTGCACGATTATGTCGATCTTGCACGCGGCGATTGGCTAATTCAGAACGCAGCGAATTCAGCAGCCGGACGCGCGGTTATCCAGATCGCGCGCGAGCTTGGCTACCGGACTGTAAACGTGGTCCGGCGCGTCGAATTGATCGATGAATTGCGCGCGGACGGCGGCGACGTCGTCCTCCTCGATGGTGAAAATCTTCGTTACGAAGTCAAAGACGCGACCAGCGGCGCGCCGATCCGCCTCGGATTGAACGCCGTTGGAGGGGAGAGCGCATTGCATCTGGCAAATTGTCTCACGCCTGAATCGACGCTGGTCACCTATGGCGCAATGAGTCTGCAGCCGCTAAAAATTCCAAATGGTTTGCTGATTTTCAAAGACCTGCGCTTCCGCGGCATCTGGATCAACAAATGGTACGACAACGCCACTTCTGCCCAGCGAATGGAAGCGTTTCAATCATTGTTCGATATGGCAAGCCGCGGCCTGCTGAAAACTAAGGTCGAAAAAGCTTACCCGCTGGCCGAAGCGAAGGCAGCGGTTGCACACGCGGCGCAAGGGAAACGCAGCGGGAAGATCATCTTTGAGTTTGAGTGAATTCGCGAACCCAAGGGAACGGCGGTTTCCAGCCGGCGAGTTCGTTTGCCAATTTGCGAGACAAGCACAAGTATAAGCTAAGAATGTTTCCGCATTGCCGCCGCATATTTTTGCTCACCGGATTGGCCTGTAGTCTTCTCAGGTTCCACGACGCGCAATGCGCAACTGCTCCCGAACCGGGCGATTTGCGCGGCGTCGGAAAAGTAGAGTTCCCGGTCTCGTGCGCGCCTGCCGTCCAATCTGAATTCGCTCGCGGCGTGGCGTTGCTCCATTCATTCTTCTACGAAGAGGCGCGCCGTGTTTTCACATCGGTGGCCGAGCGCGACCCAAAATGCGCGATGGCTCAGTGGGGAATTGCCATGACGTGGTGGCATCCGATCTGGACGCCGCCTACTCCCGATGAGATGCGCGCGGGCAAAGCTGCCATTGAAAAAGCGATGGCGATGAACGCCGGGACGGATCGCGAACGTGGATTCATTACAGCGCTCAATATTTATTACAACACACCGGATAGTTCGACCGGAGGCGCGGTTGGACAATCGTGTCATGGACCAGTGGGACCGCGCGACCGGGTGGTTGCCTACGAAAAGGCAATGCGCCAGCTCCGCGACCAGTATCCAGACGATTTTGAAGCGCAAACGTTCTACGCTTTCGCGGTCCTCGCTGTCGGTTATGCCACGCCGACCGACGCAAGTTTGTCGAAACAGCTTGAGGCAGCCGCGATGCTGGAAAAGCTGTGGAAACAAAACGCGAAGCATCCTGGCGTAGTTCATTACCTGATCCACGCCTACGACTATCCCCAACTCGCCCAACGCGGCCTGGTGGCGGCCCGCAGTTATAATTCTATCGCGCCATGGGTACCACACGCGCTGCACATGCCATCGCACATCTTTACGCGCTTGGGAATGTGGGATGAATCCATCGCTGCGAATCGAGCTTCGGCCGAGGCTTCGCGCGCTTATGCGGCCATGCGCCATCGCGACGCCACTGAAGCCGAAGGGTTACACGCGCTCGATTACATGGCCTACTCTTATTTGCAGGAAGCCCGGGACGCTGAGGCGAAGAAGATTGTCGATTTTGCCGCCACTGTGCGGAAGACAAATCCACAGCTGGAATTCAGCGCGGCGTACGCCCTGGCCGCCATTCCTACACGGTACGCGTTTGAGCGGAATGATTGGGCGGCTGCAGCAGCGTTGACCGTTCCGGACCTTCCACACTGGGCTTCGTTTCCATTTATGGAAGCGCTAATTGAATATGGTCGCGCGCTCGGACGCGCGCATACCGGCGATCTCGACGGTGCGCGCAAAGCGATCGCACGAATGCAGGACCTGCGCGGCGCGACAAAGGATCCCAAGTTCGACTATTTCAAAAACCATCTTGACCTGCAGATGCAGGCCGCTTCGGCCTGGGTGGCAGCGAGCGAAGGCAGAAAAGACGAAGCGATTGAGATGCTGCGCCGTGCCGCGGATGCCGAAGACATTTTAGGCAAACACCCGGTTTCGCCGGGCGCGTTTATTCCGATTCGCGAACAACTCGGCAGTCTGCTCCTTGAAGTTGGCCAACCGAAGGAAGCACAGCGCGAATTCGAATCTGCACTCAAAATCTACCCAGGACGGTTCAGAGGTTTGTATGGAGCAGCGCGGGCTGCTGAGCAAATTGGTGATAAGAAAAATGCAAACCGCTATTACGCGAAACTGGCCGCACAAACGGCAAAGTCTAGCGGCTCACGAGATGAACTGAATCACGTTCGCGAATTCCTTTCCGCCGAAGGTCAGGCGGCCGATTCGAAAGACGTTGCCACCGCTCGCGAGTAGAAAAACGGTCTCTCCCTTCTGCGTTGCCATAAGACCGTGTCCAATCTGCCGGAACGAAGCCGGACCTCATGCCGCCGTTCGCCATCATTGCTTTGGTTCTCATTCTTGCGCGCGCAATCACTGAACTGTGGCTGAGCCGGCTGAACCAGCACCACGTGCGCGCGCACGGGAAAGAAATGCCGCCTGCATTTCGCGGAATCATGGATGAGGCGACGTATCGCCGTTCTGTTGATTACACACTGGCAAAGAGCCGCTTTGCAGACATCACCGGCGTGTTCGACGCTGTGCTGTTAATCGTAGTGCTTTTCAGTGGCATGTTGCCATGGGCATTTGCCAGATTCACCGAGAGCTTCGGCCCTTCGATCTGGGCGCTGGCTGGTTTCCTGTTCATCACCGGAATCGCGTTGAGCATTCTCACATTGCCCTTCGCGTGGTACGCACAATTCAAACTCGAAGAGCGATTTGGCTTTAACACCACAAGTATTAAGACGTGGCTGCTCGATCGCGTGAAAGGATTCTTGCTCACAGTGCTGCTTGGTTATCCGTTGCTCGCGCTGGTGTTGAAACTACTCGAGCGGACCGGCCCAAACTGGTGGCTCTGGGCGGCGACGACAGTCATCGCGTTTCAATTGCTCCTGCTGCTCATCGCACCGGCGATCATTATGCCGCTCTTCAACAAGTTCACACCGTTGCCGGAAGGGGCGTTGCGCGAGCGCCTTTTTGCACTTGCACAGCGCACCGATTTTCCAACGCGCAGCATTGAAGTCATGGATGGCAGCAAGCGATCGCGCCACTCCAACGCCTTCTTCACCGGGTTCGGACGTTTTCGAAAAATCGTCCTGTTCGACACATTGATTGCACAGCTCACTGAGCCAGAACTGGAATCCGTGCTCGCGCATGAAATCGGCCATTACAAAAAGCGCCACGTGCTAAAATTGCTCGGATTTTCGATCGCTGGCGTGTTTGTGGCGTTCGCCGCGATCGGGTGGCTGACGCGTCAGCAATGGTTTTATCGCGCCTTTGGTTTCGGACATCACGAAGGCTTTGCCGCCGCGAATGTCGTCCCTGCCATGTTGCTGTTTGCGCTGGTCGCGGGGACCATAACTTTCTGGCTTTCGCCGCTCGTTCACTGGTGGTCGCGGCGTTTCGAATACGAAGCGGATGCATTCGCGCGCGCGACTATGGGAGAGGGGCAGTCACTGATTCGAGCGCTGCGCAAATTGAGCGAGAAGAACCTGAGCAATCTAACCCCGCACCCGCTCTACGGCAGCTTTTATTACTCGCATCCGACCCTGCTCGAACGGGAACGCGCGCTACGAGTAGCGGCTTAGCACAACGTGCGTACCTGGCTCTTTTGCCACCTGAACCACATCGGCGCTTGACACAAATGCCGCTACGGCGTGCCGTGTTCGGGAATGTCGAGAGTCATCGTTGTTGGCGCGGGAATTAACGGCGTCACTGCTGCAATCGAATTAAACAAGCGCGGGCACGATGTTGTCCTCGTAGATCCCGGGCCGCTGGCTCGTTCGTTGGCAGCATCGACTGATATTAGCAAAGCAGTCCGGGCAGCTTACGGCGCGGATGAAGAATATACCGAACTGGCCGAACGTTCGATCAAGCGTTGGCGCGACTGGAATAAAGAGTTCGGCGTCGAACTCTATCACGAGGTTGGCGTGATGTTCGTGAGACAGCAGCAAATGAAGCCGGGCGATTTCGAATTCGAAAGTTTTAAGATATTAGAACAACGCGGACACAAGATTGAGCGTATGAACTCGGCCCGGGTCTGGAAACGTTTTCCGGTGTGGAACCCAGAACTTTTTCGGGACGGCGTTCTTGAGCTGGAAGCGGGCTATGCCGAAAGCGGACGCGTGGTCGCAAAATTGATTGAGCGCGCCAAGTCTCTCGGCGTCGAGCTGCGCGAGGGTGTCAGATTCTCTGAACTGGATAACGGCGACGATCGCGTAAAAGGCATTGTCCTCGACGATGGAAAGCGGATCCCGGGCGACCGCGTCGTAATGACAGCCGGCGCATGGACACCGCTTCTCCTGCCCTTCACACGGAAGTTTTTCCGAGCGAGTGGGCAACCAGTCTTCCACCTCAAACCTCCGCAACCTGAACTCTTCGCACCTGAACGGTTTCCAGTCTTCGGCGCCGATATTTCGACGACTGGCTATTACGGATTTCCGCTGAGCCGGGAGGGCCTTGTGAAAATCGCGAACCACGGCCCGGGCCGCGAGATGTCTCCCGAATCCTCAAACCGCGCGGTCACTCCTCAAGAAGAACAGAATCTGCGCAAGTTCTTGTCATCGACTTTTCCGGCGCTAGCTGTCGCGCCTGTCGCTTATTCACGCGTCTGCATGTACTGCGACACGAACGACGGACATTTTTGGATTGCGCCCGATCCGGAGCGTCCGGGGTTAACTGTGGCCGCAGGCGACAGTGGACACGGATTCAAGTTTGCGCCGGTTCTGGGAGAAATCATCGCAGACGCCGTCGAAGAAAAGCCAAATCCGTTGCTGCAAAAGTTTCGCTGGCGACCGGAAGTCCGTGCCGGAGAGCAAAAAGAAGCCGCGCGGTTTAGTCCCGAACTGTAGCTCTCGACCTAGCCTTTTTGCGCAGGTTCTTTCTTGGGCTGGCGTTTCACCAGCGTGATCTGCTTGATGCGCGCAGAGTCGGATGGACTCCAAGTCGCAACATCCGGATCATCTTTGAAAGCGTTGTGGACAAGACGCCGCTCGTAGGAATTCATCGGCTCGAGCTGCAGCGAACGGCCGGTAATGCGCACACGCTCTGCCAATTCTCGCACGCGCTGGACGATGCGGTCTTCGCGCATGGAACGGTAGTGCTCGCAATCGACAATCACTTTTTCAGCATCCTTGTCTTTGGCTTGCAGCAACCGATTTAACAAAAACTGGATCGCTTCGAGCGTCTCGCCATCACGCCCGATCAGGCGGCGGCTCTCCTCGGTATAGATTTGCAGCACCAAGTTGCCGCCTTCATTCTTGGTTTCCTCGATTTGCAGAACGAAACCGAGATAACCGAGCATGGTATCGAGCAGGTCCTTCGGGGTCATCATCGTTTTCGTTTGCCGGCTGGCGCAACTTTTTCGAGCTTCGGCACGGGTTGATTCCTGTTCTGATAAAATTGCAAGATGCTGAAGAGATTTTGGGCAGTGTAATACAACGCCAGAGCTGCCGCAAAATTGTAGCAGAAAAATAAGAAGATTAGGGGCATGAACATCATCACTCGGCGTTGCGTGGCGTCGCCCGTCTTGGGCGTCATGGCCATCAGCCAAATCTGCGTCGCGCCCATGAGGATAGGCAGAAGGTTGACCGTCAATCCAACGCCCGGAATGCCGAGGATCGGGACCCAACCCATTCCCGGAATAACGAACAGTGTATCTGGCTGAGAAAGATCCTTCACCCATAGAAACTTTGCGTTTCGCAGTTCCACGGCCTGTCCCAGCATTGTGAAGAGACCAAAGAAGATGGGAATCTGGATCATCATCGGTAAACATCCGCCCACTGGATTGATTCCGTATTGCTTGTATAGCTTCATCACCTCCTGGTTCATCCGGGTCGGATCATCTTTGTATTTTTCCTTCAACTCCTGCATTTTCGGCGAGAGCGCGGCCATTTGGCGCATGGAACGGTTGGCTTTGTTTTGAAGCGGCCAGAGCGTGAGCTTGATGATTGTGGTGAGAGCCAGGATGGCGAGCCCGTAGTCATGCAGCCAGCTGTGCAGCAAGTTCATGAAGTTGAGCAAGAACTGGCAAACGAACTTAAGCATCCCGAAATTCATGATCTCGGCTTCGTTGTGCGGAAGTTGCGCGAGACGATTGTAAAGTTTAGGCCCGGCGTAGATTTCGAAACGCGCGCTGTAAGTTTGCCCTGGCTGCAATTCAAAGCCCGGCATACCGAGCGCTCCCTCGATGCCGAGTGATTTTTGCTCGGGCACGCGTTCGATATCGAAAGCCCTGCCCCAAACGCCATCGGCCTTTGCCGTGAGGGGCGCCAGCAGCGTCGTGAAAAATTGATCGCTCACCGCAACCCACTCCGCGCCTGCGATGTTTTCCTGATAAGACGATCGCGCGGCGCGCTGCCCGAAGCCGAGAAAACCGCCACTGCTCCCGAACCAGCCTACATCGATTCCTTTTGCCTTTCCCGCAATGCACCAGACTAGCCGCGTATAATAAGGGTAGTCCCTGGCGTGAATCGGCGCAGCCGACCCAAGCGACACAAAATACCCGCGATTCATATCCGCGTACGCTTGCGCACCGTCGTTCCGAACATCCACATCCATTTCAATGAGGTAGTTGTCCTTGTTTTCAGGAGACGGAGCGAAGAAGAATTTTTTTCGGATGGTAATCTGCTCGGGAGTCGTGCGCTCAAATTGCACCGCGGAATTCGCGTCTCCGGATACGGTGAACTCGGGAAGGGAGGGCGCAGATGGCTGCTCAATGATCGCGCCGATCGGGGCGCTATCTGCTGAATTCAAGACAACTGATTTTCCTTTTTCGGCCACTTGCTTGAGCAGGATCGCTTCTTTGATGCCGCCACCGCGATTTGTAAGGCGCAGTTCGACATCCGAATTACGAAGCGTCTCTATTTTTTCAGGGAAGCTGGAAACCGGTTCGCCAGTTTTCGGCGTAGCTGCTGGAGCGGCGAGCGGGGTCGGGGAAGCGATTGATGCGGTCGGAGAAGCCTGTTCCGGCGCGACATTAGCCGGGGCAGGTCTCGGCGGCGTCTGCTTTACCAAATAGATCTGCCATAGGACGAGCCCAATCACGCAAAGCGTAACGGCAATCCAAGCGGTTCGATCCATAAGTCGCGCCGAAGCGGTTATTCACAAACGAACTCGCGGTTGCGCCCTGGCTTTGGAACAGGATCATGCCCTGCTCCGCCCCAGGGTTGACAACGTGCCAGGCGCTTTAGTCCTAACCAGCTTCCACGGAGGATGCCGTGCGTCTCCACCGCTTCCAAAAAATACGCCGAACAGGTGGGCCTAAATCGGCAACCGGAACCGGGACCGCAAATCAAGGAGAGGAGCGGCGAGAACGTGTATTGGTAAGCGCGAATAAAAAAACGAGCCAAACTGAGCATCAGAGCGCTAGAATAGAAGCGCGCTTTGCCAGACGCAACCACTCATCTTCCAGCGCACGATAACTCGCTTCGGTGGCATTGGGTCTGGCGATGACAACAATCCAAAAATCGTCCCGCAAATCATGCTGGTGTTTACGCACAATTTCCCTCAGACGGCGTCGGACACGATTACGAACAACCGCGCCGCCGAGGCGCCGGCCCGTAATAAAACCAACCCGAGATGCGCCAGAATCTTGCACTGCGAGAGTCGCGAGGACGATGAACCTGCCCCGTTCGGGGCGGCCGGCCGCTTGTACGCTATCAAAATCTGAAGCGCGCGTTAAACGCCGCGCTTTCGGGAAGGAAAACAAACGGGCTCCTCGCACTTCGGCTATCGATCTAACAATGCACAACCGTACGGGCGGTTTCTGCCGTACAGCAAAAGTCTTCCCCCGAAAACGCTCGCGGGAAGACTGTTTGCAAGCAAACGATGGACGCGATTAAGGAGAAGGCGACGGATTCACATTGATGTTCGTCTCTGTCTTGGTCTCCGTCTTGGACTCGGGCGCGGGCGATTCTTTTATGATCGTGGTTTCCTTCTTCTCGGTCGGCGGATTTGTCACTGTAGTTTCTTTTTGCTCGCAACCCAAAAGAAGTGCGGCCCCGGCAAGGATGATAATATATTTTTTCATGATGTTGGAACTAACTGGAAGACGATTAAGGAGTTGGTGAGGTTCCCTCTGCCGGACTTTCACTAGTTGTTGCCGGAGAGGTGGCTGCTGGACTTGGTGCGGGCTCGGTAGTTTCGGTCTTTTGCTCACACGCCGCCAGAAGGGCGGCACCGGCCAGAATGCAGATGTATTTTTTCATAGTGGTAGTTCGGGAAGGCACACTGCTTTAATTGATTAATCGGAGCAAGACGCTTTTTGGCCCCATCGAAATCTATTTTTCAGCGGCAAACGCTTGATAATCGCGGATTAAAGCGGTGGCTGATATTTGAAACCATGCGCCTCCGCCACCGCCTGACAAGTGAGCCGGCCATCGCGAGTGTTGATGCCGCCCACCAGAGCGGGTTGTCTTTTGCACGCGCCCTCCAGGCCTAGATCGGCGAGCAATTCCACGTAACGGTAGGTCACATTCGTAAGCGCCTGCGTGGCGGTGCGCGCGTATGCAGCGGGCATGTTCGCCACGCAATAGTGGGTAACACCTTCTTCAACATAAACCGGGTTAAGATGCGTCGTTGGTCGCGACGTCTCAGCACAGCCGCCTTGATCGATTGAAATATCCACCAGCACGCTGCCCGGTTTCATTTTTCTCAACATTGCGCGCGTAATTAACTTCGGCGCTTTTGCTCCTGGCAATAGCACCGCGCCAATCAACAAATCGCAATCCGGCACCAGTTCGTGCAGGTTCGCTTCGCTCGAATAGAGCGTGTTCGTATTATCCATTGCCAGATCGAGATAGCGCAACCGTTCGAGATCGACATCGAGTATTGTCACATCGGCGCCGAGACCGGTCGCCATGCGAGCAGCGTTTACACCGGAGGTTCCGCCTCCAACCACGACGACTCGTCCAGGCAAAACTCCCGGCACTCCGCCAAGCAACACCCCGCTGCCACCATTGTATTTGGCGAGAAAGTTCGCACCCATTACCACCGACATGCGGCCTGCGATCTCGCTCATCGGCTCGAGCAGGGGCAAACGATTGTTAACCTGGATCGTCTCATAGGCGATCGCCGTCACACCTGATTTCAGCAACGCCTCGGTGAGCGCTTTGCTCGCAGCGAGATGCAAGTAGGTGAAAAGAATCTGGCCCTTGCGCAATAGAGCAAACTCTGCCTGCAGCGGCTCCTTTACTTTCACAATTATGTCCGTGCGCGCAAAGATCTCTTTCGCTTGATCGACAATCTCGGCGCCCGCCTTGACGTACTCTTCATCCGAATAGCCCGAGCCAATGCCCGCATCTTTTTCTACCAGTAGGGAATGACCGCGCCGGATGAGTTGATTCGCAGCCGAGGGCAGCAAGGCGACGCGCTGCTCCTGCTCTTTAATCTCTTTTGGGACGCCGATGATCATGAGACGTGGTGAGATGTGATTAGTGAGAAGTGCGAAGAGGGAATCAAGCTAAATCACATCTCAACTCCTCACCTCTCACTTCTCCCGATTAGTTGAGCGACGGATCATCCGGCGCCGCCGCCAGCATTTTATACCACGGCCCCAGAGTGCGCATGATGTCGAACCAGAGTTTCGGCAAACGATCGAGCTTGAGGACGGAGGGGCTCGGTTTTTGCAGGAGCCATGCTTTCTGCTTCATCTCGGCTTCCAGCTGACCCGCTCCCCAGCCTGCATAACCAACAAACGCACAGACCGTGGCAAGTTTCTTGGGATCAAGGGCATCGCTCGCTTCTTCCAAACTGACGTTGTGATTGAGTTTGAGCCCTTCGCCTTTCCGCCATTCAAATGCCGCAAACATCAGTTGGTTTTTCCCAACCGGTCCTCCGAGAAAAACAGGCACCTCGGCCAGGCCCACGAATGGCGCCTCAGTCACGAGATCGGCCACGTGTCTGTCGAGCGGACGGTTAATGATCACGCCCAGAGCGCCCTCGTTTGGATCATGCGCGGATATAAAAAGGACCGTGCGCCGAAAGTTCGGATCGAGCATGTTGGGATGAGCCACCAACAGCGAACCGGCGAGACTGCCTCCGCGCGGTTCGTCATCCGAATTACGCATGGAAAACTAGAAACCTCCAAGCGAGCTTGTGCAAGCCGGATCACCTCGCTCCGGTCGAAAGCTCAGCCGGTTTTTGCGCCGGGCGCCACGAGCACCTTCCTGCCCCCCCGACGGCCCTTAAAAAAAATTCTGCAAAATCTTGTTGCCACCAGTCGGAAGCTCGTTTAGTAGCGTCGAAGTTTTCACGATTGTTCTGGGGGGAACAGCCGCCCTTCACGCCTATCGGGCGTGGGGGGCGGTAATTTTTTAACGACGAAGCACGAATGACAAATGACCAAAGAACGACAACGCACGAATAACGAAAAAGTCATTTTCTAGCATTCGTCATTTGTCATTGGTCATTAATTCGGCATTCGTCACTCGTGATTCGTCATTCTCTTATGAGATCGGCGCGTATCTCATGGCCAGTCGCTTTTACGCTGATAGCGCTGCTCGTCGCCGCAACGATCGTGATTATCTTTTTGCGCATCGAAAGTTGGCCGGCGCGGACGGCACATCAGGGCACGGTCGAATTGGAACGCATCGGAAAAGATTTGCGCGCGGCGTTTATCGATATCGCGCACTTGCAGCCGCGCATCACCGTCAACAACCGGGTTTACATGGAACAAACCAGGCCAGTGAGCGAACTGGTGGTTTTGTCACGCGGGATCGAAGTCGAACACGAACTGTTGCATACCTGGGTGGGTAGCTCCAAGCGGGTAAAGCTGCACGGTACATTCAACGCTAAAGCCGGCTTCGATTTGCGGCAAAATCTTTCGATCGATATTCGACCAGACGAAATTATTGTTCAGCTGCCACACGCTCAGATTCTCGGTATCGAGGAAGGCCAACTCGACGTCCTCGCTTTTGAAAATGGGCTCTGGAATCGAATCTCCGGAGAAGATGTGCAAGGCGAATTGTCCGTCCTGCCCCAGCTCGCCCGGGAAAAAGCAATCGAGAGCGGGTTGCCTGCTCAAGCCGAACACGCTTTGCGGCAACAACTTGAGCAGCGTATTCACACCCAACAGCCCTTGCGCTTGATGTTCACGAACGGCAAAAAGACGAAGAGTGTTCAGTGACCGGAGTTTGATCGGCGCAAGGTCCGATGACCACTAGCGATAGATCCTGATCACAATTCACCTTTCTTCCATTTCATGCCGTTCAAGAATCGATTATTTTTCGCGGGTTTGTTGATCCTGACGGCGGGGTTGATCGCGATTTGGTTCTCCCCATTCATCGTCTCCAAGGGGGTCCGTTTGTGGGTCTCGTGGAAATCCCGGCAGCAGGGCCTTGTTGTTAGTCTCGACCAGGTCGATGCGCCATTTCTACGTCCGGTGCTAATCCGCGGCTGTCGCTTGAGGAGTGGGCCCGATCAGGCGTTCCATTTCGAATTCACGGTGAAGCAAGCAAGCCTCGATTTGAATTTCAAGCACATCCTTCTGGGCATGCGTGGCCGCGCGATTCGCGATTTTTCGATTCAAGAATTGCGTGGCGAACTGCGCCGCAGCAATCCATCCGGACGAAAGATGACCCAGCAGAGCTGGGCAACCTTGCAACAATTGCTCCCCGAGAAAATCAGCGTTGCCAGCCTGGACATTCGGGTTGAAGTCGGGCCGACGATGATTTTGCTGCGAAAGGGCTTCCTGTCCGCAAGCGAAATAGAAGCTGGTCGCTTTAACGCTGCCGAGATCATGATGACATCGCCGTGGTTTCGCCAAACATTTTCAGACTTACGCGGTGCGACCAACTGGCAGGACAATCGCCTTGCGGTAGCCGGTCTCTCCCTGACACGTGGTCTCGACCTGCAATCCGTCACGGCCGACTTTTCGCGCCTCGCTGATCAACGCGTCGGAGTGGAATTTGATCTTGATGCATTCGGCGGGAAAATTCGGGCAAACATTTCGCAGGAATGGCGCTCTCAGCCGGCCAACTGGAAGATCGCCGGCTCAGGCTCTGACATTTCTCTGGCCCAAACGTCAGAAGCAATCGGATTCACGGATCGCATCGATGGGTTGCTTCACGCCTGTAATTTCACTTTCAGTGGCAACCTGGCCGAGCCGTCCCAGGTAATTGCGTCGCTCTGGAGTGAATTGACCGGGCTCACTTGGCGCGATCGGACGGCCGAAGCGATTACGCTTGGAGCCGCGCTTTACAACCGACAGATTCAACTCCAGCAGCTTTATATAAGACAAAAAACAAACCAGCTCACTTTGAGCGGTGAAGCTTCATTTCCGTCCAACTCATCTGACTGGCTCAGCCCGGATTTTCAGGGCGATATTTCCGCGTCAATCAATCAACTTGGCGATTTCGCAGCGCTTTTTGGCGCAAATCCCGGGGATTTCGCTGGAAAAATTGCGATCCAGGGAACGATGAACACGCGTAATCGCAAATTTGGCGGACATCTTACCTTCGACGGCGCGTCGCTCACACTTTTCAAAACTGCAATCGACGCCCTGAGCGCGAAGTTGAACCTGAAACCAACCGAGCTCGAGATCGAACAATTGGATTTGAGGCGCCAGAACGATTTCCTCACCGCTCAAGGCAGGATCGCCATGTCACCTGAGCATGACTACTCGGGAACGATCACTACCACGGTCGATGATCTAGGAGAGTATTTCACAGTCTTCTGCGGCGCTACGAAGAAAAGCTCGAAACCAGCCAAGGCGCACATTGACGTAACGATCGACTCCAATAAGTGGAACGCGCGCGGCGCGATCGGCTTGCCAAAGTCGAGCCCGGTTGATTTCACAGCTAATTTTCCGTTACGAATTGGCGCCGATTGGACCGCACTTCTGGCAGCTCCTTTCAATATGACGCTGGGCTTTCCGTCAATCTTCCTGGCAAACGCCACCCAATTTTGTCACCCGGAAATTTTCCGCGAGGGCATTCTAAGCGGGAACATTTCTCTCTCCGGAACCTTGCAACATCCCCAAATCACCGGCGAGATGGCTTTATCGGGAGGAAAGATGTCCGGCGAAGGCTGGACCTCCTTCGACCTCAGTGATGTGAGCGGTCACATCACTTTTAGAGGAGATCGCGCGTCGTTGGATTTTCTCACTGCCTCGGCGAAAGATGTCGATCTTTCACTTAATGGAGAAATCGACTTTCAAGACACCAGCGACCTCGCGATCAAGATTGCCGGCGCGACACCAATTTTTGATCTAACCATGCGACCCATCGATTGCGTGAGCAAAATCGAGATTGGCGCGGTTACAATAGTTCTTGCACCTGCGGTAGCAGAAATTGAGTTGCGTGGAGGACTTTTTCGATCGGAGTGGATGATTGATTTGAAAGAACCGCTAAGCCCTCAATCCTTCCCCGCTTTGAATCTGATCGGAGCAACCCGACAATTTCCGCTCTGTTTTTCGAGCACATACACGGACGAAAAAACATTGTTGCTCGGGGCTCCTGCGCGGCCGGAAGCACAACCCGACACGGTTCGCCCGAAAAAAAGACGTAAGTAAGAAATGGTGTCCGCCGCGACGGATGCGCTGCAAAGGCGCAATAATTTGTAGGCCCTTTCTGCTTGCCGCGCCGTAGCGCAGCGAAGGCGGGTGAAACGCCGCGTACTATGACTTCGTCGTCACCAGCCAGCGTGCAAGCTTCGCCTCCAGATCACGGGTAAGGTTGATGCGAAACTCGGTGCCTGCATCGAGCCGCAATGAATTGCCATTCGTGCGATCAAACAGCAACTGAACCGGACGGCGACCCGGTGAACTGGCGAGAATCTCGCGCACTTCGCGCAGTTCATCCCCCGTCGTTGCGGGAGAGAATTGCAAAAGCACGGCCGGTTCCTGGCATGTATTCGTCGCTCCTTCGTTCGCCCCATTGGTTTTTCCCGGAACAAGCATCTTTATCTCTTGGGCGGTGGCGCGGAGAGCATCCTCGCGTTTATCCAGCGTTCCTCTTATTTCAACCACGCGTCCGGCTGCGAGCGCGTTCGAAATTTTCACGTAAACCTCATTCCAAACGACCACCTCGAGCATGTCATTCAAATCCTCAACCCAAACGACTGCGAATGGTTTGCCCTCTCTTCTGGTAAACTTTCTCTCCACCTCCACGATCGCTCCCGCGATCTTGAACGGCGCGCGATCGTCGAGTTCGCCCAACGAGCCGATTGGTCGATAATTTTTCGCTGCAAAAAGATCGATATACGCGTCGAGCGGATGGCCACTCACATAAAAACCGAGCAGCTCTTTTTCGTAGGCGAGCTTTTCATGTTCGCTCCATGGGTTAATCGATTTTCTTCTCGAGGTTGTCGGCGCGGTTGCCTCATCAAAGAGTGAAACTTGACCCGCAATGCGGTCCCGATATGCAGCCGCGGATGCACTCAGGGCTTCATCAATGCAGGCGAAAAGCTCGGCTCGCTCGCGGCCAAGAAAATCAAACGCACCCGCTTTGATCAGGCTTTCGAGCATTTTCCGATTGGCGACGCGGGAATCCAGACGGCTGCAAAAATCCTGAAGCGAACTGAAGTCCCCTCCCCGTTCGCGTTCGCGAATCGCGGCTGCCATTACACTTTCGCCGACGTGTTTGATCGCAGCGAGACCGTAACGGATCGCGTTTTGCTGTAGCGGCGCTCTGCCAGCGTCGTCTTCCTGGGTCCGGCGGTCATCCCGACGTGTCGGGACAGTAGTTTCAGGAATAAACTTCAAGCCGCTCTTGTTAACGTCGGGTGGCAAAATCGAAATGCCCATGCGTTTGCAATCGCCAACGAAGACGGAAATCTTGTCGGTATTGTTGATTTCATTGCTCAGCAATCCGGCCATGAACTCGACCGGATAATGCGCTTTAAGGTAGGCGGTTTGATAACTGATAACGCCATAGGCCGCGCTGTGGCTCTTGTTGAATCCGTAGCCCGCGAATTTTTCCAGCAAATCGAAAATTGCGTTGGCTTTTTTCTCCGGAATTTTGTTCGTGCGCGCGCAACCTTCGATGAAATTCTGTCTCTCCTTCGCCATCTTCTCCTTATCCTTTTTTCCCATGGCGCGCCGGAGAAGATCGGCCTGCGCAAGTGAATAACCGGCAAGTTTGCTCGCAGCGGCCATTACCTGCTCCTGATAAATCATCACGCCATAAGTATCGGCGCAGATGTCTTCGAGCAGCGGATGCAGATATTTGATCGGTGTGATCCCCTTTTTTGCTTTCACGTATTCGGGAATGAGTTCCATCGGGCCGGGCCGATAAAGCGCGATCAGCGCGATGATGTCATCGAGCTTTTTTACGTCGAACTGCTTCGACAGACTCGTCATCCCGCCGGACTCCATCTGAAAGAGGCCGATCGTTTCGCCGCGATTATAAAGGGCGAACGCCGCTGGGTCGTCCGGCGGAATATTATTCAGCGAAAAACCTGGATCCCGTTTGTGGATGAGTGCCAGCGTGTCCTCGATTACGGTTAGTGTTTTTAACCCGAGAAAATCCATTTTTAGCAGACCCAGGTCGTTGAGCGGGCCCATCGGATACTGGCTGATAACATCGTTGCCTTTCACGTCGCGGCAGAGCGGGATGTAATCAGACAAATCCCGATCGGCGATCACCACGCCGGCCGCGTGGACACCGGCATTACGCGATAAACCTTCCAGGATTTTGGCGTAATCAAAAAGCTGGCGGGTCGACGGCTCGGTAGCGACGGCTCGTTTCAATTCGGGATTTTTTTCCACGGCTGAATCGAGAGTGATATTCAGCTCATTTGGAATCATCTTCGCGATGCGATCGGCGGCGAGATAGCTCAAGCCCATGACGCGACCGACATCGCGCACAACGCTCTTTGCCTTGAGTTTGCCAAAAGTGATGATTTGCGCGACCCGGCGCTCACCATATTTCTGGCGCACGTATTCGAGGACTTCGCCGCGGCGCGCTTCGCAAAAATCGACATCGATATCCGGCGGCGAAACGCGGTCCGGATTTAAAAATCGCTCGAAGATCAATCCAAACTGGAGCGGATCGATGTCGGTAATTCCGAGGACGTACGCGACCATCGACCCTGCGGCCGAACCGCGCCCAGGACCGACAGGAATCCCTTTCTCTTTGGCAAAACGAATGAAATCCCAAACAATGAGCAGATAACTGACGAACCCAGTTCGCTCGAGAACCCCGAGCTCATAATCGAGCCGTTTGATCAACTCTGCGTCGCTCGTCGCGCGTTCGCCGTAGCGTCCCTGCAAGCCCTGATAACACAGCTCACGCAAATAACCTTCACGTATCTTTCCAGCAGGGACCGGATATTCCGGATATTTGGAGCGGCCAAATTCGAGATCGACATGGCAACGTTCGCCGATTTCCAGGGTGTTCGTAATGGCTTCGGGAAAATCGCGAAACACCTCGCGCATTTCGGCCGGCGATTTGAAATACAATTCCGGCACGTAACGCATGCGGTTTTCGTCCTGCACCATTTTGCCGGTGCCGATACAAAGCATGACGTCGTGCGCTTCGTGATCGCTCCGACGCAAGAAGTGAACGTCATTCGCGGCAACCAATCCGACGCCGATGTCCCGCGCAATTTGCAGCAGCGCGCGATTGCATTTGTGTTGCGCTTCGATGCCGTGATCGTGCAGTTCCATGAAGAAGTTTTCCGGCCCGAGAATGTCGCGATATTCAGCGGCGCTTTGTTTCGCCTTCTCGAGGTTGTTTGCCTGAATCGCGCTATTGATTTCGCCCGCGAGACAACCACTAAGTCCAATCAAACCCGCGGAATGCGCTGCCAAAAGCTCCTTGTCGATCCTGGGCGCGTAGTGAAATCCATCGAGATGGGCCGCGGTCAACAACTTCACCAGATTTCGATAACCAGTCTCGTTTTCCGCCAGGAGCGTGAAGTGATATGCCGCATCACGCCGCGAGCCCGGCCGATCCTTGTGCGAGCCGGGCGCGATGTAGGCTTCGCAACCAATGATCGGTTTGACGCCCGCCCGGGTCGCTTCCTGGTAAAATTCAATCGCGCCAAACAGATTGCCGTGATCGGTGATCGCAACGGCGGGCATCTTGAATTCCGCCGCCTGTTTCATCAGCTCTTTCATTCGGATTGCACCGTCGAGCAGCGAGTATTCGGTGTGCAGGTGCAGATGAACGAAAGAATCCCGGGGCATGTGCGCTCACTATAAATGCGAGGCCAAAGGCAGCAAGATGAAGAGCGCCGTTGAACCGGTAAATCGTTACATCGTTACATCGGTGTTCCGATCCACGATTCACGAATTTCGGAACCGCGAAGGTCAAAAAACGGTGCTTGCATTCCCGCCGTGGCGTTGCTATGAGGGCGCGTGCCACGGTCAGCTTTCGATTGCAAAGCACCGCGCGATGCCGAGTTTACAGCGACATGAAAAAACTGGAAGCGATCATCAAGCCGTTCAAGCTCGAGGAGGTCAAGGAGGCGCTCGCCGAACTTGGCATCGAAGGGATGACCGTCACCGAAGTAAAGGGGTTCGGCCGGCAAAAAGGCCACACCGAGATTTATCGCGGCAGCGAATACACTGTAGATTTTCTGCCAAAAGTGAAAGTGGAAGTCGTGCTCGCCGACGATATGGTGGACAAAGCGGTCAGCGTCGTCGTAGCCGCGGCTAAGACCGGCAAGATCGGGGATGGAAAAGTTTTCGTTCTTCCAGTCGAACACGCGGTCCGCATCCGCACGGAAGAGATCGGCGAGAAAGCGGTGTAGCGTGCTCTGCACGCTGCGTTACAACGTTGAATCGTTACAACGTTAAAACGGTATAACATTTGACTGCTTGACGATCTAACGATGTAACGTTTTAACGATTTAACTATTTACGTTTCAACCCTTCAACCCTTCAACGAACCAAATGGCCAAAGACAAAACTCCATCCGACGTCAGCAAAATGATCAAAGACAGCAACGTGAAGTTGATCGACTTCAAGTTCACGGATTTGCTCGGCACGTGGCAACATTTCACGACCACGCTCACCGAATACAACGAGGAAATCTTCACCGATGGACTCGGCTTTGACGGGTCGAGCATTCGCGGCTGGCGCGTGATCAACGCCTCAGACATGCTCGTCATTCCGGACGCGGCGACGGCATGGATCGATGTGTTTAACGCCGAGCCGACCCTCAGTCTGATTTGCACCATCGTCGATCCGATCACGCGCGAGCCCTACGATCGCGATCCGCGCGGCGTGGCCGAAAAGGCCGAAGCATATTTGCAATCGACCGGTATCGCCGACACGGCGTTCTTCGGGCCGGAAGCGGAATTTTTTATTTTCGACGACGTGCGATTTGCGAATAGCGGAAACGCATCGTCATACATGGTCGATAGCGCCGAGGGACATTGGAACAGCGCCCGCGAAGAATTTCCAAATCTCGGTTACAAGATCCGGCCGAAAGAAGGTTACTTTCCGGTCTCGCCGATGGACACGTTGCAGGACATTCGCAACGAAATGTGTCTGGAACTGGAGAAAGCGGGGGTCGCGATCGAGCGCCAACATCATGAAGTCGCAACGGCCGGCCAGGCCGAGATCGATGTCCGGTTCGCGCCGCTCAAAGTGATGGGCGATTCGATGCAGTATTACAAATACATCCTGCGCAACGTCGCGAAGCGCCACAACAAAACGGTCACGTTCATGCCAAAACCAATCT
>Ga0207645_10000708_pt1 | contig 27784 bp, 25 predicted proteins | sample KBSM53metaG_FD_184331 | JGI IMG/M metagenome (GOLD analysis project Ga0207645, IMG submission 184331) | Miscanthus rhizosphere microbial communities from Kellogg Biological Station, Michigan, USA - KBS M5-3 metaG (SPAdes) (version 2) | ecosystem: Host-associated > Plants > Roots > Rhizosphere >...
GTTCCTAACGAGTGGATTCCTTCACGCGGGTGTCCAGCGCCACCCAGTTGAGCTCCCACGTCTTGCCGCCATCGTCCGAATACGCTTGCTCGAACCGGATCGTGTCCGCCGAAACGGGCAGGATCAGAAACCGAACCAGGATCGCTCGGCCATTCAGTGTCTCCTGATCGTAGAACTCCCCGCGCCCGTTTCTGAACTCGCCGAGCGTTGGCACGGCCATCGTCCCCGCGGCGCTATTGGCGAAGTTCAGGCTCCACTGGCGCGACTGCGGGTTGTAGAGCCGCAGGCTCAGCGCTTCGATGTGCCCGGCCGGCCCGTCGACCTCCAGCTCGACGAGATTGGCACGGCCATTCCACACCCTTCGCACCGCGGTGGTCCCGTCGTACTCGGCCCACGTGGTCGAGCCGGTCAGGGGCTTGAGCAGCCGGCGGAGGTGCGTCTTCCACGGACCGATCTCGAAGTCGAAGTCGGCTTGCCCGTCACGGTTCGCCGACGTTTGTTGAACGAACGGGGGCGAGCTCGCGTTCGACTGCGCGTCGACTCGTGCCGGCCACGCAACGGCCGCTGCGGCAGCGCAGGCGCAGAACGCGAAGATGGTCCGAAAACGACTAGCAGTGTTTGGCATTCGTTTTAGCTACGGAGTGGACCGATGCCTGACAAGAAGGAACCTCGGGGTAACTCCACGACTTTGCGTCGGGCGAATCCGGTCACGGGATGTCCACTGACTGCGGCGCTCGCTGCGATCGGCGGAAAGTGGAAGATGATCATCATCTACTGGCTGGCTGAGGAGCCTACGCATTTCGCGGGGCTGCATCGGAAGATGGAGTCGATCTCGCGGAAGGTACTGACGCAGCAGCTTCGCGAGCTCAGCGACGACGGGATCGTCGATCGCTGCCCGGCGAGCCGACTATCGGAGCGGGTGGTCTACTCGCTCACGCCGTACGGGCGGTCTCTGCTCCCGCTCGTTGAAACCGTTAGGCTCTGGGGCCGAGGGCACCTGGAAAGGATCAACGGGGTCAGAGTCGGTTGAATTCGAGATCTCCGGGAAAGGCCGACTCTGACCCCGTTGATCCTCCGCCGGCATGCGATCTGCCGGATCGTACGCAGGCTGTCCTGTTCAGCCATGTACGCTCTCGAGCCTGCCGGTGATCAGCATGCGCGAAAACGAGAACCAAATCAAACGTGGCGAGAAGCACGCGGTGCCCGCGACCTCCGAGGGAACGCCACCGTACACGGACCCACTTCCGGCCCCCGATGTCGCCGCCCCCGACGACACACCGCGGCCCACGTTACCGCCACGTCACATGATTGACGATCCCGAACGGCCCGGCGACAATTCCACCGATTTGCGAAAACGTTAGGCGACCGATTGGCCAGCGTCGTTCGGGATTTCGCGCCTGGCGCCCTTTGGGATTTCGCGCCGTTTGGGATTTCGCGTGGTCTGTGAGTTCGCGCCGTCTGGAGGTCGGCGCCGTTCCGGCCCTGCGCCCTTCCGGCCCTGCGCCGTTCGGGAGTTGAAGTCGGACCCTGACGATGAAGCCGGTTGGGTAGTAGGCTAGATGTGTCCCGGTCTCTCGTCCTATGACACAACCCAACCGCACACGGGCCCTCGCACTCGTGGGGCCACTCGAAGGCGAGCGGCGCATCACGCAGACAAAGGGCTTCCCGATCGACCCGTCGAAGATCCCCCCGGCGCCTGACGTGATCCTCCTGATCGCCGACGCCACGCCGGGAGCCATGCTGTTCCGCTATACGGTGCATGGGGAGTTCGGTGGCGACACCTGGCACCAGTCGGTCGACGAAGCGCGCGAGCACGCCATCTACGACTACAGCGACGCGCTGGGCGACTGGGTGGAAATCCCGGATACGGTCGAAAACCCCCATGCGTACGCCGTGCAATACGCTGTCGAGAGATTGAACAGCCGAGGTGACTGGTAGGCACATCGGGCAATCTTGCGCGGCGTCTTCACCGGCCCAAGTCATTACATGTCCACTCGCCGCTGAGGGCCATCCGATGACCAAGTCCAACCGCACGCGCTGCCTTGCGCTCGTGGGACCGCTTGCCGGTGAACGCCGGATCACGCAGACAACCGGGTTTCCGATCGACTCGTCGCAGGTGCTCCCCGCACCGGACGTCGTGCTGATGATTGCCGGCCCCGAGCCGGGCGCGATGCTCTTCCGCTACACCGCGACGGGAGAGTTCGGCGGCGACACGTGGCATCCCACGTTGGAGAGCGCGGGCGAACAGGCCACCTACGAATACGAGGACGCGCTCGGCGATTGGGTCCACGTGCCCGAGGACGTCGAGGACGCGCACGGGTACGCGATCCTGTACGCGGCGGCGCAGTTGAACAGCCGGGAAGGCTCGTAGGCCGCCTAACAAGTCATCCGGTATTTCTGAGCCCCTGCGCGATCCCGCTCAGCGTCGTCGACAACACCGAATCTACCGTATGAACCGCGGCGTCCGATGGCGACTCGCCGGCCCCGCGGTCATCCCCTCGACTCGTCGCTCGTCTCCGTAACATCGAAACCTGGATGAGCGACAACGGATCCACGTAGGGGTTTCGCAGCATGATCGCTGCCTGGATGACCGGCGTGTCCCGCATCAACGCATCGCTCTGTCTGATCCGCAATACGGCGTCGACCGTCGCGTCGTATTCCGCCTCCAGACGCTCGAACAGCCGCACGTCTCCGCCAAGCGATTCGACGTAGAGTCGAGCGATCTCCAGATCCGACTTCGCGCACACCATCTCGATCTTGCTCAGCAGGTCGTCGAAGAACGGCCAGCGCCTCGCCATGCGCCGGAGCAGGTCGAGGCCGCCGGCGGTCGTCACGTAGTGGCCTAACGCGGTGCCGACGCCGAGCCAGCCCGGAAGCGTCAGGCGGATCTGGGTCCATCCGAACACCCACGGGATCGCCCGGATTCCCTCGATGCCGGCCTTTCCGCCGGGCCGGTAGGCTGGGCGAGAGCCGAACCTCGCGTCCGCGAGCGCATCGATCGGCGTGACGGAACGGAACAGCCGGAACAGTGCATCGTCCTCGTGCGTGAGCTCGCGATAGAGCGCGAGCCCGCGCTCCGCGAGATCGCTCATCGTCTCGCGGAACTCGGCTCTCTCGGCCGGCGTTGGGTCGTCGGGCCCGGGGGGACTGAACTGCTGCATGAGCACTCCGGCGAGCGTCACCTCCAGTGTGCGCTCGGCCACCGGCAGAAGACCAAACTGCTGCGACACGATCTCGCCCTGCTCGGTGATCTTGATGCGTCCGTTCACGGTCCCGGGCGGAAGCGCGGCGAGCGCCCGAGATACGGGTGACCCACCACCGCGTCCCACACTCCCGCCGCGGCCATGAAAGAGCCGGAGTGCGATCCCCGCATCGGCGAAGAGATTCGCGAGACGTTCCTGTGCCTCGTACAGCGCCCACGACGACGCGAGAATCCCTGCGTCCTTCCCCGAATCCGAGTAGCCGATCATCACTTCCTGTCGGTCGCCGCGCGCCCGCAGTTGCCGTCGGTACCGGTCGTCGCGCAGCAGCGCGCCCATGATCTCGGTTGCGTGTTCGAGGTCGGCTCTGGTCTCGAACAGCGGCACTACGTCGAGGCGCGACCTCGGGGGATCATCGTCGAGCGCGACGAGCCCGGTCTCGGTGCCGAGCTGCAACACACGGAGCAGGTCGGCGGGCTCGGTGGTCATCGAGACGATGTACGTGCTGGCAGCCCGCTCACCCACCTCGTCCTGAATCGCGCGGATCGCGCGAAAGGTCTCGATGACGCGACGGTTCTTGCCCGCCACTGCCTCGCGGTGCGAGTCGGCGTGGTCGCGTACGTCCATCACGTAGCCGTAGAACCCGTGCGCACGAACGGTAGCCAGCAGTGGATCGATCGTCGCGTGGCTCGCGCGTGCCGCGCCGGCAGCCGTCAGGCTCTCGCGCACGAGCAGCAGGTCCTGCTCCAGCGCCGCGGCACTGGCGTACGCGGCCGGCTCGCTGATTTGACTCCCGGCGTCGCGTGACGCGGTGAGCCGGCGCGTCGCGTCCACGCGCGCGCGCATGAGGGTGAGCTTGAGACGAACCGGTTCTTTCGCGTTGCGTCGTCGATTCGCCTGGTACACGTCAGGCAGGAGCTCCGAGTCGTGCTCGATGGACGCGAGCAGGTCGGGGCTGGGTTGAGCCAGCGCTGACGAAATGGACAGGCGTTCTATCAGGAGCCCGAGCGCGTCAGCATACCGTCCGAGTATCGCGTAGCTGGCGCGGCGTGCCGTCACGATGGTCACGTTAGGCGTGACGAACGGGTTGCCATCCCGGTCGCCGCCGACCCAGTTGCCCAGCGTGAGCGGGATCGACTGTCTCAGACGTTCGGAAGTGGCCTGGAACTCCTCCTCGAACGCGTGCACGACCGTCTCACGCGCCTGTTCGCTCGCGTCGAGCAGACGCGTCTCGAGGTACCAGATGACCGTGCTCACCTCGTCCATCACCGTGGGACGATCCTGGCGTACCTCATCGGTCAACCACAGCACCTCCACCTCGGCGTCGAGCCGTTCTTCGATGGCGCGCCGATCGGCGGGCGGGGCTCCCTCGCGCTCGAGGAGCATGGCGGCGACTCGCGCCTGAAGCCCGAGCAGCGTCCGCCGTGTCGACTCCGTGGGATGCGCCGTGAGCACCGGCCTAACGTCGAGCGCGAGCAGCGCGCGCTCCACCGCCGTCGCGTCGTGTCCTTCCGACCGGAGCTTGCGCATCGCCCACCGCGCGCTTCCGGGTTGCGGCGCGTCAGTCTCAATGGAGCGATACTCGCGCGCGCGGCGCACGCGGTGGACCTGCTCCGCGGTGTTGATCAGCAGGAAGAAGAGGGTGAACGCTCGCGCGACGATCGCCACACGCTCGATCGGCAACGCCGACACCTGCTCGAGCAGCGCGTCGAGCGTGGGTGCGTCGGGCATGGCGTACCGCCGTGCGCGGCACGCTTGTCGGAGCGACTCGACGCTCTCGAACGCGTCCTTGCCCTCGAGTCGGGAGATGACCTTGCCGAGCGATGCCGCGAGCCACCGCACGTCCTCGTGCAGCGGGACATCTTCGCGGCGAACGGTCGGTCCAATGGTCACGCCGGATGATACGCCGAAGGGTTCATGCGGAAAAACTGTTACAACCGAGCCGCGAGCACGAGAAGGAATCCCGAGGGGGAGTCCGTCCATCCCTTTGCTAAGGGCCGCAACTTTGATGAGGTGATCTCCGACGATGGAAACCCAGTCTCTCTCACGCACGGACCGGCACAGTCAATCCAGCGGTGCTCACGCAGGCGTCGCTCCCGCCGTATCGGGGCCCCGCGAGAGCCGCATCACCGTCCAGGAATTGGTCGTAAACGAGCGCGGCGGATATCGGTTCCTGCCTGGCGTCCCGTTTCTGAGCTTCGGCGTCGTGGCGGCCGATGGATTCGAGATCGTTCGGACCACGTTCCGCCAGCCGCGTCCTTTTGCATCTGGAATGGCGGACATCGAACGAGCGCTCAAAGCGTCCGGCCTGCCGGTGCATGCGCTCTGCGGATTGGAGTTACGCTCGGCACGGCCACTCTCGCGGCAGGAGTTTGGCGAGTTCAATCAGGCGTACATTCGGCACCTCAAAGCCGCGGGACTCGTGATCGGTGATGACATCCCGGTGACCCGCACCAACGTCGCGTTCAGTGCCTCGGAAAGGCTCACCGACGGAATGTCGGGCGCGCCCGACGTCACGATCCACGCGTGGTCGCACTCGAGGCCAGCCACCCGTGGCGTGCGCGCCACGGCTCCGACGTTCGTCCTGGCTGGCATACCGGAAATTCGTAACCTCCGAGCTGCCGGGTTGGGGCGCGAGCGACCGGACATCGTCGCGATGGGTGATACGACATCGGATGGGTTTCCGACGCTTGCGGCGCTTCGCCAAAAGACCGAATTCATCCTGACAGCGCTCGACCAGACGATGCGAACGCTGGGCGTGGAGTGGGCTGACGTCACCGGGGTGCAGCTCTACACGGTGCACAACGCGCACCCGCTTCTTGCCGATCTCATTCTGCCGCGACTCGGCGTGGCGGCCCGGCTGGGTGTCGAATGGCACCATGCCGGGCCGCCCGGCGTTCATGTGGAAATCGGCGTCCGGGGAATGCGCCAGGAGATCACGGCTTGAGATCCGCTATTTGCGGAACACGTACGGCACTACATCGCCTTCGGCGACCATGTTCATCTGGATCGTGACCTGGCCCGACCGCACGGTACCATTGCCGCCGCTTTCTCCGTCGCCGCGCGTGAGCTCGATCCTGTTTCCGTTGATCTCGTAGGTGCCATACCCGTCGAATGAGTCATCGAAAGCGTCGCCGTCGCGGACGAGGTGGTAGTCCATCATCAGGTGATAGTTGCCAGCATCGTCCAGATCGATCGCGCCGCGCTTGATCGTCAGGGCCCATGAGTCGTAATAGTCGTCGTCCCCCGGTTCCCCGACGGGGCCATCATAGACCTTTACGGGCAGTTGCTTCGCCTGAATCGTCTCGAGCAGGTACTCTCCAGCGACGTTCTCGTTCGTCGGAGCCGTGCTCGAATCCTTGCTGCCGCAGCCGGCAGCGCCCGTCGCGAGCGTAGCGATCGACAGCACTGCGAAGGCCTTCTGTAGTCGCGCGCGCCAAGTCGGCCGGGGCGCGTCAAGTGATGCGTGTGTCATTGTCGTGCTTCTCAGGTTGTAGAGTGTGGTTGATCGGTGGATCACCATGCGCGTGACACACTAGCGGGGGTCCGTCACCCGCATCTCACCGCATCAACCTGTTGGGAGGCAATCGCTTCCGACCTCTTGTCCGGCTCCGGTTCGCAACCAGCCGAACCACTGGATCTACCGGCCGTCAAACCCCGAGTCGATCATTGGGCGCCCGTTCGTCGGCGCACCACCTCCCGAGGATGCTCCCATGCTTCGACCCATCGTGTTGTTCCTGGGCCTCGCCGGCACGCTCTCAGCCCAGGTGCCCCCTGCAACGCCCCCGGGCGCTGCGCCTAACGCTCCTGCCCAGGCTGCGGCGCAACAGCGACCCGGCCCGAAACCATTCGCCGAGGTGACGAAGGGGGCGGAGGTCCGCACCGGCTTCTTCGACACGTATGAGAAGGACGACAAGCTGTGGATCGCGGTTCCGCGCGAGCGCCTCGGCAAGGACTTCCTCATGGAGATGAAGCTCGCGCAGGGCATCGGCGCGAACGGGCTCTACGGCGGGACGATGCTGAACCTGTTCGAGGCGAACATCATGACCCTCGAGCGACGCGGCGATCAGATCTTCCTGCTGCAGAAGCCGTCCCGTTTCACGGGAGGGCGCGACGCGGCCGTGAATCGCGCGGTCGACCTCACGTTCGCTCCGTCCGTCATCGACGCGGCGCGCATCGAGTCCTTCCGGCAAGACTCGGCCATGCTCATCGACGTGACCAACTGGTTCGTGTCGGACCTGTCGGGGATAGGCCAGGGGGTTCGCTTTGCGGTCGCCCCAAGTGGCCCGGGCCAGCCACCGCCGGTGCCGTTCGACCGGCCGCGCAGCTACGTCGAATCGGTGAAGAGCTTCCCGCGGAACACGAACATTCGCGCGCGGCTCACGTTCCGGCCGACCAACCCCGCGAACATCGCGTCGGTCGCGGACGGCCGGTTCATCTCGCTCGCGATTCACTACACGCTCGCGGCGCTGCCCGACGTACCCATGACGCCACGCATCGGCGACGATCGCGTGGGCAACTTCCTCACCGCGCACAAGGATTTCTCGCAGGACGACTCGACGTTCTTCGTGCGATTCGTGAACCGCTGGCGCCTCGAGCGCGGCGAGCAGGTGGGAGACAAGTACCGGCCGAAGCAGCCCATCACGTACTACGTCGACAACACGGTGCCGGAGAAATACCGCGCCGCGATGAAAGCGGGCGTGGAGGCATGGAACGCCGCGTTCGAGGCGGCCGGCTGGGTAGGCGCGATTCGCGCGCTCGATCTTCCCGCCGATGCAGACCCGGAAGACATCCGCTACGCGACGCTCCGGTGGAATACCTCCGACCAGCCGGGCTACGGCGCCATCGGCCCGTCCACGGTGGACCCGCGCACCGGCGAGGTGCTCGACGCTGACATCCTGTTCGAAGCCAGCATGTTCGCGAACTACAAGAACAACTGGCGCAACCTCGCGTCGCCCGTGACCGCGAGCGACGCGTTCGAGCAGACGTTAGGCGTCGGCGCGTTCGAAGCGCGGAGTGACCGGTACGAGCTGGCGGGGTTCGTGGACGCGTTCCAGGCACAGGGCGCGACCCTGCGAGCCGCGCTGATCGCACGCGGTGAGCTTGCCCCGGGCGCACCAGTGCCCGATGCGTTTGTCGCACAGTCGGCCAAGTGGGTCGTCATGCACGAGGTGGGACACACCCTCGGCCTGCAACACAACTTCCGCTCATCGGCGAGCACGCCGAATGCGCAGCTTCAGGACCGGGCGTTCGCCGACCAGTCCGGCTTGTACAGCTCGGTGATGGAGTATCCGGCGGTGAACGTCGCTGCCCGGGGCAAGGCTAACGGGTACTTCTACACGCCCGGCGTTGGCTCGTACGACCGGTGGGCGATCTCGTACGCGTACACGAACGACGATGCGGACGCGCGACGGATCGCGCGTCAGGCGGCTGAGCGCGGGCATCTGTACGGAACGAATGCGGAGGCGGGCGGTCCCGGCGCGCTCGACCCGAGCATCAACACGTTCGACCTGGGCGACGATCCACTCGCGTGGGGCAAGGAGCGCAGCGAGCTGATTCGGAACATCATCAGGGACCTACCCAAGCACGTGCTCACCGACAACACGAGCCCCTACGAGGTGACTGACGCGTACGGCTCACTGATGGGCGAGTACGCGCGAGCGGTGGCGCCGGCGGTGAAGTACATCGGCGGGGCGTACATCAACCGCGACCATTCGGGCGATCCGAACGCGCGACCGCCGTTCGCGGCAATCCCGAAGGCAAAGCAGCGCGAGGCGCTCGATCTGCTCGTGGACCGCGTGTTTGCGACGGATGCGCTCGCCGTGCCGGCGCCGGTGCTGCAGCAGATGGGATCCAACCGCTGGTTCCACTTCGGCAGCACCACGACGTTCAACGGCCGCATCGATTTTCCGTATCACGAGCAGACGTTAGGCTTCCAGTCGGCGGTGCTGGCACAGCTCGTCCAGCCGTTCCGGCTCGCGATGATTCGCGATGGCGAGACGCGGTACGGCGCGGCGAACATGGTGACCATCCCGGAGCTGTTCACGACGCTCACGCGTGCGGTTTGGAGCGAGGTGTGGACGGCGGGCTCGGTGTCGAACGCCGATGCCGTGCGCCGCGACTTGCAGCGCGCCTATCTCGATCAGATGACCGCGCTGGTGGTGAAGCCCGCTCCGCGGACGCCGGCGGATGCGCGCGCGGTGGCGCGACGAACGCTCAAGGATCTCGACCGGCGACTCGCGGCGGCGGCGGGGTCGGGGACGCTCAACGCATATATGTCAGCTCACGTCGAGGAGAGTCGGGCACGGATCAAGAAAGCGCTGGATGCCGGATTGGAGGCCGAGCGATAAGCCCCGGCCGTGATTCCTTCGCCTGTCGGCTCCGGATGACATCATACTGGAATGACCATTCGACGAATCGGCTGCGTCGGCGACCTGCACGGCGCGTTAGGGTCCCTTCTCAAGGTGTTGGAACATCTTCGCACCGCCGACGTCGAGGGCATCCTCTTCACTGGCGACTTTGCGCGCGGCCCCCTCAACGCGGATCCGGCGTTGGGTAACACCGCGTCTCCGGCCGAGCTGCTGGATGTGGTAACCTCGGCCAGTACGAACGTGCTCCTCGTCCCAGGGAACCACGACGACCCTGCGCTCGGTGGCAGCGTGTCGGTCGATGGCCGTGAGACGTCGTGGCTGGGGTGGCGGGTTGCCGGCATCGGCGGGAGCCCGTTCACCGGCGGCCGCTTTCCTTACGAGTGGAGCGACGACCGCACGGACCTCGCGGCGTGGCGAGCGCCGGACATCCTCCTCGCGCACTCGCCACCGGCGGACAGTGGGCTCGACGTGATCAAGACGGGGAAAGCCGTGGGAAGCAAGGGCATTCGTGAGCTGGCAGACCGCATGACCGGACTACTCGTGTGCGGCCACATCCATGAAGCGGTCGGCGTTCGCCAGATCGGGCAGTGTCTCTGCTACAACGCCGGATCGCTCGGGGAACCGTTTGGAGCGGTGCAGTGCGGCGTCGCGAGCTTCGACGACGAGACCGGTGCGTGGCAGGTCGAGCACGTCCGGCTTTCCGGATAGGCGTGTCATTCCGAGCCGTCAGGCGAGGAGTCGCAATCATTCCTGGTAGAGCGGCCGGTCTGCGGTTTCGTGCTCATGGCGACACTGCGGCTGTCGGAGCCTGGAACGCACGAAACATCTCGAGCATCTCAACGAAACAAGGACAGTACGATCTCGATCACAATCAGTGCGACGATCGCGATCTCCAGCACCTCGCCTCGCGCCGACTGTGACTCGGCGTTGAGCATGCCGTAGGTCTCACGAATGATCGACAGCTTGCGGTCGATGCCGGCTCGCCACTGGCGCGCCCGGAAGACGTCGAGCGCGGCGGAATAGACGCGCGCCAGGTAGACGTCATCGGTCACCTTCAACGCATTCTCGGCGCGCTCCACGACCTCCGTCGTCGCGGCGACGAGCGTGTGCATCGCGCCGAGGACCTGGGAGTACGCCCGGCGAAGCGGCCGGCTTCGCGACGCGCGGGCATGCTCGATCCGATCGTACAGCTGCGGCAGCTCGGCATCCAGCGCGGCATCGTAGTAGCGGAGCTCGAGCAGCTGCGCGTTCGCGAACTCCACGATGTATTCGACATCTGTCTCGTTAGGCTCGCGATCCACGACCAGGGCGCTCTCCCACGTGACGACGGCGAGATCGTCGAGATGATACGAGAACCGATGTGGTAGCAGCTCGCGCCGCGCACTCTCGGAGAGCGGACGGGTCTCGGCGAGGAGGAGCGGTGCCAGGTCCACGTCGCCCACGAGGGCGGTCGTTTCGGAACCACTCGCTGAATTCTGCCACTCGTTGATCCGATAAATGGTGTAGTCCTCTCGCACGGTCGCGAGAAACGGCTTCGCGATCGCCCGCGCGGTGCGCTGCGTGAGTAGCGCGACGTGCCGGTCGAGCAGGGCTGGGATCTCAGCGGCGGCGTCCACGCCGAGTGCCCACGTAACAAAGTCGGTCCAGGGCATCTCCGCAGGGCCGGCCACGCGAGCGCGAAGCGATGCCACGCCGAAGTCGAAGATCCTGGCGGATATGGCGACGTCGAGCTCCTGCCCCAGCAAAACCAGTCGCTCGGTGCCGAGCCGCACCGTGATCGGGGGATTGGGGATGAGTATCGCCTGTGCCTCGCTCCGCACCGGGCGTGCACGCTCGGCCTCGCCCGGCGCCAGGCATGCGAGCGCGGCGGCGAGGTCGATCTCGTAGCCGACATCGAAGAGTCGGTAGACGGTGACGCCGCCAGTGACGCGCATGGCCGGAATGTGCTCGACGATCCGTCGATGCGCGACTGGCCTGGCGGGGCGGCCGACTCGTATTTTGACACTCCGTGATGACCCATCGCCCCGCCGCCGTCGTCTGCGACATGGACGGCCTGCTCGTCGACAGCGAGCGGCTCGAACGTCGCGTGTGGCAGGCTGCCGCTGGCGACCACGGCGTCGAGATGTCCGACGACCGATTCGCGTCGTTCGTCGGACACCCGGCGGAGGAATGCGATCGCCTTCTCGGTCTCTACTACGGCGCGGCATTCGACGTGAGTGGGTTCCACGCCGCGTGTCATCGTCGCATGAGCGTTATCGTGAAACGCGAAGGCGTGCCGCTCCGCCCGGGCGCGCGGGAGTGGATCGAGTTCGTTCGCGATCTCGGCATTCCGCTGGGCCTCGCGACATCGAGCGCTCGCACGCTCGTGCGCGAGCGCCTCGGGGACCTCGTCACTCGCTTCTCCGTGGTGGTCACGCGCGCGGATGTGGCGCGCGGAAAACCGCACCCCGACCTCTATCTCGAGGCCGCCACTCGGCTTGGCGTTGCGCCGGAGGCAAGCCTGGCGCTGGAAGACTCCCCGACGGGTACGCAGGCGGCGCTTGCAGCCGGGATGCCGGTGGTGGTTGTTCCCGATCTCGTCCCGGTGCCACCTAACGTCGCGGCACTCGCCGCCGGTGTCTTCGAGTCACTTCACGCAGTCCGAGGGGCAGCGGCTCAGGCGTGGAGCAATGGAGGTGCGCGTCGAGTCTGACGAGCGAGTTGGCGAGCCCGTGTCGTAGGTAGGCGACGCGGGCTCGCTTTGTTGCGCCATCGCCTAACGAACGGGAACGCCAGCGCTGGGCTTGTAGGCGTCCGGCGGTGCGGCGACTCCGGGTTGCTCGCCGGCCTTCATCCCGGCGAGCCGCGCGAAGAGGAAGCCCGCGGTCGCCAGCCATAAGAAGCCAATCGCGAACGCGATCTTGAAGATCGTGAAGTTCTCCACCGTAAAGTTGATCACGACCATTGCGAGCCCGATCACGACACCCGCCGGTCCGAGCCACCGCGGCCAGGCGGCATCGCGGAGCATCGCGAGTCCGAAGGCCGAGAGCGAGACAAAGAATATCGGACCCGCCACGTGCACGAGGCTCATGAGGTTGAGATTGACCGCGAGGTACGCGTGCGCTGCGGCGTGCTGCGCGGCGCCGCCATTGCTGGCATCGGCGTTCATGGTGCGGAACGCGTCGAATGCGACGATCTCAGGTGCGACGATTGCGACGAACAGCGCGCTGCTCACGACGACGGCTCCGAATCCGAGCACGGACCAGCCTTCACCGTCCGTGTGCGCGAAGTGACGCGTGAAGGCGGCCAGGCCACCCGCGACGACGACGATAGCGATGACGAAGAGCCAGTGTGCGGCCATCCAGGGACCCATCGCCAGGGCCGAGTAGGTGGCGAGGTCCATGGGCTGCGGCGCGTGGAGCGAGATGGCGACGGCGCCGAGGATACCGCCGAGGAGGGCGGCGTTACCGCCCAGCCGGTACAGCGAGTCGTGACGCATACTCACCTCCGTGCGAGAGAGTTTGCGCGCCACGTCGCGCGGCGATGGGAGCTGCGCTGTTGTACCGGCGAATGTACCGCTATTTCCAATTCACCGCGAACGCACCAGGCGCGCGAGCTCCGCACGCGCCCGTCGTCGCAACCGGATCGTCCACCATACGAACGCGCCCATGAGCGTCAGCGGCCCCCACATGGTGAGCAGCTGCATCGCGTGAAAACCTCCACCGTGGACCTTGAACCCGCCGATCCACCACGGGATGAGAAAGGCGAGATCGAGCGCCGTGACGATCCACCCCAACTCCGCGAAGCGCACCTGGCGGACACATAACACGCGCCGCATCGCGACGTATTCATCGGCCGGCGCTTCGACGTTGGCAGTCGCATGCCGCTGATTCGCCGCGTCCATCATCCAGACCGCGACGATACCGATTCCGACCACGACGCCTAACGTTACCTCGAACGGGTTGCCGGCATGCCGCAGCGCGGCTGCCACGATCGCGAGCGCGACTACCGCGATGACCGTCGAAAGCAGACGCAGGAGCCGCAGGCTCCGCCGCGCGCGCCGGGTCCGCTCAATCAGCGCCTCGATGTGTTCCCCGGACGCTCGATCCGACTGCCAGAGCCGTTCCCACTCCACCCATTCGCCGCGTGTCATCATGCGTCGCTTCCGCTCCCCCCGAGCAGCTCGCGCAGGCGGTCGCGCCCGCGAGTCAATCGTACCGAGACGTTAGCTTCCGACGTCGCCTGCAGCGCGGCGATCTCACCGAGCGAGAACCCTTCGAGGCGCAGCAACACCGCCTGACGTTGCGCTTCGGGAAGCATCCTCACGGCACGGGCGAGCCGTTCGCGACGACCCGCCTCGTCGAGTGTCTCGTCAGGCCCTGGGTGCGGGTCCGCAATCGGTGTGGTGTCGGTCAATGGCTCGTCATGACGCCGACGCGTGACGAACGAACATCCGCGGTTGTGCGCGATGCGGAAGACGAACGTTCGCTCCGACGAATCACCCCGAAATCGCGGAAGGGCCTGCCAGATAGCCACGAGGATATCCTGCATGAGATCGTCGTGGTCCGCCGCGCCATCGACGTATCCCCACGCGAAGCGCGACAGTGCTTCCCCGTACATCCGCACGATGCGGTCGAATGCGAGATTGCTCATTCGCCGCTGAATCGATCGCGCGTCACTCCGATCGCAATGCCCTGGCCGGGTCGACCCGAACGGCGTTTCTCGCCGGCGCCCACGACGCGATCGCCGTCACGACGAACAACACGACCGCGACACCCACGCCGATCATCGGGTCGCGTGACGCCACCGCATCAATCTTCGCGCGGACGAGCCCCGAGACACCGATAGCGAGTGCGCCACCCACCGTGATCCCCACGCCGGCGATCGCGAGCCCACGCCGGGCAACGCTCCAGGCGACCACCGTCTTGCCGGCACCGAGCGCGAGTCTCAAGGCGATCTCGCGAGCCCGCAATGCAACAGAATACGCAAGCACGCCGTAGAGTCCCACGGCCGAAAGCACGAGCGCCAGCGCCGCGAACGCGCCGACCACCATGGCGCCGGTCCGCGGCAGGAACGTCGAGGCCGAGATGTGTTCGGCAAGCGTGCGGGCCTGAACCGCGGGGAGATCCGGGTTCACCGACGACAGCACACGACGCACGGGCTCGGCGAGCGAGCGCGGGTCGAGTATCGTGCGTAGATGGATGGTCATCGCCGGTAGGAACCACTGCGCGGTCGGGACGTAAACGACGGGGTGAGCCGGTTCGTCGAGCCGATCGTATTTGCCGTCGTGGAGCACACCTACAATGGTTGCCCAGCCTCGTCCCGCATCGACGCGCTGGCCGATCGGATCCGCGCTCGGGAAGAATTGCCTGACGAACGCCTCGTTCACGAGTGCGATGGGAAGCGTCCCCGCCCGGTCTTCGTCATGGATGTCGCGCCCGGAAACCACGCGGATCTTCATCGTGGCCGCGTAGTCCGGGCCAACGTGCGCCCGTTCGGCCGACATGTTGTCGTTAGGCGACGGTGCATATCCCTCGACCTTCACCTCCACGATGCGGCGGCCGCCAAAGCCCAGCGGGACCATCGACGCAACGGTCGCCGTTTGAACGCCCGGCAACGCACGGAGCCGTCGCAGCACGAGGTTGAGCGCGGAGACACCGGCCGTGTCGGTGAGTCGCGCGGCGCCGAGGTCCGTGTCGACGAGCAGGACGTGCTGTGGATCGGAGAACCCGACGTCGACTCGAGAAGCCGACTGAAGTCCGCGAACGAACATTCCCGCCAGCACGAGAGCGACCACGGATAGCGCCATCTGCCCGGCCACGATGGCGGAGCGAATTCGCGCGTGTCCGCCGGTCAGGCCGCGGCCGCCCTCTCTCAGCGCTCCGGTTGCCCCGATCCGCATTGCCGCGAGCGCGGGCGCGACGCCGCACACCACCGTGACTGCGACCGCAGCGCCGAGCGTGGCGAGCAGCACCCGCCAGCTCAAGGGAATGTCCAACGAGACCGGGAAGGTGCCACGCGGGATGAACGAATAGAGCAGCCCGCGAGCGAGGTAGGCTGTGGTGACACCGATGGCGCTTCCCGCCAGCGCGAGCAGGCCGGACTCGAGCAACGTTAGGCGAACCACGCGCCACGCTGATGCCCCGATGGCCCGGCGCAGTGCGACTTCGCGACGGCGGGCATCGCCTCGAACGAGCAGCAGGCTCGCGACATTCGCCGCCGCCAGCACGATGAGCAACCCGGATACGGCGAGCATCGCGGCGAACAGCGGCGACAGCGTCGCGCCGAGGAATTCGAGGCGGAGAGGCGTCATGACAGCGCCTGGTGCGGGACGATCGCCGTACGAGGCGGTGATCCGCTTTGCTGCCGCGTCGGCGTCGTCGCGTGCCACCGCGATGGACACGCCGGGCGCAAGTCGAGCGAAGATGAGCCACGAGCGGAGTTTCCGATCGTCGAGCGTGTTCACGCCGCTCAAGCGCGGCTGCAGCGTGAGCGGCACGTAGAGGTGCGGTACGACGCCCGTGTAAACGCCCGAGAAGCGCGGTGGCGCGATGCCGACGATGGTCACCGGCTGGCCGTTGAGCAGAAGCGTCTTGCCGATCACCGACGGATCGCCATGCCAGCGCTCCATCCAGTACTGCGCGCCGACCACGGCAACCGGTGTGGCGGCGTCGACATCGTCGTTCGTGATGGCGCGACCGATGATCGCCCTCACGCCTAACACGTTGAAGTAGTCGCCGGACACCGTTGTGGCGAGCAGTGGGGCGGACCCAACCTCTCCCGGCTCGCGCGTCGCAACGCGCACCATTCGCCAGGCCGCCATGCCGGTGAACGAGTGTGTGGCGTCGCGCAGCTCCTTGAAGGTCCGATACGACCACGCGCCCATCCCGCCGTTGGGCGGTCCGACTTCTATGCCGACGAGACGGTCCTGGTCGGCGGCCGCGGGGAACGGGTGAAGGACGGCCGCGTCCATCCAGCTGAAGACGGCCGTTGCGGCGCCGATGCCGAGTCCGATCGAGAGGGCGGCGGCGACGACGACGTATGGCGCTCGGCGCAATGCGCGCGCGGCGTAGCGGAGATCGAGCCAGAACGTGTCCATGGATCACCGGCGAGAGGCGAGACCCGAAGCGAAAGTCTGTTGCTCCCTAGTCTCACCAGACCCGGAATTCTTTCAGCGGCGGAACACGTACGGCATGGTCGCCGTTCCTGCGATGCCCATTCGGACCGTGACCTCGTTGTCCCGAACAGTGCCCTCCGCCTCCTCACCGTAATCGTTCGTGAGGACAATGCGACTCCCGTTGGTTTCGTACGTGCCGGTTTCCAGGTAAAAGAGCGAGTAAGGCTCGCCGTCCATGACCCCCGTGTAGGCGATCAGGATGTGATAGTAGCCATTGTCTTCGAGGGTCATCCCGCCGCCAGTGACCGTGACCACGTATGACTCGAGGTAGTCGTCGTCCTCCGGATCCCCGATGGGGCCGTCGTAGACCTTTGCCGGAAGCGATTTCGTCTGGATTGTCTGGAGGTCGTATTCTCCGGCGGGGTTCAGGTTTGTGGGACCGGTACTCGGGTCATTGTTGCTGCTGCAGCCGGTGGCGCCGGCTGCGAGAGTTGCTACCACCATGATCGCAAAGGCGGTGTGCACGCGTGCACGCCATGTCGGCCGGGGCGCGTGGAGTGATGTGTGCGTCATTGTTGTGCTTCGAGAGGTTGTGGAGGGTGGTGGATCACGAATTCGCGGGACAGACTAGCGGAGACCCGTCACCCGCCTCTCACCGCATCAACCTGTTGAGGGCATGTCGCTTGGCGACTGAACCCATCCTCGCATCGAGGACCGATCTCATGGCTCATCGACCGGATCGCCGCCATTTCCTCGAGTCCGTCGGAGTCGCGTCCGTCGCCATGCTCGGCACCGGTGTATTGCCGATGCATGGCGCGGTGCCGCCGGAGTCTCACGCGTCGAGCGAACCATGGGATATGTCGTGGCTCGAGCGGCTCAAGTCGGCGACCTATCGTGCCGTCATCGACGCCAATACGCTGGAGGAGGGCTACGCCGCCGATCTCGCGGGTGGACTGATCGACACGTTTCATGAGGTGCATGGCACGTCGGACGATCAGGTCCGCATCGTCATCGTGGCGCGCCGCGCCGGCACTCCGCTCGTGTTAGGCGACGCCATCTGGGAGAAGTTCCCGCTCGGCGAAGACACGAAGATGAACGATGGCGACGGCGCGCCGTACCGACGGAATCCATTCTACCGCCCACGCCCTGGCGCGTCAGCCCAGAGCGCGGCCAACAAGCTCGAGTCGCTGCAGAAGCGTGGCGTCATCCTGTTGGTGTGCAACGTCGCGCTGAACAACTGGGTGCGAGGTCTGGCGGAGCGCACGAAGCGCGACGTCGCTGAAGTGAAGACGGAGGTGTTCGCGAACCTCGTTCCCGGCACGACCGTGATGCCGTCGGGCGTATTCGCGCTCATGCGCGCGCAAAACGCGGGGTGCGCCTACATGCGCGGTCAGTGACTCGCGACCGGCTTCCAATAGGACCCTTTGCCCAGTCGCCTACGTCACGTGACGTACAGCCCCCTGGCACCTTCCCTCCTATCCTCGGATGCGCTCAGCAGGCAGGCCGCTGCAACGGAGCGACAAGGCAGCTCTCCCACATCCACAGGACAGGAGGTGCACCGTGTTTGCACGACTTTCCCCCAGCACCGCGCGCGCCGGGGCCATGATCGCTGCTGCCGCAATCATTGCTGCATGCTCCGACGCGCCTCCGACCGCCGTTCCGAGCGCCGCCGTAGGTCAAGCACGAGCCGCCGCCGCTCAGGATCCGAACGACCCCGCCGCCCCCGCCGGTCTCGTCACGGTCGGCGCGTTGACGTTCTGGCCGTACACCGGCGACGACTTCACGGGAGCTCCGAAAGATCCGATCAACGCGATCTTCACCGGCCAGGCGAGCCCGCTGCAAATCCGTGCTGCGCTGCGACGCCTCGACGGGAATCGCAGCGCGTTCGGCCTGCCGAACGTCCCGCCGTTCAACTGCACCTGGAAGGACGCGATCGGCGATGAGCAGACGGGCTATGGTGACGCCGAAGGTTGGACGGGTAGTGCAGTGCAGCTCGCATGCGGCGATTGGAGCCTGCGGTTCCACCTCCGGCTCTTCGCCGAGGGGGCGGTGACCATCGGCGGCACGCACTGGGACCTGAACGTGCCGGGCACGAACGAGCACGAGGTGATCAGCTGGGAGGTTCCGGAGCAGCTGCTCACGATCGACATGATCCGAAGCGGCCTGCTCGCCAGCGCGCCGACGTTGACCGGACAGATCAACGCCGCTCCGACGTTCCGCACGATTCGCGCACCGGTGTACGCCGGCATACCGCCGCAACTGAAAGCCATCGCCGGCATCACGGCCGGTCCCGATATCCCGACGAACGGTCGCGCGACCGTATTCAACGTCGGTACGGCGGAGCCCATCGTCGCGGATGTCGTCCAGCAGCAGTTCACGATCCAGTTCAACCAGTTCATTCCCAAGCCGTTCTGCGGTGGGCCCAACGACTTCCTGTTCGTTCAGGGGCCGATTGTCTTCACCGCGACCGCGCAGGTCAGCCCGAGCGGCGTGTATCATCGCGAGAGCAGCGCGACGGCGGACCTGACCGCGGTGCCGGTGAATCCGCTCACCGGTCAGCCGATCGGCGCGCCGCTCCACGGGGTGGTGACCGATGACCACGTGGCCGAGGTCAATGCAGCGGGCGTGGTGGCGCGCGGGCACAAGATACAGCAGTTGTTCGACGGTGCTGGCGTGCTGCAGGCGAGCCAGGATGACAAGATCAGCGCCGGAACGATCGGCCGGGACGCCTTCACCCGCGTCGTGAACTGCGGCGAGTGAGCACTAGTGTGGGGGTCGGATGAGGTCATCCGACGCTACCTGAGATTGAATGAGGGGCGGATGTGCTCATCCGCCCCTCATTCATCGCGATGCCGCAGACATCCAAAAGCGGGGAAACGGATTCAACGGAAACTGCTGATGCAACGGATGTCTTATCGTTGATCAGCCTAACGAACTTCAGGTTACTGCTTCGCTATGTTCTGCTCCGTCTGAACAAAGGTCTGGGGCGCGTGTGAATTAGGATCGCATGATATCACATGGTGAGCCGTTAGGCCGGCCGTTACTGCGGCGTCTCTCGCCAGTCCCGAAGCTCGCGCGAGCGGTCGACAGGTACGAGCCGCCAGGTTGCTGGTCGCTCGGCAAGGAATCGCGTTAGGTCCGGCATCACCGAGTAGCGCCAGAACTCGTCGGCCTCGAGTGCCTTCAGGTGTCGCCGATACGACGCGCTGTCGGCGAACCACGTGAACGATACGAAGGACATCCGCTGCGGGTTGATCGGTCGCCCGGGAATCGCGCTCGCGTACCGTTGCCCCGTCCATTGGACGAACCCCCAATCTTCGGACGTGAACACCGCCGGCAGGCGCGCACCGCTGGCGACGATTCGAGGCGCGACGGACTGAACGAAGAAGGCGGAGAAGTAGAAGTAATCGGGTCGGTGCTGATCGAGCGTGTAGACCGTCGCCACGACCAACCCGCGAGCCTTGGCGGGCATGTCGGCTGCCGCTCGCTCACCGACGATGAATCCCCAGGGCCGACGATCGGTCATGAGCTCGATCAGGCTGTCGACGCGGATGCCCGCGCGATCCAGCGCCGCGCGATGGGCCGTCCATGCCGGACCCCTGTAATAATCGTCGGTCGGCCGCTCGCGATCGAATCCGCGCACGAGTGCGAACACCCCGGGGCGATCTGCGTCGCGAAAGAGTGCAACGTCCTGCACGCGAATCGAGTCACCCATCGCGCGCGATTCACGCGCGAACAGATCGATGAGTTGCTCGTCCTTACCCGCCGGCACCGAGTACCAGACCACCTCGACGCGCGGACAGCACGTTCCCTCGAAGGCTGACCGCCGAGCAGGCGAGGTGCTCACCCGGCTAAGCCCCAGGGCGCGCTGCGTCTTCCACGTGGTACCTGAGTCCGCCGAGAACGCCCACTCGAGGCGTTCGTTGCCCAGGCCGTTGAAGGTCCACGTGAGTCGCGCGAGCACCAGGCGGCCGTCGCGCTTGCGCGGTCCGATGAACGATCCGATTCCGTGCTCGAAGGAGCCGACGAGCGGAGGCCCCGGCGACGCCGTTTGGCTTGCTGCCTCGTGAATCATCCATTGGTTCGAGGCCGGGTCGTACGACATTCGCATGAAGCCGGAGTCCGGCGCCGGGTCGGGTTCCCGGGTGTACCACTCGACGGTCGCCGTTCGCGGTGCCAGAATCCGCACGACGAGGCGGCCATACGGTCCGAGCGTGTGGTAATCCGCGGGTGCATCGGAGAGCTGCCACGTGCCCTCGAGGAAGTCGAAGTCGTGCGACCCGTCGCGCGAGGGAGGAGCTGAGCGCTGTGGATTGAGCTCGCGCGCGGGCTGGGCCGGGGCCTGGCGCGTCGACAGTGCGAGGCATGCCACCACCGCGCCGGCGAGGAGCAGGCGCAATCGAGTGTGGGAAGTGGCGCGATGGGTGGCACCGGCCGACTGAGACGGCAAACAGTACCTCGGCGCGTAACTGAGCAATAGGTTCTCGGGATGCCCATTCATCTACCAACCTGCCGCGTCCATGTTCCGCCCCCCCGTGTGACGGTGAAGCCGAGCCTAACGCTTTCCGGCGTCGTCCTGTTCCTGGTCGCTGCTCTGGTGCCCGCGAGCGCGCAGACGTTCCAGCTCTCGTATCCGGCGGGTACCAACGCCGGCCCGATCACGGGCCGTGCGTTCCTCTTCGTCGCGCGCACGGACAAGGAGGAGCCGCGTCAGCAATCCGGTCCGGACCGCGGCAGCGAGCCGTTCTTCGGTGTGGATGTGGACGCGCTCGCGCCAGGGAAGGCAGTGACGATCGACCCCGCCGTCCCTGGCTTCCCCGTCGCGTCACTCTCGAAGCTCCCCGCCGGCGACTATTACGTGCAGGGCATGCTGCTGCCGTACACGCGGTTCAAGCGAAGCGACGGGCACACCATCTGGGCGCACATGGATGCGGGCGAGGGCCAACGCTTCAATGCCTCGCCCGGCTCGCTCGTGAGTGACGTGCAGAAGGTCCACATCGATCCCACGCGCAAGACGCCGACGGTGTCGCTCTCGCTCACGAGGACGATTCCGGCCGTCGCCGCCGCGCAGGAGACGGAGTGGGTGAAGCGTTTCCGCACCACGTCCAAGCTCGCCAGCACGTTCTGGGGGCACGACATGACGTTAGGCGCCGTCGTGCTGTTGCCGAAGGGCTACAACGAGAACACGACGAAGCGTTACCCGGTGGTCTACACCGTGGGCCACTACAGCGAGCGCGCGCCGCTCGGCTTCACGTTCGAGGGATGCGACAAGCCGGAGACGCCGGAAGCGCGGAAGCGGCGGCTCGAGCGAACGAATCGCGAGCCGGGCTGCGAGTTCCAGCAGGCGTGGACGTCCGGCAAGGTGCCGGAGATGATCGCGGTCTTCATCCAGCACACCACTCCCTACTACGACGACAGCTACGTCCTCAACTCGGCCAACAATGGCCCGTATGGCGACGCGATCACGCAGGAGCTGATCCCCGAGATCGACAAGCGGTTCCGCACGATCGCGGCGCCGTATGCGCGCGTGTTGACCGGCGGCTCGACGGGCGGGTGGGACGTGCTGGCGCTGCAGATCCACTACCCGAACGTCTTCGGTGGCGCGTGGGGTCTCTTTCCCGACCAGCTCGACTTCAGGAATTACCAGTTCGGCAACGTCTATTCGGATACCAGCGCGTACGTGCAGGTGGATGGCTCGTGGCTACCGCGCGAGATCCCGTCGAGCCGAACGCCCGAGGGCCTAACGACGCTCACCGTGCGGGAGGAGAACCAGGCGGAGCTCGTCATCGCCTCGAAGGGCAGGTCGGGTGGGCAGTGGGATGGATGGCAGGCGGCGTGGGCGCCGGTCGGAGCGGATGGATACCCGAAGCCGGTGTGGGACAAACGCACGGGCCACATCAATCGTGACGTGGTCGAGGCGATGCGCGAGAAGGGGTACGATCTGCGCGAGTATGTGGAGCGGAACTGGAAGACGTTAGGCCCCGAGCTCGTGGGCAAGCTGCACATCGCCGTGGGCGACATGGACAACTACTTCCTCAACCTCGGCGTCTATCGGATGGAGACGTTCCTCGAGAGTACGAAGGAGCCGGGGAAGGGGCCGTACTACGCCGGGACGGTGGAGTATGGGAGGCCGCTCAAGCCGCATGGGTGGCAGCCGTGGACGAACCAGGAGCTGCTCCGGATCATGATGGCCCAGGTGGAGAAGAACGCGACGCGGCAATGAGCCGAGGGCGATCGCGACGATGGGTGCGATGGGTGCGATGGGTGCTCGTCGGCGTGGTCGCGTTCACCCTGCTGTTTCCGGTCATCTACGCGATTACGGTGCCCGAACAGATCGGGGCACTGGAGATGCTGCCTAACGTTCCCGAGGGGACGTATCGCGTGGCCGTCGTCGACTGGGGCTATCATACGGCGATCGTCGTTCCGCAGCCCGCCGGGTGGACGCTCGGTCCACCCGGGGAAGAGCGAGCGGCATTGCTCGAGTACGCGTGGGGTGACCGGCGATTCTACATGGAATCGAATTACTGGCCCCAATCGGTGTACGCGACGCTCATCCTGCCGACCGAGTCGGTCGTCTACCTCGACGGACGTGATGCCTCCCCGTCCTTCGCGGGCGCTCGCGCGGTCTACACTCGGAGCGTCGACGCCGCCACGCTCCGCGCATTGCTGGGTGAGCTCGAGCGCACGTTTCGGCACGCATCCGACGGAAGCCGAGTGCCGCCGTACTCCGGTCACGCGGGATATGCGGGAAGGTTCTTCCCTGCATACGGGCGGTACTTGTGGACGCGCAACTGTAACTGGTGGACCGTGGAGCGGCTTCGCGCGGCCGGTCTCGCGAGAAGTGGTGCGGGAGTGGTGTTCTCGGGACAGGTAGGCGGGCGGCTGCGCGAATTTCGGCCGTGACCAGCGGCCCCCGTGGCGCGCCACGAGGGATAGGCTCGTGGCGCTCTGGCCGACGTCAGCGAACCACACTCACGACGTTCGTGCCGGCAGGCTCCGCCGGCTCACTCGCAATCGGCGGGGCGATGAGCACGCTTGCGACGTTGCGCAGCGTAACCGACGCGACGTTATTCGTTCCGGACGGAAGTGAGACAGTCGATCGGGCGCCCCAGGCGCGAAGGTCGGCGTTCTGGTTGTTCCCGAACTGCACGCCCGACAGATCCGCGGAAACGGTGTTGAAGGAAGTAAACCCCGCCACGGTGCTCGACCCGCCCTCGACGGTGACGCCGGCCACCGGCACACCGGGTGGCGGAGTCGCCACGTTATTCTGAAACGTCGATTGCTGCGCCGAGAAGCTCACGACGTTGTATAGAGCCATGGTGCCGCTGCTTACTCCCGCGGCGAGTCCGAGCCCGATGCCATTCCGGTCGAAGTGGTCCGCCGTCGACGTAACCGAGACGGTCCCGTAGCTGGTGTTGTTGTTCGCGAACAGCGCGCCGATGCGGTTGCCGTGAAAGTTGTTCGCCTGCAGCGTGAGGCGAATGACCGCGCCGGTGGCCCCATTGGTGTTGACGGCACGAAGCCCCTGTCCATTGCCTGTGACGTTCCCGAACGATTCCGTGTTCGAAATGCTCACGACGAGCACGCGTCCGGCACTGGACGCACCGAGGTTTCGAACGTCGATGCCACGTGGGCTTCCCGAAGCGATCACGTGCGAGATGGTCACGCGAGACGGAACCGACGAGATGAGATCGGTCTCGATATTGGCCGCGCCGTTGGCGGCACCGCTTACGGTGATCCACTCGAGCGAGCTCGCGCCGCGCCCAACGCGCACCGCACCGGTCGCACCATTCTGTATCGCGTACGACGTAGCCGGAAGCCGGGACGCGTCGATGATGACCGCCTGCGCGTTGCCGACCACGCCCTGGAGTGACATGTCCTGCTGCAGCTCGAGGCGTCCGCCGTTGGGCTGAGTCGGGTCGAGCGTGTAAGTGTGCGGCATCAGCACGAGCCGGGCGCCGCGGTTCGCCACGTCATTCACCTCAGCATACAGCTCCGGGGTGCTGCTGACGGTGATCGTCGGCTGAACGACGAGCGACGCCGCGGAGGGGATCGCTGGCGCGTGGTCGACGGGACCGGTGGGGTTGACGGAATCTCGACCGCACGCGGCGAGTGTTACGGCCGCTGCGACAAAGCGGGAACGGCGAAACGCAAACGGCATACGAGTGTGCCTCGCTGGGAGGTGGTGTCGCACGGATCCGGGTGATCCATGCGGCGACCAACCTTCCACGTCGCCGTTTGCGTTCTGTCTTCTGCACCTGCGACTGCGTCACGCGCCCGACTCTTCGCCGTGAGTCGACCGTGAGGTGGCAGCGGAAGCCGCGCCTATCCTCCTGTGCGCACCTTGGGCGCAGTCTGGTCCTGCCCGCCCTGGTGCAGCACCGCCGCCGTGACGGCACCCTGCGCATCACGCACGAAGCTGAGCTGCGCGTCGACCTCTTTCAGGAAGAAATCCGTCTCCGTCTCCGGCCACAGACGCAGCGTTGCCTGATTCGTCGGGTGCACCCACAGCGCGTCGTCCTTGAGCGTGACCTCGAGCGTGAAGTTCGGCGCCAGCTGATACGTGCCCACATAACGCGCGAGCACATCGGGCTTGAGCTCGATCGCCGTACGCTGCTTTGGCGGCGCCGGCTTCGGAGCAAGCGGCAGCGTGGGGTTGAGGATGTGAAACCCGATGTCGTCCGCGCCTGCACCACCGGAATTCGTCATCACCACGACGCCCGTCCGCCGCGACGGTTCGAACCCGATGAACGTGCGATACCCACCGGTGCCGCCATTGTGCCAGACGATCGTGTCCGTGCCGGCATGCATGCTGAGCCAATTGAGGCCGATCATCATGCCGTTGGCGCGCGAGCGCTCCTCGTGCGCGAACGCCATGGCGCGCTGAAGCGGGCCGCGCTCCGGATGCAGGTTGGCGTCGAGGAACTTCAGCATGTCGTTGGTGGTGGAGCGAATGGCGCCGGCGCCAGCGAGCGTCGGAATGTCCCAGTTCGACACGACCTGACCGTTGTCACCATGACCGAGAGCGAGATGGGACTTCATCCACGGCGTGAACGTGATCGCCGTGTTGGTCATGCCTAACGGCGCCCAGACCCGCTGCCGCTCCATCTCCTCGTACGACTGTCCCGTCGCACGCGACAGCACGTGGCCGAGCAGCCCGACGCCGAGGTTCGAGTACTCGAACTCCGCGCCGGGGTCCCGCGTCAGCTGATAGCCCGACAGGAAGTCGTACATCTGCTGCACCGTGTAGTCCGCGTACGGGTTCGCCTGGTCGGCGGGCTTGAAGTTCGTGGGCATTCGCGGCAGCCCTGAGTTCTGTTCGGCCAGGCTGCCTAACGTGATGACCTTGTCGCCCCGGGTCGGGAGTGTTACGCCGGTCGGCAGATACTTCTGCGCGGGGTCATCGAGGCGCACCTTGCCTTCCTGGACGAGCTGCGCCAGGACGGTGGACGTGAATACTTTCGAGATGGAACCGATCTCGAACACGGAATTGCCGTCGAGTGCCGGTTGGCCGGGGCCCGGATCGCCGTAGGCCACGATGCGCGAGCGCCCATCGGCATCAATGACACCAACCACGATGCCCGCGCTTCGCTTTTCGTCGACGCGCTGCTTGATGATGCTGAGAATTTCGGCGTCGGACGCCAGCGCCTTCGCGCGCGCGGACGCTGGGGTGGCGCTCGCCGGCTGCTGAGCGTGCAGCCCGGTGCTGGCAGCGATACCGCCGATGACGGCGAGGGTCACAAGTCGAAACGCGAGCATGAGCTTCTCCGAGAGTGTAGAGTCGGCGGCACGGAATGGGTCGCGCCTACGACTCGATCTGTGCGAGCAGGGCCATGATTTCTTTACGCTTTGGCTGGAGCGTGCGTCGAACGGCCCGATGGTTCAGCGCGATGATGCCCCAGCCAAGGAGCGCCGCAAAGATGCTGTAGCCGAGGGTGTACCACCAACCCGCGAGTCCGCGAGAGCCCGCCGCGAGCAGCACGGATCCGCCGAGGAGCGGCGCGACGTACCACCACGCGACTCCACTGAGGAGCGAGATCTGCGCGTCCACCCGGTCCAGCTCGACATGGAGCGCGTTCGCAACGGGAAGTGCGGGGTCGACGTCGCCGGACGCCGTTAGGCGGCGGGCGGCGAACAGCCTGAACGCGACGAGCGCGATCCCCGCGAGGATGGTCAGCGCACCAGCGCGCGCCAGCAACGGCCCGCGCAGGACCGCCGGCGCGATCATGACGGCCGCGATGCCCCCAGCGATGAGCTCGCGCCAGTCGCGGAACCGAATCTGGCGCTGGAACCGTTGAGAGCGCGTCTCGACGAGGGCGAGGATCTCCTCGTCGGTGAGGCGAGTCAACTCGTCTGCCGTGTCCGATGCGGGCTTCATACCGGCTCCTCCGCCAGCGACCGGGCGAGCGATTTCTTGATACGGTGCAGCTTCACGCCGACATGGCTCTCGCTGATGCCGATCACCTCGGCCATCTCGTGGTAGCTCCGCTCGTCGAGGTACATGGTGACGAGCATCCGGTCTACGTCGCCGAGACGATCGATGGCAACGTAGAGTCGCTCCGATTGCTCGCTCAGGTCGAGCGGGTCATCCGAGGCGTCCAGTGATGCGGCGAGATCCGCAGCTTCGACGTGCTCTTCTTCGAGTGGCGTTTCAACGTGGACCGATCGGCGACGTGCGTGCGTGAGCGCGGTGTTGAGCGCAACGCGATACACCCACGTGTCGATCGAGGATGCGCCGCCAAAGGACGGCAGCGAACGCCAGAGCTGGAACATGATCTCCTGATACAGGTCCTTGCGGGCCTCGACGTCGCGCGCGTACACGCGACAGATGTGACGAAGTCGCCCATCGTTCTCGCGTACGAGAGTCAGGAACTTCTGTTCGTGTTTCGTTGGCAACGACGGCCCCAATCACGTGGTTCTATAGGATTGGTCGGCGGGAACGGCGATTCCTTACAGGTGACTCGGCAGGGATCGATTACACCAGTTGATAATGCCAGTCATCAGTCCCGAGTCATCGGTCATCGGTAGTCAGTCATCAGTCGGGAGATTCCCAGTACTCAGTCAACACTACGCGGTTGCGGGCGTTTGGTGGCGAGGGCGCTCGTTGTATGCCGAAT
>Ga0207645_10000713_pt1 | contig 27669 bp, 25 predicted proteins | sample KBSM53metaG_FD_184331 | JGI IMG/M metagenome (GOLD analysis project Ga0207645, IMG submission 184331) | Miscanthus rhizosphere microbial communities from Kellogg Biological Station, Michigan, USA - KBS M5-3 metaG (SPAdes) (version 2) | ecosystem: Host-associated > Plants > Roots > Rhizosphere >...
ACCACAACAGGCACCGGTGGCGGCGGAATAACCTTTGGTTTTGGTTTGCCAAGACTTTGCGAAACACCCAATGAATAGAAAAGAGCATTCGGCAATTTTTTATCGTCGAAGCTCAGGCGATAATTGGCCAGCAAATGAATGAATGCTTCACTGGCGATATTTACTTCAACACCTATACCAAGCGGAGCATACGGTGCCACTTCAAAATTTTTCCAATAATTACCTACACCAATACCCGCAGTAAGAAAAGGATTAACCAGCGCAGTAGATCTTAACGCACGTGCATGTAAAGCAGCTTCCAGTTCATTATAATAATCCTGCAGGTCGGGATTGTTTGTCAGGCCCCCTAAGGTATTACTGCCGAAGATGCCGCTATATCTTGCAGACACATCAATATGTCCTGTCAGGCCTTTCCAATACACGATTGAAAAACTGGGATCAAGGCGTGAACCTTTGTGCCAGTCACCGCTTTTTAAAACATCGTGTAAGGATGTATTCTTGATATCAGTCGGCGTTTGAAAATCGATAAGATTAAAACTAAAGCCGATCGCCGATGGCTTTTTTTGAGCAAAACCCAGGATGGTAATGGTAAATAAAACAGTCAATAATAAGATACGTCTCATACAATTAATTTTTCAGGTGAACGATTGTTAAAACCGGTCTTTATAAACCAGGATAACAGACTTTGTTTTTCAAAGGAACGTTGTATATATCAGCAAAAGTATAACTATTCATACTATTGATAAATTTGTTTGTTGTTTGACGTTATTAAAACGGAAGACTAACCGGCATCATAGTAAACCCTTATTTACTCTAAAAATTAAAGGGATACCGGGCCCGCATACGCGGAATTATTCTATGCATCTACGCGAATTTTTTATTTACGGTGAGTTCTTTGTTTCCGGACGTATAAGTATAGAATCCTTCACCGGTTTTAATGCCGAGATTTCCTGCAGTCACCATATTCACTAATAAAGGAGAAGGGGCATACTTCGGATTGCCGAAACCTTCATGCAACACGTTGAGTATAGAAAGACAAACATCCAGCCCGATAAAATCGGCAAGTTGCAATGGACCCATCGGGTGAGCCATACCGAGTTTCATGATTGTATCAATTTCTTCTACGCCGGCAACATTTTCATAAAGGCTGTTGATTGCTTCATTGATCATCGGCATTAGTATGCGGTTGGCAATAAAGCCCGGGTAATCATTCACAACGCAAGGCGTTTTACCCAATTGTTTACTTAATGCGATTATTGTATCAGTAACTTCTTTCGTTGTTGCGTAACCGTTAATTATTTCCACCAGTTTCATAACAGGTACCGGGTTCATAAAGTGCATACCGATGACCGAACCCGGCCGTTTTGTTGCTGCAGCAATTTTTGTTATTGATATCGATGATGTGTTGGTTGCGAGGATACAATCTACCGGCGCGGTTTCATCGAGTTGTATGAAGATATTTTGTTTGAGGGTGATATTTTCGGTCGCTGCTTCTACAACCAATTGCGACTCTTGTACACCATCAGCAATAGATGTGACAGTTTTTATGTTTGAAAGCGTTTTATTTTTTACGTCTTCCGTTATCAGCGATTTTGAAAGTTGGCGATCGAGATTCTTTGTGATCGTCGCGACTGCTTTATTTAATCGTTCGGATGAAACATCAATTAGATTTACGGCAAAACCATGCTGTGCAAAAACATGTGCAATGCCGTTACCCATTGTGCCGGCGCCGATGACGGAGATGTCTCCATTAATTATCATAATCTTGAAATTTTCTTTCGTCCTGAATGAAAGTTATGTAATCTCTTTGAGGTAAGTGTAATAAATACTTATTGCAAAAATAAGGAGGCGTCGCGAATGGTGAATAGAGAACAGAACCATGAAGGGTGCGACGCAACGAAATTTGATAGTAGTAATGAAGCCTGGTAAATAATCTAAAAATTAATTCCGGAACGATCAGTTCTTATTCTTAAAATCACCCCGCTTCCACGCTTCGATAAACTTCGCCCATGCAGCAGGATTGAAAATATTCATCGGGGGCGCTTGTCCTGCATAAGACGCTTTGGTAGCAATATTGCGCATTTGCAGGCTCGTGGCCTCAGCACCATCGGCTGCCGTTGTTTTCATTAATATCCTTCGCTTTGCGTCGCTCGTATTTTGGCGGGCAATTTCAATATCATCGTCGGGCACTTTTGTATTCACAAAATCACGGGCAAACTGCTCAGGTGTCGGTCTTGGTTTGATAATCGTCATCGGGAGATAAACCGTATCGGTGATCATCAGTTGTATCATACTTTGCTGCGTGCCTTCGAGATTGCGGGGAATGGTATACGATTTTGGTTTATAACTCACGTGAGAAAATTCAACAACATCGCCTTTCAGCACAACCAGTGAAAAAACGCCCTGTTCGTTGGTGATGGTACATCGGTTTTGACCCTTTACACATATACTTACTGCCGGTATCCCTACCAGGCTATCGGCCGTCATCACAACACCATATAATTGAACCACCGAATCGCGCACGGATTCAAACTGGGCTTTTGCAGTACGGGGAATGAAAAACAGAAGCAGGATCGTATAAGGTAAAAGTTTCTTCATCACGTTCAAAAATAAAGACAAGTTGTCTAATTCTTAAAACAAATTACTCCTCTTAAGGGTTAACTTTGTGATTAGACGACAATATTTAACAAAAACTTTGACAATGACGAAGGAAAAAGTTTTGCACGCGTTGAGCAATGTACAGGAACCTGATCTTGGAAAGGATATTGTAACGCTGAACATGGTGCAAGACATTGCAATAGAAGGCAATTATATTTCATTTACTGTTGTGTTGACAACGCCGGCCTGCCCTTTAAAAGACATGATCAAGAATGATTGTGTAAACGCAATAAAAGGGATGAATAAAGATGCTGTGGTCAAAATCAACTTCACTTCGCACACCACCAGTCTCCGTAATGACAATAAGGCAATACTTCCCGGTGTAAAAAATATTATAGCGGTTGTAAGCGGTAAGGGAGGCGTGGGTAAAAGCACGGTAGCTGCTAATCTGGCACTTGCTCTTTCAATGGGTGGAGCAAAAGTGGGGTTGATGGACGCGGATATTTACGGACCAAGTGTGCCGATTATGTTTGGTGTACGCGGCGAACGGCCCATGATGATGGATATACAGGGTAAAGGAATGATCATTCCGCTGGAACGCTTTGGTATAAAACTAATGAGTATCGGCCTGCTGGTCGATGAAAAGAATGCAGTGGTATGGCGGGGACCGATGGCCAGCAGCGCTATAAAGCAATTTGTAACCGATGTATTTTGGGACGATCTTGATTATCTCGTTGTAGATATGCCACCGGGTACCGGTGACATACATTTAACCTTAATGCAGACGGTGCCGGTGACGGGTGTTGTTGTGGTCACAACACCGCAGCCTGTAGCATTAGCTGATGCAAAAAAAGGTATTGCGATGTTTGGCCAGGCACAATTGAACGTACCGATCATTGGACTTGTTGAAAATATGAGTTATTTCACCCCGGCTGAGTTACCCGGAAATAAATATTACATCTTTGGTAAGGATGGTGGCAAGTACCTGGCTGATGAGTATGATCTGCCATTTCTTGGACAAATCCCACTTGTACAAAGTATTCGCGAAGGTGGCGACCTGGGCGTGCCCGTTATGATCGGTGATGATGTGATTACAAAAAAAGCGTTTGAAGAGTTTGCCGGTCATGTGGTGCGCAGCGTGTCTATGCGCAATGCTCATATTGATAAGGAACGTGTTGCTGAGCTGGTGTCATAAGAGTTTTGTACCAGGCAATAGAATTTCGATTAGACTATCGTTGCGTCGCACCCTTATACGTTCTGTCCGTTATTCAGCTTTTATTCAAACCACAGGAGATATTCATTATTTAATTGAAAAACTTTCCACGTCATAAGCTTGCCGGGCAACTAAAGACAAATGACAGCGGGAAAAACAATTACTCCCCAATGAAAAAACTCTTTTCCATCTTTGTACTGTTTATTATTGTTTCATGTCATCATTCAAAGATCTTGTCGGAAAAATCTGATCTGCCTTTCGATAAAGAAGGTCACCGCGGTTGCCGTGGTCTTATGCCGGAGAATACAATTCCTGCCATGTTGCATGCACTTGATCTCGGTGTAACGACGCTTGAGATGGATGCGGTGATTACAAAGGATAATAAAGTCATTCTCTCCCATGAGCCGTTTTTCAATCATGATATAACGACCAGGCCGGACGGTTCTTTCATTGATCAGAAAGAGGAGAAGAATTATAATATCTATAAAATGACCTTTGTGGAAACGCAGCAATATGATGTTGGGTTGAAACCGAATCCGCGGTTTTCAAAACAACAAAAATTACCGGTGCATAAGCCATTGCTTGCTGATCTGCTTGATTCTGTTCAGCAATATATGTCGAAGAGCGGGCGGCCACATCCGGATTTTAATATCGAAACCAAAACAAATGCATTAACTGATACGATTTTTCATCCGGCGCCTGCGGAATTTGTGGAGTTATTAATGCGTGTGATTAAAGAAAAGAAGGTTGAGGCGCATGTGATTGTTCAATCATTCGATTTCCGCACATTAAAATATTTGCACGAGCATTATCCAGCTATAAGGACGGCGATGTTGATTGAAAGTTTTGATAAAAAAGGATTGGATGAACAGGTAAAGGATTTAGGATTTGTGCCCACAATTTATAGCCCTGCTTATCAATTAGTAAACGATGAGTTGATAAAAAAATGCCACGAACAAAAAATGAAAGTAATTCCATGGACAGTGAATGATAAGGCGAAAATTGAAGAGTTGAAAAAGATGGGAGTGGATGGAATTATTACAGATTTTCCTGATCTGTTTTAAGTAAACAATGAGTCTTTCTTTCGTATTTAGATTTGTATCTTTACCAAAAGAGAAATCTCCTATGTCGGTGATAAAACTTCCTCTATTATTTGTTGGATCGAAGGGCGAAAAGAAGTTATATACTTTGTTTGATAGTGGTGCAAATCTTTCTTGTATTGATAAAAATCATTTGGAGAATCTTGAACAACCTGTGAATCTTGGTCGTGTGCGTAAACTTGCAACTGCAGGGGAAGGGCATTTTATTGAAGTCAGTGAAAGGGTAACGTTGGATTTTTATATCAATGATATCTTGTTGAGTGATGAGTTTCTTGTCGTGCGGGCATTAAGCGAAGAAGCGATAATCGGCGCGGCCACACTCCAAAAATGGCGCATCAAATTAAACTTCGAAACCGATAATGTAGAAGTTGATCCCAAAGTCGCCAAACTGCAATTGATCTGATACGATTCTTCCCGTTACATTTGTTGTAATAAAACATTGATTTATGAACCTTTCATTGAAAGGAAAAACTGCTGTTATCTGCGGCAGTACCCAAGGCATAGGATTGGCCGTAGCAAAAGAGCTTGCACAACTTGGCGCCAATTGTATTTTACTGGCGCGGAACAAAGATGCGTTGTTAAAAGCAGTAAGTTCACTGAATAATTTACTCAACCAACATCACAGTTATTTTGTTGCTGATTTTGCAGATACCAGCCAGGTAAGGAAAGTAATTGAGTCAATTACAAAAACAACAAAGGTTCATATCCTGGTTAACAACACAGGCGGCCCTCCGGGTGGACAAATTACAGATGCAAATGAAACAGCTTTTTTACAGGCGTATAATCAGCACCTCATCAATAATCATATACTTTCACAAGCTGTGATTCCTTCCATGAAAGAAGAGGGTTATGGAAGAATAATTAACGTTATTTCTACTTCGGTACGAATTCCTATTGACAATCTCGGTGTATCGAATACAACACGTGCGGCTGTTGCTTCGTGGGCAAAGACGTTGTCGAATGAAGTGGGGCGTTTTAATATAACCGTGAACAGCGTATTGCCGGGATTTATAAAAACGCAACGGCTGGATGCGGTAATAGATTCGACTGCGAAGAGAAATAGTCTTAGTAATACCGATGCATCGAAAACTATGGAAGCAAGTATACCGATGAAGCGTTTTGGTAAAACAGATGAAATAGCCAATGTAGTTGCTTTTCTTGCGTCACCGGCTGCGTCGTATGTAAATGGAGTAACTATACCGGTAGATGGCGGAAAGACGGGAACGATATAAACAAGACTAAGATTTATCGGATTATCGGGATTTAAAGGATATACATGACGTTTGAAAGTACTTTACAGTTTGCGCAACAGTTGGATAGTAATGATCCCTTGAGATCGTTTAGAGATCTTTTTATTATTCCGTCAAGAGATAGTAAAGAGCAAATTTATTTTTTAGGGAATTCTTTAGGACTACAGCCAATAAAAACGGAAGCAGCGATAAAAGAAGTGTTGAATCAATGGGCGATGTATGGTGTTGAGGGTTTTTTTCAAGGCGATAAGCCCTGGCTGCATGCACATGATCAATTGACAAAAACGTTATCTGCTATAGTGGGTGCGTTGCCTGCCGAAGTTGTTGTGATGAACCAGTTGACGGTGAATCTTCATTTGATGCTGGTGAGTTTTTATAAACCGCAAAGCAAGCGAAACAAAATTATTTGCGAAGCAAAAGCATTTCCCAGTGATCAGTATACGTTTGAAACGCATATACGGCATCACAAATTAAATCCTGGTGATACGATTGTTGAAGTATATCCCCGTGAAGGAGAGCATACCATCCGGACAGAAGATATTTTGCAAACAATAGAAAAGCATAGAGATGAAGTGGCATTAGTCATGTTTAGCGGGATAAATTATTATTCAGGCCAGCTATTTGATATTCCTGCGATAACCAGTGCGGCGCATAGAGCCGGGGCTATTGCCGGATTCGATCTTGCACATGCAGCCGGTAATGCTGATCTGCATCTCCATGAATGGGGTGTTGATTTTGCCTGTTGGTGCAGTTATAAATATTTGAATTCGGGCCCCGGTGCCATTGGCGCTGTTTTTATTCATGAACGGCATCATCATGATTCAACCTTATCGCGGTTTGCCGGCTGGTGGGGTTATGACCAGGCAACCCGTTTTAAAATGGAAAAGGGATTTAAACCAATGAAGGGCGCCGAAGGCTGGCAACTCAGCACGCCGTCATTTATTTTATATGCTTCACATAAAACGGCATTGGATATTTTTGAACAAGCGGGATGGGATAAAATAAAAGAGAAACGAAAATTATTAAATGACTATCTGTGGTTTTTGCTGGATGCGGTTAATGAAAGTGCATCAGAGAAAATTATAGAATTCATTACACCACGGGATCCCGCAGAGAGAGGCTGCCAGGTATCTATGCTGATGTTGAAACGTGGCCGGGAAATATTTGATGCACTCAGCAAAGAAGGAGTAATGACAGACTGGAGAGAGCCCAATGTAATACGAATAGCGCCGGTGCCGCTGTACAATACTTATGAAGAAGTATGGCGCTTTGCAGATATTCTTAAAAAAATCATTCAATAAAAAATCATCAATCCACGAATCCTGTATCATCGTTTTAATCAGGAAAATCTTAATTGTCTCTCTTATCTTCGCGCCATGACCCGCTCCGAACTCGTAGCACAAATCAAAAAAAAGAAGTCCTATCTCTGCGTTGGTTTAGATTCAGACATTGCTAAATTACCAAAGCATCTTTTAAGCGATCCCGATCCTCTCTTTTCATTTAATAAATCAATAATCGATGCTACCAAAGATGTTTGCGTAGCGTATAAAATTAATACTGCTTTTTATGAAGCGCTTGGGGTAAAGGGCTGGCAGGCGTTAGAGAAGACAGTAAACTATATTTCTGCGGATCATTTTAAAATAGCCGATGCAAAGCGGGGTGATATTGGTAATACATCTTCGCAATATGCAAAAGCATTTTTTGAAACACTGCCATTCGATTCTGTTACAGTTGCACCTTATATGGGAGAAGATAGTGTGAAGCCTTTTTTGCAATACCATGGAAAATGGGCAATCGTGTTGGGCCTTACTTCGAATAGTGGTGCGAAGGATTTTGAACTACAAAAAATGATCAGCGAAAACGGACAAGAACATTTAAGACCTCAAATGCTTTATGAAAAAGTATTGAAAACAGTTTCATCCTGGGGCAACAACAATAACCTGATGTTTGTAGTAGGCGCAACACAGCCAGAAGAATTTGTAAATATCCGGGAGATAGTTCCCGACCATTTTTTCCTTGTGCCGGGAGTAGGCGCACAGGGAGGTAGTTTAAAGGATATTTCAGAGAAAGCCATGATAAACGATTGCGGCATATTGGTCAATGTAAGCCGTGCGATCATCTTCGCATCTGATAAAGAAGACTTTGCGGAAAAAGCCGGAAAAATAGCCCGCGAATACCAGGCTGAAATGGCGTCTTATTTAGCACTTTAATTACAATTTTGGGCGTTTAATGGCGTTATCAAAAACAAAAATTGTGATAATGCGCCGTATCCTTTTCCTATCAATCACTTTCTCCGTCATTTTATTTTCCTGTAAGAAATCTGATGTTGTTACTGATAATAATTCCAATAATAACAACAACAATAATAATTCAGGTGATGTTGTTTACAACGTAAATAAGGCAACACTTTTACAACTGGTAAATGATGTAAGAACAAAAGGCTGCACGTGCGGAACAACAGTGATGCCTGCTGTTGGTACATTGACATGGGACGATCAATTGGCAAAAGCCGGTTATGATCATAGTGTGGACATGAATAAGAATGACTATTTCAGTCATACCGGTTTGGATGGGTCAAGTCCGGGGCAGCGGATAACTGCTGCGGGCTATACATGGTCCTCATATGGGGAAAATATCGCCAATGGTTATACGACTGAACAAGCTGTTATGACCGGATGGTTGAACAGCGAAGGTCATTGCAGGAATATCATGGGTGCAGGGTTTACAAATATTGGCGTTGGCCGTGATGGAAATTATTGGACGCAGGTATTTGGTGCGAAATAAATATAAAGCGTCAATATGTTTTTGAAGGTTTCCCCGGTTTAAAACTCCCTTCAGGTACAGTCCACCACTGATGCAATTCATAACTCAATCTTCCGGCGGCTATGGCAGGATCAGTTGTCAAAAGTTTTTCTATTTCTTCTTTTGTTTTGCATCCATCTGCCGAAGCATCAAAAATAAAAAGTCCGAGCCAATCTCCATCGCCAAACGGACCGGCTACTTTTAATTTTCCTTCGTTATACAACCGGTTGATATTTGCCAGGTGACCTTCCTGAATTCTAGCAGCGGTTACAGAGTCCTGTGTTCTGTTGTTTCCCTTTGTCAGCATTACAAACCAATAAGGTTTTATCTGTTCCTCCGGTTTTGTTTCTTTCTTTTTTTGCTGACTGAATGATTGCAAGGCAAATAATAAAATAAAAAATACACTTAGTGGAATAATGCGTTTCATGTGCTTATTTTTTGTCAAGATATGATAATAAGCGTTGTTAAAAAGCCGAATAGCGATGAAGGCGTAAAAGAGTGCGACGCAACCAAAGCTTAACCGGAGGAAGAATGCCGGGCACATAAAAATTTTAGAATTATTACAGCACTAACGGATCGTTCTTCCACTTCAAACTCCAAATCCCGGACTATCAACTTTCTCTTACCTTTGCGGCAAAATTAAATGATTGCTTTATGGCGGCCCGTACAGACCTTTTTGTAAGCCCGGATTATTTCAATGTTGATGGATTACTGACTGAAGAACACAAGCTGGTTCGTGAATCGGTGCGTAATTATGTAAAGAAAGAAATTTCGCCTATCATTGAAGATTATGCGCAAAAGGCTGAATTTCCCCAACAGATTGTGAAGCAATTAGGCGACCTGGGTTGTTTCGGTCCAACTATTCCCCACGAATATGGCGGCGGCGGCCTCGATTATATTTCTTACGGCTTAATGATGCAGGAACTGGAAAGAGGTGATAGCGGCGTACGTTCAACCGCATCTGTGCAGGGATCATTGGTAATGTTTCCCATTCATGCTTATGGAAATGAAGAGCAACGAAAAAAATATTTGCCAAAACTGGCGAGTGGCGAATGGCTGGGCTGTTTTGGATTGACAGAACCGGATCACGGCAGCGACCCCAGCAGTATGCTTACAAATTTTAAAGATGCAGGTGATCACGTAATATTAAATGGAGCAAAGATGTGGATCAGCAACGCTCCGTATTCGCAGGTGGCTGTTGTATGGGCAAGAAATGAAAGTGGTGACGTTCAGGGTTTGATTGTGGAAAGAGGAATGGAAGGATTTACGACGCCGACGACGCATGGCAAGTGGAGCTTACGGGCAAGCGCAACCGGGGAATTGGTATTTGATAATGTGAAAGTGCCGAAACAAAATATATTGCCGGGTGTAAAAGGATTAAAAGGGCCATTGAGCTGTTTGACAAAAGCGAGATATGGTATCGCATGGGGGGCTATTGGTGCGGCGATGGATTGTTATGATACGGCATTACGTTATTCAAAAGAAAGAGTACAATTTGATAAACCAATTGGCGCTTTCCAGTTGCAGCAAAAGAAACTGGCAGAGATGATCACCGAGATTACAAAAGCGCAGTTATTGAACTGGCGGCTTGGTGTATTAATGAATGAAGGAAAAGCAACGCCGCAGCATGTAAGCATGGCTAAACGCAATGCCTGCGAAATAGCGTCGAACATTACCCGTGATGCAAGACAGATGCTTGGAGGAATGGGTATCACCGGCGAATATTCCGTGATGCGCCACATGATGAACCTGGAAAGTGTGATCACCTATGAAGGCACGCATGATATTCACCTGCTTATCACGGGCATGGATGTAACAGGATTCAATGCGTTTAAATGATAAATGTAACTATGTGAAAAATGCGGCAATAAAAGCTCACAATTTTCACAATCCTGCGTTTTCAAATTTCCACATTCCTTATAAATGAAAATCTTCTTCATCGGATTCATGGGCACCGGTAAATCTTACTCGGGGCTGCAACTGAGCAAAAAGCTCAATATTCCTTTCTTTGATCTTGATGAAGAAGTAATCAAACACGAAGGGAAATCTATAAACGAAATTTTTGCAACAGATGGCGAGGAATATTTTCGCCTGCTCGAAAAAGATGTATTGCACATCATCACGGAATACAATGAGAATTTTGTGATGGCCTGCGGTGGAGGTACGCCTTGTTATTATAACAATATTGATTACATGAACAGGGAAGGGATTACCGTTTGGCTGAATACCTCGATCGACACGCTATACCAAAGGCTGATAGGAGAGAAGGATAAAAGACCGTTGATAAAGGATCTGAGTGAAAACCAATTGAGAAGTTACATTGCTAAAAAATTCTCCGACCGGAAAATTTATTACGAACAGGCCAGCATCGTTATCGATGAAGAACCGGCCCCGCTTGATAAAATAATAGAACGGATATTTCATGCATAAACGATTTTTATTGACCGGTGCTGCATTGGGAGCACTTGCAGTAGTACTTGGTGCTTTTGGCGCTCATGAATTAAAGAAAATTGTACCACCGGATACTGTAACTACTTTTCAGACAGGCGTACAGTACCAGATGTACCATGCAATTGCATTGCTGGCTGTTGCTATTATTTTCGAACGATATCCCAATAAGCTGATTAAATGGTCAGGAACCTGTTTTATAGCAGGCATCATACTCTTCTCAGGTTCGCTATATATTATTACTGCGTTGAAAGCTACCGAAACAGTTGGCCTTAATGGTATTGGTATTATCACACCTTTTGGTGGATTGTTTTTTATTGCCGGGTGGTTATTGCTCTTTGCAGGTATTATAAAGAAGACTTAGTGATTTGCAAAAACATTGTCTTTTTGCATGTCCTAAATGGTTAAAATATCAGCGTTGAATTGCCGAACCTTTAATCGAGTGGTAATTCAATTATAGTGAGCGTTCCCGTTTTACTCAATATCTGCAAATCACCGCCGATGGTCGACATACGGCGACGAATGTTTTGAATACCATTGCCAAATTGCCTTAATTTACCAAGATCAATGCCGACACCATTGTCTTTGATTTGAATTTTCAGCGAATGGCTTATATCAACATCGATAATGATCTCGCTTGCCTGCGAATGCTTCAGTGCATTGTTCAGCGTTTCTTTTACACAAAGAAAAATATTGCGGCGCTTGTCACCCGTCAGTACTTTTTGTGCTATTTGTTCAGGCGTATTTACACGGCAAATTATTGAGGTGTTTTCAAAATATTCCTGCGAGTAGGCACGGATATAGGATACAAGATTGTCCACCGTATCGTTCCCGCTGTTCATTGTCCAGATAATGGCGTTCATTTTATTCAGTACATCGTTTGCCGATTCGGAAATTTTTTCAATCTCTTTCGGCACATTGCCGCTCATTTTATTTTTCGCTATTTCACTCATCAACCGGATGGCTGTCATGCCGGAACCCAATTCATCATGCATGTCTGCGGATATACGGTCCCGTTCCTCCTGCTGCGCCTTGAATACGGCCAGTTCCTTTTCATATTCCTTCATCTGGTTTTCACTTTTCAGCCGTTCTCTTTCCCTGGTTTGTTCAATAAGCCGGCGGCGGTTTTTATAGCTCAGGGCCATCAGGAAAAAAATAAATTCCAGCAATAAACCGATCTCATAATAGAAAAGTGAATTGCTCAGCAGCGCGGGTACCGAACGTGGAAATTTTCCGAATAAGATAAGTGCCTGGGAAAAAATGGAAAAAAGGAACATGAAAAGATTACCCCAAACGATATAACGAAGCATCCGGTCGTTCCGGTTGCGGATACCATACACTATAACAGCAGGGATTAACAGCACTATAAGCGAAACCTTTGTAAATGTTTCAATGCTGTTCTTGGCGGTAAAGTTATTGGTGAAAAAATGAAACCAGGTGAATAAAAACATTGTACCAATTAAAAGAGAAATGCCACCACTGAACAAGCGATGCAGGAATGGATGATTATTGCGGGTATCGATAAACCGCTGCATAAATACCAGGTAGAAGACATAACCGGTTGACTGCAGGATGAAATCAAGATACGCTTCAATAAAATAATTTAGTGTGAGCGCACGGTCATTATAAAATGATTTTATAAAGAGCATCGCTCCAAGCATGAATCCATACAATGAATAATACAAAAACTCGTCATTGCTGCCGGAAAAAAAATTTGCCAGTGAAAAAAGGATCATCATCAAAAACAAACCGCATATAACGTAAGTCAGCATGTTGATATCCTCTGAAACGTTGTGAACAAGCATCACATATGCCGGCAGGTATAAATCATACACCAACCGCGGACGGATCACGTTATTGTATGTCTTTTCCATTTTTAATTCAGCAATCACTATTGCTGAATCTTTTGGTGCCAATGAGAAATACCGGTAGCCGATACTATCGGGGTTATCTGGTAACAGGCGCGGCAATGGAGAAATTGTATTTCCTGTTGCGCGATAAAGATTTATCGTATTAAAGTAATAACCCGGAAAAAAATAAACTCCTTTTGCCGTATCTCCATTGTTGCAAACCTTAAAGCGGACAACAGCCGTTTTTGGCACAAGCTCATCAGGCACTTTTTTGCGGTTATCTGTTTCCGGTATAAAGTGGAGCGCATCATAATATTGTTGTAAAGAGGAATCAGCAGACAGAAACGCCAGCTGCATATTGCCGGAAATGGTATCAGCCAATTTCGTTTTACTGATATCATAATAAGTAAGTGTGGAATCGGTTTGTGCATTGGCTGGTTCTGAAAATAAGAAAACGGGCAGTCCCGCAAATACAATGACCCAAAGCGGGGACAATCGTCTTTTCAAAGCAGTATAAGTTGAGGTCATTAACTTATGAATGGGTTTGTCAAATTTATAACTTCACAACCGCAATTCGCCGTTTAAGCTATACCACTTTAAGGGTATTTATTTACTGCATTTCGAACCTGATGATGGCTGTTTGGTAAGGGTCTTTTGCATTTCCATTCCGGGTTTTACCGGGCTGTTAAGTTCCTGATTCTAAGTCGAAGTCTGCGGCCAAAAGAATGATAAATTTACCCGTTATCACAATAAACTGGCGACGGTTCACGGCTGGCAGCTCCGGGCTTTATTATTATCTTTGCGGCCATGGCCAAAAAGCTGAAAAAGACCAAACCCGAAAAACCAGGCCCTCAAAATCTGAAAGCTGAAAAGGTAGAAAAGGTAAACCTGAAACAATTGGCAAAAGACGAACGTACCTGGAAAATAACAGGCACCGTTTTTTTGTTGATTGCTATATTTCTTTTCATCTCTTTTATCTCTTATTTCTTCACCTGGAAAGAAGACCAGAGCTATGTGTTTCGCGGCGGCGCTTCTATTCTTTTTGACAGCGATGTAAAGGTCAAAAACCTGCTTGGACGTTTAGGCGCTTATGCATCACATGCGTTTATTTATAAGGGATTTGGCGTTGCTTCCCTTTTAATATGCACTTTCTTTTTTGTTGTCGGTACAAATCTCCTGTTTTCAAAAAAAGTGTTTTCAGTAAAACGTAACCTGAAATATGTTACGGTCGGGCTGTTGGTGCTGTCTGTATCTCTGGCCTTTGTTTTTTCAAAAACCGAATTCAGGTTTGGCGGCGGTATCGGCAATTCTATTTCTAACTGGCTGACTGATTTTCTCGGAAATGTAGGTACTGCTGCAGTATTGCTTGTATTAATGATCAGCTATGTTATCTGGCAATTTAATCCCGCGTTTAATTTACCCGAACGAAAAAAGACTGTGCCGCCACCGTTAGCCGAAGAGGATCTGATTGATAAAGATAAAGGCGCTGTTCTTTTTATTGAAGAAACCAATAACACGAGGAAAGGCGATGATGCGAAGAAAAACGGGTCAAAGAATAAGAACAAAGAGAACCTGGTTGATTTTAAATTAACGGAGAAAGAAGAGAATCCGGCTTTTGATATACCGGTAGTTGAACGGGAGATAGTTGAAGATATTTTTCATGCCAATGATGATTTGAAGATTACTGAGCCCGAAATAAATAAACCTTTACCCGGCAAGGAAAAGAAAAGTAAAAGGCAATTGGATGAGAATGGCCTTTCACTGGAAATAAAAACAAAACCTGCTGAAGAAAAAACAAAAGGGGAAATAGCAGAAGAAAAAGTATATGAGACGCAGGAGCCTTATGAGCCTACACTGGATTTACGGGACTATAAATATCCTACGCTTGATTTACTTGAGACACATGGCAGCGACAGAATAGTACAGGACGCCAATGAACTGGAGAATAATAAAAACCAGATCATCAACACGCTGAGGAATTATGATATAGAGATTCAAAAAATAAGTGCAACGGTAGGGCCTACGGTTACCCTGTATGAAATTGTTCCTGCTGCAGGTGTACGCATCTCCCGTATTAAAAACCTGGAGGATGATATTGCTTTGAGTCTCGCGGCACTGGGCATACGCATTATTGCACCCATACCCGGAAAAGGGACAATAGGAATTGAAGTGCCGAATGTGAAGAAGAGCGTGGTAAGCATGAAAACATTGCTGGCATCTGAAAAGTTTCAGTATAACAGTTACAGCCTGCCGATTGCTATTGGTAAAAAAATTGACAACGAAAATTTTATTGTTGACCTGGCATCCATGCCGCACTTGTTAATGGCCGGTGCTACGGGACAAGGGAAATCAGTTGGTTTGAATGCCATTCTTGTTTCTCTCCTGTATAAAAAACATCCGTCGCAGTTGAAGCTGGTGTTGATTGATCCTAAAAAAGTGGAGTTGAGTTTATACCGCGTGATAGAGAATCACTTTTTGGCGAAGCTGCCGGGTGAGGAAGAAGCGATCATCACCGATACAAAGAAAGTAGTGCATACACTAAATGCGCTTTGTATTGAAATGGACAATCGCTATGATTTGTTGAAAGAAGCCGGTGCAAGGAATATCCGTGAGTACAATGAAAAATTTGTAAAGCGAAAATTAAACCCGTTGAAGGGTCACCAGTTCCTGCCGTTTATAGTATTGGTTATTGATGAGTTTGCCGACCTGATTATGACGGCAGGGAAGGAAATTGAAATGCCGATTGCACGTCTTGCACAGTTGGCTCGTGCTGTCGGTATCCATTTGATCATCGCAACACAACGTCCATCTGTTAACATCATAACCGGTACGATCAAGGCTAACTTTCCTTCAAGGATTGCGTTTAAAGTATCCTCAAAAATTGACTCAAGGACAATCCTTGATTTGGGCGGCGCAGAGCAACTGATTGGAAAAGGGGATATGCTCATTTCCCATCATGGGGAAGTAACAAGATTGCAATGTGCATTTGTTGACACACCCGAAGTGGAAAGTGTGGTGGATTTTGTTGGTGATCAGCGGGGTTATCCGCAGGCATTTATGTTGCCTGAATATGTGGATGAAAAGGAACTGGAAGGCAAGGATTTTGATTTGGCTGACCGGGATGCGTTATTTGAGGATGCGGCACGTTTGATTGTGCAAAACCAGGTCGGTTCCACGTCGTTGCTGCAGAGAAGGATGAAATTGGGTTATAACCGCGCAGGACGCTTGATGGATCAATTGGAGGCAGCGGGCATTGTGGGTCCAAACCAGGGCAGCAAGGCGAGAGATGTGTTGATAAAGACGGAAATGGATTTACAGCAACACCTGGGAAGCCTGGGTTAGCAAGTTGTTAAGAAACCGAAAGCACATGCAACTCTGGCAGCATTGTTGTCCATCCTGTAGTGGAACATATATATTTGCACAAACAGGCAATGAAGATAATAAACGATACTAAAATGTTACAGATGAAACGAACACTCTTAATGGCGGTAGTTTTAACAGTATTTTCAATCGGAAGCTTTGCACAGAATAATGATCCGGCCGCAAAAAAGATATTGGACGGTGTAAGCGCAAAATTCAAATCATTTAAATCGGTAATTGCAAATTTTACATATAAAGTAGAGAATGCTGTCGGGAAAACGCTTTCAACAAAGAAAGGAAATGTGACGATGAAAGGTGCTAAATATCATATCAGTTTTGGTGACCAGGAAATTTGGTGCGATGGAAAAACGACGTGGAGTTATGATAAGTCTTCGAATGAAGTAACAGTAAGTAAAGCAGATGCAGCTGCAGGAACGATCACGCCACAAAAATTGTTTACTGATTTTTATGATAAAGATTTCCTGTACAAACTGAATGGCGATAGAAAAGAAGGAAAGAAAACCCTGCAGGAAATTGAAATGACGCCTACTGACAAGAGTAAAGCTTTTCACAAGGTGTATGTGCTTGTAGATAAAAATGCACAAACATTATACAGTACCAAAGTGCTTGAAACAAGCGGCAATCGCTACGACTATACAGTGAACAGTTTGAAGGTGAATGTAAATGCCGCTGACTCCCAGTTTGTTTTTGATAAAAGCAAATATCCCGGGGTAGAAGAAGTGAATTTGCAATAAGTCGATAATACAGGCTATTTGTTAAAACAAAGAATTTGTTCGCGGCATAATTACAGCCCAGCGATTGTCTTTCTCAATTTTACTAACTGTTGTAATAAGCCCTCCAGCAAATCTAATTTCAACATATTCGCTCCGTCGCTCTTTGCAACAGCGGGATTGGGATGTGTTTCAATAAACAAGCCATCGGCTCCCGTTGCAATCGCCGCCTTTGCTATCGTTCCTATCAGTTGTGGATTACCTCCTGTAACGCCGGATGTTTGATTGGGTTGCTGTAATGAATGAGTGCAATCCATTACTACCGGTGCTCCGTGTTCTTTCATCCAGGGAATATTGCGATAATCAACTACCAGGTCCTGGTAGCCGAAACTGTTTCCTCTTTCTGTTAAAATAACTTTTGAGTTTCCCGCACCGCGGATTTTTTCGGCAGCAAATTTCATAGAAGGTCCGCTTACAAATTGCCCTTTTTTTACGTTAACAATTTTCCCGGTTTCCGCAGCAGCAAGCAACAGATCGGTTTGCCTGCAGAGAAAAGCGGGTATTTGTAAAATATCTATATACTTAGCCGCTAATGCTGCTTCATCATGTGCATGTATATCCGATGTTGTTGGCAACTTATATTTTTCCCCGGTCTTTTTTACAAGCTTCATGGCTGCTTCATCGCCTATACCGGTAAATGAAGATGCGCTGGTACGATTTGCTTTGCGGTAAGATGATTTAAATACGTAGGGAATACCGAGATTTTTACAAATGAGAGAAACCTTATCGGCAACTTCCATTATAAGTTCTTCACTTTCTACCACACAAGGGCCTGCAATAAGAAAGAAATTATTTTCGTCGTACGATTGGTTGATAAAAAGGTCTTTTAAGAATTTTTCCATGGCGCAAAGGTAAGATTGTAGGATTTAAGATTTATGACCGGTGATTTTGAATTGAACTACGGGATTGGAGTGACTTCATGCTGAATAGAATTGGTAAAGTAAAAGGGTGCGACGCAAGTAAAGCCGGATAGTAGTACTATAGCCTGGCTCAAAAAATCAAACTGAAATGATTTGGAATTTGAGATTTGGAGTTTGACATTTGTTTCTCTAAAAGACAGGTATGGTTAAAGAAAAGATATTAGTTATTGGCGCTTCCGGCCAGATCGGCGTTGAATTAACATTGGCACTGCGCAAAATGTATGGTTCTTCAAATGTAATAGCATCGGATCTGCGGGAAGAGAATGATCTATTGAAAGGAACAGGTCCTTATGTAAGTCTTGATGTGATGAATAAAGAAATGCTGCATGTGCAGGTGATCCGTCAAAATGTAACACAGGTTTATTTATTGGCTGCTATTTTATCAGCAACAGGTGAAAAGAATCCAAACCTTGCCTGGCATTTGAATATGCAAAGCCTGCTGAATGTACTGGATATTGCAAGAGAAGAGAAATTGCATAAAGTATACTGGCCAAGTTCCATTGCTGTGTTTGGCCCTACCTCACCAAAACAAAACTGTCCGCAGCAAACAATCATTGAACCGACAACTGTATATGGTATTAGTAAATACGCAGGAGAATTCTGGTGTAACTATTATCATCAGCGATTTGGCGTAGATGTCCGCAGTCTTCGTTACCCCGGTTTGATATCTTATAAATCAGCTCCCGGCGGCGGCACGACCGATTATGCCATTGAAATTTTTCATGAAGCGGTGGAAGAAAAAAAATATACCTGTTTTCTGAATGAAAATACATACCTGCCTATGATGTATATGCCCGATGCGATCCGGGCAACGATAGAATTAATGGAAGCCGGTGCAGATAAAATTAATATACGGACGTCTTACAACCTTTCTGCAATGAGTTTTTCGCCAAAAGATATTGCGTCCGAAATTAAAAAGCATCTTCCTGAGTTCAGCATGATGTATAAACCCGACTATCGCCAGGCAATTGCGAATAGCTGGCCACAAAGCATTGACGACGCTGTGGCGCGTAAAGACTGGGGTTGGAAAGAGGAGTTTAACCTGGAACGGATGACAGCCGACATGCTTCTCAACCTGAACAACTGATCTCTTTTTTTGTTATAGTATTTTCGCTTGCCTGCCGATGAAAATATTTATTTATCACAATCTGAAATAAGGATGAAATACATATTGATCGCAGTTTCTTTTCTGTATGGCGGGCTGATTGTGGCACAACAAACCAAACTGAAGCAAACAATTTACCGCGCCGTGTTATACCGACAGGATAGCAACGAGGTCGTATTTAATATGGACTTTAAAATAGAGAAAGGAAAGCCTGTGTTTTATGTGATCAATGATACGGAGCGCATAAGGGTGACAGATATAAGTCAGAAAAAAGATTCTCTTTTCTTTAACATGCCTGTTTTTGAATCTTCATTTCATACGAAAGTAGCCAGGGATGGCAGTCTTACCGGGGTTTGGATAAAAGGTGTAAGGGGAGACGGAGGTCCGCAACGTTGGCCATTTAAAGCAACACCCGGACAATCATTTCGATTTGCGGTTCCAAAGTCTGTTGTTAAAAAATCAATCAGCGGAAAGTGGGCTGTTACGTTTACCAATGCCGATGGTTCAAAAGAAAATGCATTGGCTGTTTTTAAACAGAAGAAGAATAAGTTAACAGGATCTTTTCTTACTACAACCGGCGACTACCGTTATCTTGAGGGAATTGTGACCAACGATTCATTAAAACTTTCCACGTTCGACGGTTCTCATGCATATACATTTGTTGCTGCAATCGATGATAATAATACAATCAGCGGAGGTACATATTATTTCGGCCCTGCCGGCAAACAAGCATGGACGGCAATAAAAGATGATAATGCCGCTTTACCGCAACAGGAACTTCCTGTTTCATTACGTAAAGGAGAAACGGGATTGAACTTTGCTTTTAAAGACTTGAATGATCAACCGGTTTCGTTGAAAGACGATCGGTTTAAAGACAAGGTAGTGATCGTAGAACTGATGGGTTCATGGTGTCCTAACTGTATGGATGAAACGAAATTTCTAAGCAATTTTTATCGCGATAATAAATCTAGGGGAGTGGAGGTCGTTGCTTTGGCGTACGAATACAGTACGGACCTGCAACGTTCAAAAGCCAGCTTGCAAAAATTCAGGAACAAGTTTAATGTGGAGTACCCGATGTTGATTACCGGGGTAGCAGTAGGTGACACATTAAGAACAGAAAAAACGTTGCCGCAATTAACGCCGATCCGATCATTTCCCACAACTATTTATATTGACAAGAAAGGAAACGTCAGAAAAATCGATACCGTGTTTTACGGACCGGGTACAGGAACTTATTATGATGACTTTTTGAAAGAGTTCAATAAAACGATAGATGAATTATTAGCAGAAAAATAGGACGATTTAATTTATCTATATAAATCGCCTCGCAGGTATTTCAACCCTGAATCAACAATTATAGTTACGATTTTTTTGCCTGCGCCAATTATCCTTGCGCGTTGAATAGCTGCCCAAACATTTGCCCCGGAAGTTGTTCCTCCCCATATTCCTTCTGTTTTTGCGAGTGCTCTTGCCGTTTTATAAGCATCTTCATCGGAAACTGAAAATATCTCGTCCGCTAAGTCTAACCGGCATATAGATGGTACAAAACCTGCGCCTATTCCTTCCAGTTTATGCGTTCCTGAGGTATCACCACCTGAAAGCGTACGAACATTTTTGGGTTCAATAGCAATACAGCGGATAGATGGAATTTTTTCTTTCAGCACTTCTGCATTTCCCGAAAAACAGCCGCCTGTACCAACGCCCATTATAAATTCATCAATATCGCTGCCGAGAACATTGACTATTTCTTTTGCCATGGTATGATAGGCGTTCCTGTTGTCCGGATTATTAAACTGATCGGTCCAGAAAATACCGGGGGCCTTGCTTAATTCTCTTGCTCTTGCAACTAATGTGTCAATCAATTTAGCCGTAATTAATCCATTATCACTTGGAATTATTTCGAGTTCGGCTCCGAAAGTTCTCATGGTTTGCAGTTTTTCTTCTGCGAATGCATCCGAAGAAACAAAATATGCTTTGTAGCCTTTGTTTGCACACACCATTGCCAGCGAACTTCCGGTACTTCCGCCTGTATATTCAACTACTTTGCCTCCGGGTTTCAACTGACCTCTTCGTTCCGCTCCTTCAATCATCGAAAGCGCCATACGATCTTTCATACTTCCTGTCGGGTTACCTCCTTCGTACTTTACATATATTTCGGCACAGCCGGGCTCCGATAATTTTTCCAATTTTATCAGTGGTGTATTTCCAATTGCGTTCATGAATTAATAAATGAAAATTGTATTATCAAAAATAGAACCTGTTAAACGATACTGAATTTATCCGTTCATAACCCGATCTAACGTTTTCGCTACACGTTCTTTTTGTGCAATGTCTTTCGCGATTTTTTTGGCGTCTTTTGCAATCTCGCGGAACTGGCCGGTTGGTGCGATCCAGAATCCACAGAAATATAATCCATCATTGCCAAAATATTTTTGTTTACCGGTACTGACTTTTAAATCATCAAAGCGGCTTTTATCAACCTGAATGATTTCAGCATAGTCCCGGTAATATCCTGTTGCAGCAATGATCGCATTAAACTCTTCTTTTTTGCCGTTGGTAAAATGAACTGTTCTGCCGTTTATATGATCGATGCCTTCATGAATTTTGATATGTCCCTGCCTGATATGTTTTATCGTTCCAATGTCCAATAAAGGAATGCTTCCATCTTTTTGAATTTGTTCAAAAGTGCCATAGGGCATTTTCTTCAATCCTAGTTTGGTAATATCGCCAAACAATAATCGCATTAGCGGGGCATTGATCGTGTCAGCCATACGGGGAGGAAGCAGCGACATCAGCTGACTGAGGCTGAGTATGGGAATACCTAACAAGTCGCGCGGTACCATATTTACCGGTGATCGAACCGCCATGGAAGGAAGCGCCCCCTGTTCATATAGATCAATTGCAATCTCGCATGCTGAATTCCCAAAACCAACTACCAATACTTTTTGCGCTTTAAAATCGCGGCCTGTTTTATATCCGTAGCTGTGAATTATTTTTCCGGGAAAAGTTTCTTTCCCTTTAAAATCGGGATCTTTTGGTTTTGTGTAAGCCCCGGTTGCCACAATTATATAACCTGATTCGAATGTGCCCTTATTTGTTTCGGTAAACCAGTGGCTACCTTTCTTCTTTACTGATAAAGCGTTGGTATTAAAGTGCGGGTTTATAGAAAACTCTTTTTGATAATCTTCTAAATAGTCAACAACCTGTTGCCGGGATGGATAGCGCGGAATAGTACGGTTGAATTTTTTATAAGGCAGATTAGACAGGCTCTTATTGGTATGCAGGTGTAACCGCTCATAATGATTGCGCCATGGCATTGCTGCCTGTGCTTCCTTTTCTATGATGATAAAATCAATACCGGCTTTTTGCAAACAAGCGGCAGAAGCCAAACCTGAAACGCTGGAACCGATAATAAGTACACTTGTTTGATTCATGAATCGAAACTGTAATGAAAGCTTCTAATGTGTCTCTGAAGGTATCAATTTTTCGAGGAGTCTGCTATTTGTTTGAAAAGTTTCACGAGTGCTGAAAGAATAAGAAGTTCGGAAATTACTTCGATCTTAAAGATAAGAATTATTCTACCAGTGCTTCTGCCAGCTTCTTCAACTTCACTACTGTGCCTCGCCAGTAAAAATCAACATGTTTATAAATAGTTTCTGTGGGAAAATTGCTGACAATTACTTTCAAAAACGTTTTATCCTGCGCAGGTGACAAGCTGAATTCAACAGAGGTGTAATTTTCAGGTTTGTCAGGCAATCGTGATATAGAGCTCAGGTAATTATATTGCAGTGTGCTGTAAGGTTCAAATTGTAAAACAATTCCTTTGTTCTCAAATTGTAAATGATGAAAGCCCTTAATAATGATAGGGCTGCCAATTTTCCAATCGGTAGTAATCTTCAATCCTAATTCAGGCTCTGCCATCCATTGTTTCATTAAATCAGGGTCCGTCAGCGCGTTCCAAACAGCAGTGACAGGCGCTTCTATCGCGATGCTTTTTTCGGTCACGTCAATCATTGTTTGCAAATGAATACAATGGTGTTACTACAATTTGACAGACTGGATTGTTCATGATGGTGAGATTACTTTTTCCTGCCACTTTGGAAGGTTTACTCCTTTTATGATGAGCCATAAACAGAGTGTTAGTTCACCGATAAGAGGAGGAAGAAGAATAGCCGGAAATAAAATATCTGTGAGCGAAGGCGCAAGAATCAACGCAAAACTGTTTATTAAATAACATATTCCCGCCACCTGGATCAGTATACCAATGGCTTTGGGAAAATAACCTGATTTAATAATCAAATACCCGTTTATAAGTAATACACAACCAAAAAATATAAGGCCGATGCCAAAGCCGTAGCCGTGTGCTTTGATCGATAAACGGGCCAACGCTTGTAGCTGCTGTGGTTCGAATGCTTTCAGGTAATCAGCTTCACCGAGAAGAAACCAGGGCATCAATAAATTCATTTTGTTTGCCACCAGTACTGCTGTCTGAACCAGGTTAAAAAGCAAAGCAGCCATGGCGAGATGTTTATTTACAGGCTTCAGCAATACATAAAGAACCAACATTACAATGATATCACAAACATGCATAATTATATCACCGGCGATGCCTATGCGCCATAGGAGGGAGGAAGCTACCAGGTTGCCTGCAGTAGCTGCAGCATCACCTGGAACGATGATCTTATTCCGGATAAACATTTCACCGATGAAGCCTGCAACGATGATAATCAGGTAAGCGATGCCACCGGTACGTGCATATTTTTGCGGTGAAATACCGCTGCTGCTGTTTACGTTCATGTTGAATATTATTTACTGCAAAAACTTTATATACTCATCGAGATACTCGAGCGGCGTTGTTTTCCATTCTGTTACTCTTGTCACATCGTGACGGGTACATTGATAAGTAAAATCGTAAAGTATGTTCACAATTGCCGCATTTGGAATTTTATTGTGCTCATCCATCGCGGTAAAGGCACCGCGTTTTCCTGTTTTTTCCTCTTTTGCGATCTGGAGCATCGCGTAATACACGGGCAGCCTCGCCGTTTTGACCCTATCCAGTATTTCCGGCGAATTTGCGACTGCCTTTTGCGCTTCATCAAATAGGGTATTGTATGCCGTTAGTAACGAATCCGACAGGAAACTTTCTTTTTCCATAACGGGGTTTCCAAAAATGGACAACTTATAACCTGCCTTTTCCATGTTGTTGTCATGCAACAGATCGATGTATCTTTTTATCGGCCTGGCGGCTTTCCCATAATATCCCCTGAGAAAATCGTTCATCACTGTATCTATGTTTACATCCGGGTTCCACAGTAATTTATCTATCAGGTAGGCACGCAATTCTGAAAATTCACCGCCAATTTCCCGGTTTCCCTGTTCAAATACAGCAGATACCCGGTTATCGCGCATGAATATGAGATTGGGCTGCAGTATGCGAAGATTGGGGAAAGGCGCAAAAAGATTTGAAAACCGGATAACATAATCCCATACAATAATGTTGTTGGTCAATCGTCCCCAACCCCTGAGATCACTGGCAAACGATGTGTCTCCTTTTTCCATCGTTGTATTCCTGGCACTTTCAATGCTGCATAGCATTATGTTTACATTTTTTGCCGGCAGAATATCTTTAGGCGGCACGCGGCTGTATTGATAAGCAAGCGTTGAAATGATCTTATCCGGAAATCGTTCGGCCACTTTGTTTATAAATGCAATGATGGAACCCGAACCGAGTGCCGGGTACTTCGATCCACCATGTGTTGAATACATTTTTTCTTCAGGTGCAAAGGCAGCATATTTTTTATCCAGGGCGGCACAGTTATCGCAACGGCAATAATTCACATTATCATTCTGACTTACTGACCAATAAATAGCTTCCGGGTTTTTATCCATTGCCGCTTTCAGATTTTTACAAACAATTTCCAGTACATCCGGATTTGTTAAACATAATTGTGCTTCCGGTTGAAGGTCGGCGCCATCCCAGGAGGGAATAGTACCTGCATGACGTTTGCCATCATAATAACTGAAATATTCGGGATGTGTAGTTCCATATTCCTGCGGATTCAGCAATGTACCCAGGGTATGCACCCAAAAGCCCCATTCGCTTTTACCCGGCCCCACATGCGAATCCAGTTTGTGCCAAAGCTGGTATTCCGGATCGGTGGCATCTCTGTAAAAATTTTCACGGTAACTGAAAACGGGTAATTGTAAATCATCGATCGCGTTTAAGGTAATTGTTTTTCGGGTAGGCACATACGTTACTTTGGATGAATATTTGCGGCAACCAAGATAAGTTTCAAGAAAAGTATATACGCCGTATAATATTCCCTTATCGGTGCCGCCTGCAATAATTAAGTTCTTTCCGGCGGTTTTAATCAATAACCCGTCTTTGTCCAATTTTTCTTTTGATACTTTATCCAGTTCAGGCCTTTTTACATTACCGATTAAAATTTCTGTTTCTTTGTGCTTCACACTATCGGCTTCAATAGGCAATCTTGCGCCTGATATCCGTTCAATATAATCTTGTAAAACCTTGGCGGCCTGTATTTCATTTACAACAGGTTTATTGGGGAGGATGATTACACTTTTTGGAATGCCATTCTTAACGATGGTGATTGTTTGCGCCTGTGTTACTCCGAGAGTGAAGAGCACAACGATTAAAGAAAGTATTTTTTTCATAACAGGAATTATGAGATAGATAGTTTTCTGGATGAAAATACCTATTTAAAGATAAACCTTTGTCGAGGTTTATTCCAAGTTTGCGAATTGACACATACAGTAAGAATAATAGAATGCTGATTTCCTGCTTTTGCAAATATTATTTACCCGGCTCGTAACTTAAAAATACTGTGCCTGTATTATACTGCCTCATCTCTAAAAGTTTGAGCTTATTGAAATCTATCGCTTCAGGAAAGAAAGGCCGGCCACCGCCTGTAAGAACCGGGCAGAGTTGAAGATGAAGTTCATCTACGAGATTTTCTCTTAGCAGGGATTGCACCAGTGAAATACTTCCCCATAAAACAATATTCTTACCTGGCCGTTGTTTCAATTTTTTAATTGCCTCCGCGGCGCCGCCATGAATAACTTCGGCTTCCGGCCAATTGCCCCATGGCGCTTTTGTAAGCGAATTAGAAAGAACAACTTTTTTCGTTTCATTGAGTTTGTCGGCAATTACTTCTTTATCGGTTGTCGCTGTGGGCCAAAAGTCAACAAATAATTCGTAGGTTTTTCGACCCAGCAATATCGTATCGACTGTTTCCATAAATTTTAACTGATCGGCATCTGAATATGTATTTTGTTCCGGCGTCAGGCTGGTGAAAAAATCGAGATTGCCGTCTTTATCTGTAACGTATCCATCCAGGGATACCCATTCTTCTACGATTAGTTTTCGCATCGGTCTGTTATTTATTAATCAAAGTTATTTTACGTGTGGAAAACAGAAGGGGCCTGAATACGACAATTAGCGGGTTATTTGCGACCGGACCAATTTTTCCCGAAACTGTATACACGTTGTATCGTCAGCTCAGTTATAATTAATCATTACCCAATTGACAAGCATTGCTACGCCTCCAAGTATCGCAGCAATGCCAATGGAGCGGCTTATAATTTCAGGTCGCGGAAACAGTTTTTCTGCGGCAATCGAAATGGCAACCGCGATCATTACCACTGGATTCATTATGCCAAGAACAAGTTGTATGGCCATAAGTGTCGCACAGCAACTGCAGCAAGCCACACCTTGTTTGCATCCAATGCGAAAACTTGTTTCATTCTGAGCATAGGAAACTGCGCATCCCAACGGTGAACGACAGCGCAACAGGTGTGTCATTTTCCAACTCGTGAATTGAATCGTCCCAACAGCAATCAATGATATGCCGGAAAGTAATGGAATAATTCTACTCAGCAGCAGCGACTGCATCGTGTATATGCCATACAACATTCCTGCTACATAAATTCCACCACCCGCTATAAGCCAGATGGCAAAGTATCCGGATGCCATCAAACTAAGAGACCCCGACTGTCGCCTTGTTTTTAAAAACATTGGCAGTACAGATGGCATCATCATCGTAATCATCATTGCCAGCCACATCAGCAGAAAAATTAAAGCGGATTCAAGCCAGGTTTGATCAGGCATAAGCATCCACATCATTGACATATCCCACCCGCCGGGCATCTTCATTTCACCACCCATTGAGTAAACGAAGTAAACCGTTGCTGCAACGCTGCTGATAAATGCAA
>Ga0207645_10000714_pt1 | contig 27661 bp, 23 predicted proteins | sample KBSM53metaG_FD_184331 | JGI IMG/M metagenome (GOLD analysis project Ga0207645, IMG submission 184331) | Miscanthus rhizosphere microbial communities from Kellogg Biological Station, Michigan, USA - KBS M5-3 metaG (SPAdes) (version 2) | ecosystem: Host-associated > Plants > Roots > Rhizosphere >...
GACAGCATGGCTCGTCCGGAACACACACGCGACCGGCCGGTCGCGCATGTGGAACGAGATCGGGGCGACGGCTCTGGATCCGATGAGCGGCCTCATGCGATTTATGTCTGGCGACGCCGGGCGAGTGACCGACAAGCCGGCCGACATGGTGCCTTCCGACCTCCGTGCCGTCGCGTCTGCCGGCACTTTGTGGCGCGGCTCGAACACCGATGCGATCGAACCGAACACGTACGGGTTCTTCGAGACCGACCTGCTCTACGGCGACGTCACGAGCCACGAATCCAGTCACACGCCGTACGACGCGTTCGCGGTGCGTCTGAGCTTTGGCGGTGGCAGCGCATTCAGCGAGGCGCGCGTGCGCGGCCGGCTCTTCAGCGCGCCGTTTCGTCGCATGTCGTTTTCAATCCTGCAGGTCTATCAGTTCAACAACAACCCGGCGTATCGATTCGGGGCGCAGGCGTTCGAAACAACATTGAGCGGAGAAAAGCGGCTGGGCTCCCGCTTCTCGATGCTGACATTTGCGGGAGGCGGCGTGACCGTGCTCGGTGCGGTCGATTCGATTCCGCTCGAAGGGATCACGCCGGAACCAGAACCACCTCCGGACGCCGGCCAGGGCGTCTCGACCGGACCGCGCTTTTACGACTACGGGCCAGGCGCGAATCTCGTGGCGACGGCGGCTCTCCGTCGTAACAACCTGCAGTTTGTGACGGCGGCCTGGGAACTCCACCACCTTCACGTGCTGGATGGCGTGCGGGCCAATCACGTGTTGCAGCGCGCCCGCGTGGACATCACCTGGCCCGTGAAAGGGGCACTCGGCGTCGGTGGGTCGGGAGAGTTCTTCACGCGTCGAACGTTCTATGCCAACGATGCCGGTGAAGCCACCTATCACTTCCCGCAGTATCGGGTCTTTCTGACATGGACGTTGTGATGACGCGCCGTTTCCTGGCTTCGGCTACGTGCTCGCTCCTCCTTCTCCTCCTCGCGTCGGACGCAGTCGCTCAAAACGCGCAGGCCAACTCAGCTTCCGATGGGTGGCCGTGGATCGTCGGTGGTGGCTCGGCGACCTCGGTGCTTGGCGACTGTACGGACTGCCCGGCCGATACCTACCTTCATTCGGGTAGCGTCTTCGGCATCATCGGAAAGTCGCTGACGCCACGTACCGACGCTGGCGTGGAAGTCATGTGGGTACCCGTGACCGCAGCCACCGGCGATCCAATTCGCACGACGTATGTCATGGGCACACTGCAGTTCCACCCGTGGACCTCGTCGGGCTTTTTCGTACGCACCAGCGCGGGGATGGCGTTCGTGCGAAATTGGATCGTGGGAGGCGCCGCCGGGTCCGAATCGTTCACGTCCAAAGCCTTTGCGTTGGAAATCGGCGGCGGATGGGAATGGCGTCTCTCGCCGCACTTCGGGACGCAGTTCTTCGGGGCCCAACATGTGGCGGCGCTGGGAGACCTGACCGGGTCAACGGGAACGGTTGAGAACGTGATGGCAAACTTCTGGTCGGTGGGCGCGGCGATAGTGATTCGATAACCATCCACTCCCGACGCCCAACGACTATCGCTTGCCCAACTCCCAAAGTGCGAGACGCAGACCCGCCGCTACTGAGGCTGCATCACCGACTTCGGTCGTGTGAGACCGAGCTTGGCCATACGCGCCTCGAGCGTCGTCGGCTTCAACCCGAGCAGCGATGCCGCACCGGCCGCGCCTCGAATCCGCCACCCTGCGCTATCGAGCACGCTGAGGATGTGCTCCTTCTCGACGTCGTTCAACTTCAGGCTGCGCTTCTCCGCCGGGCGCGACACCGATGGCAGTGGCAGGGCGAGTTGCGTTCCCGTGCTCACGATCATCGCGCGCTCAACGACATTGCGCAGCTCGCGGATGTTCCCCGGCCACGAATAGCGCTGAAGGACCGCCATGTCCTCGCGTGAAATCGTCTCGATCCGCTTGCCGAACATCTTGGAGAATTCGTCGACGAAGCGCCACACGAGCAGCGGGATGTCTTCGACGCGATCACGAAGCGGGGGAACGGTGATCGGAAACACGTTCAGACGATAGAACAGGTCTTCGCGAAACGAACCTTCCCCGATTCGCTTGTCGAGGTTCCGATGCGTGGCCGCGATGATCCGCACATCGACGTGAACGCCCCTCGGGCTGCCGAGCCGCTCGATCTGTCGCTCCTCGAGGACGCGCAGCAACTTGACCTGCACATCCGCCGGCAGCTCGCCGATCTCGTCGAGGAAGATCGTCGAGTGGTCGGCCAACTCGAAGCGGCCGATCTGACGCGCGAGCGCCCCGGTGAACGCTCCCTTCTCACGCCCGAACAGCTCGCTCTCCATCAAGGTGCTCGGGATCGCGGAGCAGTTCACGCGCACCATAATGCGACCGCGCCGTGCGCTCAACTCATGGATGTGGGTGGCGACCAGTTCCTTGCCGGTGCCGGTTTCTCCCAGCAGCAGCACCGTTGAATCGGTCGTGGCCACCTGCCGCGCCTGTTCCAGCACGCTGCGAATCGCCTGGCTCTGGCCGATGATGACGCCGGTGTCCGCCCGTTCCTGGACTTCGCGACGGAGATACACGCTCTCGACGCGCACCCGATCGCGCAGGTGTTCCAGCTGCAGAATCGATTGGCGCAGCCGTTCGTCATTGTCGCAACGAGCCAGCACCGTGCCGAACACAGCCGCGAGCACACGCATGGTGTGAAGCGTGTCCGGCGTCCACGTTCGATCGCTCCGGATCATGATGAACCCGATCGCGCCTACGATCTGCCCGCACACCGCAATTGGAACCGTGACGGCAGCCCGAATGCCGCAAGCGTCGTACCCCTCGCGGTCTATCGGGTTCGGAATCTCGTCGGGTGTCGAGAAACAGAGCTCCTTCCCCGCCAGAATCGTTTCCCGTACCCATGGGAACCGCTCCTTCGGTGACGTCATGGGCGAGGAGGAGATACCGCGACGGCCCCACCACGCGATGGGATTGGCTGACAGCTCGCCGTCAGGAATTCGGAAGAATGTGCCGCCGTCGACATCGAGCATCTCGGCAACACGGCGGATGGCATCGCGAATCGTTTCGATCACCTGGTCCGGCGGCAGGTTGATGAACTTCACCGACAAATCCGCGATGAGTTGCTCGAACTCCAGCTTCTGGCCGACGGCCACGCTTGCGGCCTGTTCGAGCTGGCGACGTGCAGTGACGTCGACCACCGACGCAATCACGAAAGTGCCGGCACCGATCTGCATGCTGTTGAGCGTGATCTCGACCGGGAACTCGCTCCCATCGTGGCGATGTCCGCACAATGTCTGTTCGCTGCCGAGCGTTCGAGCCTCCGGTGTGGTATCGAGGTTCTGGCTATGCCTGGCATAGTCACCGAGGAACGCATCGGGCAACAGGACGTCGGCCGGCTGGTTGATCAACTCCGTACGGCAGTAGCCGAACTGACGTTCGATCTGCTGGTTTATCAACACGATTGCGCCGTCGGGATTCACGACGAGCATGCCGTGCGGAAGCGATTCAGCCGCGAGCTGGAGCACCTGAAAGGAGTCCTTGTTCGGGAGACCCCGAGCGGTGTCCCTGCCCGAACCCGGTATCTGTCCGAACCGGCTCTCTACGTCACGGGCATGGTTTGTGGAGAGCTGGGAATCATGTGATGAAACGCGGGCGTGGACTGAGTTCATGAACACCCTGGTTTGAGACGTATCGACCGTCGACGATGACCGGGCAGAAGTCACTCGCATTCAAGCCTCTCGAAGTTCTGACGCTGGCATGGGTTTTTGGGAGGGGCGCTCGCCATGGGCGCGCCACTCCTGTTGTGCAATGGTGCAACTTCGAGTCCCACAGCCGGGGGATGGACGCTTCGGTCGCCGTCACCGGTTATTGCCCACATTTGCACAGGATCCCCGCCCAAACGCACGGCACCGGCATTGTGCCACCCGCGAAATATCGTGATCACCCGTTCGGAACGTCTACGACCAAGTGCTTACAATGCTCCGGACGGCAGGCCATGGAGAGTACCGTAACCTGATTGGTGACATTCATGTGACGCCCGGGGGAGAGATGGAGGAGACATGCTTCGTTTCGTGAGATTCGGGCTGATGGGAACTGCCCTGTGTGGCCTGTTCCTGTGCGGGACGACCGGGGCACGTGGTCAAGGCGCGGGCGCCATCATCGGCACCGGCACCTTCACGTCGTTTGTCGAGAACATGGACCGATCGCTCGCCTTCTATCATGACGTGTTCGACATGGACGTCCCGGCGGTTCCCGAGTCCGGCGAACGGCCGTACAACCGGGCCAACCCACAACTGTTTGCGATGTTCGACATCCCGGGGGCGAGAGAGCGGCATCAATCCGCGCGGGTGGCCGGCACAAGGCTGAGCATCGAGATGATGGAGATTCAGCAGGTCGACCACCGCACGATTCCATTGCGTGTGCAGGACCCCGGAGCCGCGACGCTCGTGCTCGTTGTCCGCGACATCGACGCCGCACTCGCTCGCATCAAGGCAGCAAAGGCCTCGGTCGTGACGCCGGGCGAGAAGCCGGTGACACTCGCTGACGGCACACGAGCGCTTTTGATTCGAGACATCGACGATCGCTTCATCGAAATCAGGCAGCCGGCCTCCCCTCCTGATGCCTCCGCGACGACGACAAACAACATCGTCGACCTCCGGCTGTCGATCGCCGTCAACGACATGGATCGGACGAAGCACGTGTACCGCGACGTTCTGGGGTTCAAGGTGGAGGGGGAAACGGCGTTTGCCGCGGACGCGCCGACGCGATCGCTCACGGGCCTTCGAAAGGCCGAGGTACGACGCAGTCGGATCCAGGCACCAGGATCGCCGCTCTGGATTGAGCTCGTCGAGCACAAGGGTGTCGATCGCACGCCGCTTCGGATGCGGATCCAGGATCGCGGCGCCGCTCGACTTCAGTTGCGCGCGCAGAACGTGGACGCCGTGGTTGACGCCATGAAGAGTGCGGGGCTCACGGTCGTCTCACAAGGCGGAACAGCGGTCCCCATTCCGCCCAACCTAAAAGGCGCGCTCGTGGCCGACCCGAACAACTTCTTTCTCACACCGTTTGCGCCATGCGACGGGTGCGCTGCCCGATTACCGTAGCATCAAGCGTTTCTCCATGAACGTCTTGCTGCTGATGGCGGGACTCCGCGTGTGGAGCGGAGGCCCGCTGGAAATCCTGACCCGCGTCTTCCTGGCAATCTCGCTCGTCTCGCTCGAAATTCAGGTCATCACCTGGGCGGGCGCGGGCACGTTTCGTACTCTGATTCTTCCCAATGTCGCCATCGCGGCGATTCTGTTGTGGTGGACGTCGCGCCCCCGTCAACTCGCCCCGCACGTCGAAGTCGACACACGTCATGCGCGCTATCTTCTGCCAGCAACCGCCGTCCTGGCGATCGTGGTGCTGTTCCTCAACAACGTCATGCCGCTCACGCCCGCGGATCCGTACCACCTCGAGCGTGTCGAACGCATCGAGCGGGTAGGCTCGATCGCGTACGACCCGACGGTCGATCGAAACGACCCACGGTTGAATTCGCTGAACTGGCTGTACGAATTTCTGCTCGTCGATGTGAAAGACGTCCCGATGATCGGTGAACGGCTGGTGCGCAACCACGGGCTCGCTGGCCTGATCATGTATGCGCTGACCGCGAGCGCCATGCTGACACTGCTGCAGGTGCCGCCCGGATGGCTCGGCGTCATGCTGCTCTCGCTGCCACTCCTTTTTCATCAGCTCGTGCTCGTCAAGAACGACCTGATTGGAGGATTGCCCGCCGCCGTGGTGCTCGCCTGGATGGTCGGCCGCGTTCGGCATGCGCCGGTCCAGGAGTTTCTCTGGGCCGGATGGCTCACCGGCATCGCGGTATCGATCAAGCTGACGACGTTTCCGCTCGCGATCGTCCTCGTCGTGGGATCCCTGATGTGGCGAAGAGACGTGCGGGCACTGTCGGCACTCGCGGCGGGAGGCGCAGCAGGTGCGCTGACCGGCGGCTTCGTCTTCACGTTGATCGAGAACTTCCGCGTGTACGGAAGCGCCGTTGGGCCGCTCATGGCAATCACCGGCCGCCCCACGGGGCTGGCGGACGCCGGCGTCTCGATCCTGCGATTCGCCATCAGCCTGTTCGACCTCGGCGTACTCACTCGAAGGCTGTGGCCACAGATGACACAGTGGGGCGGCACCTACGGGCTGCCGCTGATCTGGGCGTTCGCCGTGCTCGCCGTGTCCGCGCGTCGGGTCTCGCAGGTGCGAGAGGTGCTCGCGCTGGCCGTCGTCTATTGGGTGTTGTGCGCGGCAACGAACATCGACATGGGGACCAGCCACCGCTACGCGCTCGGCCCAGGCCTGCTGCTGGTGGCGGTCGCCATCGGGCTGGCGAGCCGCGAACAGGTCATGTCGCCCTGGGTCCGCCGATCGGCAGTTGTGGTGGTCGTGCTATCAGCGTTCCAGATCCTGCGAAGCGCCGGCTTGTATTTGATCCGGATGTGATCGCTGACGTCAACGGAGGAGCCGGAGGGCACGGCTCGACACGGAGCAACGGTGAAACGGAGGACGAACGGAGCGCCATGCCGGAGACGCGCTTCGCGTCTCCGCGGCTTCTTTGCATTCTTCGTCGTGCTCTTCGTGACCTTCATGGCGAAAACGAACACAAGAGGACTGCTCAGTGCCTCTGATCCTCAGTGTGTCGTCGTGAGTGGAGCGAGCGGGCGGCGCCTCGACCCGGTCAATCTAGCGTGTGCGCGCCCACGGACCGTCGAGCGAAATCACGGCGTTGGCGATAGCGTCGGCAAGAAGACGATAACCCGTGGCCGTGTAGTGGCAGCAGTTATCGACATACACCGGCTTCGGCTCGCGATCGAAGATGTGAGTCGCATCGACGAAGCCGGCCTTTGCCGTCATGCCTCGCGACGCCGCCTCGGCCAGCAGCGCCGGATAGCCCTGCTCCACTCCTGGCTTATATGGAGATGAGGTATTCAGCGCGACCCGTGCCTCCTCCGGCGTGAACGTCCGCGACGTCTTGTATTGATTGGGCTGGAGCGCGTGCACGTACGGAATCCCGCGCGCCGTCAGCACGTCGCGCATCAGCCACGAGGCCTGCGCCCAGTTTCGTGCGATGTCGTCGTAGAGCATCGCGCCAACCCGCTGCTCCGTTGGCGGAATCGCGGTAACGAGAGAACGATCGGACCGGGCGGACTGCAGCGTGGCGAAACGGCGCGATTCCTCCTCATAGCGCCTCGCGACCAGTGCCCGGTACCGCCCCATGAGCACCCCGATCGATGCCAGCCGATTGCGTTGAAGTGTCTCGGACAGCGAGTTGAGCCGTTGCTTGTACTGACTGATGGCCGCCAGTGACTGCAGCTTCTCGGGCGTCAGGGTGCCCTGATCGATTAGGTTGATGAGCGGCAACAGGTGCGACACGCTCGGCATCGAGATGTCGACACCCTGCTGGTTGTTGAGCGTCGAAAGGGCGACCTCGTTGAAGCCATCGATGTTGATCACCAGATCGAACGTCTGCCCAATCGACAGAAAGTAGGAGAGGACCAGGAGTTGCTGCGGCTGCTTGTAGCCCTCGTGCGCCATGCACAGCGGTACGATCGTTCGATCTTTGAAGAACTCGTGCCGCTGCAGATCGGCCACCAGGTGATCGACGCCGGCGAGGCAGAAGAACACGCTCACCGACCCGCCAAAGATGCCGATGATGAACTCTCGGTTGCTCTTGACGATCGGATACTGGTACGGCGAATCGAACCCGAAATTGTTGGTCGCCATCGGACGGGACGGCGGCGGCGTGCCGTCCTCACGCAGCTCGGAAGGAAAATCAAACGGTTGTCCCGCTTTATGACTGGGACCGAAGTACGGGTTCAGCCGATCCGCAGTGATCTCGCCCTGCGCAGTCTCCGGGATCAGCTCGTAGGTTGGACGATGGAGGTAGAACAGCTGCCCGGTTTCGACATAGTGAAAGACCAGACCCGCGATCTCGGCGAGCACGCAGAACAGCACCACGTTGACGAGGATGACGCGCACCGCTGGTTTGAACATGGCTGGCGCACTCCGTGTGCCGGCAGAACGTTACTGACCCGAGAACTCGATGTAGCGCATCGATCGACCGGTCAGGAAGAAGCGTGCAATGCGCCCCATCTGCTTGTCAGTGCCGGTGCCCGGTTCCCTGCCCGCGATCTGCGGATACCAGTTGCCCCCGCTCAGGATCTTGCGCGGCGCGCTCCACGCGCGCGGATCGTCGAGCCTCGTCGCGAACGACACGTAGATCCCCTCGTTGTTGAACTGTTCGTCCTCGGCCCGATTGAGCAGCATGACGTAGCGCTGCAACGACGTGTTCCAGTGAATCGACGGCCCCCAGAACGCATCGGCCGCCTGAATGCCGTCGTTCCATGGATGGCTGGTGGGCACGAGCGGTGTTCCGGATGGATATTCCCATTCATCGACGAGGCCCGGCTTACGGACCGGGGAGAGCCACGCACCGTTGCGCCAGATCGTGACCCGCCCGCGCGGGTTGTCGCGGTCGGCCCAGGCCAGTCGCGCGAGCGTCACGCCTTGCGCCCGTGGATCGCGCCCGTAGTTGCTGTAATAGAGATACACATCCTTCCAGTCGTGGTCGACCGTCGCGCTGACGTCACCCACTCCGCCGAAAACGTACCGATTCGACGACCCGCAGACTTCGCTGCCCGATGGCGCTTCCAGGATGATACCGAGGTTCGTCCAGGTCGCTCCGCGGTCGACCGATTTCGCCGCGCCGATTCGCGGGATCGACCGATCGGCCCGTCCGCACACCGTCGCCGGTTGTTCGTGATGGTAGTAGCCGTACCACGTGCCATCGACCTCGTCCTGGATCACGCTTTCGAACCAGATGCCGTCTCCCGGATGTGGCGTCAGGACGACCTCGCCAGCCGGCTGCAGGTGCTCGAGATCGGGACCTGCCATCCGTGCCGGGACGCCGCCCCATGACGCGAACGCCACGAGCGTCAATCGCCCGTCGACATGCGTCCATACCATCGGGACACTGGAATCGACCCGCCCCGGCACTTTGTATTCGGGCGCTTCGATGAGTCGTATGGATGGAGCGGAGGTGGTTTGCGCCGGCAACGACGTTCCAAGCGCTCCGCAGGCACAGATGGTCAGCACCCGCAGTGCGTGGAGTTTTATCCTCGACCTATGATTCAAGCGCCCCCTGGGACCTCGCCGCGAAATGACACTACAATCCTCATGTTGAATTGCTGCCTCGATGACCAGGACGGACGCCGCGCACACGCGGCCAGCGTGGAGGCGGGTGGCCAGTTGGGCACGAAGAAGCCTCTATCGGATCGCAACGCCAATCGATCGAATCGTCCACTGGAACAACCGCACGCTGCTTCCGCCGGCCCATCTCCGCATCTACTACTATCGCACGTGGGACCCCGCTGCATTCATTCGCGCATCCGCGGGAGCGCGCACTGAGCTCACCACTCGCGGTCTTCAGCCGGAGCATCGCGTGCTTGACATCGGCTCCGGGATCGGCAATCTCGCGCTCGGACTGGTCGACTACCTGCGCGGCGGCTACGATGGCATCGAAATACATCCAGGCGCCGTCGAGTGGTGTCAGCGCGAAATCACGACACGGTACCCGACGTTCCGCTTTCATCGGGCGGATCTGACGAGCGGCGCGTATAACCCGTCGGGACGCACTCCTGCGTCACAGTATCGATTTCCCTTTAAGGACCACTCCTTCGATGTTGCCTTCCTGGGCTCTGTGTTCACGCATATGCTGCCTGACGAGGTCGAGGTCTACGTGCGCGAGATTGCGCGTGTGCTCGTGCCCGGAGGCATGTGCGTCGCGAGCTACTTCCTGCTCAACGACGATACTCGCCCCGGGGTGGATGCCGGTCGCAGTTTCCTGTCATTCGGCGTCACCCATCCGTCCGGGTTGTGTCGCCTTCACGATCCGACCAGGCCCGAAGCGGCTGTCGCTCTCGAGGAATCATTCGTCCGCGGTATTCACGATCAGGTGCGGCTTCGCATACGCGACATCCGGCGCGGTGGCTGGTGGCACGGTGGGCAGGACGACCAGGATGTCGTGACCGCAATCGCCGAGCGATCTGAGCGATAACGGAGGTCGGCGGAGGTACCGGACCGACACGGAGCAACGGCGAACGGAGCACGAACGGAGGGCCACGCCGGTGCCCGGCCTATGGCCGGGCATAACTGGTCGAGTGACACGCTGCCTCACAAGCCACCTCGATCACGATCGGCTTGTGAGCGGCGGGCCACTCGACCAGAGACGCGCGCGACGCGCGTCACCGGCATGGCCCTTCTGGTGCGTCTGGTGGCAACGCCTCGCGCGGCATGGCGGCCTCCGTTTGACCTCCGTTGCTCGGTTTCTCCGTGGTGAGCCGTTTCCTCCGCCATCTCCGTTCACGAGACCAGTTTATGGCTTCGATACCAGTTCAGCAGGTAGTCGTTGAACGGTTGCCGGCAGAAAAACATGAGGCCGAGGGTCACCAGCAGCAAACCAGCCCCGGTTCCCATCGCGAACGATTGCGCGCCCGTCGGCGCTCTCCAGGCGAGTACGGATAGCGAGACAAACAGGAATGCGTACAACGCGGCGCTGACGTAGTGATGGCGATTCTCGACGGGCGCCCATTGCGTGGTCGAAGCCAGAACGGGAGCACTCAAGACCCGCAGGTACTCCGCGATGCCGTGGTCCGCGACTTCGATGTTTCGATTGTCGGATGTGAGTGCGGCAACGACGAGGCGTTCGCTCGCCATCAGAAACGTCGACTCCTCGACATGCATGCGTCCTCCCCGGTCGATGAACACTTGTTGGCCGCCGTGCTTCAAGGCGATGTCGACGTGGAGGTTAGGAATCGAATCAACGGAGTGGACGAAACGAAAGTAGCGGTGACTTAGACGCCGCTCCAGCTCGGATGTGAATGCCGGCTCTGCCACCGCAGGCTGACCAAACGTGTAGATGGACTCAACCGCCATCGTTCCGTCCATTTCGAACCGCGCGGCGGCCAGCACCGCCAGAGCCCCGCCCATACTGTGCCCCGTCATCAGCAGCTTCTGCTCGCGATGCCGAAGTTGTCGCACCGCCGCTGAGACGTCGTTCCAGAGCAGGTCGACTGCGGCGAGGTATCCTCCGTGCACGAGTCCCCACGGGCCCTGGACAGGTTTCGAGTGCCAATTCGTTTTCCAATCGGCGAGTTCGCTCACATCCGTGCCGCGGAACGCGACCACGATGAAATCGTCGTATCCCAGAATCGTGCAGCTATGGTTCTGCTGCTCGATCTTCTTGATCCGCTCCTCGCTGAGGCCATTCGGACCCAGCACTCGATGACATTCCTCAGCCGGTTTGTAGGCGAGCATCGACGCGAGCGCGCAGAGCGATGCGAGGCCCCCGTGGTACCCAGGTAGAGGGACATCCACGGGTTGTGAGTCACCCTCTTGCTCTGACGCGGACATCGCGAACGACAACGGCGTCACGCGACCGACAAGAAATATGACGAGAAGCAACCCCAGGCGTCCGACACCGGAAACGACAGTGTTGCCGATGAGTCCCCAGAGAAGGAACGTCCCGAAGCCGCCGTCGAGCGTCCATCCGATGAGCGGGATGGTGCCGCCGACCAGTGCGATCGCCACGCACCAGCACAAGTAGACACCGATGGCCACACCACCAAGAACAGGAAGGATTTTCGCGACAAGCGTGAGCGACACTCGCGGCACGGCCCGTCACCTTATCAAACGTCTCCCACGGATGGGAATCGCATGACGATGACAGCCCAGACTCGGTAATGCTGCCGCACCACCTCAGATTGCTCGAATTCGATCGCAAGAATCGGAGTGCGCCAGATCCGCCGAAGGCCTACCTTTGACCCATGCAGTGCAGGATGATTGAGAAGGAATTCGAGATGGGCAAGGGGTCAACGGCGAAACTCGCGCAGGCGACGAGGACGGACCCACGGTGGGCGGCTGTCGTCGGTCGCGACGGGTCTGCGGACGGCACGTTTTATTATTCTGTCAGAACGACAGGCGTGTACTGCCGGCCTTCGTGCGCGTCTCGTCGGGCACGGCCGGAGAACGTCCAGTTTCACTCCACCTGTCGAGACGCTGAACTGGCCGGCTTTCGTCCGTGCAAACGGTGCAAGCCGAATCAGACGACCGGATCGGCCGGGCAGAATGCGACGCGAATTGCGCGTGTGTGCCGTCTCATCGAGCGTGCCCGCACGCGTCTCTCTCTCGAGACGATGGCGGCCCACGCCGGCATGAGTCCCTACCATTTTCATCGGACCTTCAAGTCCATCACCGGACTGACACCTGCAAAGTACGCCGCCGCGCATCGCAGCCGGCGGCTGCGCGCCTCACTTGAAAGGAGCCACACCGTGACTGACGCGATCTACGACGCAGGGTTCACATCGAGCAGCCGCTTTTACGAGCACGCCAATCAGGTCCTCGGCATGACGCCCTCGCGCTTCCGCGCTGGCGGCGCCGACACCGACATCTTTTTTGCGATCGGCGAATGTTCGCTCGGCTCGATTCTCGTCGCGCAGAGCCGGAAAGGCGTGTGCGCCATTCTCATCGGGGATGATCCGGCGGCGCTCGTCCGCGACCTCCAGGACCGCTTTCCAAAAGCCAACCTTGTCGGTGATGAGAACCGCTACCAGGAGCTCGTGGCAAAGGTCATCGGGCTCATCGAACAACCGGGCGTCGGGCTGGACCTGCCGCTCGACATTCGCGGCACCTCGTTTCAGCAGCGGGTCTGGAAGGCGCTTCAGCGGATTCCGCCTGGGTCGACGATCACATACTCCGAGCTCGCGGCGAAAGTTGGTGTGCCCAAGGCGGTCCGCGCAGTAGCGCAGGCATGCGCGGCCAATGCCCTGGCAGTGGCCATCCCGTGCCACCGGGTGATCAGACATGACGGCTCGCTCTCGGGCTATCGCTGGGGTGTCGAGCGGAAGCAGGCGCTGCTCGAACGGGAGGCGCGCACATGACCGGTCGCGCCGGCAGATCGGCCTGCGTCGACGTTAATGAGGCGCTTGAATCCACTCACGCAGCCGACCGCGTGCAGTCGTTCGACTGGCACGCGGTTCGCGAAGAGCTGAATGCGTACGGCTGCGCGAGGCTCGAAGGGGTGCTCGCACCAGACGAATGCGACGCGCTCGTACGTGTGTATCCCGATGATCAGCGATTCCGCAGCCGCGTCGTGATGGCACGCCACGGCTTCGGACGCGGCGAGTACAAGTACTTCGCTTATCCGCTGCCAGGCCTGATCCAGGCATTGCGCACGGAGCTCTATCCCCGGCTCGCGCCGATCGCGAACGGCTGGAACGAGGCAATGGGAATCGACGTCCGATTTCCTGGCGAACACGTCGAGTTCATCGCCCGCTGCCATCAGGCAGGACAGCTGCGCCCGACACCGTTGCTGCTCCAATACGAAACCGGCGACTACAACTGCCTGCACCAGGATCTGTACGGCGAACACGTGTTCCCGCTGCAAGTCGCCATCCTGCTCTCCGAGCCCGGACGAGACTTCAGTGGCGGCGAATTCGTGTTGACCGAACAACGACCACGGATGCAGTCGCGCGCGGAGGTCGTGCCGCTACAACGCGGCGACGCTGTCGCCTTCGCCGTTCATCACCGGCCGGTGCAGGGGACGAGGGGCACGTACCGGGTGAATTTGCGTCACGGCGTCAGCCGCTTGCGCGCAGGGCATCGTCACACGCTCGGCCTCATCTTTCACGACGCAAAGGCCTGAGACACTCGCCCCTCAGTCCGAGAGCGGCGGTGCGTGGCCAATCGTCTCTTCAACGACCGCTGACACATGCGCGTGTCGGGGAAATACCAGGCGCAGCAGCGGCGGGGTCACCATCGTCGTGGCCAAAACAACGATGACGGATGCCGAGAAAACATCCGTGCCAATGAGGCCATTCGACAGCCCGTAACCCGCGACGATCAGGCCGACCTCGCCACGCGAGATCATGCCCACCCCGACACGCACGGATTGCCGTGCCGTGAAACCGCACCATCGCGCGAACAGGGCGCATCCCAGCGCCTTTGCGACGATGGCCACGAGGACGAGCGCGATCGTGAAGGAGAGCCGGTCGCCCAATTCTCGCCCATTGGCCTGCAGCCCGATGCTGATAAAGAAAATCGGGACGAAGATCGAGTATGCGAGTGGATGGATGCCTGCATCGATCTCCTTCTTGAACCGGGTTTGCGCGATCAGCACACCGGCGACATACGCACCGGTGATCGCAGCGACCGCACCAACGTATTCCGCCGCCCACGCGTAGATCATCGCGATGACGACGGCGGCCGACAGCACCGGCTGACTGACTGGAAGCCGGCTGGCCCACGCAAGCATCCGCGGCAGCGCACGACCGGCCGCGACGGCCGCGATGAAAAAGGCGACGATGCGAAGCAGCACGCCGCCGATTTCGGCGACCTGCACACCGGAAGCCGACGCCCTGGCGAACGCGACGACGAGCGACAACAGGACGATGCCCATCACATCGTCGATGACCGCGGCTCCGAGGATGGTGGCGCCTTCGCGCGACCGAAACGCACCGATCTCGAGCAGCGTTTGCGCCGAGATGCTGACACTGGTGGCCGTGAGAATCGTGCCGATGAACACCCCGTCCCAGTAGAGTGGGAACCCGAAGGCCACCGCGGTGATGGCCCCGCCGACAAGCGGCAGGATCACGCCACCGAACGCGGACCAGAATGCCACCGTGCCCACACGGCGCATCTCATGAAGATCCGTCTCCAGTCCCGCTACGAACATCAGCAACAGGACGCCGACCTCCGACAAATCGCGCAGGATGGCCGCCAGACTGGCGTGCGCGACGCCCGAGTCGGCGCTCGACATGAACAGAGGCATCCCAAGCACGTTCAGCACCGTCGGCCCCAGCAGCAGCCCGGCAAGAATCTCGCCGAAGACGGACGGTTGGCCCAACCTTGTCGCGACCGCCCCCGCGAGCTTCGCGGCGACGATTGCCAAGGTCAGTAGAAGGAGAAGTTGGAGGAAGTGCGGCATCGGGAGCGAACGTAGAGGCGACGTCGAGAGCAGCGGTTCATGCCGCCCCGCACTGACGCGTTCGAATCGAGTACCCCTCCTCGATCGGCATCACGAGCACGCGGCCGTCGCCGAACTCCCCGGTGCGGGTGTGATCGATGACCGCGCGCACGATGTCGTCGACGAGATCGTCCGGCGCGATGACGTCGACCATGCTCATCGGCAGGAATCGCTCGTACTCGACGCCCCGATAGTCTCCGATCGGCCGCGTCCTCTTGCCGCGGCCTCGGACGTCCGTGACAGTGATCCCGGAGACACCCAGCCTCTCGAGCGCGCACGTGACACCATTGACGAAATCCGGACGGACTATGCACTTGACCAGCTTCATGGCTCCCTCGGATTCCGAGTCGCGCGAGGCCGCTCGCGGCGGCCGCGCGCTCTGAGCGTCAGCCCACATCGCTACGCGCCGGCTTGAGCGACGCGCTTGCGGCGGGTGCTGGTGACATCGTGGCCGTGGAGCCGGTCAGCGCAGTGCCTCCGAGGACGAAATCCGGATATGCGAGCGCGCCCATTTCTGGAATATCCAGACCCTCGAGCTCGACGTCGGCCGAGACACGATTGCCCATGATCGCGTCGACCAGCTTGAAGAACACAAAGAAGCTCACGAACACGAAGACCGCGCACGTGAGCGTGCCGACGCACTGGGCGGCGAACTGGCTGGCATCGCCGTAGAAGAGGCCTTTTACCGTTCCGCTGACGCCGTTCCACCCGTCTCCGTACGCACCGTCAGCGAAGAGTCCCAGCGACAGCACACCCCAGGCGCCATTGACGCCATGGACGGAGATCGCGCCGACCGGATCATCAATCCGGGCCACGCGGTCGAAGAACAGGACGGATTCGACGACGAGAAATCCGGCGATGGCGCCGATGGTCACCGCCGAGACGCTGTTGACGAACGCACATGGAGCCGTGATGGCAACGAGTCCGGCCAGCATGCCGTTCGCCAGCATGCTCGGGTCGGGTTTGCCGAGGCGCTTCCACACATAGAACATCGCAAAGACGGCGCCGCCGGTCCCGGCCAGCATCGTATTCGTCGCGACGACCGCGATGCGAAGGTCGCCACCCGCGAGCGTGGAGCCAGGGTTGAACCCGAACCAGCCGAACGCCAGGATGAACGTGCCGGCGAGCGCCATCGGGATGTCATGTCCAGGCATGGCAACCGACTCACCGCTCTTCGTGTACTTGCCGAGCCGTGGGCCGAGCACGATCGCCCCGGCCAATGCCGCCATGCCGCCGACCATGTGCACGACCGACGAACCCGCAAAGTCGACATGGCCGTGACCCAGGCCGAACTCCTTGCCGAGCGTGGCGAGCCAGCCGCCGCCCCACACCCAGTTCGCAAACAGCGGGTATACGACCATTGACATGAAGAAGCCGAAAACCACGAAGGCCGACCACTTCCAACGCTCGGCCATCGCACCAGTGGGAATCGTACCGGCGGTATCCATGAACACCATCTGAAACAGGAACAGCGCAAACACACCCACGTCGTAGGTATTGCCGCTCAGGAAGAAGCCGTTCATGCCGAAGAGCCCGAAGGTGTGGCCGAACAGGCTGATCGTGAATTCGCTGTTGAGCGGCGCCGTGCCGCCCAGGACGCTGACGGCGCCGACGCCTCCCATCTGCAGCGCATAGCCACAGACCCAGTACCCGAGCATCCCTATCGGGTAGATCATGAAGTTCATCGACATCGTGTGAGCGGCGTTCTTCGCGCGCGTGAAGCCGGTCTCCACCATCGCGAAGCCTGCCTGCATGAACATCACGAGAAAGCCGGCGAGCAGCGTCCACACGAAGTTAATGGCGATCTTGTTGTGCCCCACCGTCTCCATGACCTCGGGCAAGGTCGGATTCTTCGGATCTTTTACTGTCACATCCGCCGCCGTGCCGGTGGTGGCGCCGGTCGGGTCACCGGCTGGCTGTCCGATGGAGCCCTGCGCCTGAACGGTATACGGCGTAGTGGTGACGTTGCTGAACCACAACGTGAGCAACGCCGCTGCGAGCACCTTCATGAGAATCATCGCGCGTCTCTTCATCTCGGGTCCTTTCGTGCGCGTGTATTGATCGCGTTCGAGCTTGGCGTGTCACGGGCTCGCGCCCGTGACACACGAGCAGCCATGTGGACGTATTGAGCCGGCAACGGCACCGGCGCCGGTGTTGTCAACGGAAGAACACGCGCTCCGCCCTGCGAGCGTGCGCGCAGCGACAGCAGATCGAGGTGGCCTAGAGCCTGAGGATCGCGCGTCGAGCGCCGCGCGAATCGAGGACAAATGTCGAGAAGATTGGAATGTCTAAGCTGCGGCGTACATCCGGGAGCACAACGACGATCGGCACGGGCAACAGCGCGTCGAGCGTTGACGTCTTGAGCTTCGATGCACCGCCAACGTCAACAGCGCCGGCTCCACCGAAATCGGTACCAGTGATGGTGGCGAACGGCTCCGAATACGGCGACACCACCAGCACCACAATCAGCGCGGCCAACAGTCGCGTGAATACGCTGCGGTAGATGGTGGCGAACATAGGGACCTGGCCGGAGACCGATTCAAGAACAGCGCCATTTGGCCGCACGATTTCCGGAATAAAAACGGCGATCGACGAATCGGGGCGCGAGTGCGCGCGCCTCGCTTTCGACGAGAATGTCGGCGGCAGCGTAAATGCGAACATGATTGTTGGGAATCGACTAACCGAGTGCCACGATTGGACGCGGCGGCGCGCTCCGAGGCTACCCGACTGACCAACAAGAATGTCTGAACCAAAATACTTGTGTACGCTCTTGTCTGATTTACGAATAGTCCCGGTTCAAGGCACGCGACACTCGCGCCATCGCCGTTCGAGAAACCGCCGCTCGGCGGGATTGCGAGCGAGCGTCGCTGCGGAGGCAAACTGCTCGCGCGCCGCGTCGAACTGCCCGCGCCGGAATTCGAGCTCCCCCAAAGCGGCGGGATAGAACGGGTAATGGCGCAGGCGATCGGCGTCAGCAATCGAACGCAACGCTTCGAGGCCGGGACCCGGGCCATCAGCCTGGCCAATCGCAATCGCGCGGTTGAGGGCGACCACCGGAGAGGGCGCAACGTCCATCAGACGATCGTAGAGATGAACGATCTCCCGCCAGTTGGTCGTCTCGATGCCATGCGCCGTCGCGTGGGCGGCCGCAATCGCCGCCTCGAGATGGTACGCACTCACCACGGTGCCCCTCGCCGAGCGATCGAGCAGGTTGAGCCCCTCCTCGACCAGCCAGCCATCCCAACGCGATCGATCCTGCTCGAGCAGCGGATTCAGATCGCCGTCGGCGTCGAGGCGCGTCGGCAGGCGCGCCGCGTGCAAGAACATCAGTGCCGCCAGCGCGTAGGTATCGGGCTGGGCCGTCAGCGGCGCGTCGAGCAGCAACATCGTCAATCGGATCGCTTCATCGCACAGCTCTTCGCGAACCGTGCTCTCGGCGGACCCGCTGTGGTAGCCCTCGTTGAACAGCAGGTAGAGCGCTCGCTGCACCGCCGAGAGTCGCGCGCCGAACTCAGCGTCGCTCAAATCGAAGAGCCGCTGCGCGTTGGCGAGGACCTTCTTGCCCCTCGCAATCCGCTTCTCCATCGCCGCGCGGCTGGTGAGAAAGGCGCGTGAGATTTCACTCGCCCCGAATCCGCACAGCGTGTTGAGCACCAGTGCGATCTGCGCGTCTTCCGGCAGGCGCGGGTGGCAGCACGAGAACATCATCCGGAGCTGTTCGTCGCGAATGACGGAGGACGTGAAGGCCTCGTCGATCGCCGAGGCGAGCGACCATTCCGACTCGAGAACGCGGGCCAGTTCGGGCGCAAACGTGCGCGCCGTGCGTTCGCGGCGCACCACGTCGAGCGCACGATGCTTCGCCACTGCCATCAGCCAGGCCGAGGGGTTGTCCGGCACCCCGCGAACCTTCCACACTTCCAGCGCCCGGCAGAAGGCGTCCTGGACGACGTCTTCTGCCAGCAGCAGGTTGTGGACGCCGAAAATTCGCGTGAGGGAGGCGACCAGACGCCCGGCCTCACGTCGAAACAGGTGCTCGCTCAGCTCCACGGCTGCTTAGAAATCCATCTTCATTACCGGTCGCACTTCAACAGAGCCGCCACCCGCGAGAATGGGACATCCGTATGAGAGCTCCACGGCCTGATCGATGTCGCGCGCTTCGACGATCGTGTAGCCGCCAACCAGGTCCTTGGCTTCGGTGTAAGGGCCGTCGGTGACCGCTTGCTGTTCTCGTACAACCTTCCCCGTCCGCTCGAGCGGCTGACCGCGATCCTTCAGATGCCCCTTGGCCTCGAGATCGCTCATCCACTTCATCCACCGCTGCATACTCTGCTGCGCGCGCTCAGGCGTTCCCATCGCCTCTTGCCGGGCAGCAGCCGTCATGCGGTAGAGATACAGAAATTGGCTCATCTGGAACTCCTTCAAGCACCCCTTATTGTGTGCTTTCAACCCTACGACGTTTGACGCACCCACCTCCGGACATTCTTTTTCGCCGCTCCCCGCTGCAAACTGCGAAGGACACTTGACAGGACATGATATGCACCGTTATACATATGCGTAGACATGCAATTAGAAACGATTCAAACGCTCGCTGATCCCAACCGCTTTCAGATCGTCGAAACACTGCGCGACGGTGAGCAAGCGGTGAACGACCTCGTGGCCAGGATGGAAATTCACCAATCAGGTGTTTCGCGCCATCTCCGCATCCTGGAGGAGGCGGGGATCGTCCGCATGCGTCCGGATGGCCCGAGACGGCTGTATTCGCTGCGCCCGGAGCCGTTCAGGGAGCTGAACGCGTGGGTCAGCCAATACCGCTCGCTCTGGGAGGGGCGGCTCGATGCCTTTGCCGCCGCATTGGAACGCAAGCAGCAACGCCGGCCCCGGCGTCGAACCAGGAGGAACGTATGACCGAGCGACAACGCGTCCGGCTGGAGCGGACCTACCGCGCCGACATCCAGGACGTCTGGGATTTATGGACCACCAAGGAAGGCATTGAATCATGGTGGGGTCCGGGAGGGTTCGCGGTGACCGTGCGCAAGCTCGATCTACGCCCCGGTGGCCAACTGCTCTACGACATGACTGCGATCGATCCTCCCCAGGTGGCGTTCATGAAGAAGGCCGGGATGCCGTTGACGCACGAGGCGCGCATCACCTTCACGGAGATTGTCCCCAGACGCAGGCTGGCGTACGTGCACCTTGCGGATTTCATCCCGGGTATCGACCCCTACGACGTCGCCACCGTGGTCGAACTCGACATGACACGCGATGGCGTCCGCATGGTGGTGACATTTGACGCCATGCACAACGACGAGTGGACCCGGCGGGCAACCATGGGCTGGGAAAGCGAACTTGGCAAGCTCGCGACCGTACTCGACCGCCTCACCAGCCGCCAGTCATGACACCCGATTCACCATCTCAACAGCGCGGCAGCAGCGTCGGCGCCATCGCCGCCGGTTTCATCGTCACCGCGTTGCTCTCGGTGGGCACCGATGCCGTGATGCACGCGACCGGCATCTTCCCGGTGTCGGGGGAAACAATGTCCGGCGGACTCTTCGCGTGGGCAGCGGCTTACCGGATCGCGTTCACCGTGCTTGGTGGCTACGTCACTGCCAGACTGGCGCCTCGCCTACCGATGCTGCACGTCCTGATCCTCGGCGCGATCGGAGCGCTCGCGGCAACGGCCGGCACGGTGGCGACGTGGAATGCCGGGCCGGAGTTCGGCCCGCGGTGGTATCCGATCCTGCTGGTCGTGACCGCCTTGCCATGCGTGTGGGCTGGCGGTGTCGTCGCCCGTCGCGGCGGCTATTGAGCGTTGAAAATCGCCGTGCAGCTGCCATCGACGTCGCTCGACGTCGTCTTCTCTCCTGCCAGTCCCTTGTTGAGCGCGAGTTTGACTTGATCGGCGTAGACCCGATAGGCATTCTGCGCCGTCTGCGCGAGTCGAGTTCCCCTGGGCAGGCTGAACATCTCGTCGAGCTCCTGATCGTATTGAATGATGCCGATCTCGCGGATGCTGCGCCGGCTGGGAGCGAAGTCGTGAATGCCCAGAGCGATTCCGGCCACAGAGTTCAGTAACCGGCACTCCTTGAGCACGCGCTGCCCTTCGAACGCTGCATCTTTCGTCACGGTACCGGACGAGGCTGCACCCATGAGCGGCAGAACCAGCGACTTCGCACCGGCGGCATCAAGCGCGGAGAGACATGCGGTGATACCCTTCCGCACGCGGTCTTGCGCGAAGAGTTCCCGGCGGTCAATCGCGCCGCCCTTGGCGAAGTCGGTGGGAATCAGGCACACCATCTTTGGAAAGGCGCCACTGGCCTGCTTGCTCCCCTGCCGCGGCAACTGCACGACGAACGAGTCCAGGCCGATGTTCAATGCAGCCGGAGACTGCTTGCGATGCGCCGCGATCTGCTCCTGCAGGTCGCGCATGACCGCCGATTGCTTTCGGACGCGGTCGATCAGCACGCGCTGTGTGGCCGGCGATGACGCCGTAATGTCCAGGTCGGTATTGGTGGGGACGATCGCCGCGTCCGCACGAAACCTCGGTGTGTCGAACGCGCGCTCGAGATCGCCTCCGGTGAGATAAATCTTCGACGGAAATGCGGCAGTGGCGGTGGGCGCCATCTCCGTCGTCGCGAAGCTCAGCGCGATCTCCTCGCCGCGTTTCTGATCGTCGCCGAACATGAATGCCACCGGACCCTGCTGCGCGAGGGCCTGGCCGAGGGGCAGTGAAATAACGCTTACGATGAGGAGAATGAAGGTGCGCGTGTTGCGATTCCGTTGAGCCATGGAGCGTCGCTCCTCCGTCGATTGCGATGCAGCACGGCCATTTTAGCGCACGAAAGAGTTAGACGCTTTCCAGCCAGGGGCCAGGCAGGCGAGCAACGAGACGAGCAGGAGTGCCAGCGGCACCAGCACGAAAGTCAGGGGGTCGGTCGAGCTGAGCCCGAAAAGCATGCTCGAAAGGGCTCTGGTCGTGACCAACGCTGCGGCCAGGCCAAGCGCGATACCGGTCAACGCGGGTGCCACTGCTTGCCGCAGGACGAGGAACATCAGGTCGTTGCGCTGTGCGCCGAGAGCCGACCGAATCGCAAACTCACGCCCGCGCTGGCTGACCGAATACATCGCCACGGCGTAGATACCAGTCACCGCCAACGCCAGTGCCGCCAACGCAAATGCGGACATGAGCGAGAGACTGAATCGGCGCGAGGCCATGGCATCGGACAAGTACTGATCCAGCGGCCTGATCGGGGCGGCAACCACTTCAGGATCGACGCGGCGTACAGCCCGGGCGAAGCCGCTCACCAGATTCACCGGATCGTCGGCTGTGCGGACAATCCAGAACATGTTCGCCGCCGCGGCCCCGACGTTGTCAGGATGAATTTGCGGATAGGTCAAATACAAATCCCACGTCGGCGCGGCGTCGAGCGCCATCTGCTGCACGTTCCCGACGACCCCGATCACGTCAACGGGCCTCGGCGTCCCGTCGTTATCGTCGACAAGGAGACGAGCGCCGATCGGCTCGAGTCCATCGAGCCACCGTCTTGCGAGTTCGTCGTTGACGACAGCGACGGCCCGCGTCGCGCGTGTGTCGGCCTCTGAAAAGGTGCGTCCGCGATGGAGTGGAATGCCGGCCGCTTCGAAATATCCGGCAGACACCGTACGGAACTGCGCGATGGGCACGCGCTCGCGCTCGATGGCACGGCCTGCCACGGTAAACGGTACACGTGCGATGAGTCCGCTCAATGGAAGCAGCGAGATCGCGCCTGTACTCGTGACAACTGGCAAAGCCGACAGCTCGCGCCTCAGTGCCTGCTGGAATGTCACGATCGCCTCACGGCTGTCGAATCGCTTGGCGGGCAACGTCAGCCTCGCTGACAGCACTTGCGTCGAATCGAATCCGGGCGCGACCTTCTGCACGTTCGCAAAGCTCTTCGCCAGCATCGTCATCACAATGAGCAGCACCAGCGCGAGCGCGACTTCCGAGCTGACGAGCGCGTCACGGACACGGCGGCCGCCGGCCGTCGAGCCGCGGCCGCTACCCTGGAGCGACTCACGGGCGTCGACGCGCGCGGAGGCGAAGGCGGGGATCACACCGAACAGCACGGCGGCGAGGAGCGACACGCAGAGCGAAAAGATCAAGACAGCAATGTCGATCCGGATCCCCTCCGATCGCGGCATTGCTGCAGGCGCCAGTGCCACGATCGCGTCGACACCCCAGCGAGCAATCAACACTCCGAGTGCTCCGCCGGACAAGCCCACCAGCATCGCTTCGACCAGCACCTGACGCACCACCTTTGCCCGTGACGACCCCAGCGCGAGCTGCACGGCTACGTCCCGACGTCGTCCTGTCGCGCGGGTCAGCATCAGGTTGGCCAAGTTCGCGCAGGCGATGAGCAACACGGCAGCAACTGCAGCGAACACGGTGATGAGCGCGGCCCGGAAGGGACCGGCGATGCCGTCGAGCACCGGGATGAGGCGAACACCGCGCTTCCTCGCATTTTCGACGGGAAACTGTTGCTGCAATCGACGCGCGATGCCAGTCAAGTCGCTTCTGGCTTGCGACTCGGACATCTGCGGGCCGAGGCGCCCGGCACCAATGATGAAGTTCAGCGAATTGCGCGCACCTCGCCGCGGATCCTGTTCGGGCGCGAACGGAAGAACGAACTCGACGTCGCGAATCGGCATGGCAAAACCAGCGGCCATGACGCCAACGACGGTGTACTCCTCGCTGTTCAGGCGAATGGTCCGGCCCAGTATGGCGGGATCGCCGCCAAATCGACGCACCCAGAACGGCGCGGCGAGCACGACAACCTGTTCTGCGCCTGGCTGCTCGTCGTTGAGCTCGAGCAGACGGCCAATGCGCGCGTGTGCGCCGAGGACGTCGAAGAGATTGCCGGTGGCCCGAATACCCTGAACACGCTCGGCGGCAGCCTCGTCACTCAGGTTCGCGCTGTACGCAAAAAAGCCGGCAAAGCCCGACAATGTCTGCGTCGAACGACGGTACTCGAGGAAGTCCGGCACGTTGAATGGCGCTCGATCGGAACCGGACTGATCAGACCAGATCCAGAACACCCGCTCGACGTTTTCGTACGGCAGCTGCCGCAGCAGCACTGCATAGACGACGCTGAACATCGCCGTGGTCGTTCCAATGGTCAGTGCGATCGTGAGCACGGCTCCGGCCGTAAAGGCGGGCGTCGCGCGAAGGGTGCGCACGCTGTACCGCACGTCGCGGAAAACGCTCGACAGGACATTCATCATGGTCTCTTCTGGGTACTTCAGGCTGGTCTAGCTGACAAGGACCACTCCTGTAATTTTGATTAGACCAGTCTGACTTCGCCCCAGGCCTACAATACGAAGCGACCGAACCATGCGACGGCCGTGGCAGCTTGTGATCGACGTCGAGCGCGACCCGGGGCTTCCGCCCTTCCTGCAGATCGCGCACGCGCTTGCCGGCGAGATTCAGCGCGGACGCTTGCGTGCGGGGGATCGGTTGCCGGGCAGCCGGCAACTCGCGGTGGGTCTTCGCGTGCATCGGAATACCGTCCTGGCGGCGCTGGCCGAATTGATTGCGGAAGGATGGATTGAAACATCGCCCGGACGCGGCACGTTCGTCACGCGCGCGATCGTCAACCCTCGCGGCCGCCTGTTCTCCCGCCGGCTTGCGCTCCGTGCGCACGTGCCACCGCACGTCCCCTTTGCTCTTCCGGAGGCGCCGGCTGCGTACCGGCCGCCGAACCTCCCGCACGGCACGCTGAACTTGAGCCATGGCGCGCCCGATTTACGACTGGTGCCCTTCAAGTCCATCGGCCGCGCCTATCGCCGGGTCATGGCGCAACGTGGCGGCGACGTTCTTGGCTACGGCGATCCTGAAGGAGACGTGACGCTTCGCGCGGCGCTGGCTTCCATGCTTTCCAGCATGAGAGGTCTGTCGGTCGGCCCCGACGATGTGCTCGTCACTCGCGGCAGTCAGATGGCATTGACGCTCGTTGCGCGAGCACTGCTGCGTCCTGGCGACGCGGTCGCCGTTGAACAGTTCGGATATCGACCGGCGTGGGAAGCCTTCCGTGGCGCCGGAGCAACCGTAGTTCCTGTGGCGATCGATCGCGAGGGTATCGACGTCCATGCCCTGACGCGGCTCGCCGAGCGCACGGCGCTTCGCGCCGTGTACGTCACGCCGCATCACCAATATCCGACGACCGTCACGCTGAAGGCGGCGCGGCGCCTGGCGCTTCTCGCCCTGGCACGCGCCAAACGGATCGCGATCATCGAAGACGACTACGATCACGAGTTTCACTACGATGGCCGTCCCGTGCTTCCGCTCGCCAGTGCCGACCACGCCGGGCTCGTCGTCTACATCGGAACGCTTTCGAAGATCCTCGCCCCAGGCCTTCGCATCGGGTACATCGTCGCACCTCAGGCGCTGCTACGGGCAGTGGGAGCAATTCGGTCGCTGCTCGACATTCAGGGCGACCTCGCGACCGAGGCAGCCATCGGCGGCCGAAGCCATTCGCGCGCTTCAATTTTGCATGGCTGAACGAGCGTGAGCTGGCTGAGGCGGTGCGGCGGATGGCTGCCGCTGCTCCGTAATCTTTCTGCTATGCTCGGCTCAACCTCGAACATGAGTTGGCGTGGGTTCCGGCGGGATTGGGCGGCCGTGCTCGGCTACGCCGTCATCGCCGTGGCGTTTTCGTGGCCACTCGTTCTTCACTTCGGTACGTATCTGACCGGTCCACCTGATGGCGACACAGGCGTTTACGTCTGGAACCAGTGGGTCTTCCGGCACGAGATCCTCGTCCACCGCCAACTCCCCTTCTTTACCAACTCCATCTTTTCGATGACGCCCGAGGCGAACCTGAGCCTCCACAACTACACGGCCTTTCAAAACCTTCTCGCGCTTCCGCTGTTGGGCGTGCTCGGCGTCGTCGCCACATTCAATCTCATCTTCCTGCTGATGGTGGTGCTCACGGCGTATTCGACGTTCCTGCTGGCGCGCCACGTCACAGGAAGATTCTCGGAGTCGTGGCTGGCGGGGCTGATGTTTGCGTGGAGTCCGCTGCTGGTGACGCGAGGCATGGGGCATTTCAGCCTCGTCGCTGCCGCTCCTCTGGCGATCTTCCTGCTGGTGTTGATGAAGGCCGACGGGCACGAGCGTTTTCGCGACGCCGTCGCGCTTGGTGCCGTGGTCGCATGGGCGGCGACCTGCGACGCCTACTACGCGGTCTTCTGTCTGCTCATTGGCGCTGTGTTTCTGGTGGCCCGCGTCGTCTCGATTCACAACAGCCGTCAGTCCGGCCGCGCCCGGGCCGCGCGATGGGCCGTTGACGTGTTGCTCCTCTGCGCGGCAGGACTGGTTGGTGCGATCGCGATCACCGGCGGCTGGACGTCGTCCATCTTTGGAGTCCCGATTTCCGCGAAGGGGTTGTACACCCCGGTGCTGATCATGTCGGGGCTGGCGTTCCTCAGATTGGGCTGGCACCTGCGCGCCTCTCCGCGGCCTGGCGCAGAGGTTGACGCAAAGCGGTTGGTCTTCCTGACAGTGGCCGCGGGCGTGGTCGCAGCCGTGATACTGTCACCGGTCCTCTACGCCGTGGGCGAACGCCTCACCGCGGGCGAGCTCAAGTCACCCGGAGTGTTGTGGCGAAGCAGTCCCGGAGGAGTCGACCTGTTCGCGCTCGTGTTGCCGAATCCCAATCATCCTTTGACACCTCAGGTGATCGCCGACTGGCTGGCGACGTTCCAGGGCGGATATCTCGAAGCTGTCGTCTCGATCCCCTTTGTCGCGCTCATCACGATGGTTGTTGCCTGGAGAAGGGGCTGGCGTGCGTCGCGATGGTGGACGGCGCTGGCGATTGCCTTCGGCGCTCTCGCGCTGGGTCCGTTCGTGCATGTCGGCGGCCTCAACACCTACGTTCCAGGACCATGGGCGCTACTCCGATTCGTCCCAGTCCTGGGGCTGACACGGATGCCGTCACGCTTCTCGGTGGTGCTGATGCTGGCAGTGGCAGTGCTCTTCGCCGCGGCGCTCGAATGGTTGGGGCGTACTTACCCACACCGACGGCGGCTGATTCTGGTCACACTGGGCATCCTGCTCCTCGCAGAGCTGTTGCCTGCGCCGCTCACACTGCATTCAGCGGCAGTGCCGCGATTCTATGAACGGGTGGCCGCTGCGCCGGGCGACGTGCGGGTACTCGAGTTGCCGACCGGCATTCGCGACGGCACGTCGAGCATCGGCAACTTCATCGCGCGATCGCAGTATTTCCAGACGATGCATGAGAAACCGCTGATCGGCGGCTACCTGTCTCGAGTAGGAGGCCGGAGCATCGCGGACGTGCGCCGCATCGACATGCTCGATGCCTTGATTGTGCTCAGCGAGGGAGGAACCCTGTCGCCAGAACGCGAAGCGGCGCTCATCTCAGGAGGACCAGCGTTCATTCGCGAAGCAAATCTCGGCTTCGTCATCGTCGATCGGCTCCGATCTCCAACTGCATTGATTGACTTCGCCAAACGAGCTCTCCATCTGTCGTACGTTGATAGAGATGGCGTGTTCGAGTTGTATCAACCCGCACCATAGCAGACTCGGTCAACTTCCAA